>Ga0073928_10002977_pt1 | contig 27636 bp, 26 predicted proteins | sample PaiPotPPA55metaG_FD_76969 | JGI IMG/M metagenome (GOLD analysis project Ga0073928, IMG submission 76969) | Iron sulfur acid spring bacterial and archeal communities from Banff, Canada, to study Microbial Dark Matter (Phase II) - Paint Pots PPA... ...
GCAGCGAAGAAAGCGGAAGTGCTCTCGCAGGAGCTGGCAAGCTCGCTCTGAAGCGATTCAACTTTCCGCACAGCGGGCTGAAGGGCGTAGCAAAAGAAAATGACGAAGAAGTTTGAGGCCGTCATCGCCGGTGGAGGGCTCATCGGCGGAGCCATCGCGCTCGAGCTGGCGCTCGCCGGCATACGCGTTGCCATTTTTGAGCAAGGCGAGCCGGGGCGTGAAGCGTCATGGGCCGGCGCCGGAATCCTGTCGCCTGCTCCGGAAAATCCCGCAACCATTCCGCTGGTGCCGCTTGGTAAGGCCAGCATGGCGCTTTATCCCGACTTCATCGCACGCGTCGAGGAAATTTCCGGCCAGGACGTTGGCTTCCGCGCCAAAGGGGCCTTAGAAGCGCTGTTTTCCCGGGATACAGCGCGCGAGTTGAGCACGCACGTTGCACTTCATCATGGCTTGGGATTGAAAGCCGAAGCAATCAGCGCCGAAGATGCACGCGAACTCGAGCCTGCGCTCAGTCCAGAAGTGGAAGCTGCGGTGCTTCGGCCCGACGAAGCGTCGGTGGACAACCGCGCGTTGACTCATGCGGTTTTGGAGGCGGCGCGAAAAAGTGGCGCCGAAATTTTCCCTCATCGCGAAGTGCAAGGAGTCTGGCGGGAGAAGGAGCGCTGCGCGGGATTGCTGCTTAAAGACGAGAGAATCTCTGCGAAGTGGACCATCATCGCAGCGGGCTCGTTTTCCGCAAGCATCGCTGGCGTGGGCACGTATGCGCCAGTGCGCCCGGCAAAAGGACAGATGATCTCGCTACGCAGCGAACGAGTGAAAATTGAGCGCGTATTGTGGTCCGACAAAATCTATCTGGTGCCACGAAATGACGGCAGGATTCTGGCCGGCGCCACGGTGGAGTATGTTGGGTTCGACAAAAAAGTGACCGCGGGCGCGTTGCAGAAAATCTTAAGCGGCGCAATCGAGCTCGCGCCGGATCTTGCTGACGCTCGAGTGGAGGAAACTTGGGCCGGATTGCGCCCCGACTCTCCTGATCACTTGCCGATTTTGGGACTGTCGGATATCGAGGGCTTGCTACTAGCAACAGGCCACTTTCGCAGCGGTATTTTGCTCACGCCAATTACCGCGCGACTTATTCGCGAGTGGGTCACCGAGCAACGCGTTTCCGTCGATTGGGATCGCTTCGCTCCGCTGCGCTTTATGAAAGCACGCAAAAAAACGACGGCTTAGGAAAACTTCAGTCAGGCCGAGCAGGCGGCGGTGTGATCGGCGACGAATCGCCCACATGCCGGTATTGAATCTGATCATTCTCTAAAATCAGGGCATGCTCGAGAACCACGTCCAGCGTCGAGCCGCGCGGCAGTTGAGCATCTGGTCCACGCGTCAGCAACACAGCTCCAAGCCCGGCAAGTCCGCCAATGCCGGCACCGATCCCGGCGCCCTTGGCTCCGCCCGCGATGGCTCCGATGCCCGCGCCCGTGACGGTCGTGGTCGCGACTGTTCCGACGTCTTTCCCCTTGCCGCCTGGGCCAGTCACCTTGCCCTCCGGATCCATGGTTTCATTGCCGCCGCTATCCGCGCTACGCGGCGCGGCGTTCAGGTCGACCGTATATCCGTTCGGAAAAATCAGCGTGTTCAGCTTCATGCGAAATTCGCCGCGGCCCCTGATGCGCCCGGGCTGCTTGGATTCGAGCAGTTCGCCGCGTAAATACGAACCGACGGGAACAACCACGCGATTATTCTGCGTGATGGGAAACGAAGTCCGGAAATAGAGCGAATCACCGGCTTTGGCGCTGCGTGTGGAAATGCCGTTTTCCAGAACAACCGCAACGCGCGTGCCGGCCGGGACCGTGATTTTATCGTTCGTCGCCGCGCGCCTCTCCACCGCAGGTCGCGCTTCTGGAGCAATCGGCGGCGGCGCGGACGTTTGTGGGCCTTCCGGTTGTTGCGCGAACGCCAAGCCATAGGACGTGAAAAATAAGACGTGAAGAGCAATAAGCGGGCGTGTGAGGGACACGGTCATCCTCCATGCTGTCCTGCGATGCGAGCAGCAGAGGTGCGGATGCCTGTAGTATACCCTTGCTGCACAAGCAAACGCGCAAATTCATTCACTCGCAGCACGTTGACCGCCTGATTGGCGCGGTCTACGCTGAGAGCAGTGGTTGGAGGATGTCATGGCGAAACTGGCGCTCGTTTACGGAATGCGATTGCTGCCGGAGGAAGACCTGGGGGAAGTAAAGGACGCCACCATCGTGCTGAAGAACGGGCGTATGGCGCGTGTCACCATGCACTTGATTGAGGGCAGCAAGGAAGAAATCGAGTCGACTTTTCGCCAATCCATCGAAGCGTTCTTCGATATGTATCCCGAGATTTAAAGGTAGAGCGTGAAGCTTCAGCGATTGCCAAAATTTTCCGGGTCGACGCTGGGGTCGCCTAAAGCATCATTAATGAGCACCGTGGATTGCCCGGTCAGCTCAAAACGCTTGCGGCACTTATAGCAGGCGACCAAATCATCGAGCCGCACCATGTACGAAGCGGCTTTGGCAAATTTTCTGCGGTCTTCTTCGCCCGCGCCCCGCGGAAGTTCTTTTCGCTTCCTGCAGACTTTCCAGCGCACGGGTGCTTCAAACTCGCCGCGGCAACTGGGGCACACCAGTTTGACCTTCCGCGTCTCCTCTTTCTCTGTGTAAAAAGCTCTCTCGTCCATATTCAGGGTGCGGGCACGCTCACCGCTTCGTCGATTGTAACAAATTCAAGGCCCAGGTCGCGCCAGCGCGGCAGCCAATGCTCGAGTGCGGCGAGTGTGCGCGTGCGATCTGCGCTCTGCTCGCGATGACTGCCGTCATGCAAGCAGAGGATTTCGCCCGTGCCCGAACCGAGTTTCAGCCCGCGCTGTGCCCGCGTCGCGATCGGCTGCATTCGCCGAATCAGCCATTCGGCAGTAGGCGCGCGCCAGTCTCCCGGCAGCAACGTCCACATCACCACGCGCATGTTGAGCTCGCGCGCTTCTCCCGCAAGCCACGGACTTCTCAAGCCAAACGGCGGACGAAACCATTTCGGCGGCGTACCCAGCGCGTTCTTGATCGCCGAATGCGTTAAGCGCAGCTCCACTCGTATCTCCGCCGAGCGTTTCCAAAACAAATTTGGGTGCGATTCCGTGTGATTGCCGACGACGTGCCCCCGCGCGCCAATTTCAGTGACCAGTTCGGGGCACTCTCGCATGTAGCGTCCAATCAGAAAAAACGTTGCTGGTGCCTTGTGGCGCTCTAGCAGGTCCAGCAGCTTCGGCGTGATCGCCGGATTGGGCCCGTCGTCAAATGTGATTGCCAGCTTGCGCGGCGAGTCCGTCCGGCAAATCGTGGGACCAAAAAGCTGTGCGCGCGGATGCACGCCACCATAAGCCGCAATTCCTGCCGCCGCAACGCCTATCGTCGGCGCTCCAATGAGCCAGGGATTCACGGGCGATATTGTCGCACGTAGACAAAGCAGATAGGTAAATAGGAAAGGCTCAGCCCGGCAAGAGGCGCCGAGCCTTTAAATCCGCGAGGAGCCGGTCAATCTCCGTATCGCGCTCCATCCGATGGAGGCGCTCCCCAACGTTGTCGGTGATCAGCTCGACTTCGGCGGTTGCGATCGCTTCGCTGTGATGTACGCGATCCTTCAGGCGATCGAATGTGGCACCATTCGAGTGATCGCCGATCGCCGCTTGCGCTCGCGCCGCCTTCCCAAGGGCCGCGCTGCGACGCTGCCGCGCGAGCAGCAGATCTCGCTTTGATCGCGCTTCGTCCAATTTTTGCTCCAGCTTCTGCAAGGCGCCCTTCAGCGTCTCGACTTGGGCTTTCTGGTCTTCGACCTGCTCCCGATAACTCTGGGCCAGCTGCAGCGCGGTCTGAAAGCGTTCTAACGCCCCGCGCGCCAGGTCGTCTTCGCTCTTGTCGACGGCCCGCTCGGCTTTGCGCATCCAATCGTTTCCGGTGTCTTCGTTTTCCTTCAGTTTTTTCTCCAGCATGTGCTGATCCGCGATGGATACTGCTACCTGCGTTTTTACTTGCAAGTATTGGTTTTCCATATCGAGAATCACCTGCTTGATCATCTTCTGTGGATCCTCGGCGCGGTCGATCATGTCGTTGAGGTTCGCGCGAATCAAAGTGCCTACTCGTTCCAACAGTCCCATGATGTTTCTCCTTTCAAAACCAACCAATGCCGCGCAACGTTAAGGTGACGCACTCAGCGTGTCGCAATCCGTTGCGCTCTCTCACAAATTCAGCATCGGCAAGACGAACGCGAAAAAATTCTCGATTACAAACGCCAGGTGACCCGCAACGTGTGTGACCACGAGCACGACAATCACGAGGACGAAAACCAACAGCATCAGCAATTTCTCTTTCATCGTCATGACGCTCTCCCGGCTCCCCATTCACAAGAAGTGCCTGGGCAGATCCCGCGATCTGCCCAGACGGACGGAAGTACTAGGAGTTATTCGGCAGCGATGGCGGTGCCGGCTTGGCCGCGTGGTCGCCGATCAAACGCACTTTGGCGAGCAGGTCGGACATCTGCATGCCAGAGAGCGCCTCGAACAACGCAGGCACTTGCGCCGCGATCTTCGTTATGTCTCCAGTGAGCTTGTACGCGCCGGCCGCGTCGCCGTTGCCGGTCGATACGATGGTCACCTTGTCGATTTTGCTGAGCGGCTCGGCGAGAGCACGCACTACCTCCGGCAGGCCCGTGATTAGTTTGTCGACCACCGCAGCCTGGTTGTATTCCTGATAGGCCTCGGCCTTGACGTTCATCGCCCTGGCTTCGGCTTCGCCTTTTTTGAAGATGATCTCGGCTTCCGCTTCGCCCTGCGCGCGAATGGATGATGCGCGGCCTTCCGCTTCGCTAATCAAACGCTGCCGTTCGGCTTCTGCAAGCGTTTGAATGCGCTGCCGCTCGACATCCGCCGCCTTCAGTACCGTGGCAATCAGCTCGCGTTCGCGGCGCGCGATTTCCGCCTCTTGCACCTTCACCTGCGCCTCGCGCTCCACTTGCTGCACGCGAACCGCTTCCGTGATCACTTGCTGCTGTTGGATGTTGCTTTCGATTTCGTAGGCTTTGTCCGCCTGCGCTTGTGCTTTCTTAGTGGCTTCCACGTAAGCGGCTTGCTTGATGTTCAGGTCGCGCTGCGCTTCGGCTTGCTTCGCCAACGAAGCAGTCTCCGCCGCCACCCGCTCCTGATCCGCTTGCGCTTTGGCGACCGCCGCGGCGCGCGACATCTCCGCGCGTTTGATGGCGATGTCGCGATCCGCTTCCGCCGTGGCTACTTCCGCATCGCGCTTGATGCGTGCCACGTCCGGCCGTCCCATGTTGGTGATGTATTCGTTCTTGTCGCGGACTTCCTTGATGGTGAAACTCACCACCTCAAGTCCCATCTTGCTCATGTCATCGGCGCACGTGGAGCGCATGCGGTCGCCAACCATCTCCGGTTCCTTGACGATCTGCTCGACGGTGAGCTGGCCCATGATTCCGCGCAGGTGCCCTTCCATTACCAGCCGGATCAACGCTTCGCGCTGTTCCGGTCGCTTGGTCAAGAATTGCTCGGCAGCGGTGAGAATCGATTCCTTGTCCGATTTCACCTTGATTTGCGCCACCGCTTCCACGGTGACGGCCACGCCCTGGTTGGTGTAAAGGTTCTGCTGTGGAGCGACGTCAAACGACATCAGCTCCAGCGACAAATCCTTGCACGTCTGCACCATCGGAAAAATGATGGCGCCCCTTCCGGTGTACACATGCGTGCCGCCCATTCCGTATACGATCAGCGCTTCGTGGGGGCCCGCCTTGCGATACATTCTGGCGACTACCATCATCACCATCAGCAGCACAAGAACCAGGAGCCCCGCACCTACCACTACTTCCATTGGCAAACCAAACATACGAACCTCCCTTTTCTATCCGCAGACTGTCGGCTTCGAGCCTCAGTCCGATAATCGTTCACCGCGTGAATTCTTCCCACCGCTTGACGTAGGCGATGCCCTTCTCGTACCGCTCGATCACTACTTCGGCCCCTTTTTCCAGCGGCTTTCCGTCGTCGCAGCGCGCACCCGCACAGCGTCGCGCGCCTGCCAGAGAAAAAATTATTTCGCCTGTGCCCTTCTCGCGAATGGGCATGCTGATCGTTCCTACGTTGCCCTCGATTCGATAATCCTCGCTCTTCAAAGGCGGATCCGAGTGCATCAGCTTCACCATAAACTTGAAAACGACCGCGCCGGCCACAACTCCGGCTACCGTGGAAATTCCTAGAGATGCCAGCGCAACCAGATGCGCGTGGCGCGTGAGCAAGTATCCGGTTCCGCCGAACCAAGCCAGGAACGCCATGGCCGTGGAAGCGTTGAACCAGGAAACATGCACGCCGCCGCGCAACCCGCTGCGCATGCCTCCGCCTGCTCCGACGTGATGCCCCACGTGAAATGGCAGGTGCATTTTGAAGGGAAGATGGATGTGGACCGCGCCCGCAAAAAACGAAGCCAGACTGAGCGCGAATCCTACGATGAAGCAGAAGAGATAGAAATCAGACCAGGTCATACGGCACCTCGGGCGCACCCTCGTGCGCGAGCTGGATTCCGGTACGCAGACCACTTACTTCAGTTCGGGGACGGTGGCGGATGCCCGCGACCCTGCTGCCCATCCTGATCGATATCAGCGCCAGGTCGCAGGACTTGGTGCAGCCGCTCTGCCAGCCCCGGTGTTCGAAGAATTTCGCCCAACAGCAATAGCGCTCGCCGTGAATCATCCATCTCAGCGATAGTCAACAATGCCTCGCTGAGCGCGGGATCGGCGGAAAACTGCTCGACGCCGCCAAAGAGCCACGAATCGATCTTCGCGTCCTCGGCACGCAGGTCAGACTGCAGCCCAGACGTGTAGCCTTCCGGATCGTCAACCAGAAAGCCCGGATAAACTCTGAAAAACCGCGCCAGCAGCTCGCGTGTCGTGTGCGTCAGGTGCGGGCGCGCGCCACTCTCAATTTGCGAAAGGTACGCTTGGCTAAGTCCGCGGCCCAGTTCGCGCTTCATGGCCGTAGCCAGTTCAAGCTGAGTCATGGGCCTGCCGAGTCCGCGCAGCGAACCTTCCACCGAGCGAAGGGAGCGAAGTTTGTCGCCAAGAGTCATGTGAGGAGCACCTATTGCTATTTGCGATTCTTATATCGCAATATGCAATATCGTGTCAAGGACAAAATTTGCCGTGTTTTGTTGCACTTAGAAGCTTCGATTGTCGAATTATTCAGGACGACGCAAGGATTGCAAATCGATTCCCAACTGCTGGCACTTCTTGTAAAGATGGCTGCGCTCCAACCCGAGCGCCCGCGCCACGTTCGTCATATGGAAATTGTGCCGCCGAATCTCCGCTAGCAACACTTCCTTTTCAAACGCTTCCGTTCTCTCAGCAAGCGTCCCGCTCAACGCCGCGTCGGATCCGCCACTACCGCCGGGCCTCTCCGCCGCGGCCCCGCCCCCGCCCGGCAAAATCATCCGCACATCCGCGCCGCTAACCGCGCCTTCGCCCGCCAGCAGCACCAGCCGTTCCACCACATTGCGCAGCTCGCGCACATTTCCCGGCCAACCGTAGCGCCGCAGCTCTGCAATCGCATCTTCCTCGAAGGTCTTTTCTTTCCATCCATTCTGCCCCGCAACTTGTCGCGCAAAATGCTGCACTAACTCCGGAAAATCCTCGGGCCGCTCGCGCAATGCCGGAAGCGCCAAAGGAAAAACGTACACACGATGAAAAAGATCCCGCCGAAATCCATTCTGCTTAACCAACTCCTCGAGGTTGCGATGCGTCGCCACCAGCACGCGCACGTTCACGCGAATCGGCTTGTCCCCTCCCACTCGCTCGACTTCGCCTTCCTCCAACACGCGCAGCAATTTCGCCTGCATCGCCAGCGGCATATCGCCAATCTCGTCCAAAAATAGCGTGCCGCCATCCGCCTGCTCGAATTTTCCCGCATGTTTCGCGGCGGCTCCCGTGAACGCCCCCTTCTCATGCCCAAACAGCTCCGACTCGATCAATTCGGCCGGCACCGCCGCGCAGTTCAGCGTAACAAACGCATTTTCGCGCCGCGCCGATTTCTCGTGGATCGCCCGCGCCACCAACTCTTTCCCCGTCCCCGTTTCGCCGAGAATACAAACACGCGTCTCGCTCGCAGCAACACGCTCAATTTGCGCCAGCAGCCGAGACATCGCCGCTCCCGATCCTATCAACTCGTGTTTGCCCAACCGCTGCCGCAGCTCACGATTTTCATCTTCCAGCCGCGACAACCGCAGCGCATTTTCCACGGTGATGAGTAATTTGTCAGTCGAAAGCGGCTTCTCCAGAAAATCCAGCGCCCCCAGCTTCGTCGCGCGCACCGCCATCTCGATATTCGCCTGTCCGGAAATCAGCACGATAGGCGTCTTTACACCGGCTTTCTTCAAATCTTCCAGAAACTCGAGCCCGCTTTTCCCCGGCATAACCACGTCGGAAAGAATCAAATCGAAACTCTCCGTGCGCAATAAATCCAGCGCGCGCCCGGCGTTATCGCACACGGTCGCTTCGTGCCCAGCCAAGCGAAATGCTCGGGAAAGAGAAGCTAGAGTGTTCGGGTCGTCGTCAACGAGTAACAGGTGAGCTTTGCGCGGCAAGCATCGGTCCTTTGTGCTGCGTCAGTCAGTCGCTTGCCGCCGCCAAAGTCTTCGGCGAAATCTTGGCATCGGCGGCCGCGTCTGCAGTAGGAGTCACCCGCTGCCCGGCCTGCCGCTGTGGCAATTCAATTTTGAAATTAGTTCCGCGCCCCTCATCGCTAGTGACGCTGATGGTCCCGTGGTGATCGCTAATCACCGCTTGGACAATCGCCAGCCCCAATCCGGTCCCTTGCTGCTTCGTCGTGTAGTATGGCGTAAACAGCCGCGAGCATTCTTCCGGCGTAAGTCCCTTACCCGTGTCTGCCACCTCGATGCGAATATTGCGCTCGCGTTCGAGCGTGCGCATCGTCAAAGTCCCGCCCGCCGGCATGGCATCCAGCGCATTCAGCACCAAATTCTGGAACGCCTTATGCAAAAGATCCGCGTCGGCGTCAATTTCAGGCAAAGGCTCGGTCAAGAAAAATTCCGTAGTAATCGTCGGCTTGCCCACCGCGTTGAACTGCGCCTCAAACAGTCGCACCGAAGCCCTCAAAATCTCGTTCACATTTACCTTCGTAAATTGCGGCGTCGGCATCTTCGAAAAATCGCTGAAGCGCCCCACAATCGTGTTCAGATTTGCCAGCTCGGTCTTCAATGTGGCCGTAGACTCGTTGAAAACCTCCAGAAACTGCTTCGCCTCGAGCTGCTTGGCCCGCTGCATGTTTTCCACCGTGATTTGCATCGGAAACAGCGGATTGCGCAACTCATGCGCCAGTCGCCGCGCCAACTCGCGCCATGCCGCCACGCGCTCCGTCTGCACCAGCTTTTCCTTCTGTACGGCCAGAGTGCGCGTCATATCGTTGAACGCCGTTCCCAATTGCCCGATCTCATCCGTCCCGCGCACATCGATCCGCGTGTCCCACCGCCCGGTCGCCACTTCGCGCGCACCTTCCGCAAGCTCCTCCACCGGCCGCGTAATGCGCGCCGCCACCCACAAGCTCACTAGCAGACCCACCAGAATCGCCGCTGCTGCCACCACCGCCGCAATTGTCACGATGCGTTGTGTCAGCAGCACCAATTGCTTGCGCGAGCTACCGACCAACAGCACCCCTAGCAGCTCATTGTTCCGGCCCAGCAAAGGCATCGCATGGAACGTCTCGGCGGAAGCTGCATCCGTTGTCCAGTTAATCGTCTCCACTAGTTTTTGCGGCTTCTTCTGCACCTGCTCGATCAGCGGGCGGAAACGATCTGCCTCATCCGCCGTGCCATTCACATCCATCAGCGCAGACGAAACGAAAGTTGGCTCGAGGTTGCGATACAGCAGCGCGCGCATTCCTGACGGCAGAACCAGCGATGCAAGAAAACCCTGGTCCAACCTGCGACCTCCAATAATGTAAAGATTCTTCTCGTTGCCGCCGGAAACCGTGCGAACCGCCGCCACCGAGAGCGCCACGCCGTCGGGCAAATCCTCGCGCCTCAAGAATGCTTGCGAACCGCGCCAATCCTTCGTGGCTGCAACCCAATCATTCTTATAACCAACGCGCGCCGGATATTGCGCCGACGAAATGATCGTTCCATCCCAATTCACGAACTCCACGAAGTCCATGCCATGGTCCTGTGATACCCCGATAGCATCATGCACATACAAGGACTGGTCCGCGTTCGGACGCGCTAGGTCCATTGCCACTCGCAACGTGATCTCTCCGTTGGCGATATTTTCCACCTGCTGGACTACTTCAGCGCCTCGCTGCTCGAATTCCTTGTGAAATTGTGCGACCAGCGCCTCTGTCCATTTCGTATCGGTCTCTTCAAAAGCAGCACGCGCGTAATGCGTCACGCCATATGCGACCACGGACACTGACGCCAATACAGTCAGCAGGAAAATCAGAAACAGTTTGGCCCGAAAGCTCATCCGCCCGCTCCCCGCACCGAGCAGCCGCACTCTTTCCAAACGAGTTGAAAATAAGTATTCATGTTGTACACCGAAGCATATCCTGAGAGCGCCATCAGCAAAAGTCTCCGTTCGAAGCGTTGCCTGCCGAGCAACACGCACGCTCCGCCAAAAAGCGTAAACTTTCTTCTAAACTCTTCGTCCAATATAATGCCTGCGCAACGCCGGATGCACTTTCCCTGCGTGCAGACCAAACCGAAAATCCCTTCAAATCGGAGAAGGCGCAATGAGAACTAAACCCATACGTCTGTTCCTGGCATTCGCAATCTTTCTCACCGTGCTGCTCAGCGTCTACTCCTCTTCGCAAGGGCAGTCCGCGCCAGCAGACCAGGTTCCTTCCGGCCCCACGCGCCTCCTCCGCTACGCCGACATTTCCAAGGACAAGGTCGTCTTCTCCTACGCTGGCGATCTCTGGACCTCTCCCCGCGAAGGTGGCTCTGCCCGCCGGCTCACTTCCAGCGCCGGTGATAAGCTTTACCCCAAATTTTCTCCCGACGGCAAATGGATCGCCTTCACCGCCGCCTATGACGGCAATCCCGATGTCTACATTATTCCCGCGGAGGGCGGTGAGCCCAAGCGCCTCACCTATCATCCTGCCGCCGACATAGTTCTAGGGTGGTCCCCCGATGGAAAAAATGTCCTGTTCCGCTCCGATCGCGCCGTCGCTCCGCCCAGCCGCACCACGCGACTTTATCTAGTCTCAACGCAAGGCGGCCTTCCAAAAGTGCTGCCCGTTCCTCGCGGCGACCTAACCAGCTTCTCTCCCGATGGCACCAAGATCGCCTACATCGAAAGCTCGCAGGAACTTCGCACCTGGAAGCGTTATCGCGGCGGCTGGAACCTTCCCATCGCCATCTACGACTTGAAGAAAAATACTTACGAAGAGTTGCCTAAGTCCGGCGGCATGGACATGTTTCCCATGTGGCACGACAACACCATCTATTTCATCAGCGATCGCGATAGGGTGATGAATCTTTACAGCTACGATCTCGCCTCCAAGCAAACCAAAAAGCTCACCGACTACAAGGAGTTCGATATCAAGTGGCCCAGCCTCGGCCCCGACGCCATCGTCTATGAAAATGGCGGCCTTCTCTACGAATTCAGCTTGCCAAACGGAAAGCCTCGCAATATTTCCATTCAGGTGCACTCCGAAGATTTGGAGGCGCGGCCCGAATTCAAGAACGTCGCCGAAAATATCGGCAGCTTCGCGCTATCGCCTTCCGCCGCTCGCGCCCTTCTCGAGGCCCGCGGCAACATTTTCACCGTGCCCACCGAGCACGGCAGTATCCGCGACCTGAGCACAGAGACTTCCAGCGTCCATGAGCTCAATCCCGCCTGGTCTCCCGACGGCAAATCGATCGCGTTTCTCTCTGATAAAACCGGCGAGTACGAGCTGTACATCCGTCCCCAGATGGGCGGCGAAGCCACGCGCATCACGACCGACGGCGGCGTTTATCGCTACGGACCTTCCTGGTCGCCAGACAGCAAGAAGCTTCTGTATTGGGACAAAACCCATCGCCTCTGGTATGTCGCTGTCGACGAGAAAAAGCCTACTCTGGTCGACAAAAGCGATTACGGTGACATTGCTGACGCCACTTGGTCGCCCGACAGCCGTTGGCTCACCTATTCCAAACCGCACCGCCGCGGAGCCAACGACGTCTTTATCTATTCGCTCGAAACCAAGAATCCAGCGCGGATCTCCTCCGGCTTCTACAACGACAACAATCCCGTTTTCGACCACAACGGGAAGTATCTCTATTTCATCTCCACTCGTTTCTTCTACCCCAGCGTTGGTCAGCTCGATCAACGCTATAACTACTACTCCACCGACGGCATTTTCGCCGTCACCTTAAAGGCCGACGAGGAATCGCCCTTCAAGCCGCAAAGCGATGAAGAAAAGGCCGCCGACGAAAAAAAGAAAGACGACAGCGACAAAAAGGACGAAAAGAAATCCCCCGACGACAAGAAGAACGACACAAAGAAAAGCGACGACAAGAAAGACGAGAAAAAAGACGAGAAGAAGGAAGAGAAAAAAGAAGAAGCCATCAAGCCCATTCAAGTCGACCTTGACGGCATCGGCACTCGCGTCGTCCCCGTCCCTCTTCCCGCCGCCATTCTCAGCGGCCTCGCCGCTCGCAAGGACAAATTTTTCTACCTCACCACTCCGCAGGAGGCCCGCCAATTCGGCGCCGATAACCAGCAAAAGCCTCACAACCTCCTGCACGTTTACGATGTCACCAAACGCGAAGACAAAGTTCTCCTCGAAGGCATCGACGGCTACGATCTCGATAAAGAAGGCAAAAAGCTAATCTACAAAGCGGGCCCGGTTTACGGAGTCATCGAAGCCGCTCCCGGCAAGAAAGTCGGCGAAGGCAAGTTGGACCTCGGGGGCTTGCAGGTTCAGGTGGATCCCCGGGAAGAATGGCGGCAAATTTTCCACGAAGCTTGGCGCATCGAACGCGATTTCTATTGGGATCCCGCCATGACCGGCCACAACTGGAAGCAGATCGGCGATCGCTATGAAGCGCTGCTGCCCTGGGTCGCTGATCGCAGCGATTTGAACTATGTGATCGGCGAAATGATCGCCGAGCTGAGCACCTCGCACACCTACGTCGGTGGTGGCGACCAGCCGCAACCTCCGAAAATTGGCGTGGGCTTGCTCGCCGCCGATTTCGAGCCTGCCGGCAACTACTACCGCATCGCCAAAATCTATCCTGGGGAAAACTGGGCCGAAGCCACGCGCTCGCCGCTCACCGAGCCCGGTATCAAGATCAAAGCTGGCGATTATTTAATCTCCGTCGACGGCCGCGAAGCCCGCACCAATCTCGATGTCTACGCGTATTTCCAGAATCTTGCGGGAAAGATTGTCACCCTCAAGATCAATTCCAAGCCCTCCGCTGATGGCGCGTGGGATATCACAGTCAAGACCGTCGGCAACGAAAACGGCCCTCACTACCTCGACTGGATCGAAACCAATCGCCGCAAAGTTGCCGAAGCCACTCACGGCCGTATTGGCTACATGCACGTGCCGGACACCAGCATCCCCGGCATCATCGCTTTCGACAAACAGTTCACCGGCCAACTCGATAAAGACGGAATCATCGTCGACGAGCGCAACAATTCCGGCGGCCAAATACCCGATTTCTACACAGAAAAACTCAAGCGCCAGCTCCTTGCCGTGCTCGCCCCCCGCGAAGGCGCTGACATCGGCTGGCCTCCCGTCGCCATCTACGGCCCGAAAGTAATGATCGCCAATGAGCTCGCCGGCTCTGGTGGCGACGCCTTCCCGTGGTTCTTCCGACGCGAAAAAATCGGTCCCATCGTAGGCACGCGCACTTGGGGCGGCCTCGTCGGCATCTCTCGCGGCATTCCCTTGCTCGATGGCGGTTTCGTCACGGCGCCAGAATTCGCCTTCTGGTCCACCGACGACGGCGGCGAATGGATCGTGGAAAACCACGGCGTAGACCCCGACTACGAAGTCCCCGAGCGCCCCGACCTTGTAGTCAACGGCCACGACCCCCAACTAGAAAAAGCCATCGACCTGGCCAACGAAGCCCTAAAAAGTTACAAAGGCCTACCGCCCAGACCCAAATACCCGGTAGCCAAGCCCCAGTAGAGCGGCTTTTGGCCTCTATAAAACATCCGTACCACCTGTCGGTTCATTTCGATCTTGCGGTTCTCCTAAATCCGTTTCCTCGCGATGGCGGTCTCGACGAGGGCAGGGACTCATTTTTGTCCTTCTGGCCAGTTCCCATCACTCTCTGCGCGAACTAAAATAAATCGTGATCGCCAAACTCCAGCCCATTTTCACTCCCCCATTTGCAAATGTTTCGTCGGCAGAGATCCGCAGTTGGGTTTCCTCACTCGACCAAGCGTGCCGTCCCGGCGAAACGTTGGCGAACTTTCGGATTTTCGCAGAGTCCTGTTACGCAATACGCTCCTCTGCTTTTGTCGCACGGCCACACGGCGCGCGCCTTTGTTTTCATATTCTTACGAATCGCTTTTCCCGCAACTCCTTTATTTTGACAACCATACGAATTGCCCGGGGGTGAGGTCAGCCGTGCGACTCTGCCCCCGAACTCCACGGCCGCCCCCTTCCCAACTCGGGCTATCAGCGCACAAGTCCAGTCCTTTCACACTGTTGCGAACTCTTTGTCGTCCCCAAAAAAGTCAACTCTTTTGCAATCAGGCAAATGCGAACTCTTCTGCAAAAACACTGGGGTGGGTATACCCGCGGCAATTCGATTCTCCTATATCAAGCTTCCGTTCTCGTGCGGCGGTGCTGCATCTAAATGGCGACTTGGGCCGGGCCCTGAGTCGCTGGGCAAGCCATACATAGGGGAAAGTGATGACACGGTTGCTGCGATTGTGCGGCGCGGGAACGGCTCTGCTGTTAGCAGCAACATTCTGCGCGCGCAAAACTGCCGCATACTCCGTGCTCACGCACGAAGAGCTGATCGATTTAGCCTGGAACGATTCGATCCGACCGTTGCTTCTTGCGCGGTTCCCGGGTGCTACGGACGCGCAACTGCGCGAGGCTCACGCATTTGCCTATGGTGGTTGTGCGATTCAAGACATGGGTTACTACCCATTCGGCAAAAAATTCGTCAGCAATCTGACGCATTACGTGCGCACCGGCGACTTCGTCGTTTGGCTTTTTCGGAGTGCTCGCACCATCGATGAATATGCATTCGCCATCGGAGCTTTGTCCCATTACCTGGGCGATTCGATCGGACATTCGGAAGCGATTAATCCCGCAACGAGTGTCGAATTTCCCAACATGCGCCGCAAATTTGGGCCCATCGTCACCTATGGTGAAAGCCCGCATGGTCACATCCGCACCGAATTCGCTTTTGACATTGACGAACTCACCGACCAGGCTTTTGCGCCTCCCGCATTTCTGCGAGCGATTGGTTTCCAGGTACCACGCAAATTGCTGGAATACGCTTTCATGAATACGTATGGATTTGATATTCACGAGGTCCTCGGCCGTGCTCAGCCGGCTCTGGGAAGCTACCGCACATCCGTGCGTAGCTTCATCCCCGCACTTGCGGAAGCAGAAGTCGTACTGCATCGTCACCAGTTTCCGCCGCACCCCGATAACGAAGACTATCGCGTCTTCGCCGAGCGCGTTGCTCGCACGAACTACGAGCGGCGATGGAAGCACACCTTCAAACGCCCGGGCTTCAAAGCGCACTTACTGGCGATCCTGGTTTTCATCGTTCCAAAAATTGGCGCGGCTTCCGACTTAGCCACAAAAATTCCCACTTCAGACACGGAAGACTGGTATCTGCGGAGCGTCAATCACACTGTCGATGCATTTCGCGGAATCCTGGACAAATTGAAGGCGAATTTCGACGCGCCCCTGGCATTGGCAAACATCGATCTCGATACCGGAAATCGCGTCAAGCGCGGGGATTATCCGCTCACCGACGAAACGTACGCGCGATTGCTCAAGCGCATTACGTCCAAACCTGAACGAGTACTGCCGCGAGACCTGAAGGAAAACCTTCTGGAATTCTACGCGGGGCCCGCGACAAGCGGAAATGAAAGGCAGGAAGTGGGCCAACAGTTACATGTGCTAGAAACGATGAAAGTTTCGGATGGGCTGAATTGAATCCGGCGTCTCAACACTTACGCCTTCAGGGCGCTTGTGCCTTCAGGTTTCGAGAGGGGTGACAGGTGCCTGTGTTCGGTGTGAGGAGGAGGCAGGCACCTGTCGATCGGCGAGGGTCGGTCTCGCCGTTGAGCGTTTTCACGCATGGTGTTAAAGGAAGTGTTAAACCAGCTACGATGACCCGCAATCAGGTGTTTACCTTACTTTTAGGTATCTACCTCGGAGCTAGCGCCCGACAGGCGACTCCGGTCTTTCCTGTATTGTTTTGAGCAGACACAGTATCCGATTATGGTTAAATGTCGGATTCCAAACAGTCCCACGAGCCCGGGCCGCCCCGGCGAGACAGTGCACTAGCGAACATTCTCCTCGTTGACGACAGCGATTTTGAGCGCTTCACAATCCGCGCAGCCGTGGAGGGCCTCACGCAATTTCGAGTCTGCGGGGAGGCCTCAAACGGTGTTGACGCGATCCAGAAGGCCACGGAGCTGAAGCCAGATCTGGTGGTGATGGATCTGGCGATGCCCTTGATGAATGGCCTTGAGGCAGCGACGGTAATCAAGAACGCGCTGCCCGGAGTTCCCATCGTTTTGCTCACGTTGTACGCCGAGCAACTGAATGGGCCCAGGTCCTCGGCTTTCGGTGACGTAACGGTCCTGTCTAAAACCGATGGCTTGGCGCCGCTGCTGGAATGTCTGGATAGGTTACTCGGCGACAACGGCCCAGAATGACGCGAATCCTGATAGCAGACGGAAGCGACGTCGTTCGCCGATTGCTCAAGCTACTCATCGAGTCCCGTGCGGGCTGGGTGGTTTGCGGCGAAGCCACGAATGGCCCGGACGCCGTACGTAAATCAAACGAACTCAAGCCCGATGCCATTGTCCTGGACCTCGCGATGGAAGGGTTGAACGGTCTGCTTGCGGCACGTGAGATTTCGAACAGTTTGCCGAACGTGCCGATTTTGCTCCACACGGTGAACAATATTCCGGCCGTAGTGGCGGAGGCCAAGAAGTTCGGCATTCGTCGTGTTGTCGGCAAGGGTGTGGATGGAGACCGGCTGCTGAACGCGATACAGGACGAGCTAGACGCGAAGCCGCGAGGTGTGGCGGCCTTGCTCGAAGAAGCCGCTCCCCAGATTGGCGATGGGGGGGAAACAGAAGCCGCGGACGGCGGAGAGGGCGCTCCCCCAAAAGTTAATTGACCACGCTAACCGACCAGCGCTGTTCGGCACTCGGCGCAATATTCAAAACGGTGCCGCCGCGCGGGTGCCGCGAAGCGATTGCAAGTAAAAGCCCCGCCTTGTTGAGGGGTGGGGCTATCACTATTCCGTTCGTTCAAACACGCGTGATTTAGCGCGTTCGAGACATCATGGAAACGGCAAGTAAGTCCACATGTCGTTGAGGTACGCGGGAGGGGCGCCGGCCGTCGAGTCGTAACCCTCTCCGCCGAACACCCAAACATAACCTTGCGAATCGGGCTGCCACAGAGCGGCGCCGCGGCGTGCTCCAACCACGTTTTTCACGTAGGGTACGCCGGCTATGCTTAGATATCCACCCTGCTGATTGACTCCGCTGGAGCCTTTCCACAAGGTCCACTGTCCGCTGCTGTCGTCGTATTCCCAAATGTCATTGAGGAATCCGGTACCCTGCGTAGTGCTAGAACCGTAGCCCCAGCCACCGAAAAAGAAGAGGTCGCCGTCGGGGTTAACCCAGCCCACCGCACCCCAACGCGCCCCTGGAACATTCGCGGCCGCTGCAGTGGTCTGCGTCCCGTAGGTACCAGCTTGGTTAGCGATACCGGTTGTCCCGCCGCCGGATATCCAAACCCACTGCTTGGTCGCAGTATTGTATTTCCAAAGATCGTTGAGAACCGCCCCCTCTGGCGCGCCGGTACCGGTGGCATCGAGACCGAATCCCCCGAAGAGCCAAAGGTTACCGGAAGCATCGGCCCAGAGAGTCCCGTTCTGGCGGCCGCCCGGAGCGGTAGTCCCCGAGCCTGCCCCCAGAGTGCCGTAGCCGGAGGGCCCAGTGTCCTCACGTAACTATTATGTTTTAGGCATGGTCCTTGCGGGGCCAAACAAGAGCGTGACATCTCGCCCAAGGGAATTTGCCCCGCGACTCGCCACAAAGTCAGGGAGCAAAGCAGCGGTGCGGTCAAAGCACAAGATGAGCGGATCGATCTAGTGAGCGCCGGCTCCTAGAAGGGAGATGAGATCGAGCGGGTTGGTGCGGGCGCGGTTTACTGTGGCGCCCCAATGGAGGTGGGGGCCGGTGACGCGGCCGGTGGCGCCGACTTTGCCGAGTATGGCGCCGGTGTCGACGAGGTCGCCGACCTGGACGGAGAATGATTCGAAATGGGCGTAGAGGGTGTAGAGGCCGAGGCCATGGTCGAGGATGACCGTGTTGCCGGAAAAGTAGAGGGGCTCGGCTAAGACGACGCGGCCGCGCTGTGCTGCATACACGGGGGTGCCGGCGGGCGCGGGAAAATCGACGCCACTGTGGGGCGAGCCGGCTTTGCCATTGAGAATGCGGCGCTTGCCGAAGTTACCGCCGGCGGTGAGTCCAGTCAGCGGATAGTGGAAACTACCATCCCAAAGGCGCTCGGGCGTGACGGTCGCGAAAATCGCGCGCATGCGCTGACGCTCGGCTTCGGCGCGGGCGAGCTGTTCGGGATTGGGCTCGACGAAATTAGGCGCGACCTTCAGGCTTTCGGTGGCAAACTTGCCTTCTTTGACATCGATCGTCGCCGGGCAGGAGATTTCTTCGGCAGATTCGATTTTGGCGGTGAGCGCGAGCGGGTAATTTTCTGGCTTTAGGTCGAGGTCAACGCCGAGGAGCGCGCGCCAGACGCTGGTAGATTTTTCGTTTGGCTTGGGCTCCTGCCAGAAAGGGATTTCGCGGTCGCCCCAGGTGGCCTTGATTTCTGCGACGGTTTGCGTCGCGCTGCGGAGTTCGAGGAGGAGGAGGCTGCCTTGAGTGGGGTCGGATGCGCTCAGATGGAGGGTGACGTTGCGGCCGCAATCATGAGTGGCAAGCGGCTTTGGCATGGTGGCGGCGACGCGGTGATGCGGGCGCGACTTTTGGGCAATCGCAGGCGTGATGGCAAGGAGCGCAGCGCAGATAAAAATGGTTCGACGCATCCGAAGAAACGAATTTAACACAGGGGACGCAGGCAGCGCAGAGCATAGAGCGCTGCTTGGTGCGCGGAAAACAGCTATTTTGCGGCCCAAGCCATGCCGTCTACGCCTGGTGTCAGGTCGATATTGGGCAGGAGCTGCCAAGTACGGAGATCGAGGACGGCAATTTTACCGGCGGGCATGCAGGTGATGTAAGCGACCGCGGCGTCAGGCCGGATGAGAATTTCGCCGGGTAGCTGGGGAACATCGAACGATTTGACTACCTTGAGCGTTTTGGTATCGATGGCAACGGCGCGGTTGGCGCGCGGGAGCACAGCGAGAAGAAAACGACCATCGGGAGTGGCCTGGGAGGCGTAGGCGAAATCGGGGATCTCGATCCAGTTGGTTACTTTGTTGGTGGCCGTGTCGATTGCGGCGATGCGCGGAGCATCTTGATCGTGCGTGAAAACGTAAGCGCCGTCCGGAGAGATGGAAATGCGCTGGACCTGTTTGGCGACTTGAATCGTGGTGATGAGTTTGCGATTGGTGACGTCGAGGACGCTAACTGTGCCAGCGTGAACGTTGGCCGTGTAGGCGCGTCGGCCGTCTTTGCTCAACACGAACATGTGTGATTCGGGCTGGCCGGTGGGAACTTCCGCGATGACCTTGCGAGAGGTGGGATCGACGATAGCGAGGGCTTGGGCTAGCTCGGCGCTTACGTAGAGAAGGCCGTCGGGTCCGAAAATCGGTTGGTGCGGGCGCAGGGGCTTGCCGAGGTCCATGGTGGCGGCGAGCTTGCGCTGCTGGAGATCGATAATGTCGATCGTTGCGCCGTCGGTGCCCGGCTTGCCGACGCCGGAGTTGCCATAGATCGGAACGTAAGCGAAGCGGGAGTCGGGCGATACAGCGACCTCGTGACCGTTGACGCCGACGGAAATCTTGGCGAGCTCGCTGCGACTTTCTGGATCAACGAGCAGCAGGGTATGTTCTTTTTGATTGGCGACGACGAGCACGCCGCCGGAGGACGTGGCGGAGTTGCCGCGCTTTGCGACGATAAAGGCGAGCAGACAGCACGAAGCGATGATTAGCGCACGATGAAGAGACATGCCGCACCTCGTTACCGAAAAGCTTTGCAGCGGCATCATTGTCGTTCAAGCGGTAGAAATATGCCAGACGTGAGGCGGGCGGGAAATCGCACACGAGTGTTTCGACCATGCCGAACGCGTCCACTGTATTTATTTGAAGAGGTACTCGGGTGTAGGCTAAAGATCTCGGCCCTTAGCATTAAGGAGAAGAGCGCATGCGCGAATTCGAAAACAGCGAGGGAACCGGCGGCGTAGTGGAAGAGACGAGTGTAGGCGTGACGCGGCGGGAGTTCTTGGAAATGAGCGTTGCCGCGACGTTGGCGGTTGGCGCGGAGAAGATTGCGTGGGCGGCGGATACTAACTCAGGAGTGCCAAGACGGCCGCTGGGACGCACGGGAGAAAAGGTTTCGATGGTAGGGCTGGGCGGATACCACATCGGCAACCAGAAAGAGGAGCAGGAAAGCATACGCATCATTCGAACGGCTCTGGATAACGGAATCAATTTTCTGGACAACTGCTGGGACTACAACGGCGGCGAAAGCGAAGTGCGCATGGGCAAGGCGCTGCTCGATGGATACCGGCAGCGTGCGTTCGTGATGACCAAGATCGATGGGCGGACAAAGCAAGCGGCAGCACAGCAATTGGAAGAGTCGCTGCGGCGCTTGCAGACGGATCATATCGACCTGCTGCAAATCCATGAAATCATTCGCATGGAAGATCCGGACCGGGTGTTTGCCGCGGGCGGCGGGTTGGAGGCGCTTGTGGCGGCGCGGGAAGCGGGCAAGATCCGCTACATTGGATTTACCGGGCACAAGAGCCCGGACATTCATTTGAAGATGCTGCAGGCGGCGGATGCGCATCAGTTTCATTTCGATTCGGTGCAGATGCCGCTGAACGTGATGGATGCGCACTACAACAGCTTCCAAAAGAAGGTGCTGCCGGTGCTGGTGAAGAAGGAGATCGGCGTTTTGGGCATGAAGCCGATGGGCGCGGGGATTATTCTGCAAAGCAAAACTGTGGAGCCGATGGAGTGCTTGCATTATGCGATGAGTCTGCCGACCAGCGTGGTGATTACCGGATGCGATTCCGTGAAGCTGGTGGAACAGGCGGTTACGGCGGCGAAAACGTTCAAGCCGCTGAGCGAGACGCAAGTGGTGGCGCTGCTGGCAAAGACGAAGGACGCCGCGCAAAATGGCGAATTCGAGGGATACAAGACGACAACGAATTTTGACGGCACGGCGCATAACCCGCAGTGGTTAGGTTGAGTAAAGGCCGTTCTGGCGCAAGCGGCGTGCTGTCAGGAAGTTGGAAGGAACCTCGACCGCACATCGGCCCAGTTTTGGCTTTAGCGAACCTGGGTTTGAACCCTCTACACTCCCGTTAAGTCATTGTGTCTAAAGGCGAATACAGCGGGACTTAGGTGACCCTACACCTATCGCTGGATTGCCGGGTTTGCTGCCTATAGATATTGTCCTTAAAAGCTAGCCCGTGACATTTCAGGTTTCAGGAGAGGAACCATGAATCAATCTGTGGCAAAGGTGCTCTATGTGGCGGGTGTGACCACTTTCTGCACATTTTTAGGCTGCTGGGCGGTGCTGGCACACCAAGAGAACACGCCGACCAAACAGGAACGCGCGCGTAGCGCAAGCAACGCGTATTCCAATGAAGGGTTTATACGTAACGCAGCGGAAGGGAATATGGCGGAGGTAAAACTCGGGCAATTAGCGCAAGAAAAAGCGCAGAGCCCGGAAGTCAAGAAATTCGCCGAGCGCATGGTCAACGATCACACCAAGGCCAATGAACAACTCAAGCAGGTCGCCAACCAGGAACACGTCAACTTTCCTACCGACGTCAACAGCAAGGATGCCGCAACGTATCGAACACTCGAGAAGCTTTCTGGTCCGGAGTTCGATAAGGCTTATGCGCGTACGATGGTTCGCGATCATGAGAAGGATGTAGCGGAATTCAAGCGCGAAGCCAGCGCTGCGCAGACTGCGCCAGTAAAGCAATACGCCCAGGAAACACTACCAACGCTGGAATCGCACCTACAAGAAGCCAAGCAAATGCAGGCACAGGTTTCGCGGGAAGGCGTAGGTAAGGGCAAGGCCAGCGGAGGATCTTCGCGAAGGTAGATTCGTACTCGACATAAATTCAACTTCAATTCTACTTCGCGGTACGAGAGCCGCTTCCCCTTCGCGGAGGGGAGGCGGCTCTTCGTTTTTGGAGCGCGCGGAGTTGAGCTCGTTTGGACACCTCGACTGCCCGACAAATGGTATAGTGCCGCCCGCTTGCGGATTGCAAGGGAGCGGACAGGATGATGGACCGGCGGCGTTTTGTGGCTACGTGCAGTGGATTGGGTTTGGGTTCGACCTTGTTCCCGGGGGTGCTCTGGGCACAGACGCAGGCAAAGGGCGCGGTGAAGATTACGAAGGAAATGATTGAGGCTGCCGCGACGCTGGCCGACGTGACGATTTCCGAAGAATACAAGCAGATGATGCTCGACAACTTGAACGAGCAGGCGAAAGGCTACGAGGCAATCTACGCGCTGCATATTCCGAACTCCGTCGAGCCAGCGCTGCTGTTCGATCCGGTGGTCAATGGCGCAAAGTACGAGACGGAACGGAAGCCCGAGCGAATATCGGCAGCGCCGAATATTTCGGTGCCGAAAAATTTCGAGCAATTGGCGTTTGCAAGCGTTCGAGAGCTGGCGGAATTGGTTCGCACCAAGAAAGTTTCCTCTAGCGCGCTCACGGAAATGTATTTGGAAAGATTGAAGCGCTATGACGCCAAATTGAAATTTACCGTGACCCTGACCGACGAGCGTGCGCGGGCGCAGGCCAAAGATGCGGATCGCGAGATTGCCGCCGGGAAATATCGCGGGCCGCTGCACGGTCTGCCCTGGGGCGCAAAGGATTTGCTGGCGGTAAAGGGATACCGCACGACTTGGGGTGCGGCGGGATTCGAGAAACAAACGGTCGATGAGGACGCGGTTGTCGTGCAGCGGCTGGATGCCGCGGGTGCGGTGCTTGTCGCGAAGCTCACGCTGGGTGCGCTGGCGGAAGGGGACGTGTGGTTTGGCGGAAAGACGCGCAATCCTTGGAATCCGGCGCAGGGCTCGAGTGGATCTTCGGCGGGGCCGGCGTCGGCTACGGCGGCCGGCTGCGTAGCGTTCAGCATCGGGTCGGAGACGCTTGGCTCGATTTCATCACCGTCGACGCGCTGCGGCTGCACGGGCTTGCGGCCGACGTTTGGATTGGTGCCGCGCACGGGGGCGATGGCTTTGTCGTGGAGCATGGATAAGCTGGGGCCAATCTGCCGCACGGTAGAAGATTGCGCGCTTGTGCTTGGCGCCATTTATGGGCCGGATGGAAAAGATCGCACGGTGAAGAACGCGGCGTTTAACTGGGATGCGGAACTCGATTGGAAAAAGTTGCGCGTCGGATATTTGAAGAGCGATTTCGAACGGGCGCCTCAGCCGCAAGAAGATGCGCAGAAGGGAGAGCTAGCGGTCTCCGAGGAAGAAAAGAAGAAACGTGAAGAGCAGCGGAAGCGGCGGGCAGCGTTTCAGGAGCGGGCGAAGTATGACCGACGGTTTGCTGACGCGGCGCTGGCGAAGCTGCAACAAATGGATGTCGCGCTCATCCCTGTGGAAATGCCGAAATTTCCTTATGACCCGATGGTCACAATGCTTACCGCGGAAGCCGCGGCGGCATTCGATGAGCTTACGCGGTCTGGACGGGACAAGCTGTTGACCGCGCAATCCGCCGATGATTGGCCGAACACGTTTCGCTCCGCGCGCTTCATTCCCGCGGTTGAATACATTCAAGCGAGCCGCGCGAGGCGATTGGCAATGGGCGAAGTGGCGAAAGTTTTTGACAATGTGGACGTCATAGTAGCGCCCACTGGAAGCCAGCAACTGGTGATCACAAATTTGACCGGGCATCCGGCACTCATTTTGCCCAACGGATTTCGCGGCGAGGATGCGCCGAGGCCTCCGACCGAAGATAACGGCGAGGACGATAACGTTGGCGGTCCGGGAACGCCGGTTAGCCTGACGTTTCTCGGAAATTTGTATCGCGAGGCGGAGTTGTTGGCTTTTGCGCGCGCGTATCAGGACGCAACTGGCTTTCACCGTAAGCATCCGATAGTGAGCTGAAGCAAGTCATGGACGGAAGTTACAAATAGGCCGGCAAGATACCCGCATTCCCGTGCCGGCGCCCACTTAAATTACTTTTTGTTTTCCTGCCGCTGGCGCTGAAGTTTGTTCGCCGTGGTGCGTAGGGTCTCTGGAATATTTTTGTTTGTGCATAGGCGCTTGAGGTCCAGCGGATTGAGCATAGGGAGCATGTGCAGGCTTACATCCAGCGGCGTTTTTGGATTATTCATTAAATTGCGGACGACCACATAGTTCTTGCGAAAGTTGCGGTTCTTGGCGATCAGCCGAAGGATCTCATCCGTCAGGCTGGACATTGCCGCAAACGCTTCCACCTCCTGGTCCGTCAAACGCGGGGATTGCAGGACCGCGCGCTGCACTACTTTGTTGGAGTCGCGAATCAGGGTGCGGCGCGCCTCGGAGCCTCCTTTGATGGCGAATTGCACGCGCTGCGCGACGGTCATAGTGGCAAGCCGCTGCAGCAAGGTTTGGCGCTTACCGAGATCGGGTTCAGCCTCCAGAGCGGCTTCGGCCAGAGCGCCGTTATCGATCGCGGTACCCCGCAATTCATGTAACTGTGCCTTTTGCTCGGCGGTAACCGAGGAGCTGTGCTCGAGAGCGGCAGCTAAAGCAGGAGATTCGCTGACGCGCTCAAGTTCTTCCATCAGCAATTGAATGCTCTCCGTAGAGAGCGAGCGCACCACAGGGACCAGGTATTCCGCTCCGCAGTTCTTGTTGCGCACCATGGCGTCGCCGATGCCGCTTTTATCGGCCAGACTCTTCGAGGCGTACGCGAATAGCGCGGGAAGAGCGGTTTCGCGCGCGATGGCTTCGATAATCGATTCTGTGGGTTGCGAAAGCAGCGCGTCTTGCGCGCGGTTGGCGACTACTTCATCCGCGTCGTGAGCCAGCACGGCAAGAATTTCCGAGCGATCCGCCGCGGACACGTGCGCACCGCCACTGCAAACGGCAATCTTGCGCTCGCGCGTGGCGCGTCCGTGACGCAGAGCTTCGATGAGTTCAGGGTTGAGAGTTTCCACTGGGTGCCAGCCTCATATCCTTTTGGCTGAGCACTATTGTACCGGAGCTTCCCGGTGAACCAATGGGCGGCATGGCCTGGCCGTTCAATTCCAGCAACACCGCGCTGGAGTCGCCGGCGGTGACCTCGAAGACGGTTTGTGCGGAGAAATGGCGGTTCTGTCCCGCTGGAATTTCGGAGTCGAGCGCCAGCTTGCCATCTGCAAGGATGCGCAAGCGCGTGGCTTTGGAAGTGGACACGGAAAGATCAAGACGAGCGGAATTTGCCGTTCGCGGCTCACCGCCGGTCAGAGCGACGGGCTGCGCCGCCACTGATTGCGACGTCACCTCGGAAGATGGCTTGCCGCGCCGATACACTGAGTATCGCCGCCAGCCGTAGACTCCGGCCGCAACCAGCGCGGCAATCAGCAGCAGCGCGCCGAGCGCGAATGCCATGGCAACCCATTTCGATGGCTGCGGGATGCGGTTCTCAGGATTCGATGGAGATTCCGCGGACTGATCGCCGCGCGCAAGATCGTATTCCGCAAGGAGGTGTTCTTCGTCGAGCCCCAGATAGCGGGCGATGGCGCGCACGAAGCCGCGGTTGAAGACGCCGCCCGGGAGCTTGCCCCAGTCTTCATTTTCCAGGGCTTCGAGAAAGCGCAAGCTGATGCGCGTGGCCACAACCACTTCGTTGGGCGAGACTTCGCGCAGCTCGCGCTCGCGCTTTAGACGTTCTCCAAAATTTCCCTTGGCCATGGATCGAACCCTGTAGGCGAAGCCGGCGCGACCGAAGCGCGGTCGACGAGAAGCGACGAGGCGCGGCGGCTGACGGCGGCGCACACTCGCGGAAGGTGTGGGCTCCCCTCGACGGCACTATAGGCGGGGCCGCGAAGCGTGTCAAACACACGCTACAGCGCCGCAAACATTTGATTTTTGGTAGCTCACTCGAATCGGATGAGCACAATCTCCGGCTTGCTGCCCACGCGCATGGGAGGGCCCCACGTCCCCGCTCCGCTGGAAGTGTAAACCGTCAGGGCTCCGTGACGGTTCAAGCCGTATGTATACTGACGGAAAATTCTGGAGGTGATCCAAGTAAAGGGGAAAACTTGGCCGCGATGGGTGTGGCCCGAAAGCTGAAGGGACACTCCCATCTTCTCCGCAATAGATAAATGATGCGGAGCGTGAGCCAGCAGGATATTCGCTGTGTCCGGCTGCAACGCCGCGCCGCACAAAACAGATTGGAGACGCTCCGGATGTGTGAGCGTGCTGTAGGTCACGCCTACGAGCTGCAGGCCATCCACAATCACCTTCTCATTCACCAAAGCGCGAATGCCGCAGTGCTGGAGCGCCTCTATGTATTGGTTCGGATGAGAGAACTCTTCGTGATTTCCCGTCACGAAAAATTTGCCGAGCGGCGGAGATACATTCATCCAGGGTGCAGCCAAGTGTTTTGGTTCTACCTTGGTTCCGTCGTAGAGATCACCGGTGATGAATACGATGTCCGGCCGAAGCTGCCGCACCATGGCCACGATGCGAGAGATAAACGTGTAGCCTCGGACGTGGCCCAAGTGGGTGTCGGATACTAGTGCGGCGGACCGTCCGCGCCACGATTTTGGCAAACCCGGGGGCCTGACAGTGATGCGCGCAACACGTATCCGCGAAGCGTTCGCGAATCCATACACGCTAACCAGGAGTGCGCTGCCAAACAGCCCGGAGAGAAGAAAGGACCTGTCCACGTGCATGCCCGACAAGCTGAATCCCGCATAGAGCACCCAGCAGAGGAGAGCCGCTATGAACAGGAAATTGAACGTGCCAAGCCAAATACTGGCTGTTGTATAGAAAAACCGTACCACGGCGTAGTGATAACGGGCGGCAAGAAGCGATGCAGCGACAAAGCTAATGGACAGCAGCAGGAAGGCGATGGGGAGAGATGTGGTCGCTGCCAGACCGGATGGGGGCGAGAAATACCGCCACGTTTCATAAACGAAGAGATGCCCAAGGAAGAGAATCAACTGAACCGTACCGACAAAGACCGCGAATCGAGCGCTCAATCAGGCATTCCTTA
>Ga0073928_10002979_pt1 | contig 27612 bp, 25 predicted proteins | sample PaiPotPPA55metaG_FD_76969 | JGI IMG/M metagenome (GOLD analysis project Ga0073928, IMG submission 76969) | Iron sulfur acid spring bacterial and archeal communities from Banff, Canada, to study Microbial Dark Matter (Phase II) - Paint Pots PPA... ...
AGAAAGCTGCGCCAGCAAATGGAAGTCTGGTTCTTCTATCAAGAAGAAACCACGGCTGAGAGGCCAACACACGCGGAGAAGAACCTGAAAGAAATTACACCCGCGCTCCTCCGAAGCGCGTCACGAGAGCTTTTGCCCTCTTGACAAAGACCTATCATGGAAGTCGGGAAACCGGACATGTGGTTTCTGCGTGGAATTCACTTTTCGGCTTTCGGCGTTTTCCAGGACTTGTCCGTCATAATCACTTCCTACGCGCCGAACCGTGGCCGCCACCACCGAAGAAGCAGGCGAGGCCGAACAAGTAGCCGAAGTTGTACCAAGCTCCGTTGTTGTGGAGCTCGTAGATATTGAGGTTGCTTTTGAACAGTGAGACCACGAACACCAACGGCGCAATAAAGCCCTGCCAGAGCCCAAGCCAGAAACCCGCGACGACGTTGTGTTCAGTCGCTGTCCCTCTGAACTGATTAGGTCCGGCAGCACATCCGGCGAAAATGCTCACCAACAGTAGAAGAAGCGCGGGTAACGTTAACGAGGATTTCATCGCAAGTTCTCCTTACTTGTGGGTACGTTGCTTGGTGCTGAAAAGTCTCAGGATGAACACTAGACAGCAGTTCGTGTTCGGGTTAGTACCCACATGTACGGTTTGTGCGTTTACCAGGACTCACTCCAAGAAATTTCGCTGTAACTCAACTCTAAAGATATACTGCCCGCGTGCGACAACCAATTCGGCATGTGATGGCGCTACGCGTTTCCAAAGCGTTTCTCGTTCTTGCAATCGCACTTTTCTACACGCTTCTGGTCCTAAACAACATCACGGATTACGGCTCAAACTACGAGTTTGTCCGCCACGTCCTGATGATGGACTCAACCTTTCCGGGAAACCACTGCATGTGGCGCGCCGTCAACTCGCCGCTAATACATACGGTCTTCTACATCAGCATCATCGCCTGAGAATCAGTCACTATGCTTCTATGCTGGTGGGGTGGTGTTCGGTTGCTGAAATCGTATCGTGCGGACAATTCGCAATTCGGCGCTGCGCAGAACGTCGCGGTGATTGCGCTGACGACGAGCCTGCTGATGTGGTTGGTGGCCTTCCTGGATGTCGGGGGCGAGTGGTTTCTGATGTGGCAGTCGCAAATATGGAATGGGCAGGAAGCGGCATTCCGAATGTTTACCATTGTCGGTGTGGTCTTGTTGGTTTTGGTGCAACGCGAACCAAATCCTGATTAGTTGGGGAACTTAAATCAACATTGACCGGTTAGCGCGATTACCAGGACTTATATCGTCCTGCGCAGAGTTCCACGTACGAGAATATTTATTGCTTCCACCATACGTACGAGATGTACGCTAAGCTGACCGCGGCCACAATTGTGAGAATAACAAGGTAGCCGCCAAAAAGAGCGTTCCAATACGTTCCAATCGCAATTCCTAAAGCTAACATTCCCAATTTAAAAAGACCGCTCTGCCACCATTTCAACGTGAAGGTCTTGAAGATATTCATGGGACGCGCCTTTCTTCGGACAATAAAACCTTAACGAATTCTATTCAACCCCATGACAAACAGCACAATCAGATGAGTTACGGGTGGGTACTAGGAGCCAGTTGTCCGGTTACCGCTGCGTTTACCAGACGGACTTGACCAACTCAATAAGCGCCGGACTCTTTTAGCGCTAGTCTCTCCGCGAGAATCCAGTTGTCATGTATTATCGCTTTTAAGGAGGAACCTATGAAAAGCCGCATCTTCCCGCTAACCGTCATTTCGCTGTTCACGCTAATCTCTTTCGTAACCCTGCAAACTCTTCGCTAGACTCAAGCTGCTTTCGCCTCCACTTCTCAAAACCCGGTGCCGGACCGGGCGGATGAAAGGGTTCCTGAATCGTGTCCCGTTACAAAATCTCTTGACCCACCGTTTATACCCACCGCCCTACCCCCCTACAAAAACTAGAGATAGCTTCTGGTTCGGGACCGAGAAATTATGGACGCTTCTTCCCGGTAAAGGAGGTTGGAATGGAATTCAGCAGTCCAGTTTCAGTGGGGAGCACTACGCTTGTATCCGACAGTGAGTGTTGCGGATTATCGGCCCCTGCACAATTACTATTCGGGTCTCATATATTGAGAGACCAAGATAATAGTGCGAATTTCTCAGGGGGCATTAAGGGGGCACCCAAAGTTCCCTCTCATTACTTTCAGTTCCTTAGAAGACCAGGCAGCACCGCAAAACTCCTTTATTTCCATTAAATGCGTGGATTCGATCCGCATCGCCTGCGGCAGCTTTCTCTTTGTTTTCAGTCTGTTACGAAATTCATGAAGGGCGCTAAAGGGGCCACTGCAAATTCTCAATCGGGTGGAATCCAGTTGTCCGCCGGTTGTCTTGACTCACGGATATCCCCGAGGCGGAGCGGTGCGCCTTGGGAGAAACAGGTGCCGGTTTCTTCGAACGCAGAGACACCGCGTCATCTTCACAAAGTGACAACAAAACTCGAATTACGTGAATTCGCATTGGTTGGTTTTTCGACGGGCGGCGAAGTGGCGCGTCATTTGCGGAAATACGGATCAAAGGGCGTGAGCGGTGACTAAGGCAGTCCTGCTAACCGAGCGATTGGCACAAAACCAGGCAGTTTCAATCGACCGACCTAACATCCTCGGGCAGAGACAATAACAGCGTGCAATCAGCGGCAGGATTACAAGACAGCGTTCCCCGACGCAATAATTTGACTACTGTGTCGTCGGGCAGCGACTGATCGAAATGGCCAGCCCGGAAGGCCTCGGTCAAACTTCTGAGTTTTTCATCTCCACTTATAAACTTCACGCCATCCACAGATACCTTTAAGTTGGGTCCGTTGGTTAACAAGAGTAAGAACTCGGCTTTCCCTTCCAATTTGGAGATATTGGGCAGCCTCACGGTGCGTTGCTCGGTCAGTTCCTGCATGGCGCGTTCGATGATCGAGTCTATGTTGTCTTTTGTTCCTGCCAAAGCGGTCAGACGATTCCGGGTTTCCGGGTCTGGTCTGCGAGCGTTCATGGCAAGCGCATAAAACTGTAATGCTTGCTCCTTTTCACCTCGTTTTTCGTAGATTTGCCCCAGATGATCAGCAGCCTCGGAGCGCTGGTTCAATTGCCAGGCTGCCAAGATATATCTTTGAGCCTTGTCCGGGTTACCGTTAGCAAATTCAACCCACCCCAGCGTGTCCCAGAAGCTGCCCAGCGAGGTCGTCGATCCAATATCTCGGGCTTGGATTTGATCTAGCGACACGTTGCGTAGAGCTGCGGCTGTGGTGGTGACGGCCGATTCCGCATAGCGCCGGGCGATATCAAGATGAACTTTTTTGCGGGTAAGTTCATAAGCAATATTGTTCCAAATACCAGGGTTGGCGGAAATCTTCACGGCCCTATCAAACGCCGCCGTAGCCTTTTCATTCTGATCAAGGTTTAAGTAAGCCGCGCCGAGCCGTACTTGGGATTGGGCGCTATCCGGTGTCAAAGATGCCGCCTTTTCGAGTTCCGGGAGCGCTTCCTGATACTTGTGTTCCTCTAAATACGCGAGACCAATGTTCTCGTGCGCGTATTTGTCCAGTGGGCTGATCTCGATCTGCTTGTTGAACCACCTAATAGCCTCTTCGTATTTCCGTTGCCGCAGGTAAACTCGCCCCAAGTTGTTATAGGCGAATTCATGGTAAGGATTAACTTCGATCTGCTTCTGGAAGGAACTGATCGCGAAATCATCTTGCCTAGAGGCAAAATACGCCAGTCCTAGATCATTCCAAGCCATCTTGGTCTTGGGGTCTGCTTCAACAGCGCGTTTCAAGAGTTCTATCCCCAAGTTGTAGTTTCCCGCTTTTAGTGCATCGTCTCCTCTCTTAGCAAAGTCGTCTGGCTTCATATCCGCGCCAGAACCTGAGTTTCCAGAGATTTTAGTCTCTAACGAAACAGGCTGCGCCAAGTCCGACAGCACAGCGCGCCGGAACGCCAGGTAATCCTGAGTCCGAGAGGAGGGCAATTCACCTACATTGAGTGCCAGTTTGCGCTCGGCACTAAGAACATTTCCTTCCAATTTATACAGAGCCTGATAGCTGGCGTAATCGCGCGTCTGGGAAAAAGGCAGCGGAGAGCGCACGGCGTACTTCGCAGGTAATTCAAGACGGACGTGGTACTCATTTCTGTTTGGTGGTCCCAGTTTGAGCGGCTCATCATCCGTGGCATCCGAATCGACAGTTGCCATATTTACGATGGATAGAGGCAGCTTCATATTCAGTTCCTTTTTCGATGGGTCGAGGAAGTTTGCCTTCGTCACATGGTATGAAAAGATGAACGGTTCGCGCGTGGCTGCAGCGTCCGAGACCTGGATCTCACTAACTTCTTTTCCCAGCCCTCCCTTGGCACTCAGCGTCTCTACAACCTGTTGCCATTTGACGTTTGCAACGCTTCGGAAAATTTTACGCATTGCGAGCTCCGAATCACCCCGCACTTCATAAGTAATCTTGGCATCGAGCTTGCCGGAGTCGTTTATGTTGCCATCGATCTGAACCTTCTCCGTGTCCGGCATTGGCGGATTCGCGGGGGTTTCTTCGAGACGAGCCAAACCTTCAGGCGGAATTACGAGCGCTTGTTTCTTGCGTAATGGGTAAGGCAGGAGGCGGAACGGCGCCACCTCTGTCGTCGTGTCCATCCAGATTTCTTCCTTTCCCACGGGGACCATCGTGATGATGTGGTTGAACTGTGCGGGCGAGGGAACCTCCGGATCGAGCTTCCGCCCGTAGTTAATCATCACCGACGAGGCATGCAGGCCTTCGGCTTCCAACAAAGATGCCAGAAGCGTGTGTTTGTCCTTGCAGTCACCATATTGGTTATGGAGTACTTCATCGGCAGAGTGGGGTTGGTATCTGCCCATGCCGAGTGACAAGCTCACGTATCTAAAATTCTCGGCCGCGTAATCGTACAGCGCTTCGATCTTGGCGATGTCCGTGGAAAGTCCCTTGGTCAATTCGTTAGCTTTGGCACGAATCGCGTCCGACGGCTCACGGCGGTCCCTTTCCAAGCCCGCATACCATCGCCCGACCTCCTCCCAGGATGCGAAGGACGTTAATTGCACCACCGGGGGCTGCTCTTCGGCCTTCTTTTTTTTCTTTTGCTTCTGGATGTCGTTCGCCCCGTTTTCATCCTCACTCACCAAATGGGAACCGGACCAGCGGTACATTTGCCGGCCGCCCTCTTCTGCGATTTTGGGCTCGACACCTAGTTTGGATTTCAATTTCACGGCGCGATTGGCCGGAAGGTCAATCTCAAGTTGGTCATCCAAGACAATGGCATTTTTCTGAAAGTCGTATTGCATCCAAAACTGACCTGGGGCTAGAGGTGTGTGGATTACCGCGACCGTTTGATACTCGAGAACGTCGCCGGGACGTAATCCGGGCACAGTCACATGCTTCGTTCGGAGGTCAGTGTAAACGGGTGACGTCTGTTGGATAGGCTCGCTCAGCTCCTGCACTGCATCGGTGCCAGCGGTGACCACGTGTCCGTCCTGCTTGATTACGCGAACATATGCAATTTCATAGCGTTCGCTCGCCGAGTTATACGGAAATTTTAGCTGGCCCCAAAGCTGCACCCCTGATTCGCTCTGTACATGCACTCTTACGGTTTGTTCTCTGCGTCCGGTACCATCATTTTCAAAACGGAATCGCAATCGAACTTGCTCGACTACAAAAGGCTCTTTCGAATAATCTGCGGCTGGAGTCACCGGTCTGGACGCATTGTCGCCTGACCTGGGAGTTTCCGCCGCCTTGGTCCCCGGAGTTGCTGGTGCTTCTTGCGCTCTGCTATCCGGACTGAGGGAATTGTCTGCGAAAACGGGCCCATCCCGCTTTGCGACAACGGCAGCAAACCCAAACAGACACAACAAAAGCCATTGCATAAGTTGGATTTCCATCTTACGCCCCTGCATCGCCAACCGTATTTCCATTGCGAGGCTGAGCCAGTTGTACCGCGTGAGTGCCACCTGAGATCACCGTCATCCTTGCCCTCCGAAACATTTAGCTTAGTTTACAAAATATTGTTGAGATCTGAGAAATTGCGCTAGTCGGATTGCCTTTTCGCGCGACGCGGGCGTCCCCGAAATTTTGAATTCACTTACGTATCCGCGCAGGGCGTCTGGGAGGCGACCTTGCATCTCGTATAGTGTGCCGAGAGTATCGTGTAAAAGCGGGAGCGACGGGTTTACTGATTGAAGAGCCAGCAATTTTTCTCGGCCTGCGAGAGATTTCCCGTGCGGATCTGAACGTCGTGCCGCGAACCACTATCGCAGGGACGTAATCCTGTTATCTGTCTGCCAGGCTTTTCAATAACATAGACCGGTATTTCCAGCAGGAAAACTCAATTGCTGACAATAATGCGAAGTTCATCGCCACAACGAAAACACGCTGATCGCTGACGTCAGTAAAACTCTAAACCCACTACCGAGATTGCGTATCAAGGGACGGATTGCCTCGCAGGCCCATCTCCTCCACATATCGGGAGGTAGAGGGGAAAATAAACTGTGCCGAATCACTGTAGGGGTTTTAGGGGCAATTAGGGGGCATTAAGTATTCCCTCCTTTTCCTTTTCCTTTCCCTTTTCCTTTCCCTTTTCCTTTCCCTTTCCGTTTTCCTTTTCAATTCCTTACAAGACCAGGCTGCACCGCAAAACTCCTTTATTTACAATAAACTAGTAGTTTCGATCCCACCGCACCTACCAATCTACTTCATTTACTTCGGCTTATTGCGGCGTTTAACAAGGCGCTTTAAAGACGTTCCTGTCTGAACGCGGATTACGTCACCCCGAAAACTCCACGACGCGGGTACCTTGTCAGGACCCAACATGCGTCCGTGATATAACTCTTGCTCCGGTTCAATACCAATCTAATTTCGCAAAACATCATGCCCCCGGTCATCCAAGTTTCGGGAGTTCGCAAAACCTACGGCCGTACCGTCGCCGTCGAAGAAGTCTCCTTCGACGTAAACGAAGGCGAGATTTTCGGTCTGATCGGCCCCAACGGTGCCGGAAAAACAACCACCATGGAGTGCATCGAAGGTCTGCGCACTCCCGACCGCGGCGCCATCTCGGTTCTCGGCCTTGATCCTTTTCGTCAGGTCTACCAACTGCAGGCTCGCATCGGGGTTCAACTCCAACAGGCCCAGCTGCAAAAACGTATCAAAGTGTGGGAGGCCGTCGACCTCTGGGCCTCGCTCTATCATAAGAAAGCCGTCGACGCCGAACGTCTTCTCGAAAGCCTCGGCCTCACCGACAAGCGCGACGCTTGGTTTATGAATCTTTCCGGCGGCCAGAAGCAACGGCTCTTCATCGCCCTCGCGCTGATCAACGATCCCGAACTTGTTTTCCTCGACGAGCTGACCACCGGTCTCGATCCCCAGGCGCGGCGCGCTATTTGGGATCTCGTCCGTAACATCCGCAAGCGCGGCAAGACCGTTTTTCTTACCACTCATTTGATGGAGGAGGCCGAACGCTTGTGCGATCGCGTAGCCATCATTGAGCACGGCCGCATCATCGACATCGACACGCCAGCCGAGCTCGTCGACCGCTACTGTCCCGAGCGAACTATCGTTCTCGCCACCAATGATCCGAGCGCTGAGGAACGTTTTCGCACCATCCCAAGAGTCGACTCAGTAACATCTAGCGACTCGCGATTCACCATCAGCGGCCGCGGCGATGATCTGGTGACCAGCGTGATTCATTGTTTGTCGGAGAATCACATTCCAGTAACCGATTTCCGCACCATTGTTCCCAATCTTGAAGACGTCTTTCTTAAATTAACGGGACATTCGATTCGTGAATAGGCACAACCGATGCTAGTTGGACTCTGGAAACTCACTTGGATCGAGATCAAAATCTTCCTGCGCGAGCCCTTAGGCGCAATCGGCACGGTCGTCGTGCCCGTTGTTGTATTCCTCGTGCTGGGGCGAATATTCGGCCGCGGTCGTGCCCCCGCCGCACCCAGCCCCAATAGTTTCGTCCACGTCGGCTTGCCGGTGCTCGCGTCGCTGCTGATCGCCGTTAGCGCCGTGCTCTCTCTGGTCACGATTATTTCCATCTATCGCGAAGGCGGTATCCTCAAGCGCCTCCGCGCGACCCCGCTGCGCCCGTACACGATTCTCACCGCCCACGTGCTGGTCAAACTGCTGCTCACCGCCGCCACGCTGCTCTTGATGCTGCTCGCCGGCAAACGCTATTACCCCCCCGGTGTTCATGCGCCCTTGTTCTCGTTCACAATCGCGCTGCTGATCAGTACTTGCAGCATCTTATCCATCGGCTTCCTCATCGCCAGTATCGTTCCTACCGCGCGATTTGCCCAACCCATCGGCGCGATTATTTTTTATCCCATGTTCGGTTTCTCAGGACTCTTCACACCGGTTGCGTCTTTTCCGCCGCTCCTTCGCGCAGTGTCCCGAGTGCTCCCGCTGACCTACGCCGTGAGCCTCCTCCAGGGAATATGGAATGGTGAAGCCTGGTCCGCTCACCTCGGAGACGTAGCGGCATTGGCCCTGGGATTTGTCCTGTGCACCGCGATCTCCACAAAAGTTTTTCGCTGGGAGTAGCAATTTTACGGAATAAAACGCGTCCCCTTATAGTCTGCACCGGTAGAACACGTCCGAGAGCGGCGCAGAACCCCCGATGCCCTCGATGCCTGCGCCGCTCGTCCCAAAATAACCACTAAGACCGTGCTTTGTTTATAGTATAATACACATGTACTATTTGTTAAACTGTGTTCGACGGGTGCCCAGGTTCGCCCGTTGAGGTATGAACCTCAGTCTTGCAGTTGAGTTGTCTGGCCTCAAGCTTCCCGTCTCTTTGCAATGGCTTCATTCGTCTGGAGCCGTCATGCCTGTAGGTCTAGCGTTCTTATGGCAAGGCGATTTGCACTTCGTGACAGTTGCTATCAGAGATTGCCTTTGTTAAACAGAAAAAGGCTCGGGATCTTTCGTACAAGAGTTAGGAAAAATTCGCGATGAGATGCAGTTTCGGCTAATCGGTTTCGTGGTCATGCCTAACCATGTTCATCTCTTGATGAGTGAGCCGCCGCGGAGCACGCGGTCGATAGCGCTGCACAATCGAAATTGCGTTCCTCCCAAAAGCTCCGCGGACTGCGGCGATCACTCTGGACCGATGCGCTGACCTTGGACGAAGTGGCCGCGCAGCCACGAGTGCTTTGGCAGTTGGGTTTTTATGATTTCAACGTGTACTCGAGCTCCAAGCGAAACGAAAAGTTGATTTATATGCATGCGAATCCGCTGATCTGCGGTTTGGCGAAGCATCCCGACGAATGAACGTGGAGTAGCTGGTCGTTCTACGAACAAAACGAAGGCGGTTTGATCCATATAGATACAGAGTGATTAACAATCAACACCAAGACCCAGGTTCATACCTCAACTGCGAACCTGGGGCACCCCAAATACGACAAGAGACGCAAAGACGACGACCCACAATTCCTGTTTGTTGCGCCCTGAGGTTGAAGTGCTCCTCCGGAAGGCCTATCCTTTTTGTGCCCAGAAAGCGCCAGAAATGCATCGGAGAAGCCGATATGACCTACCTGCCGGAAACGCCGTTCGACAATATCGAGAGCGCCCGCGACTACGTAAACCAGTTGCTGGCAGCTACGCGCGAAGCCCAGGCCGAAATCGAAACTGAAATACTTCGCGCCACGGACCCAGAACTGGCGCGCCGGGAGCAGGCCTTGCAATTAGTGAAATACAAACTACATCAACTGACATCGCACCTCGCCGTCAGCCGCCGCATCTTGAATGATCTAACCAAGCTGCGCCGATTGCTGCTGGAAGTCAGAAAAGTCTGATGGCCGGCTCAACGGACAGAATGCCGTGCCCACACCCGGAAAGCCACCAGCCAGCCTGCGGAGCCCAGTCTGTTTTATGACTAAGACTTTCCTTCTGTGCCTGCTACTGGGAATTCTTTTTCTTTTGGCCGTGCCCAGGCATGCTGCAGCTGAGCCACCAATTCGAGTGGCAATTGTTGGTTTGGTGCACGGCCACGTGAAGGGATTCTTGGCAGTGCTGCCTGGGAATCAGGCTGCCACTCTGGTCGCAATTGTCGAGCCGCAGGAGGCGCTGGCGAACGACTACGCTGCGAAATACCATCTGGATGACAAATTGTTTTACACCGATTTGGAAAAGATGCTGGCTGAGCAGCATCCCGATGCCGTGTTGGTGTACACCACAATTGTTGACCATCGCAAAGTGATCGAGATCGCCGCGCGGCATGGCGTGAGCTCCATGGTGGAGAAGCCTCTAGCGACAACTCTCGAGGATGCGCTGGCGATTCGCGCGGTAGCCCGCAACTCTGGCACACCGGGCCGGCCCGTGCAGGTGCTCGTCAACTACGAGACCACCTGGTATGCCAGCAATCACGAAGTCATCGCCCAAGCGGCTGCGGGCAAGCTTGGGGAACTGCGCAAAGTAGTCGTTCACGATGGCCACGAAGGCCCGAAGGAAATTGGCGTCGGCCCGGAGTGGCTGCCGTGGCTTACCGATCCGCAGCGAAATGGCGCCGGGGCGTTATTTGATTTTGGCTGCTACGGCGCGGACTTGATGACCGTACTGATGGGCGGCCAGCCACCGATCAGCGTCACGGCCGTGATGCAAACAGATAAGCCGGAAATTTATCCCCACGTCGACGATGATGCGACCGTGATTCTGCGTTACCCGAAGGCCCAAGCGGTGCTGATGCCTTCGTGGAACTGGTCCTTCGCTCGCAAAGATATGGAGGTGTACGGCAACGCCGGCTACGCAATTACCGTAGGCCCGGACCGTGTGCGCGTCCGGTATCGCGGTGAGAAAGCGGAGCCGGACCCACCGCTGACTGCGCCGCTGCTCCCAGAACCGCAACGCGACTCGCTAAGTTACCTGGCTGCCGTATTGCGCGGCCACCTGCAACCTGATGGCGACCTGTCGTCGTTGGAAACGAATGTGGTAGTTATGCAAATTCTCGACGCCGCGAGACGCTCAGCACAAACCGGAAAAACCGTAGTACTTACACCGCTGCCTCAATAAAGATTCCTTCTCGAAGGCTTTTTCGTATTCGAAGAGGTAGTCTTTGAGGGCCACCCTGGTTGCGCGGAAGGATTCTTAAATTGAAGGAAGGATTTATCTGATTGCCCGCGGCTTAATTCCCCGCTCTAAATAAACAATTCCTCTTCATGCTGCTCTTCCGGCCGGCGTGGCGCACGTCTCGAGCGCAACAAATCCAAACCTACCCGAATTCCGGTGACCACTGCCGAGGCTCTGCGCATCGGTCCCCAGAAACCCTGCCTGACCTTCGCCCCGGTTTCTTCCACGGCTTCCAGCGCCCCAGACAAAATGCGATCCGCATGTATCAATTGTCCACGCAACCGGTCGGAGGCCTCGCTCAATACGCGATCCATTCTCTGCGCCTGCCCGCGCGCCAGATACACAATGTGCGACGCGTCCGCAACCATCTCCGAGATTCTCGGCTGCGTATCGTCCAGCAACAACTGCACCCGGCTCAGGATCGGCCCGACGCGCGTCTGCATATCGCTGATCAGCTTATTTACCTTTTCCGTCGTGCGCTTCATTTCAAAAAAAAGCGCACCCAGAATAATCACCTGCACCACCAGCGCGATGGCGGCGACGATGCTGAACACCTCAAGCCAAAATTCCATGAGCGCCCCAGCCGCCCACAGTTCTGAGCGGACAATTCGTTAAATTTGCCCCGTTAAATCGTTACGACTTTGAGGCTTCCCGCAGATAAGCTTCGCGTCCCGCATCCACCGCTGCCGAGATCGAATCCTTCTTCCGCGAGGCCACATCCTTGCTGCGTTCGATCAATTCATCTGCGCGCTCTCGCAGTTCGCGCGCCTTGCGCTGAGCATAATCTTTGCCTTCATCGGCTTTCCCTGCAAGGTATTCCCGCGTATCTTCCCCTGACTTAGGAGCAAACAAAACACCCACCAGCGCACCTACACCGAGTCCAACCAGAAAATAACTCACCTTGGAACCAACATTATCAGCCATGATGACCTCCGTTGTGACCGTATAATAGCATCAAGTCAGGTTCAATACAGGCTAACTGGTAGTTGTAGGCACTTTGTTATCAGTCGCTTCGTTCTCGCTCACTTCGGAGCCAGCCGTACTGCCGTCCGTGGCCGGTGAGTTCAGATGAGCCAGAATTTTCTCCGCGCTTTTCCGCGTTATTACGCGACTCAACCCCTCCACTCCCGCGCGATGTATATTCGCGACGCTGCCAAACTCCCGCAGCAGCCTCTGCGCTGTCCGCGGCCCGACCCCTGGAATATCCCGAAGCGCCGTCTTGGTTTGCCGATTACCCCGCCGCAAGCGGTGAAACGTCACCGCAAAGCGGTGCGTCTCATCGCGAATCTGTTGAATCAAATGCAGCACCGGTGAGTGATGCTCCAGCACGCACGGCTCATCTTCCTGCCCATAGATATATAAAATCTCTTCGCGTTTCGCGATGCTTGCCAGGGGCTGGTTAATAATCTGTAACGATTCAAGTGCCTGCGCCGCCGCCCGCAATTGGCCGATCCCTCCATCAATTAGAATCAAATTGGGCATCGCTCGTTTTTCCGTCAAAACCCGGCTATACCGCCGCGTCACCGCTTCCCGCATGCTCGCGAAATCGTCATTATTCTTTCCAGGCTCCCCTTGCACGCCACCTTCGCCGCGAATAATAAATTTGCGGTAATCCGATTTCTTCATGCGCCCGTTTTCCCACACCACCATCGACGCCACCGTATCGGTGCCCTGGATATGCGAAATATCAAAACTCTCAATGCGCTGCGGCTCTTCCGGCAAATTCAGCGCCGCTTGCACCGCTTCGGTGATCGCTTTGGATGTCGGTTTCAGCACCCGGAATCGCTGTTCGAAAGAATGGGCCGCATTATTTTCTACCAAGTCAAGAAATGCCCGCTTCGAACCCCGCTGCGGCGTAAAAATTTCCACCTTGTGCCCGGCACGCTCTGACAACGCCTCCTCCAGCAACGCGCGATCTTCGAAGTCCACCGGCACATGAATGGCCTTCGGCAAATACGCCGCCTCCAGATAAATTTGCTTCAACAACGAAGGCACAAATTCCTTGGGATCGAATTCATCCAGCTCTTCCCAATAGTATTCGCGCCGGTCCATCGCCCGCCCGCCGCGCAAGTGAAAAAGATTCGCCGCCACCAGCGGAGCCTCAGCGTGATAAGCGAGCACGTCCGTGTCATCCCCTTGCGATGACGCAATGCGCTGCCGCTCTTCGATGTCCTCTAATGTCCGCAGTAAATCGCGATACGCCGCGGCCTGCTCATACAACTCCCGCTCCGCCGCCGCGCCCATCCTCTGTTCAAGGCTCTTCATCAAGTCGTGCCGGCGTCCCTCCAGGAACAACCGCACATCCCGGGCCGCTTCTGCATAACGCTCTTCCGTGGTCAACCCATCCACGCACGGCCCCTGGCAGCGCTTGATGTAATACTGCAAACAAGGACGCGGATGGCTGCGCGTGAGATCCACCGTGCACGACGGAACCAGGAAACGTTTGTGAATGAAATGTAAAATACGCCGGGCCAGGCTAGCAGGAAAATAGGGCCCAAAATAAAGCGAACCGTCCTTCTTCACCCGCCGCGTAAAATAGACGCGCGGAAACTTTTCCGAAGCCGTAAATTTTATGTATGGATACGTCTTGTCATCGCGCAGCAAAACGTTAAATTTTGGACGGTACTGCTTGATAAGATTGTGCTCCAGAGCCAAAGCTTCCCGTGCATTGGCCACCAGAATGGTCTCAATATCCGCAATCTCTCGCGCCAACGATCCAGTCTTCGCATTGACCCAGCTCGACTCCAGAAAATACGAGCGTACCCTGCTTCGCAACGAAATCGCTTTGCCGACGTACAGCACCGTCCCGCCGGCATCTCGGAACAGATACACTCCAGGCGCATCTGGCAACAGGACCGCTTTTTCGCGTGGTTCCATCTATTTATTCAGCGTATCGCGCAACACCCCATGCAATTGCGCCACACAACTACTATGATACTAAAGTGAATCGGAGAGAGAGTAGGCGGCGTGAAGGATCTGGATATCAAAGCCGGGAATTGAATCCGACCGAACTGTTTAATTAGATGCCTATACTTTTCCATCAGATGCAACGGCCGTCGTCGCACCGATGCGCAATCGGACGATGTTTGTTGCCCGTGGCCGCATTCGTTCTCTTAACCGTACCCGCATCGCAAGCCCAGGATTCGCCAGGTGAATCCTCCTCCACCGCCCCTAAACCGCTTCCACCCGGACCCCCAGATTCATCCCGATCAAAATCCTCGAACAAAAAACCCAAAGACCAAGATACGCCAACAACCTCCGCAACCGATCAACCTACCTGGGACCCTCTACGCGCCGAAAAAGATCTTGAAGTCGGACAATTTTATCTAAAGAAGGGCGACTTGGACGCCGCTATCGACCGTTTCCAGGACGCCGCCGTCGCCAAACCGGGCTTTGCGATTCCCTATCGCTATCTTGGCGAAGCCCAGGAAAAACGAGGCGATAAAAGTGAAGCCTTGAAATCCTACCGCCGCTATCTCGATCTTTATCCGCACGCGGAAGACGCCAAAAAAATCCAGAAAAAAATCGACAAACTTTGGAGTGAAGTCGGAAAGAAAGACAAATCAACGGGCTAAGCGGTCCAGCGCTCGGCGCGCGCGTTCGAATCCCAGAAAACGCTTTTCTTCTTCGCGAAATTCTCTTGAATGCGACACTAAGCTGCAACCCGAACGCCTGGTGGGATGTTTCACGTGCAGCATCTCGTGAAATAACACATATTCCACCGCGCAAGCCGGTACCCCAGGGCGATCCATCCGCCTGTTCAACAAAATCTGGTTCGGTCCAGGATCGTAGCAACCAAACTGCCGTCGCCAGCTCCGCACGCTCCAGCCAATCCGTGGGCGCTGCAACGTGCCGCCAAAATATTTCACGTTCAGGTCATCGAACAATTTGGAAAGATCGAAGTGCCGCCCTTGCGGATCGCTCTGCCGTACTCGCACTCGCCCGCTTCGCATTCGGCTGATACGATGGCGCGTCTTGTGTGAGCGCGCATATTCCAGGTATGGCTCGACCACATCTCGAGGTGCATTCCGCCGGTAAACCCGTGACAACAGCAGCGCCGCGCCCCCTTCCAATACCGGCAGTGGCGCGCGTTGCAGCAAATCCGAAAATCGTACGTACATCACCTCTTCGCGTCGGCGAATCGTCAATACCAGACTGGAATATGGATAGAATTCCACACGAAAACGCGGCGGTCGCCCATTACATCCAAGCCGCGTAAACACTCGCTGAAACAGCGCACTTCCCCCGGGCACCAACAAAACTTCATAACTCTTCATAGCGTATCGTACGGTGATCCCTCTTTAATTCTTGCGCCGAACCGGCGGAGCCGCCACTTTCTTGGTGGCCTTCTTGGACTCATTCATGGCGTCGCGCGTCCCCTCGATCGCGTCGTCCAGATTGCTTTTGTACGCTTCCAGATCCGGCCCTCCCGCGGCCGACAATCTCTGCAGCACCGCCAAAAACGCTTTGGATTGCGAAGCCATCAAATCTACCGCCGCCCTGATATTCTCCTGCTTCTCGATTCCCAATTGAATCAAATCCGCCGCGTCGTCGACACATCCTCCATACGCGTTTAACAGTGAATTCAGCATATCGATGTGCCGCGTTCCCGATGGATGCTCCAATTCATACTGAAACTTTTTCAGCCGGTCATCCGCGAACGTCAAAAACAGCTTCACGCGTTCATTGGTAGTTTCCGCATCCCGAATCTTGTCCGCCTCTAGCGCCGACAGATAATCCTTTTGTTCCTGTTGCGCCAGTGCGGAGCCGCCGGTACACAGCATCAAACAAAACACCGCCCCAATAATTTTGCGCACCATCATGGTTGCTCCTCAGGTGGGTTCACCGGCCGTTCTGGTTCGGTCGCCGCCTGTGGCCCTTTCGGAGGTGCCGGCTGCTGATCGCGATGGTGGAAAAGCATATGGATCAATTCAACATCCATGGAATCAAGATCGCGTCGTACGATCTGCAGCGGCGGCTGGTATTCTTCTGGAACCCTCAATATAATTTCATCCGTCTCGCGAATTCCCCGCCGCACGTGAATCTCCAGTTGCCGATAACCGTTTGAATCCTTCTGCGCATCGGCGTGTCTCTTCTTCAAACCCTCCAGCGCCACGCGTACATTGTCGCGATATTTTTCAAGCACTATTCCCACCGTGCTTAAATCGTTCACCTTAAAAGCCCGTCGCGCCTCATCAAATTCCGCGTCACCTAGTTTTTCCAGCAATTTGGCGCGGCGCACCGGGTTCGTCTCGTGATCAAAACGCGCCTGCATCTCGCCGAGTTTGTCGGCAGCAACCGCGGCCCCGGCCATGTAACACATCATTGCCGCGCCCAGCCACATCCCGCAGCTCACTCGGCGGACCATCATTCTTACCTTTTATGTTCTAACAATTTGCGCAACACTTTGCTGCGCTCCTGCGCTTGCCATACCTGGTCGGCGTTTTGGCCCTGATCCAGGCTCAAAAATTTCTGGTAAGCCTCCAGCGCCGGCTTCGGTTGATTCAGCTTATCGTAGCAGAGCGCTCGAATAAACCACGGTCCAGCCCCGGGAGTTTCCGCTTTTGCAATTTGGTCCAGCGCCGCAAGCGTGGAAATGCAATCTCCGGAGAGATAATAGGAACTGCTCAAATCCTTCCAGTACGCCAGATTCTTCCCATCTAACTGTAAAGCTACCTTCAGCTCTTTGAGGGCGTCCGGAAAATCCCGTTTTTGCAGATAAATGCGTCCTAGCCCGTCGTGCAGTTGCGCATCGCGCGGTGAAAGCGCAATCGCCTTGTTCAGCGTAACGATGGAGTCATCCCATTTTTTCTGCGCGACTTGAATATCCGCACGCATCCTCAACAAATCGATAGTCGCCGCCGCATCCATGCCCTGCCCAACTTCCGCGCGATTCAACTCCGCGAGCGCCACATCATATTGCTGCTGCTCCACCAGCAGATGTACCAGTCGCGCGCGAGCGCCGGAATCCGTGGGCTGTACCGCCAGATAGCTGCGATACGCACCCGCGGCCTCCGCCTTTTTCTGCGCAGCTAGGCATTCCGCAACGCCGAGCAGCGCCTGCGCATTATTTGGCTGAGCTTCCAGTATGCTGCGAAATTCCTTTTCCGCGTCGCCTGGCCGCTGTAGCCGCACATATAAATTCGCCAGATGCAGAATCGGTTCCAGATTATGTGGATCCAGCGAGTATGCACCCTCAAACGATTCGGCCGCGCCGGAATAGTCTTTTGCGTTCTCCTGCGCAACACCCAGCAAATAACGCGGGCGGCTTTGCGCCGGCAGCAATTCCACAGCTTTCTTCAAATTGGGAACAGCCACACCCGCCGGAGCGCGTTCAATAAATAAAATTCCAAGATTTAAGTACGCTTCGGCCATCTTTGGATCAATCGCGATGGCCCGTTCGTATTCGCCGCGCGCCTCGTCAGCCTTTTGTAGCGCGGTGTAAACATAGGCAAGTTCAAAATGCCCGTACGCAACATCCGGCTGCGCAGCAATAAATTTCTGCAGCGGATCAATCGCCGCCACAAACTGTTTCGTCTCAATATCGCGTTGCGCTTCCTGCAGCAGATCATTCAGCGGATTCGCAACCTTCTGCCGTCGCGCCCCTGCAACAGTTCCCTGAGAGCCACTCTGACTTTTGTTGGAAGAATTCTGTCCAGTGGTTTGCGCATCAGCGCAAAGCGACAGTCCCGCGGCCGGAAAAATCCCAGAAAGACCCAAAACACAAAATCCAAATCTCGGTAAGTTTTTCCGCAGACCACCACGACGCCACAAAGTCCGCCCCCACCCCGAACAAACGTTAGACGGAGGGTGCCCCACCCTCGCTTTCCAAGGTGGGTCCTTCTTTTCTCTTATTACGAACGCCCCATGTCTAGCGAATACAAAGCTTGGCATTGAAATGAATAGTAAGTCTTAGCGCGTTCACAACAGCCAACTAAACCGAAGTAACCTTCGATCCGTTCACCACACCCACCGCCCCAGGAATCTTTGATGCCGGGTTCTGGACGCCCTTTGCCTGTCCATTCTCATTCAGCACCCGCGCGAGATATCGCCCCGTATGCGATTGCACATTTCGCGCCACCTGCTCCGGCGTCCCGGTAGCAATAATCTTCCCACCCTGATCCCCGCCCTCCGGCCCAAGGTCAATCAACCAGTCCGCCGATTTAATCACGTCAAGATTGTGCTCAATCACCAGCAACGACGCCCGCGACTCCAGCAATTTCCGGAACGCCGCCAACAACTTCGCAATATCATCAAAATGCAATCCCGTCGTCGGTTCATCCAATATATAAAGGAGGCCCTGATTCTCCGTCCGCGACAGATGCGACGCCAGTTTTAACCGTTGCGCTTCTCCACCCGAAAGTGTCGTCGCCGATTGTCCCAACCGCAAGTATCCCAGGCCAATTTCATTCAGAACTCGCAGTTTTGAAATTACCTTCGGCACGTTAATAAAAAATACCAAAGCTTCGCGAACCGTCAGTTGCAACACATCGTGAATACTCTTCCCGTGATACAGCACCTCGAGCACGCCACTCTTGAAGCGCGTCCCTCGGCACTCCTCGCAAATCAATTCCACGTCAGCGAGAAATTGCATCTCCACCGTAACGGTTCCGTCACCTTGACATGTTTCGCATCGCCCGCCCGGCACGTTAAAAGAAAAATGCCCAGCCGTATAACCGCGCCGTTTGGCATCCGGTGTATCCGCAAAAACTTCCCGAATCGCATCAAATGCCTTCAAATAAGTCGCCGGATTCGATCGCGGTGTACGCCCGATTGGCGATTGATCCACGATCACCACTTCCCGAATCTGCGCATCCCCCTCGATCCGTTCGCAGAATTCCTTAACGCTCGAACCGTTCCGCTTCGCCGCCAGCGCCTTATAAAGGACATCGTGCACTAGCGTCGATTTCCCCGACCCGCTCACCCCGGTGACCACCGTCAAAGTGCCAAGCGGCAGCGTCAAATCCACATCCTGCAGATTATGCAAATGCGCGCCAATCACCTTTAAAAATTTTCCGCTCAACTTGTGCCGGTTATTCGGCACTGGTATCCGCAAATCTCCAGTCAAATATCGCCCGGTAATTGATTTCGGTTCTTCCAACATCGCTGCATAAGAGCCCGCGAAAAGCAGTTTGCCGCCCAGTTCTCCAGCGCCCGGGCCCAGATCAATTACATAATCCGCCGCCCGAATCGTATCCGGATCGTGTTCCACCACCAGCACGGTATTCCCCAAATCGCGCAGCGATTTCAAGATGTCGATCAACCGTTGTGTATCCCGCGGATGCAATCCGATCGACGGCTCATCCAGCACATACAACGCCCCAACCAGATGCGATCCCAGCGAAGTAGCCAGCTGTATTCGTTGCGATTCCCCTCCAGACAATGTGGAAGTGAGCCGGTCCAACGTCAAATAATCCAACCCCACTTCATCCAGAAATTGTAACCGCGAGCGAACTTCCTGCAGAATTTTATCTGCGACGGTATTCTGTGCCTGCGTCAACTGAATGTTAGAAAAAAACGCGCGGGCTTCTTTCACCGTTAACTTGCAAACCTCGGTAATAGACCGTCCAGCCACGCGCACGGCCCGCGCCTCAGCTCGCAGCCGCGTCCCACCGCATTCCAGACACGTCGCGTAGCCGCGGAATCGACTAAGAAACACGCGCACGTGCAACTTATACTTCTTGCGTTCCAAATATTTAAAAAATCCGGTGATGCCCTCATAATCGCTCTCAGGGTCACCTTCCAGGATCAGCCGCCGCTGCTCTTCTGTAAGGTGCCGCCACGCCACGTTCGTCGGGATGCCCCGTCCACGGGCCCACTTCTTCGCATCTTGCAACAAATTGCGATATCGCGGCTTGGTCCACGGCAAAATCGCGCCCTCATCCAGAGATTTGCTCGAATCCGGCACCACCAGATTCAAATCAAAATCAATGGTGTTGCCAAACCCCTGGCACCGTGGACAAGCCCCGTAAGGATTATTGAAAGAAAAAAGCCGTGGCTCCGGCTCGTGATAAACTGTTCCATCATTCTTGCATTCGAATCGCTCGTTGAATCGCAGCCGCTCCGCCGGACCCGCCCCATCGGCCACAAATTCCAGCAACGCCTCGCCATGCCCTTCGCGATAGCAAATTTCAATCGAATCCACCAACCGTGAGCGTGACTCAGGATTAATCGCCAGGCGATCAACTACCACATCCACCGGCCGCGAAAAATCAATATCCAACAACGTCTCCGGAGAGGAAAACTCATGCATCCGCCCGTCTTGATACAAACGATTGAACCCACGTTTCTGCAGATCAATCAGTGATTGCCGGAGCGTCTCAGCCGAAGGTTGCGTAGCTTTCTTTTTCGCCACCCGGCGTGACGGCGGCGTTACAGCGGCGGGAACATCCGCGCAAGTCGCGGCCGAAGGCATACCGCCAGGGCGAAATTCGTACAGCGCATAAAAACGACGTCCCGGCGTCATGGTTAAAACTCGTGTCGCAATCTCATCCGGATTATCCCGGCGAACTTCCGCTCCGCACTTAATACAAAAAGTCTGCCCGCACCGCGCAAAAAGTAGCCGCAAATAATCGTAAATCTCAGTAGCCGTAGCCACCGTCGACCGCGGATTGCGCGTGGAATTCTTCTGCCGAATCGCCACCGCCGGTGCAATCCCCGAAATCTCATCCACGTCCGGCTTTTCCATGCGCTCCAGAAACTGCCGCGCATAGGCGGAAAGCGACTCGACATATCGTCGCTGCCCCTCGGCATAAACAGTGTCAAACGCCAGCGAAGACTTCCCAGATCCGCTGACGCCGGTAACCACCGTAATGGCGTTATGCGGAATCGCTACGGTTATGTTTTTGAGGTTGTGGACGCGCGCGCCGCGAACATGAACCACTTCTTGGGCGACATTTGTGGGTGTCGATTCGGTTTTAGCCATTGGATCGTTCAAAGCTTAGAGGAGCCCGTACAGCGCCGCTATCGGGCACTGCCTAAACTTTAAATTATACGACTCGCCCTCAACGCGAGCAAACCCCGCCCGCAACCAAGGATTTTCTAAGTTTTTAGCTGCTTATTGCCGTAGCTCGCGGATATTTCGTAAAGCAGTCGATTTTTAGTGAGTGGAATCGTTTATAACCCGAAACTCTTCCACAACGAATCAATCCGCGCCTTCGTCCCCGCATCCATCAAAATTTCATCCGGCCAAGGCCGCGCAAATCCCTCCGAAGCCCACTTCCTCGTGGCGTCTATCCCCATCTTCGACCCAAAATCCTGAATCCTCGAAGCGTGATCCAAAGTATCCGCAGGTCCTAGATTAAATTGCACATCCCGTTCCGGATCAATCGCGCACAACGCTTTCCACACCACTTCACTGTAGTTATGCACGTCCACGTCGTGATCCACCACCACAATCACCTTCGTGAACATCGCTTGTCCCAGTGACCAAATCGCATTCATGATCTTCCGCGCATGCCCTGGATAACTCTTCCGGATCGCCACAATCATCAAATTGTGAAAAATTCCTTCTGCAGGCATGGCCACATCCGCAATTTCCGGATATTGCATCTTCATGACCGGCAAGAAGACCCGCTCTACCGCGTAGCCCATAAAAAAATCTTCCTGCGGCGGCGGTCCCACCACCGTCGTCAAATAAATCGGATCCTTGCGATGCGTGATGCACTCCACATGAAATACCGGGTACTCCCCTTCCAGCGAATAAAATCCGGTGTGATCGCCAAACGGCCCCTCGACCCGCATCTCACTCAGATTTACGTAGCCTTCCAAAATAATTTCCGCATTAGCGGGGACTTCCAGATCGCAAGTCTCGCACTGCACCATCTCCACCGGTTCCCGACGCAAAAATCCCGAAAACATCATTTCATCTAAATCCGGCGGAATCGGCAGCATGCCCGCCAGCGCCGTTGCTGGATCCGCCCCAATCGCCACCGCCACCGCAATCTTCCCCTCCGGATTCGCAGCCCTCGAGCGCCGAAAATGTTCCGCGCCATGCTTCTGCGTCTGCCAATGCATTCCGGTAGTCCGCTCGTCGTACACCTGCATGCGGTACATCCCTACATTCCGCTTCCCCGTCTCCGGATTCTTTGTGAACACCAGCGGAAAAGTAATGAACCGTCCGCCATCCTGCGGCCAACACTGCAAAATCGGAAATTCCAAAAGATGCACGTCCGCGCCCTTGCGAATCACATCCTTGCAAGCACCGGATTTCACGCTCTTGGGGAAAAATGACCCCAACTCCGCCAACTTCGGTAGCATTTTTATTTTGTCGAACAATCCGTGTGGAGTCTCCATCTTCAAAAACCCCTGAATCCGCGCCGCTACATCCTCCAGTTTGTCCACATCAAACGCCAACTCCATCCGCCGCACGCTTCCAAATGTATTGATCAGCAGCGGCACCTTCGACCCCTTCGCTTTTTCAAAAAGCAACGCAGGTCCCACGCTGTGCGCCGCGCGGGTCTTCGAACGCGCCGCCCGCTGCGCCACTTCCGTAATCTCCAAAACAGGGTCAACCTCCGCGCGCACCCGCTTCAGCTCCCCTTCCTTCTCCAGCCTCGCCACAAACTCCCGCAAATCCCGATACCCCACACTCGCCTCCCCATCCGTCTTCCAAATCGCAAACTGTAGCACGAACTCATCTCATTGTTACGCTCACGATGTCGCACGCTCGCGATCGAGCCACAATTTTTTCCTGGCCTCACTCCTGTTATTCTCAAACTGTCATGTCATCGCGGATTTATCTCGACTACAACGCCACCACTCCAGTCGACCCTGAAGTCCTCGAAGCCATGCTCCCGTTCTTCTCCGGGCAATTTGGCAACGCCGCCTCCATCCACACCACCGGGCAAAAAGCCCGCTCTGCCGTCGAAACCGCACGTGAACAAGTCGCCGCTCTAATCAACGCGCATCCCCAAGAAATTATTTTCACCAGCGGTGGCACTGAATCCGACAATCACGCCGTCTTCGGCATGATCAACCCCATGAATTACGCCGACGCGAATCTCATCTCCACTGTCATCGAACACGAAGCAGTACTAAACACCTGCCAGGCCTTAGCCGCTCGCGGCGTCACCGTCGCTTCTCTCGCCGCCAATCGCGATGGACAAATTGACCCGCAACACCTGCGTGATCTCCTTCACGACCTCCCCGATACCAGTCTCGTCTCCGTGATGCACGCCAACAATGAGCTCGGTACAGTGCAGCCGCTCGAAGAAATCGGACACATCGCCACCGAAGCTGACGTTTATTTCCATACCGACGCCGTACAATCCGCCGGAAAAATTCCGATCGACGTAAACGTTTTGCAGGTCGATCTGCTTTCGCTCTCCGCTCACAAAATTTACGGCCCCAAAGGGGTCGGCGCCCTCTACATCCGCAGTGGCACACCGTTGCGCCAATTCCTTTTCGGCGGCCACCACCAGCGCGGCTTCCGCCCTGGAACCGAAAATGTCGCAGGCATCGTCGGTTTTGGTAAAGCTGCGGAACTCGCCGCCGCGTCACTCGAACATGACACCGCGCGGATCTCCGCGCTGCGCGACGATCTGGAGCGCGGCCTCCTCCAGCGCGTTCCGCAATCGCGAGTCAACGCTGCCACCGCGCCGCGCACTCCCAACACCACCAATATTCTTTTTCCGGGAGTAGACGGCGAAGCCCTCCTCATCGCTCTTGATCTCAAAGGCCTGTCCTCCTCCACCGGCTCCGCCTGCTCTTCCGGAGCAGTCGAACCCTCCCATGTTTTAACCGCTATCGGCCTCACACCAGCGGAAGCTCGCAGCAGTCTACGCTTCAGCCTCGGCCGCCACACCGCTCGCCAGGAAATCGACGACGCCGTCCTCGCAATTCCCCAAGCCGTCGAACAACTCCGCGAAATCTCCCCTAACTACCCCAAACAATTTTCTGCCCAGAGCTAAGGCAAGCTACGCAAAGTCTGATTTACCAGGTGTCAAACAATAAAGTGCGGGTGCCGCACCCTCACGCTTTTTAAGCGTACGGTTTTTTCCCCAAGTAAGCGGAGCTGAGTTGTCATCCGTGTATTGATTCTCGAACTGGCGCGCTTCGCTGACGCAAGATTCTTCCCGCGGCGACTGCGGAACCACTGCCTTTTTCCAGTACAATATCTATTGCACACAAAAAAACCGTGACCATCGCACTCCAATCCGAAATTGTGACCCCCGCAACTCGTAAGAACACCCAAGTCGTCGCCGTTGCCATGAGCGGCGGCGTCGACAGTTCCGTAGTCGCCGCGCTAATGCAGGAACAAAACCGCGCCGTCATCGGCCTCACCATGCAGTTATGGAATCAGCGCCGCCTCCCCACTCTCCAATCCGCAGGCCGGCCACAACACCGCTGCTGCTCTATCGATGACGTCTACGATGCCAAGCGCGTCGCCCAGCATCTCGACTTTCCCCACTACGTCGTGAATTTTGAAGACCAATTTGAATCTCGCGTCATCCGCCCTTTCGTCGACCAATATCTCTCCGGCCGCACCCCCATCGCCTGCACCAATTGCAACACCGACATCAAATTCGATCCCCTGCTTCGCATGGCGCGGCAAATCGGTGCCGCCCGCCTGGCTACCGGCCACTACGCGCGCATCCGCAAAAACGAATCAACTGGACGGTGGGAACTTTTGCGCGCCCGCGACGAGAGCAAAGATCAATCCTATTTCCTGTGGGGTCTAACGCAGGAGCAGCTGTCCAACAGTGAATTTCCTCTGGGCGAATTAACGAAGGAAGAAGTGCGCGAAGTAGCTCGGCGCGCAAATCTCCCAGTAGCAGAAAAACCCGAAAGCATGGAGCTCTGCTTCGTCCCCAGCGGCAATTACGTGCAATTCATCCACGCCTACGCCAGCGAACAAAACATCTCGCGCTCTTCAACCGGCGGCGATATCGTCACGGAAGCTGGCGAGATACTGGCACACCATGACGGTGTTCAGCAGTTCACCGTCGGCCAGCGAAAGGGTTTGGGATTTTCAACCGGAAAAGCGCTCTACGTCCTAAGCATCGACGCGCAATCAAATCGCGTGGTCGTCGGCGAAGACCAGTCGCTGCATAAAACTACCTGCGAAGTCGCAAACGTAAATTGGGTCTCGTGCGCAATGCCCACCGTGCCGCTGCGCGCTAAAGTAAAAATCCGCCACAAACACGAATCCGCTCTCGCCACCGTAGACGCTCTCGACGGCACCACCGCACGCGTCGTCTTTGATATTCCGCAACGCGCCATCACCGCAGGTCAGGCCGCCGTCCTTTACGATACCGACCGCGTCCTGGCTGGCGGCTGGATTCGCTAACAACCGCGCAGTCAATCATCACAAAAGGAGTTGGCAAAGCACTGCGCATCAAGCGCGTAAAATCATCACTTCGGTCGACTTAATCAGCGCCGCGGCCTTGTCTCCTACTTTCAGGCGCATTTCCCGCACCGCGTCAGCCGTCACAATGGACGTAATGTGCTGGCCGCCGATCGACAAACTCACCTGCGCGATCAGCCCGCTGATCTTGATATCCGTTACTCGCCCGATCAATTGATTGCGCCCACTAATATTGCGAAAACCAGTTCGCTTTGTGGCCACTTCACCTTTGTCACTTGCGCTATGAAGGAATTTGTCCAGTTGGCTCTCAGGAATTCGGTGATGCCCTCCCGCAGTCTTGATCGTTCGAATCTTGCCCTTGTAGATCCACAACTTGAGCGTGGCGTAACTGATACCCAACACCTTCGACGCTTCACGCGGCGAAAACATTTTCTCAGCTGCCACAATTAACCTCCGGCAATCTATATTGCTTACTTAGACCATCGACCGCTCGGGCTCTGCGGAACAACTGCCAACCACAATCACCCTTTATCGCACGTCGGTATCAGGCTGAATTCCTATGGTCGCAACTTTTCCATCTGCCCCCAACCCGAAACGCACGATGCGACTCTGATTGTCTTTTTCAATTCGATAGCGCGAAACCGTGCCCCCATCCCTTTCTGTGCGGGTAACCAACGTCATCTTGTCGGCCGGCCACACCGGTTTTAGTTGTGCTGCAACGTTTTTGCGGACTTCTGGCGTCAGTCTCTCCGCCAGTCTCGGTGACAGTTGCTCTTTCACATCCGTGCCGGCCGCGATTTGATCAAAAAACGCACGGAGGCGCCGAGCCAATTCCGGCTGCTTGTCCTCAATCGCTACGAGTTTTGGCAACGCCAAAGCAGGGTTAACAATGCCCGCAATCACGTGCGCGAATTGTTCCGGCCTCGCGGAATCCGCGTTCGCGAGCACTACTACGCTGATACGGTCATCCGGATAACGCAGGATGTGGCATCGGAAACCCTGCCACGAGCCGCCGTGGTCGATCTGCTTATGTCCATTGACACTGGTAATGTCCCAGCCAAAGCCGTAGTTCCCCTCATTCGGCTTGCCATCATTCAGGAGAAACACTGTCCAGGTTTGATCCAGACTCGATTGTTTCAGCAATTTCGTCCCGTACAGAGCCGCGTCCCACTTCGCAATATCCAGTGCGTTAAAATAAAGCGCGCCATCGGCAGTCGAATTGAAAGTCGGCGAAACCCACGACTGGTTTTGCAGTATCTCCCCCTTGTGTTCGTAGCCCGAGGACCGGTTCGGAATGATGTCCGCCTCACTGATTAGCCTCGTCGCGCTCATACCGAGCGGCTTGAAAATCCGTTCCCTTAAATAATCGCCATAAAAACTACCCGTTACCTTATGGATGATGATGCCCAACAACATGTAGTTGGTATTGCGGTAGTCCCACTTATCCCCAGGCTTGAATTCGATGGGAAGCGCTTCGGCCTTCTTCACCAGTTCATCTTCCGTGAAGTCCAGCCGCATATAGAACGGTCCTCCCAGTCCTGCGCGCTCGTCAGTCTCATATTCCGAAAGCCCGGAAGTATGCGACAGCAAATTTTTCACTCGAATCGCTTGCCAACTTTGCGGTGCATCCCGGAAATACTTCACGATGCTGTCGTCCAGCCCGATTTTTCCCTCCTCTACAAGCATCATGATCGCCGCGGAAGTAAACTGCTTGCCCACTGAGCCGGACTGAAATATCGTCTCGGCCTTGACCGGAACATTCAGCTCGATATTCGCCAGCCCGTACCCCTTCGCAAGCAAAATTTGTCCCCGGCTATATACCCCCACCGCAATCCCGGGAACATCTCCGCGCCTCATTTCACCTTCTACGTAGTGATCGATAGCCCGGATCTGCTCTGCGCTGATGTCGGCAGGAGGCGCTGCTAAACCTGCGCTATTGACCACGGAACACAAACAAAAAATCCTCGCGAGACGCCGTCCCACTGTCCCAATCATTTCCACGCTCCGATATGTTTAGGAAAATCGCGCGTAGTATATCCTGAACCCTCATCTATCGCGCCCACGGGAATAATTTTGTCGCTGCAAAGTGAGAATGTCCGGTTTGAGCAAAGTAGAAATGTCCGCTTTCATAGGTGGCCGAGGGCGCTATGGAAGCGGAGCGAATCACCTTGAACCAACGAGAACGGGACCGGCTAC
>Ga0073928_10002982_pt1 | contig 27600 bp, 18 predicted proteins | sample PaiPotPPA55metaG_FD_76969 | JGI IMG/M metagenome (GOLD analysis project Ga0073928, IMG submission 76969) | Iron sulfur acid spring bacterial and archeal communities from Banff, Canada, to study Microbial Dark Matter (Phase II) - Paint Pots PPA... ...
AATCAGGGCATCCCACTGCTGGCGCAATTCAAAAACGCGCGCATCGCGCTTTCTGAAGTAGTGCTTGCGATAGCTTCGGCGAAGAAGGATGAACGCCAGCAGCAGCACATCGGCCGCGATGGCGCCGATGATGGCCTTGAACACGAAGGCTGAAGGTTCCAGCCTGTGCAATATTTCAAAACCGGATGCCATAGCTGAGTCCAAAACTCGTTTGCGCGCGATCCTGGGTTCTCTGCTGGAACGCACCGTACGCGGATACGTCTTGGCGCGCGGTAAAGCGGAAGCGCAGGCCGCCGCCATATGTTTGCGATGCGAAGCTGCCGATCTGATCGACCTGCGCAAAATCTTCCGTGCCTACAGCGAAAAACATATTCCCGGTAAGTTCTCGCTGCGACCAGTGCGCCAGGGGGACACTAATCCGAGTCAGGCCCGAAGGCTTCCAGTCCACACCAGTGGCAGGAAAATGGCTGCGCGCTTCGGTGAGTCGGATGGACCACGTCCAATCGCGCGGAAGATAGACGATGGCGGTCTCATTGGTAGTCAGAATCCTTGCCGTCGTATACCAATACCAGTGCTGGCCGTAAATGATCTCAATTCCGCGAATTGGGCGGTCTTCGCTGATCTTGAAGCCGTGATCGAGCTCAAAAAATGCCTCAGTCTCGGGAACGACACCATTGTCGTGCCCCGTTGCTCCGCCAATCGTGATTGCACCCCAATGCGGCTGGCTCCTGGTGACGCTGCCGACGAAATTTCCGGCATTGAGACCACCACGCTGGTAAAGACTTCCGGCGGCACTCGTCGTCCATCGCGGGGTCCATTTGGAGACCAGGCTCACCCATTGATCGCGGTTTGCGGGCGCAAAGGAAAAGGCATCCTGGTCAAAACCAAATCGTAACTCGTCCTTGGGCGTGTCAGGAATCGATGACAGATCCGAACGGACGTCTGAGCTGATGGGGTCGAGCGGTAACGCTCTCGGGGATTCAAGATGAGCATCGCTCGATTCTGATTTGGCAGGCAACATTTTCGCGCGTGTCGCTTGGAGGTCGGCGCGGTTCGGATCGAGCTCGATCGCATGATTGGCGGTCTTGAGCGCTTCCTCGCTGCGTCCCAGGCGCATGTACACCGTAGCTAAGCCCATCCACTTGTCGGGATCACTTTTGTCGATCTTGAGAATTTCGTTGAATTCGTGCTCTGCTTCAGCAAGCCGCCCGGCCCAAGTCAGGACTTGAGCGCGCCATGCTCGGATGTCCATGTCGCCTGGGGAAAGTGCGATCTGCTGATCGACGATGCGCAAAGCGTCATCCCAATCGCGGGAGTTGGAATATTTTCGGACTTGGGTTTGCCAAGTCTGGTCCGGCTGCTGGGCTCCGGCGGAGGAGCCAGAAAGTACCGCTCTGATCGCGAGCAGGACGAACAAACGCGTAATTCCACGGGCGTGCCGTTCGCGCAGCTGCAGCATCTTCCGGACGGATTCAGTGCGGAGCATTCCATGGATAGTTAGTGCAAGAGACTGGCCATCAGGCTTATGGCGTCCTCGATTCCGTGGCTTGTAAGTGCCGTGATATGTGTCAGATACCAAGGTCGTAGAACAGAATAACGTTTCAGAACGCCAACCGCGTACATTAGTCTCAGATTGATACGGATAACACAACGTACGTGAGACTGAGCATTGAAAGAGATAACTACTGGGGCTGGGGAGGCTCGAGCCCCGACCTAAGGTTTAGGAATTGATGCCAAATAAGCGAAGCCGCCACCTGCTCTGGCTTTGGCTCTGCGATCAGCGAACGTGCGGCCATCCGTCCGTTCGTGGAAACTCCATTCCGGATCGGGTGTAGAACGTGGACGAATTGCGGAGCGCAATCGGGAGAACCTTGATTTCTACAATACTGTGGCTCGCCAAAACTCTGGCCGACTTTGAAATCAATGACATAGCCGCCCTCACGCCACTGTTCTGTTATAACTCCTAGCCATGTTTCGATTTATCGGGCCTGTTCCTCGGAACGCTGGTTCGTTTCTTGCGCTCGCGTCGAAGTCTCCTGCTGGAGAATCTCGCACTACGTCAACAACTCGCCGTACTGAAGCGTCGGCATCCGCGGCCAAGATTAGACCTGCTCGACAAGCTCTTCCGGGTCGCCATTCGTCGATCTTGGTCCGGATGGCAACAATCCCTCATTGTGGTCACGCCCGCAACGGTGGTGCGTTGGCACAGGGCCGGATTCCGTTTGTACTGAAAGCTGATCTCCAAGGCCAGGGGGCCGGTCGGGAGACGACCGACGTCGAAGGAGGCTCAGGAATTGACTTTCCGAATGGTCGTTGAGAACTCCACGTGGGGAGCGCCACGCATCCATGGCGAGCTTCTCATGCTCGGCTTTGATGTCTCTGAGCGAACAGTCTCTCGTTGGATGAAACGGGCGCCTAGCGATCCGGAGCCGGCCAGGCGCTGGCTTACCTTTCTCCGGAATCACCGAGAAGCGATTGCCGCGATGGACTTCTTCACGGTTCCGACGATCACCTTCAGCTCGCTCTATTGCTTTTTCGTCATCCGTCACGATCGTCGGCGTATCCTGCACTTCAATGTCACAAAGCATCCGACAAGCTCGTGGATCGTCCAGCAGTTGCGCGAAGCATTTCCATTTGGATCCGCCCCGAGGTTCGTCATCTTTGATCGTGATGCCAAGTATGGACTGGAAGTCCCTGTAGCGATTCGAGCCCTGAGGGTGGATCCTGTCCGCACTTCGTTCGAAAGTCCTTGGCAGAATGGAGTCGCAGAGCGTTGCGTAGGGGGTTGCCAGCATGATCTCCTGGATCACATCATCGCAGTTGACGAACGCCACCTGAAACCTCGCCTCTCTGAGTATATTCACTACTACCACGAGGACCGCACGCATCTCGGACTGGGGAAGGGAACACCAGACGGAAGAACTCACACTATAGCGTCAGGTCGCGTCCTTTCGCATGTGCGAGTGGGAGGGCTGCACCACTGGTACGAACGAACTGCCTAACCCGAACGAGCGTAGCGCCGTGAAAGCGTCCGGGCTCCTCCATCCTTATATATATACGATATATATACGCCCGACCCGTCTTGGGGTTTTCCTGTTAGGTAGGAAGGACCTTCGTGCTCTCCGAGCACTCAGGATCGATTTACGCCAAGCCCTTACGACGGCGAACCGAGCCCTTTTTGGAGCGGATGAACTTTTGGCGAGCCCCAGGTCAGATGGTTGTTTTCGAATACGCGCTGAAATCCTCCCTCATTCAGATTCATTCCTCTTATCACTTTTCAGGTGTGTATTCGTATTACTGAAGTTGATGGAGGTCGAGTACCGCGTATCGTAGACGACGGCTTGCTCTTTGTGGGGGGTGATGTGTGATTTTCCCAAGAGGATGACGTCAGCCTGCTAGAAATTGACGCGCCTAACCAATTCTTCGAATCTAGCATCGGAATGCAAGCTATCAAGAGCGGGGTCGACGTTCATGAGGGCCATGGAGGCGGAACGATCATTGTATGCCTTCTCCAGCCATTCGAAAGCGCCGTCCTTTTCGTGCAAGCCCGCATAAACTAATGCGACTGCATAGGCAGGAACATACTGCGTGCGGGAGCGTTTGTTCAGAATTTCCAGGATCTTTCTCGCTTCTTTCACGTTTCCAGCCGTGCCATAGGCGTGCCCGAGGGCGCCTTCATAGTAGGAGTCATCTCCGGATAGACGCACGGCCTCCAGAAACTCCGCGATCGCTTTGTCCGGCATACCGCGTTGCTCGTAGACATTTCCGAGCCGAAAGTGGGCGCGAGGAAAATCGGGGTCGATTTCCAGGGCTTTGGTAAGAATATCAGCGGCTTGTTCCTGTTGGCCTGCTACTAACAAAACGAGTCCGGCGTTACAGCTCACAATCAGAGAGAGAGGATCATCCTGTTGGGCAAGCTCAGTTTCCTTCAAGGCCTCGGAAATGCGGTGGAGCGCAGCTAGGTCCTGGCCATTCCAGGAGTGGGCCATTGCATAACCAGGGTTTGCGTCGAGGGCTCGCCGGAACTCCTGTTCGGCAGCTCGACCATTCCAACCATAATAGAAGTAGACGAAACCCAACGTTGCGTGCGCCTCAGCCAGATCATCGTTGATTGCCAATGCCTTCTTGGCAGCGTCCTCGGCCGGTGGGAATGCTTCTTTAGGCGGCAAAAGGCCGTAGAGACCGAGAAGTGCGTAGGAGTCCGCGACACCCGCATGGGCTTCCGCGAAATTCGGATCCAGTGCAACGGCCTGCTGGAAATAGCGGAGGCCTTTGGTGATCGCCTGCTCCGTCCTTCGATTCCAGAAATAACGCCCTCGGATGTAGGCCTCGTACGCATCCACGCTCTTAGTAGAAAGTTTCGAGAGAGGACCGGTGTCTTCCCCGGTTAGCTTGAGACGGATACTTCGAGCAACGCGGTCCGAAAACTCATCTTCCAAAGTGAAGACGTCAGTGAACTTTTCATCGAAGGCATCCGCCCAAAGTTCCACGCCGTCGCGAACCCTGGTCAACTGAACGGTGAGGCGGACGCGATCACCTTCCCGCTGCATGCGACCATCGAGAACGGCGTCCACACCCTGTTCCAAGCCGGCGGTCCGGGAATCCTGTGGCAGGGTTGCGTATTTTTGGACGGCGCTGGTGGGCCTGGTGACAATTTTCCCGCTGTGGCCAAGCTTGGTAATGACGGCATCGGCCATGGCGATGCCGACGTAGGGCTGGCCGATTTTCTCGCCCACGGACTGAAAGGGCAAAACCGCCAAAGAGCCGGCTGTCGAAGTCGGGGCCATGGGGTTGGCGACACCCCCGGTTACCTTCACAAGACGTGCAAGGAACAAGGTGGCGATAACCACGGTGGCCGCCAGAGTCACCAGCCTCCAAGCTGAGCCGGCGGAGAACTTGGAAACGAGCGGCAGGGAGACGTCAGCCGGAGATGGAACTGGCTCGGTGCCTGAAGGGTGCTCTTCGTCGGAATCTTCGTCCTGGGGTGGACCAACCTCGGTGTGGTCCTCCAAGTTCTCGACGGTAGCGATGAATCTGTACCCGGCCTTGGAGACCGTTTCGATGTACTGCTGGTGGCCGCGTTCGTCCCCGAGAGCCTTCCTCAGCATGGATACCGTCACCGCGAGATTGCCTTCTTCCACAAACGAGTCGGGCCACAGGGCCTTCATTAGCTCGTCCTTCTGACAAAGGTGTCCGCTCCGCTCCACCAAGAAGACGAGTAGGTCGAAGGCTTTAGGCGTCAGATTCACGGGGTGCCCCTCGTAAAACAGGAGCCGCTCGGCGGGTTGGAGCTCGTAGCTTCCGAACCGGTATAAGTGCCTGATAAGAATGCGCATAACAGTCAAAAGAAATTTTTAAGATTTTGCCAATCGATTTTGCAGGACATCGGCCAACCCACGTTGTACGGTGACCGCGTTTCCCAAACCTCTCGGCCGGGGAGTATAGCGCTGATTACGGGACAGTTCACGCGGAATTACAGCCAGGTGAAAAGGAGTTTAGAAAAGGGAACCTTCCAAACTGGTAGCTGGTCCTTGGGTCTGACCGCTTGGGCTCTCGAATCGAAGCACCGGTACGCACGGGCTGGCGGAAGTTAGCTTTCGGTGAAAGGGTGCAAGTCTATGGAATCCTGTATGGAAGTGGCGACAGCAAACGAGGTTCGGTATGCCCCCAAAACGGTTCTCCCCAACCATATCCACGAGAAGCCATACTTCTGCGCGGTTTTGAAAGGGAGCTATGTCGGCAAGTACGGCTCGAAGTTCCAGGAAGGACACGCCGCCGAGACGGTGTTCCGCCCAGCCGGTGAAACGCACACGGTCCGGTTCCATGATACCGAGGCGCGACTTCTGCGTATTGAGCTACCTCGACGCTTAATGCAGCGAGCTGCGGAATTTTGCCGTGGACTGGAGGTTTCCTCCAATTTCGTAAGCGGAAGGCTGACGTGGCTGGCGAAGCGGGTGTGGGGGGAAAACCAGCTGAGCGATCCGTGCTCCCAACTTGCCGTCGAGGGTCTTCTACTGGAGATGCTGGCGGAAGTATCCAAGCAGGGCGCTCCGCGAGTCGCACGAGTACCACCGTGGCTTTTGCGCATCAAGAAACAGATCGAAGAGACTTCGGTGGACGGGTTGTCGGTAGAGGGCCTGGCACGGAGCGCGAATGTTCATCCGGTTTACTTGATCATGGCGTTTAAAAAGGCGTTCCGGTCGACCCCGGGCGAATTTCAGCGGCAGATGCGCGTCCGAAAGGCCGAAGAACTGATGATGAAGGCGCCAGAGATGCCGCTTTCCGAAATTGCGTTGGCAACGGGATTTTTCGACCAGAGCCATTTCTGCAGGGCATTCAAACAAGTTGCGTGCGTAACGCCAAGTAGGTTTCGCCAAGACCACTACAGGTCTTAGAATCGTCCCAAACGCGCGTTGGCCAGGTAAAACATATGGGATCGAAACAGGAAATTACTCGGCGAGACATGCTGGCGATGATGACGGGGCCTCTCGTCGTCCCCATTTGCCCGCTGACCACCAGCTCCAGTGAGCCGCCTAGTCAGAATCCAGGCAGCACAGAATTCGACCTACTGATTAAAGGTGGGAAGGTTATCGATCCGTCGCAAAACCTGGAAGAGGAACGCGATGTGGCGATCCGCGACGGGAAAATTGCACGGTTGGAAAAGGACATTCCAGCGAATCGAGCACGTCAGGTCCTGTATGCCACCGGCATGATCGTCACTCCCGGGCTGATTGACGTGCACGTCCACGTGCTGCCATATGTCGGCGAGACCGGGACGGAGCCCGATCCGTGCTGTATTGGGCGAGGTGTCACAACGGCGGTTGACGCTGGGACAGCGGGAGCGTTTACGCTGCCGGCATTACGAAAGTTCGTCGCGGAAAAGTCGGAGACCCGCATTCGCGCGTTGGTGCATATTGTCGCGATCGGAATGATCGTGGCGATCACTCCGGGCATGGAAGAGCTCGGGGACTTGCGATTCTGCGATCCGAAGACCGCCGTGAAGACGGCGACCGAGAACAAAGATCTTGTCCTGGGATTCAAAATCCGAATCGACCGCAAGTTCACTGTTCCGGGCAATAACGACATTGAGGCCATGAAACGGGCTCGCATGGCGGGAGACGAAGCGGCCCTCCCCATAACCATACATATTGGAGGCTCGTACACGCCGCTGAAGGAATTTATGCCGCTCCTGAAGCAGGGTGACATCGTTACCCACGTCTTCAATCCGAGGCCGAACAGCATTTTCGATGATAGTGGGCGTCTTCTGCCGGAAGTCCTGGATGCTCAGCGGCGGGGCGTTCTCTTCGACGTAGGACACGGAAGGACGAATTTCTCGTTTCGCATCGCAGAGAAATGCCTGGCGCAAGGGTTGGTTCCCTACACGATCTCTAGCGACGTGAGTAACGGCAGCGTAAGAGGCCCGGTGTTTGATTTGGTGACTACCATGTCAAAATTAATGATTTTGGGCATGAGTTTACGCGAAGTCATAGAACGCACGACGATAAACGCGGCTCGCGCCCTTAATTTCGGCCTGGAGATCGGAACGCTTAAGCCCGGAGCGGAAGCGGACGTCAGCGTACTTCAAGTTCGCTCTGGCGAGTTCAGCTTTGTGGACTCCGAGGGGCAGACCAGGACTGCCGGTCAAAAATTGGAAGCTGCGGTCACGGTGCGAGGAGGGAAAGTGTTCAATCCGACCAAGGCATTGAGTGCCGCGTGAGCTTTGGCTTCGCTATCACAGTACAAGAAAAATGCTGGGTGAAGAGAAGATGATGACGAACACTCCGTGGGTCCGAGTGCTGTTGCTCTGTAGCGCTTACGGCTTTTTGGTTTTGGCTAGGCAGCCCACCAGAGTTCATGCGCAGCCGCCTGCCGAGCTACAAATGCCGAAGTTTCAACTGGAACCTCTTTGGCGAAAGCCGCTGCCTCCCCGGTGGATAACCGGCGAGGTGGGAGGCTCTTGCTTTGACGCGCAAGATCACTTGTTCACCGTGAACCGGGGTAACCTCACGCCCAAAGAACAAGTCCTGGGCGTTGTGTCGCCGGCAGTCATCGAATTTGATAAAAGCGGTACGGTGGTGAATTCCTGGGGAGATCGCAACATACTTCCCAGGAAACTGCATAGCTGCTTTGTGGACTATGAAGGGAACATCTGGATTGCGGGGAACGAAGACGCGATCGTGCAGAAATACTCGCACGATGGGAGCAAATTGTTGCTCCAGATCGGCACCAAGGGGCATTTCGATACATCCGACGGCACAATCAACGGCGCCCCAATGAATTCCAGTCATGAGCTGCTCAACCTTCCCGCGAGCGTGGCGGTCGATGCCGCGAATGGAGAGGTCTATGTCGCGGATGGCTACGGGAATCGGCGCGTGGTTGTATTCGATCGTGAGGGTCACTTTCTGCGTCAATGGGGACGTCAGGGTACGGTCGCGCAAGCGGATGCCGGAGAAGGCGGCGTGTTCTTGAAGGTAGTGCACTACGTCGTCCTGGGGAACGATGGATTGGTTTACGTGTGCGACCGGCTCGGGGGACGCATTCAGGTGTTCGACAAGATGGGCAATTTTAAACGCAATATTTTGGTGCAGAGCAATACGGCGCGGCTCACAGGGATTGGGTCCGTTTGCCAACTGAGTTTTTCGCCTGATCCAGCGCAAAAATACATCTACATCTGTAACTGCGGGGATGAGGAGATAAGAATTCTGGACCATGTAACTGGGCGGACACTGGGAACGTTCGGGCGGTCGGGGTTCGAAGCTGGGGAATTCAATGGTTTGCACAGCATCGCCGTTGACTCCAGCGGAAATCTAGTCACTGCAGAAGCTGGAGTCGTAACGGGAGGCGGGCACCGGCTGCAGATGTTCAGGCTGGTGGGAGATTAAAGCGTTGATGGGCGCCGCGGGATCGACCTGCCAGATTTTTGCGGGGCTGGTTTTCGCTACGCACGACGTTAGGGACAATTCGGAATGAGCCGACCTTCGCGGAGGCAAGCCTTATTATCAGGTCTAGGATTGACAGCAGCGGCGATGCTCGCTGCTGATCCCGAAAAAATGCAAGCTCAGTCTAAAGTCACGGTGCCAGATTCTCCGAAGGAAGGGGGATTTGCCTCTCGCTTGGCGAGGGCCAACAGTCTACCGGAAATCGAGGCTGTCGCGCGTGACGTAATGGTTCCGACCGTGTACCAGTGGACGAGCGGCGGTGCAGCTGATGAGATCACGGTGCGGTGGAATCGGGAGGCTTTACAACGTGTTCGTTTGCAGCCTCGCGTGATGGTTGACGTCTCGGTTCTCGACACCAGGATTAAACTTCTGGGGCGCGAACTACCGTTCCCGATCCTGCTGGCGCCGACCGGTGGCCACGGGCTTATGCATCCGGACGGAGAAATTGGCACAGTGCGTGGCGCTGGTTCTTCGTCGGCACTTGCGGTCATCAGCGCGGCCTCGACATTTCCGATCGAAGAAATCGCGAAGAGCGCCTCAAGTCCCATCTGGGCGCAGATGTTTATCAAGCCGGATCACGGGCTTACACGGAGTTTCGTTGAGCGAGCGGAAGCCGCCGGCGCCCAGGCACTCTGCGTAACTGTCGATGACCCGGTGACCGGCGTTCGCGACAGTATCTGGCGCGCCGAGACCATGTCCCCCGACATCAAGTCAGTAAACCGCACCGGCATCACCAGCAAAAAATATGGCCCACCGGGAGACAAATACACCCCGGTTTCCCCCGACAAACTGACATGGGACGACGTGGCGTGGCTACGTTCGTTCGCGCGCGTCCCGGTTGTGCTCAAGGGAATCCTCAGTCCGGATGACGCGGAGAGAGCCGTACACGCGGGTGCGTCAGCGATAATCGTGTCAAACCATGGAGCGCGCCAGCTCGATACGGTACCGGCAACGATTGAAGCGCTTCCGCTGATCACCGAAAGAGTTGCCGGTCGCATCCCTGTGCTCGTCGACGGTGGGATTCGGCGAGGTACGGATGTTCTGAAGGCGTTGGCCATGGGCGCGACCGCTGTGCTGATCGGGAGGCCTTATGTCTACGGACTGGCGGTCGGCGGAGCAGAGGGAGTGAGCCGGGTCATTGATATTCTTCGAGGGGAATTTGAGGTCGCTATGGCTCTGACTGGCCGCCCCACGGTTTCCAGTATCGACAAATCAGTTGTTCGCGACGACGTGAGAAGCTAACAACGTCGATCTGAAGTGGGTTGTAGCGCAGCGCGACGCCTCTGTCAGGTTTGCGGTCGCGAGTTAATCGGCGCGCCCCGTTCGAATCATCCGCCAACCCTCCTTAAGCCGTTTGTCAACCTCCGGCTTTGTCAGTGCGGTTATGCCACAAGGCACGTTGTGAGCCTTGCAAGACGCCAGAATCGTTTGGCGAGCCTGTTCGAGTTCGGGTGAATCGAAGGGCACACCGAGATATTGATGCAAATCGCCGCCGGAACCGACGAAGATCGCACCGATGCCGGGTACCGACGCAATTTCGTCAACATTCTTCAGGCCTTCGGCGGTTTCGATCATAGGAATCGCCAGCAGGTCGCCATCCGGATTGAGCGGCCAAACGTCGGCGCGTTGCTCGTATTCCGCCGGCGAGATTCCCCACGCGAAAACCGCATTGCCTGGAGAAAAGCCGCGCATTCCCGGGGGCTGTTGGTATTTCGAGGTTCTCATTTGCGGGTAGCGCATGAACCGAATGAGGCGCATCATCTGCTCTTTCGTTTCGACGCCGTTGAAAATGATGCCCATTAAACCGATGTCTAAAGCCTGTTTGACGACCCAATCGTTGCTTTCGAGATCCCGGCCGTAGGGCGGAAATCTCGCAAACAGCGCAACCTTGGGCTGCGCATTACCCTTCTTGAGAGCCGCCGCCTTATCGACCATGGCGGCTACGCAAAGGGACAGGCCATCGAAATTCAGCGGGCCATGTTCCATGTCAACGTACGCGTAGTCGAAATCGAGACGGGCGAGTGCATGGCAATTCTGCAGTGACACATCGCTGGTCTGCGTGCCGATGATAGGCTGGCCTTTCGCCAGTTTCTCGACCGCCGGATTCAGATGAAACGGAGCTTGCTGGGCAAAAAGAACGGAAGGTACGATGAAAATCGCGACAGTCATTGCCGCACGAACAGTTGCGTTTGCGAACAAGGATTGTCTATGAGCGGTCACGATGATACGAAAACAGCTCAAGGCACTACCCGATATACTTGAACCATTGCGTCGGTATTTCCGTGGTGGCTGATCACTACATAGAGCAAATTCGTTTTAGGAACGAGTATCCCGGTCTCGGCGTGAAATGCAGTAGGAATCTGTCCTAAAGTGTCATAACGATCGCCTTCCTCGTTCTTTTGAAAGATTTTAAGGAAGGGAACACCGATGAGATAGAGGCGCCGGAAAGCAGGGTCGAAGATTGCGTCGTCGTAACTGCCGACAACCGACAGATTTCCGGTAATGATTTTGCCGGAGTCCGAATCCAGTACGACAACTTTGCCGGGATCGCGGGCCATCACGAACAAGCGATGATCCGCTTCGTCAAAGGCCATCGGCCCGTTGTTGCGACCTTCTTGAGCGATGGACCAAGTTGCGACGACTTCCCGTTTTTTACGGTCAATCACCCCCACCGCGCTCTTGGAGTAAAGATTGACAAATAGCCGGGGGCCCGTTTTTTCAATGGCCATCGCTTCCACGCGGTCGCCATCTACCTTGATGTCCGCCAATTTCTTGCCGGACGTCGTGTCGATGACGCTGATGAAACAGAAGTCTTCGTGGTCGTCCTTGCCGCCATTGCCCACGTAAAACAGTTTGTTCTCCGCATCGTAGATGCTCGCGTCGGCATGCGCCTTCATCGGGATTGCACCAAGGAGTTTGAAGGTGGTTCCGTCGTAGATCTCAACTTGATTTGGCCCGCCGTCGTCAACCACGAAGAGTTTGTTGGAGTCGGCGTCAAAAGCGAAAGAGTGTGGCGCCTTGGGACCTTGGATTGTCTGCAGTACTTTGTTTGTTCGCAGACTGATTACCAGGACCGCCGAATTCTCCTCCGCCGCGAGAAACAGTCGCTGGCCTCGCGCGTCCAAGGCGAAGTGGTCGAAGTCACCATCTTTGAGGCCAGACAAGGGAATCGTCTGAACCAACGTCAGAGGTTGCGGTACCTGGCTCTTGGCGTCAACTGCCAATACACCAATCAAAATCAAAACAATCGCAATCGATTTATTCAATAGTTCCCTCATCCGTTCTGAATCTTGCCAAGTGCGTTTTGCGTCGCAGATTATAACGCCAGTTTTCTTGCCGTTTCGTTCTCTCCCGCCACTTGTGTCTCTCGCCTCGCCGAGAGACAGCAACAAAAGCGCACCCTTGGCTTGTAAGGCTTATGTTTTCGCTGATTTGGCGCTACCGGCTCCAAGAAGAGTGGATCATGAAGGAGATTAGAAGCATCCCAGGGACATTTGTTCTGTCCTAGACCGGGGATATGACGATCCGCTTAACTAACTTATGAGAGAGGAACGAAACGAGTCGTAGGATATGCTGAGAGATTGATTGACAAAAAGTATCTAGCGCCTGCGGCTCAAGCGTTGAAGAATTCCGTAGATCACGCAACAAAATCAAGTCACGCGGAACATGGAGCTCAATGGATGTGTTTGTGAATCAGACAAAAAACGATCGAGTGGACGGAGTCAAGGTTACAGGTGCGCGCAACGACGCATTCGACGAGATCCTGACAGCCGACGCCCTAAAGTTTACCGTAGACTTAGAGCGGCGCTTTGGCGCGAGGCGCCGGGAGTTGCTTGCGGCGCGAGCTCGCCGCCAAGAGCGGCTAGACGCGGGCGATCGTCCCGACTTCTTGTCGGAAACGGCTGAAATTCGCAACGCCGATTGGACAGTCGCCCCCCTGCCGCCCGACTTGATCGACAGGCGAGTCGAAATCACCGGCCCTGTCGAGCGCAAGATGGTCATCAACGCGCTAAATTCCGGCGCCCGCGTATTCATGGCCGACTTCGAGGACTCCAACACGCCGACGTGGAGCAACCTCATTCAGGGCCAATGCAATCTGCGAGATGCCATCCGCCGCACCATCACCTATAAAGATCCGACAACAGGCAAGGATTACTCTCTCAATAAAGACACTGCCGTGCTGCTCGTGCGGCCTCGAGGCTGGCACTTGCCCGAGAGCCACCTGCTCGTCGATGGCGAACCAATCTCCGGCTCGTTATTCGATTTCGGCCTGTTCTTGTGGCACAACGCGAAGGAGCAGCTCTCTCGTGGCACGGGCCCCTATTTTTATTTGCCAAAGCTAGAGAGCCATCTTGAAGCCCGCCTATGGAACGATGTCTTTCTCCATGCCGAACAGGCGCTGGGGCTCAAGCGCGGGACGATCAAAGCCACGGTCCTCATCGAGACCATCCTCGCAACCTTCGAAATGGACGAGATTCTCTACGAGTTGCGCGAACACTCCGCCGGCCTCAATTGCGGCCGCTGGGATTACATTTTCAGCGTCATCAAGAAATTCGCTACGGACTCCTCCTTCGTCATGCCGGATCGCGGTCAGGTAACCATGAAGACCCACTTCATGCGCTCTTACAGCAAGCTGCTCATCAAGACCTGCCATCGCCGGGAAGTTCATGCCATCGGGGGCATGGCCGCGTTCATCCCCATAAAAAATGATCCCGTCGCGAATCAAACGGCGATGACCCAGGTGCGCGCTGACAAGGAACGCGAAGCCACCGATGGGCATGACGGCACATGGGTAGCACATCCTGGCCTAGTGGCTCTTGCGCGAGAAGTTTTCGACCAACACATGCCGCAGCCCAATCAAATCAACCGTAAGCTGGAAGATTTTCACGTGACCCCTGCAGATCTGCTCACAGTTCCCAAGGGTGACGTGACCGAAGCGGGACTTCGGCAAAACGTTGCGGTGAGTATTGGATATCTGGAGTCGTGGTTGCGAGGGATAGGATGTGTCCCCCTTTTCAACTTGATGGAGGACGCAGCCACAGCAGAAATCAGCCGGTCTCAGCTGTGGCAGTGGGTACATCACGCCACTCACTTGAACGATGGTCGTCTGATTGATTTTGACCTCGTGGCCAAGTTGATTGACGAAGAGTTGGCCAAATTCCGCGCCTCCATTGATGACGCACAGTTTGAAGCGGGACGTTACCGCCAAGCCGCAAACATGCTTTTGGATTTAATCCAACCGCAGCATTTCGTTGAATTCCTGACCCTGCCCGCATACGGACAACTGCAGGCTGTCGATGCGGTCCACGCAGATTCTCATTAGGGATCTCGTGTTCCGTTGGACCGAGAAGAGGAGAAAGGGCAGGCAGCGGCGGAGACCAATTCCTAGGCGGTGAGAACACCGCTGTCGGCACATCGATCGCCTCAGCCGTTCATGCCAAGATCACGATGATCCACTCTGGACGTCACTTTCTTCAAATTCCGGGCCCCACAAACGTTCCGGACCGAATCCTTCGCGCCATGGATCGCCCAGTAATCGATCACCGTGGTCCGGAGTTCGCAAAATTGGGACAGGAAGTACTCGAAGGGCTGAAGAGTGTTTTTCGCACTACCAGCCCCGTACTTATTTTTCCGGCCTCGGGAACAGGCGCCTGGGAAGCCGCAATTGTCAACACCCTTTCGCCCGGCGATCGCGTGCTGCTCTTCGAGACCGGGCACTTTTCGCAACTCTGGCGTCAACTTGCCGAACGCTTCGGGATCCAAGTCGAATACGTGCCTGGGAATTGGCGGTCAGGTGCGTCCCCATCCGAAGTCGAAGCCCGGCTGACTACGGACACACAGCACGCGTTGAAAGCCGTCATGGTTGTGCACAACGAAACCTCCACCGGTGTGACCAGCCGCGTCGCCGAAATTCGCCAGGCTATGAATCGTGCGCGCCATCCAGCTCTTCTGCTCGTCGACACAATTTCTTCCCTGGGATCGATGGATTATCGCCACGACGAGTGGGAGGTCGATGTCACCGTCGCCGGTTCGCAAAAGGGTCTGATGCTGCCGCCGGGGCTCAGCTTCAATGCCATATCTCAGAAAGCTTTGATCGCGAATAGCCAAGCCAAGTTGCCACGCTCCTACTGGGACTGGAACGAAATGTTGGTTCCAAATCGAGCGGGTTTCTTCCCGTTCACTCCCGCGACGAATCTCCTTTTTGGGTTGCGAGAAGCACTTTCGATGCTGCTCGAAGAAGGGTTGCCCAATGTCTTTCGCCGGCACGCTCGTCATGCAGCCGCGACTCGCGCGGCGGTACGCGTGTGGGGTTTGCAAATCGTCTGCGAAGACCCTCGGGAATACTCCAGTTCACTGACCGCCGTTTTCATACCTGAGGGATATGACGCGGACCAACTACGAAAGATCATCCTGGAAAAATTTGACATGTCTCTCGGTGCAGGCCTGTCCCAGCTTGCCCACAAGGTATTTCGCATCGGACACCTGGGCAGCTTCAACGACTTGATGCTAGCTGGAACGCTCAGCGGTGTCGAAATGGGTCTTCGGTTCGCTGGCGTTCCGCACCGCGGCGGTGGTGTTACCGCGGCCCTCAACACTCTTGCGACAGATACAAGTGAGCCGGACCAGGTCCATCGCTCGGACCGAGACTGGCCGCAGGATCGGAGATGATCCGTGGGACTTGAATCTGTGGACGCCAGCATACGCCCGAGAGCTTTTTCGGCGACGACGGTCGTGCTCATTCTCATCTGTCTGATGTATGGGATCACCTACATCGATCGTGTCAACGTTAGTACCGCTGCTTCCGTCTTTCAAAAGGATCTTCATCTTTCAAATACTCAGGTCGGCTTGATCTTCTCTGCGTTCGCGTATCCGTACGTCATCTTCACGATCTTCGGCGGCTGGCTGAGCGACCGATTCGGCGCGCGCCGCGTGCTGACTGCCTCCGCCATAATATGGGGAGCCGCAACTCTGTTCACTGGCATGGTCAGCAGCCTCGCGGCAATCCTGGGCGCCCGCGTGATGCTGGGACTAGGAGAGGCCGCTACATTTCCTATCGCGACCCGTGCGATGTGTGACTGGATGCCCGAGCGAAAACGCGGGTTTGCGCAGGGTCTCACCCATTCATGCTCGCGGCTGGGTGCGGCATTGACGCCGCCGCTTGTGGCTTGGCTCATTGCCATTACCACATGGCGAGGATCGTTCATCTCCCTGGGGATTGTGAGTCTCATCTGGGCCGTCGCGTGGGGATACTATTTTCAAGATGACCCCAGAAATCACCGCGGCGTCAGTTTTGAAGATTTAAGATCGCTGCCCGCTTACACCGCGCGATCCACGCAAAACTCAGAGTCGGTACCCTGGTGGCCGCTGGCGTTTCGCATGCTCCCGGTGACCGGCGTCTATTTCTGTTACGGCTGGACGCTGTGGCTCTATCTAGCCTGGATTCCTTCGTTCTTTTTTCACCGTTACAACCTGGACCTGAAGAGTTCCGCGCTCTTCTCCGCGGGCGTTTTCTTTGCCGGAGTCTTAGGCGACACTTTGGGTGGCGTCGTCAGCGATCGCATCCTGGTGCGAACCGGCGACCGAAACAAAGCTCGTCGCAATCTGGTCGTTGCCGGCTTTCTCGGTTCCCTGGCCGCCATGGTCCCCATTCTGTTCATTCGCGATCTCAACTGGGTTGCAGTTTGTCTCAGCGCTGCTTTTTTCTGCTCCGAGTTCACCATCGGTCCCATGTGGGCGATACCCATGGACATTGCTCCGAAATACTCCGGCTCGGCAAGCGGGCTGATGAATATCGGATCGCCTCTAGCCGCCATCATTTCCCCCTTGATCTTCGGCTACGTAATCGACAAAACGGGAAACTGGGACCTGCCATTCCTCGGGAGTATCTGCCTCTTGCTCCTCGGTTCGATCTTGGCCTTTCGTATGAAGCCAAACGAGAGCCTTCCATCACCGGTCTTGAAAGGTGATGAAGGCAAGATCGAGCACGCGCTCCACGGTTCTCGCCTCCGATGAAAGCGGCCGTAGCGAACTGAAGTTCATTACCGCTTCACAGGCTGCGGGAAAATGCGCGTTTGTCATCTCGAACCAGTGTCGTTGCGGGTGAGGGATCTGCTGTTCGCAGGAAAGCTCAGGCTTCACCCCGCTCAAAAACCAAACGGGGTTCGGAATGACATGATTTCGAGTTTTTCCGCAGGATCTTCAGCCGCTGCGTGGTTTCGCTCCGAGTGTCGCGCTTTTTCGCAGCGGTGCTAGGCCGGCATTTGACGTATGCCCAAGTAATGGACATTTGACGACCATGCAGATCGAATCGGCTACTCTCAAAGAGACGATGGATCGCAGACGACGAAAGGCTGGTAGCATGACTGTTTTCGAATCGCCCGTTCCCCTGAGCCGAAATGAACATCTTTTGCGATGGGTCGAGAAAATGGCCGAGCTCGCCAAGCCCGATGCCATCCACTGGGTGGACGGCTCTGAAGATGAATACGAATCCTTATGCGAACGGATGGTTCATTCCGGGACCCTTACAAAGCTGAACGAAAGACTTTGGCCCGGTTGTTACTACGCGCGATCGGCTGCCAGTGATGTGGCTCGCGTTGAAGATCGTACGTTTGTATGCTCGCTCTCAAAAGACGCCGCCGGCCCGACAAACAACTGGATGAATCCTTTCGAAATGAGGAAGAAGCTGAAAGCGCTCTTTAACGGCGCCATGCAAGGCCGCACCATGTATGTATTGCCGTTCAGCATGGGACCCGTTGGGTCGCCCATGTCGCAGATCGGTGTGCAGCTGACCGATTCTCCATACGTCGTGTTGAACACGCGCATCATGGCGCGAACCGGCCTGGCTGTATTTCAAGAAATTGACACGGGAAGACCCCGCGTTGTCCCCTGCATGCACTCCGTGGGAGCTCCCTTGCAGCCTGGACAAAAGGACTCGTTTTGGCCCTGCAACCCGGAGAAATATATCGTCCACTTTCCCGAGACTCGTGAAATCTGGTCTTACGGTTCAGGCTACGGCGGAAACGCGCTGCTCGGTAAGAAGTGCTTCGCTCTGCGAATCGCGTCGAATATAGCCCGCGACGAAGGCTGGATGGCCGAGCATATGCTCATTCTCGGCATCGAAGATCCCTCCGGCGAAAAAACCTATGTGGCTGCGGCATTCCCTAGCGCCTGCGGAAAAACAAATTTCGCCATGCTCGTTCCGCCGAAGGGATTCGAAGGCTGGAAAATCTGGACGGTCGGCGACGACATCGCCTGGATTCGCGCGGACGAGCGAGGCGAACTGCGAGCGATCAATCCGGAGGCTGGTTTTTTTGGCGTCGCGCCCGGTACTTCCGCAAAGACCAATCCGAATGCCATGGCTGCCATGACGAAAAATACGATCTTCACGAACGTAGCGCTGACTCCAGACGGCGGTGTGTGGTGGGAAGGCATGACTGACGAGCCGCCGACCGAATGCATGAGCTGGCAAGGGAACAAATGGACTCCTCAAATCGCGGCAGAGACGGGAGCCAAAGCAGCGCATCCGAATGCAAGATTTACCGTTCCCGCATCGCAATGTCCCACGATCGACCCGGCATGGGAGGATCCGCATGGCGTTCCCATCAGCGCCATAATTTTTGGCGGGCGTCGTGCAAGCACCATGCCACTGGTCTTTCAAGCATTCAATTGGAGTGCGGGAATTTACGTGGGCGCGACTATGGGATCGGAGATGACCGCCGCGGCGGAAGGCACGCAAGGTAAGGTACGCCGCGACCCCATGGCTATGCTTCCTTTCTGTGGCTATCACATGGGCGACTACTTCCGGCATTGGTTCAAAATGCAGCGCGTGCTCACCGCAACGCCGCGCATCTTCCACGTGAATTGGTTTCGCAAGGACGCGCAAGGCAAGTTCATCTGGCCGGGTTTCGGCGAGAATATGCGAGTCCTGAAATGGATCGTCGATCGCACCAGGGGTCGTACGCAAGGGAAGGAGACCCCCATCGGATGGATGCCCCGCTACGAGGATTTCGAATGGAGCGGTTTGCATTTTCCCAAAGATCGGTTCGAACAACTGCAGACCTTCGATCGCGACGAGTGGCACCGCGAAGTGATTGAGCACGAGGAGCTGTTCATTCGCCTTCACAGTCACCTGCCCAAGGAAATGATTTACGAGCGAGAGCTCCTGATCTGCAGGCTGTAAACCGCGGGTCTCGGAATCCGAAGACCGGAACTCCAACTTCCCGCCTGAACCAACTCGTCCGAATCCAACTTTTGCACTCTAGAAATTGCTCGCCATTTGTTAGCTTCTAGTGTACTATACCAGTAGGTACAACGGAGGATAAGTATTCGGACGTCCAGGTTGGCCTGTCCGCCGCATAAACCTTTTAGAATCAAATCACTGCGCCATTCGATAGCATAACTCCTATAGATTCATATCGTTGCGCAAGAACCAGGGGGTGGGGATAGAGCCGGTCACAAATCCACTGCGGTTCCGTGGATCAAGTTTGCGGCTGCGGCGCGATTTTCGGCGGTACGACAGGTTTGGTCAGCTTAACTGCTTCCAACACTTCTTTATTTTGTGCTAGACGCCTCCTCGCCCGTCTGGTCAATTGGCACGTGCAGACCACCTTTTTTGGTGGCTGCTGTCTGACGCGCTGATGGGTTCAAATTGAAGTACGGGAGCTTCCCATTAAGACCATTTATCCTTCACTGCTGCTCGCGGTTGTCGGCCTTTGTATCACAGGTGTGCCTTTAATGGCTCAAGATCGTTTCCCGGAAATTCCGGCGGAGAAATTGACCGAGGCACAGAAGAAGGCGGTCGATGAATTTGTCGCGGGGCGAGGAACGCAACCCTCAGGCCCCTTCATCCCGCTTCTTCGCAGTCCTGAGGTAATGTTGCGCGCGAAGGCCATGGGAGACTACCTGCGCTACAAGAGCGTGCTGCCGCCGCGACTCAGCGAGTTTGCCATTCTGATCACGGCCCGAGAGTGGACCCAGCAATTTGAATGGAGCGTGCACAGCGCGATCGCTCTCAAAGCTGGGGTGCCCGCCGAAACCGTTAAGGCCCTCGCTGAGGGACGACGTCCCGCCGGAATGTCGGAAGAAGAAACGGCTATCTACGATTTCTGCACGGAGTTGCACCATAACAAATCGGTTAGCGACCCCACGTATGCCAAAGTATTAGCAAAGTTTGGCGAACAGGGCGTTATTGACCTTGTTGGGATCAACGGTTACTACACGCTGCTTTCGATGGTGATGAATGTATCCCGCACGCCGCCTCAAAAGGGGGCTGAATCCACCCTTGTTGCTTTTCCGCACTGACAACGCCTCAAAACGCTGCCCGGGGTTTTGGCGGATGTTGCCGCGGATGCTGCGTCAGATCGGCGCGGCTTCTTCCTTCCGAAGCCCCTGTCTCGTGCCTTTGTCTCGTGAACGTTGACGTCATGCGAACGGAAACATTTGCGAGGCTCGATGGTAACTGAAGGGAAAAATATCCCGGAATCAGGTCCGACCGTAGCGAACGGTTTTTCTCGTCTGGCCGTCCGGATGGCGGACTGGGCGGAACGCTGGTTTCCAGATGCCTTTGTGTTTGCTCTTGGCGCGATTGTAATCGTCTTTCTCGGGGCATTATTTGTTGGAGAGACCCCCAGTAACGCTACGAAGTATTTCGGCGACGGCTTCTGGCAGCTGATTCCTTTTACCCTGCAAATGGCCATGGTTGTCATCGGTGGATATGTCGTTGCGAGTTCGCCCCCCGTTGGCCGAGTCATCCGGGGTCTGGCAAGAATACCTAGAACCCCTCGAAGCGCTGTGGCTCTAGTAGCTTTTCTCGCAACCGCCAGCTCCCTCTTGAGCTGGGGATTCAGTCTAATCTTCAGCTCCCTGCTTGTTCGCGAGATCGTTAAGATTGTCCGGGGAGTCGACTACCGGGCTGCAAGCGCCGCCGCATATCTCGGCGTGTGCACGGTATGGGCTTTGGGCCTTTCGTCCTCTGCTGCTCTCATGATGGCCACGCAAGGATCCATTCCTCCCGCCATTTTCACCATCAGCGGGCGCATTCCGCTGACTCACACCATTTTTACCTGGCAAAGCTTGGCCACCGCAGGCCTACTCATTCTTTCTTCTGTGGTGGTCGCCTATTTTTCGACGCCGGCCATATCCGAACCCAAGACCGCAAAAGCTGTCGGGGGGGAACTCGATTTGCCCGCACCGGAAATCGATACGACCAGCAAGCCCGGAGAGTGGCTGGAAAACAACGGACTCCTTACGGTTTTGGTCTGCACTTTGGGTTTAGCCTATCTCGCCAGGCTTTTTTTCATTCAAGGGCCGTTGGTTGCACTCGATCTCAATACCTATAATTTTTCATTCATTATGTTGGGCATGCTCTTACACTGGAAGCCTCGCGCGTTCGTCAGAGCGGTCAGCGCTGCAGTCCCCGCCACGGCCGGCGTGCTCATTCAGTTCCCGTTCTACTCCGGAATCTTCGGCCTAATGACAAAATCACCGCTATCCAGCCGGATGGCGGGATTCTTCGTTGGAATCTCCAGCCACGGAAGCTACCCCGTGCTCCTTACGATTTATTCGGCAATTCTGGGACTTTTTGTGCCGTCCGGGGGAAGTAAGTGGATCATTGAAGCTCCCTATGTTCTTGCAGCGGCGAAACAGCTCCACGTCAATCTCGGATGGGTGGTCCAAATCTATAACACCGCCGAAGCGCTGCCTAACCTGATCAATCCTTTTTGGATGCTGCCGCTCTTGGGAATTTTGAATATTCGCGCGAGGGAAGTTATCGGTTATTCCTCGCTCTACTTGATCGTGAATTTTCCGCTGGTCTTATTTTTGATGTGGTTCTTTGCGCGAATCATGCCCTACACGCCACCCGGCGCTTTCTAGCAAACCTACCCAAGGACGTTGATTCTGGCCTCACGAGCTCTTGGCAAGTTCATATAATTTGCCATCGCGAATAGCAGCGGTGCCGAAAAGCTCTTGACGTCCCATACGCTTGCTCCCGAGCGAATCCACAAACTCAAAGGAGCCTTCCCTCAACTCTAATATCGAAATATCCGCAACAGCGCCGACGTTCAGGGTCCCAAGCTCCATACCAAAATTGAGTGCGTGTGCGGGCTTGCTCGTTACCCTCTCAAGGGCCTGCTCGAGCGTCAGGCCAAGCAGCAAGAACTTCGAGATGGTGGTCGTTAAATCAAAAGTAGGTCCGTTTACGCTGCGCCCGGCGAGATCCGTACTGATAGAGTCGGGCAGAAAGGCTTGCTGCAGACATTTTTCCGTTAAATCAAATCCGAAGTGAAAGGCGCCGTGAGCAACGTCGAAGAGCACGCCTCGCTGGCGGGCTTCTAGCACCTCTGAAAGTATTCTTCCGTTTTGATCGACGATCCCGTTGGGCCGGGGCGTATAACAGTGCGTGATAATATCTCCGGGTCGCACTAAACGCAGAATGGCCGGCAACGGGGAGTTGGTGTCTCCGATGTGCAACATCATGGGCAGCTGGGAAGCTTCGGCGGCCTCACGGGCTCTCTTCAGCCCTTCCATGTCTTCGGTGCCTGCAATGTCTTTCGATAGGCGAACTTTAATGCCGATCACAGCGGGCTTATTGGCAATGGCCGCCTTCGCGGTCATCTGAGGATCAACCCACTCCAGATTTTTCATTGCATCTTTTACGCTGACGACGGTGCCGAGCGCTCCGATGTCCAGCAACGCATACAGCCGAGTGGCCGAAGTGTCTATGACATATTTTCGAAGGCCAGCGATTGAGGGGAACCCAGCGGATCCGGCATCGACCGCGGTGGTCACTCCACGCGCGATACAGTAGCGGTCGGCATTGACGCCGGCTTCGGTCACGCCGTCAAAGACGTGCACGTGCAAATCGATAAGTCCGGGCGTTACAAGTTTTCCAGGAACAGAAAGGACTTTGCGCGCCATACCGGGTGCAATGTTTGGAGAGAGTCGTACAACCTTACCGTCCTTGATAGCCACATCGAGCGCTGTGCGCAGATTCGCTCCAGGATCGATAACCGTACCGCCCGTGATCAAAAGATCGTAAGTCTGGGTAGCTCCGGGGTCTGCTGACAAAAGAGAGATGCCAGGTGACCAAAGCGCATCTGTTGCGACGGCGCTCGCAGCGACGCCCAACAGGGACTTAGTAAATTGGCGTCGCGTTTGCATGGTTAAAGTGGTTTGATTCATGTTTCGAGAGTGATAGTTGTGGGTATCCAAAGGGCATTACTTAACAAAGCGTTCACGGCGAGCTTGAGAATCGAAGATGTCATTGTCGCGATCACCAGATCGGGAGTCGCGCCGATTACGGCGTGACTAGCCGGAACATCTGCACGCGCCTTCCGCCATGGGTCTCTCCAGTGATGATATCCCCTTTCGAGTCGACGGACAGGCTGTGCAGATTTTCGAACTCCCCTGCTTGATGACCCGGGCGGCCAAAAACGGCGAGCGTGCCGCCCGAAGCGCGATCGAGAATGCGGACTTCCTCATCTCCGCAATCCGCAACGTACATATACTTTTGCGATTCGTCGGGGGAAAATCCTACCCAACACGAAGAGCCGATGCCAGTCTGCGGAGCAGTCTTACTCTCAATCAAAATATTTCTCTTGAAGTTGCCCATTTTGTCGAAAACTTCAACCCGGTCGCCCAGCCGGTCGCAGACATACACGAGGCCATCGTTCCCAATGAGCACGCAATGTACAACTTTGAGAAAAACGGAGGGAACTCCGGCATCTGTCTGCGCTTGTGTCGCTTGTTGCCCCCATTGCCGTAGGAATTTCCCCTCGCGATCGAAGACCACAACCCGACGATTGCCATAGCCATCGGAAATATAAATGTCGCCATTTGCGGGATCGACGGCAACGTGCGATGGCAGATTCAGCAAAGTATGACTGGAGTTCATCGGCGCGCCAGCCATGGTGCCGTCCGACGTATCGAACTTGCCTTTTGTCCCGATCTGTAACAGCAATCTGCTGCCGTCGTGCGTATACTTCTGAACGATCGCGTCCTCATTGCCCGCGACCCAGATGTTCCCTTCATAATCTACGAAGCAACCGTGCGGTCTGGCAGGGAACGTCTCGTAGGATCCCCAACTACTGACCATATTTCCCGCTTGGTCAAATTCGACAATGGGAGGCGATGTAGTAGCGTTTTTCTTTTCCTTTGGGGATAGATCGCCCCGGCTGACGATAAACACGTGGTCTTGGGCATCGACGCAAGTGCCTCCGACAGACGCGGTCACCCAATGATCGGGAAGCGGCTTGGGCCAAAACGGGTCAACCTTAAACTGTGGCACCCCGCTATTCTGTTGAGCATTCACGCGAACAGCAGAGACCGACAAATTCATCAGCAACAACACGCTTCCTGCAACGACCGAAAGAACATACCTCCAGCCGGTAATTGTCATCGGGCCTCATTCCCATGGAAAAACTAGACTACGTTCGTGTACTCCCGCCGCTTACCAGATGAACTTCAGAGCGAATTGGATCTCTCTCGCCGGAGTCTGCGTTGAGTCGATCAATCCCGCGCCAGGGACTGGATTACCGAATTGATCGAAAGCGGTCAGATTGTCGAGAGGCGGGGAAAAGTTAACGCGGTTAAACGCATTAAAAAACTCCGCACGGAACTGCACCCGGAAAGCTTCCGAGATACGCTTCACGGCAAAGTTCTTCACCAGCGAGAGATCGGTATTCAATAGACCGGGTCCAATGATCGTATTGCGACCCAAATTGCCACGAATGTTCACCGGATTGGGGAAGGCCAGGCACTGCAGCTTTACGTAGTTGTTTGGATTCCCCGGATTCGAGAGAGAACTACACCCAGGCCCGCCGAGCCGATTCGGAACATCAAAGGGATCGGAATTGTTTTGGCCTAATGGATCTCCCCCAAGATTCAGGAAGAATGGGACACCGCTGCTGGCTTCGAACACCCCACCGAACTGCCACCCGTCCACGATCCAAGATGCGACGCTGGAAGAAAACTTGGGCGCGGGTAGCTGCCAGGTGAAATTAATCACAACATTCTGGCCCACATTAAAGTCCGCCAAGCCGCGGTTGAGGCGGTTGTCAAAGAAGGGGAGAGCAGGAAATGAGTTATTAAATTGATCTTCGGTCCGGCTTGCCGAGGACGTATCAATCGTCTTGCTCCAAGTATAGGAGCCTTGCACCTGCAAACCGTGGCTCATTCTTTGCGTGACCTGCAACTCCATTCCATTGAACGAAGAGCTGCTCTTCCAGAGATAGGTCCGTATTTGGCCGACGTTTGGATTTATGACTGTTCCGCTCCCGATTGGCAGCGGCCAGGCATAGCCTTGAGGAGTCAAAGTCGGAGTCACGATATTGATGTCGTCATTCAAGAAAGGATTGTGCACCGCATGGGAACCGATATATCCGAGCATCACCGCTAAATTGCTGGTAATTTGCCGCTGCACGTTCAAATTCCATTGCAACACGTAATTGCGGTGTGGGTGAGGCTCGATGTATTCCTGACCGAAGGTCGCGGGATTGCCGGCGATAAACGAAAACATTTGTGACGGGAAGGTTCCCGGCGGGAGATTGGTCGCCGTTCCGCTGTCGGTAAAGGGCGCGGCGGCATAGGTCGGCTCCCAATATTGGTAAGTGAGTGGAAGGACATCGAAGATTCCAAAACCGCCTCGGACCGAGGTCTTGCCGGTGTGGAACGGATCCCAGGCAAAACCCACGCGCGGTTCGAAATTGCGAAGAGTCGGGTTTGAAAAGAACGGCGAACCCAGGAAAGGAGTCGTATCCGTAACATTAATTAATCGAGAGAGCCGGTTCTTCGTTTCGGTCGGTACGGTGGCCATCTCGTACCGCAAACCAAGATTGATCGTCAAATTCGGCCGAAACCGCCAATCATCTTGAACGTAGGTGCCGAAGATGGACTGTCGCAAGTCACGCGGAGTTATGGGCACCGTGGGCAGAATTGCCGTGAAGCTCTGCGCTTGACCTACCAAAAACGAGGCCAGGGAACCAAAACTTACCTGTGCATTCGGATAGAGGCGCGTAAGCATATTGTTTTGGTCTCTCTCGAACGCAACGCCAAACTTCAGGGAATGATTGCCTTTCGTGAGGAACGCATCGTCGTATATTTGATACGCATTAAAGTTGAACTTCTGGTTCGAATTCGCGCCGACTCCACCTGTGAATTGCGTGAGGCCAGGTACAAACACCTGCGCCGCGGGTTGACCGGGCACCGTGCCAAAGGCAGGGTCCGTTGCAGCCGGATTCGTGCTCGGCTGAGTTAGGCCGCCCCATGCGATGCTTCGGCTAAAACCGCCACGAATTGTGTTGGCCAGTTGCGGACTGAAAATGTGCGTAAGCTCCAGGGCAGTGCTCTGACGCCCCGACTTGAACTCATCGATCTTATTATTGAACTCATCGGGTTGCGTTAATGTCGAGTGGTCGAAAAGGTAGGTAGCGAAGAATGAGTCTTTGTCGGAAAATTTGTGGTCGATCCGGGCGGTTGCATAGTTCTGCGGTACCACTTGTTTTCTTGCCAGAGTAAAGATGCCGGTATCGCCCAGCGATGCTCCGTTTGGCAAAGGATAGAATGCAGCGATGAAGCTTTGCACCGCGGGACTTACCGTGACAGTTCCGGTTGACAACTGTCCGTTGCGAGCCGCGGCGGAAGGAACAGTGGACACTGAGGTAGTCGTCAGCGATTGCCGAAGGCCTTCATAGTCGGCGAATATAAAAGTCTTGTCTTTCCGGATCGGGCCGCCGACGGAAGCGCCAAATTGATTGCGCTTGAATGGCGGCGTGGATCCGACATCGAAGAAATTCCGGGCGTCAAAAGCGTTATTCCGTAAAAATTCGTAGGCCGTGCCATGAAAGTTGTTGGTGCCTGACTTGGTGATCGCATTCAAGACTCCGCCTGAGGTCTTGCCGTACTCTGCCGAATAGTTGCTCGTCAACACAGAGAATTCTTGGATAGCGTCGACACCCAGATTTTGGCCCAGTACACTGCCCGGAGACGAGTTCGAGTAATCGTTCACGCTAATTCCATCGAGCCTGTAGTTGTTTTGGTTGGGCCGGTTGCCCGAGATCGTCAATGTCATTCCCAAACCACGTGCCGTGCCGTTGTTCAGAAGAGTTACGGGTGTTCGGACGGATTCTATTCCGGGTTGAAGTGTCGCGAGCTGGCTCCAGTCCCGGCCGTTCAAGGGTAACTCGCGCATCGTTGTTTCGCTGACATTGTCGCTGATCGTTGATGAGGCGAGTTCGACACTCGGAGCCTCGCTGGTTACTTGGATTCTTTCGTTGACCTGTCCAATTTGCAGAGTGAAATTCAGAACTTGTTGAGCTCCCACGGTCAGTGTAACTCCTGTCCTTTCGAGAGTCGCGAACCCTTGAGCGGAGACAACGATTTGATAGTCTCCTGGCAGAAGGTTCGGCGCCGAGTACAGGCCGTCGGTGTTTGCGGAAACAATTGCGTTCGTGCCTTTCGCAAGATTCTTGATCAAGATCTGGGCGCTCGGTATGACCGTGCCCGCAACGTCTGTTACCGTTCCGGACAACGTAGCCCCAGCTACTTGTGCCAGCGCCCGGTTCCCGGGATGCAGCAATAAGCTCGTTACCGCGAGCAGTCGCAAGAATGATGAAAAGCGTTTCGGGTGGTTCTCACAAGTCATCGTTCACCTCGTTTCAACTCG
>Ga0073928_10002985_pt1 | contig 27556 bp, 26 predicted proteins | sample PaiPotPPA55metaG_FD_76969 | JGI IMG/M metagenome (GOLD analysis project Ga0073928, IMG submission 76969) | Iron sulfur acid spring bacterial and archeal communities from Banff, Canada, to study Microbial Dark Matter (Phase II) - Paint Pots PPA... ...
AAACTCTCACTGGCGCAGCTGCCGCCGTTCAGTATCCCGTTCTGCCGCGCTGATGCTCGTCGGCATGCGACCGCCCGATATGCCGTGCATCAATTTATAAGTTCAACGTTTAGCCGCAACGCGTTCGACCAGCTCCTCACCGGACGGGCTAGCTGAACCGTGCGGGCGCTGACCGTGACGCCCTGCGCCACTTGCCGCCCGCGCCATCGTTAACGATCCCGATAAATTCTGCGGGTCGCCTTCGACCCGGGCAGTAAGTGGCAAAGCCGGTCGATCATCTCCGGAACCCCACACAAGCCCCATTTTAACGGGGCTTGCGAGGGCCGAAACTGTGCGCCAGCAAGCTTCAAAGATTGTGTTGCCGAAAAGAGACAACCAGCCTGAATCCAACAATCCGACATGCTAACCGCCCAATTCGGGTGTTATAAACTCGGGATCGCGTCTACGGGTGTGGGTGTATGGGGAAGCGTCGCCCTCTTTTCAGTGCAGTAGCAATTGGTTGTGCCGTGCTGGTTGCCGGCCCGTCTTGGGCGGCGATGGTCGAGCCGGGCATCGGCGACCTCACTATCAATCACGGCCAGGGCTTCAAATCGGTCAGCAGCCGCGCGCAGGCCAATGTCGGCGACTCCGTCATGGTGGGTCCGGGCGGCGCCGCGACACTCACTTACGAGGATGGCTGCAAGGTCAACGTCCAACCTGGCGCGGTCGTAACGGTTGCGCCGTTGTCACCTTGCGCGTCCGGATCAAATGCCCAAACCGGCCCCGGCTACTACCCGGACCGCGACAACGACCCGCTGTGGGGTTGGGTCGTTGGCGGGTTAGCCGGCGTGGGCTTAGGCATCGCCATCTGGCAAGCGAGCAAGGACCACGGCAATACCCAACCCGCTAGCCCGTAATGCGTGACGGCAGAAAACAGATGACCAGCAGCATCGCGACCAAGCGGATTGTCGTCTCGCTCTTGTTCTCGGCAGTCGCCGCGGCTTCCGCGCTCGCCTCCGATCTCCCACCGCCAGCCGCGCCCGCGCCGCGCGCTCCCGCTGTCTACCTGCCACCGGCGCCCGTCTACAATTGGGGCGGCATCTATTTCGGCATCAATGGCGGCTGGGGTTTCGGCAAGACCGACTGGCTCGTTCCCGGCGCGACAACAGGAAACTTCAACGTCAGCGGCGGCCTCGTCGGCGCCACACTCGGCGCCAATTGGCAGTCTGGTGGCTTTGTCTGGGGCCTCGAAGGCGATTTCGATGGCTCATGGATCGACGGCAAAAATAGCAGCGTCTGTGGCGTGCCGAATTGCGAAACCAAGAATACCTGGCTCTCCACCGTACGCGCCCGCTTCGGCTTTGCCGCCGATCGGGTGTTGTTCTATGGCACGGCCGGCGGCGCTTTCGGTAACATCGTCGCCAATGTGGCCCCGACCTTTCAAAGCACGAGCAGGGCCGGCTGGACCGCCGGCGCCGGCATCGAGGGCGCCTTCACCAATAATCTGACTGCGAGGGTCGAGTACCTGTTTGTCGATCTGTCGAGCGCCTCGTTTAATTCCGCCCCCGGCGTTTCAGTGAAATTAAACAACCTCAGCCTGATCCGCGTTGGCCTCGATTATAAGTTCAACGTTTGGTGAAGCCGCGGTACCTTTGAACGTCCGCTGGCGGCATTCGCGCCGCACTTGAAAATATGAGTTTGCAACTGATGCAAGACGCCGAGGCGCTCGAAAAGGAAATAGCCGTTCTTGCGCTGATAAAGTGGCAGTCTTGCGCGTAGAAAAATGGCTTCTGCGCCATGGAGGTCGGCTACTCTCGCCAGATCATCGCTACGCAAAAGGGTTGATTACGCAAGTCGTAACCTGTGCCCTTTCCCTTTGTAACCTGCGCCCTTTCTTTTCAGCCGCCATGATTTTGGCGCCAGAATATTGATATTCATTTCCAGATAGTTGTTGCCATCGAGTGATGGCGACGCGCCTCGAAAATGGCCTGCCCGATCGAATGAGCGCACATCTATCGACTCAAAATTAGCCCAGAAAGCATGGCCGACTCCGACATCCGACATGCTGATGTGCTCGCGGAGGAACTGCGACCTTGTGCTTGGTCGCGCCATCTCGCGTTCACAATAGCGCTCGGCGGGTTCCTGATCTGGACGCTGCCGAAAACCGCGGCAGCCGATGTGCGCATCACCGATGATCACGGCGGCAATATCGGGGCGTATTGGTCGCGCTATATGGCCCTTAAAGATGCCGGCGAGCACATTATCATCGACGGGATCTGCTCTTCCGCGTGCACGCTCGTGCTTGGTATTGTGCCGCATGATCGAATTTGTGTTACTCCCAATGCGGTGCTCGGATTTCATGCTGCGTGGCGCCCTGGTTTCCTCGGCTTCCAGATCATCAATGATCCCGCGACACGTACGCTATGGAATTTCTATCCCGCTTCGATTCGCCAGTGGATTAGCCGCAGTGGCGGCCTCGGCCTAGCGACTATTTATCTCTCTGGTCCCGAGCTCATTAGTATGTACCGACAATGCCGCTGAACCTTCTCTAATGTATGCTTGTTAGCTTCGGTCTTACAGGGACCAACTAGCTCGAGGAATTCCGCGCCCTATCGTGTCGGAGCAGCTCTGCCACGCCGTAAGCGCTGCGTTAGTTTCCGAAGGTGGCGAATGCCCTTTATCACGGCGCTATAAGCGGTTCTGAGAAATGGCGGCAGATATCATACTCGGCATCAATGCTTACCACGCGGACTCCGCCGCTTGCATTGTGCGTGACGGCCAATTGGTGGCCGCAGCTGAGGAGGAGCGATTTCGCCGAATCAAACACTGGGCCGGCTTCCCGTCCGAGGCAATCAATTATTGTTTGCGGGAAGCAAAGATTAATCTCAGTGACGTAGCTGTGGCCGCCATCAATCGCAACAACCGCGCCAATTTTTTTCGAAAGCTCAGTTATATTGCCTTCCAACGCCCTAGCCCACGTTTGCTGCTCAAGCGTTGGCAAAATCGCCAGCAAGTGGCACGAATCTCGGATGAGCTTCGGGCTTTGACGGGCCCAACCTTTGCTGGAACAATTGAACACGTCGAACATCACCGGGCCCATCTCGCCTCTGCATTTTTTGCCTCACCTTTTAACGAAGCAATCGTCGCCTCGATTGACGGCTTCGGCGATTTCGCCAGCGCGGCCTGGGGTTATGGGCGCGGTAATACGCTGTCGCTGGATGGACGTGTACTGTTTCCACACTCGCTCGGCATCTTCTATCAGGCGATGACGCAATATCTTGGGTTCCCAAACTATGGCGACGAATACAAATTAATGGGGCTGGCCGCTTACGGTAATCCTTCGTGTCGCGCCGAAGTAGAAAAGCTACTATCACTGCGGAACGACGGTAGTTTTGCACTAAACCTGGAATACTTCCGTCACCATAAAGACGATATCGCTTATGAGTGGCAGGGCGGTGAACCGGTCTGCGGGCTTTTGTTCTCCCCGGCACTCGTCGACGCGCTAGGTCCGCCGCGCAACCCCGACGCGCCGATCGAGGATCGTCACCGCAATTTGGCGTTTGCCACCCAGGCCGTCTATGAGGAAGCTTTTTTTAATTTGCTGAACGCATTGCAGCGCAACAATGGTAACACCGCTGTCGCGCTCGCTGGCGGCTGCGCCTATAACTCGGTTGCTAACGGCAAGATCAAAGATCGAACTAGCTTCACAAAATGCTACTTGCAAGCAGCTGCGGGTGACGCCGGAGGGGCGATCGGCGCCGCCTACGTAGTCTGGCATCGGACCGGCGTACGAACATCGGAAGTGACCCACGCCTTTTGGGGTCCCTCATTCACCAACGCGGAACTAGCTGCACTACTGGCGGACCGTCGTGCGGCAATCGAAGCCGAAGGGTGCACCGTGCAAACAATTGATGATCAGAAAGAACTGGTTGAGACGACGGCCCGCGCGATCGCCGAGGGCCTCGTCGTCGGCTGGTTCCAAGGCCGGATGGAATGGGGACCGCGGGCCCTTGGCAATCGCTCCATACTCGGCGATCCACGCCGCGCCGATATGAAGAACATCCTCAATCTGAAGATCAAACGCCGCGAATCGTTCCGTCCTTTTGCACCCTCAATCCTGCGTGAGACCGTCGCCGACTGGTTCATCCGCGACGACGATGTCCCGTTCATGCTGCAGGTTATACCGATCCGCCCCGAGCGCCGCGAGCAGATACCGGCGGTGACCCACGTCGATGGTACCGGACGGCTTCAGACGGTCGATCGCGCCAGTAGCCCGCTGTATTACTCGTTAATCGAGGCGTTTTTTGGTTTGACCGGTGTGCCGATGGTGCTTAACACCTCATTCAATGAAAACGAGCCCGTGGTCTGTCGTCCTGAGGAAGCGTTGGATTGCTTTCTCCGCACTAAAATGGATGTGTTAATTTTGGGCAATCGCCTAGTGAGGCGGCCATTAACGACGCAAATCAAAGAGTTCAGGATTGACGCCGCATCATCCGATTGACTGGTCTGTGCAAGAATTGCTCGGTAAACTCGGCCTCTTCTGATTAATTGGAGATTTACTGTTGCATATCGAAACGCGCGTGCTAGTCACCGGCGGCGCCGGATTTCTCGGCTCTCACTTGTGCGAACACTTGCTCAAGCAGGGCGCTAATGTCATCTGCGTCGACAATTATTTTACCGGTACACGGCGCAACATCGAAGGAATGCTCGACCATCATCGCTTCGAGGTGATCCGGCACGATGTGACTTTTCCGCTCTATGTCGAGGCCGACCAGATCTACAATTTGGCCTGCCCCGCTTCCCCCATCCACTACCAGCATGATCCTGTCCAAACGACGAAAACGAGCGTCCATGGCGCGATCAACATGTTGGGCCTGGCCAAGCGCCTGCGCGCCAAAATTCTTCAAGCCTCGACTTCCGAGATCTACGGCGATCCCAGCGTGCATCCGCAAGGCGAGGAGTATTGGGGCCACGTCAATCCGATCGGCCCTCGCTCCTGCTATGACGAGGGCAAACGCTGCGCCGAGACCTTGTTCTTCGATTATTGGCGGCAGCACAAGCTCGCCATCAAGGTCGCGCGTATTTTCAACACTTACGGGCCGCGCATGCATCCCAATGATGGCCGCGTGGTCTCAAACTTTATTGTGCAGGCCTTGCTGGGACGCGACATTACCGTATTCGGCGACGGGCTGCAGACCCGCTCATTCTGTTACGTCGACGATCTGATCGACGGCCTCATTCGCCTGATGAGCACGCCTCCCGATGTGACCGGACCGATCAATCTCGGCAATCCCAAGGAATTCACCATCTTGCAATTGGCCTCCCTGGTGGTCGAGCTGACCGGTTCGCGTTCTCGCGTCGTGCATCGACGGCGACCGCAGGATGATCCGCGGCAACGGCGACCCGACATTTCCAAAGCCAACGATCTGCTCTCTTGGGTTCCGAAAACGGAACTGGCCGAAGGGCTCAATCGAACCATCGAGTATTTTGAAGGACTGCTGAGCGACGGAACCGTGCGCGCGTCGATCGCTCGCGATCAGAACGCCGAGGCGTAATCGCTGCCCGATAGGCAACGACTGATTTAGGCTGCCACCGCAAGATTGTATCTACCGGTGGCTGCGGCCCAACATCGCCGCAAGGACGCCGTTTTCTTGAATTAGCTGTATCGTTTGCCATCAGCATCAAATCTCTGCAGCGGCAGGCATACTGTGATGGTCCGGAAATCACGAGAGGCGATAGGGCGCATCTTATCCGTATGGATCGTCGAGTTTTTTAAGCTCCTGGGCAGACGCCGACTTCATCCCATCAATGCCGAATGCCCTATCTGCCATCAAATGGTCCGGCTGCATTACAAGAAAGCCGGGCGACGGCACTTACTTGGGCACGCCCGGGCATATACCCGTGCCCTCTACGAGGGGTCTCGCTACTGCGCGCATTACACAGCAAGGATGAAGTGTGCCGGTTCAGGTAATCTGGCGAAGTTTGATCCTCGTCCGAATGAAAATCAGCACTTCAAAGCAACGAAGGCATTCAATTCAAGGCTTAACCTCGATCGTAATGGTAACGATCGGCTTCGATTTGCTTGAGGGATGCTACGGGCTTGAAAAGGAGCGAGGCCGCGGCCGCCGTTTTCGTTAGCAGATCCGCCGCTCAAAAACCGTAGGCCTTGTCGAGGGACAGTGAGGCCACAGTCGAGCGCGCACGTCCTGAACTGATTTTACTTATGATGAGAAAATTTCATCTTAGTTTGCTTCGCTGTGGCCTTTTCGCCATAGCTTCCCCGGTGTAAAAGGTCAGTGGCGCATGGAATGGTGTCAGGGTCCAAACCAGCGGGAGATCATTGTCCGTACGGGCGCAAGCCTCAAATATTGTGATACGGGTGCGTCGCGTCTGATAATGAGCGTCGAGCGTCGAAGCTTTCAGGGCATTCAGAAAACAAGCGACATCGCCATGTTGCAAAAATTGAGCGATGAAGTACGCGAATGTTATCGACACGCTAAGGACTGTGCACGATCGGCCGCCACTCAAACCGATCCTGCCGTGCAGCAAAGCTTTTTGGATGCACGGCAAAGCTGGTTAAAGCTGGTTCGGCGGCTCGCCGCCGCACCCGAGCGTGAACGCAACTAATTTATTCCGGACTGATGTAAATCCCGTATGACGCGACTAATCTTCGTCAACCGATTTTTCTTTCCTGATCACTCCGCAACCAGCCAAATTCTTTCCGATCTGACGTTCCACTTGGCGGCGGCTGGCCATGAAGTGCACGTCCTGGCGTCCCGGCAGATCTACGACGAGCCCGATGCCGACTTGCCCGCATGCGAAACCATCAACGGGGTAAACGTGCACCGGGTCGCTTCGACGCGGTTCGGCCGGCTCGCTTTGCCGGGACGGGCGCTCGATTATCTATCGTTCTACCAATCAGTGCGGCGTCATCTCGGCGCGGTCGCGCGGGCGGGCGATATTGTGATCGCCAAGACCGATCCGCCGCTGCTTTCGGTTGTCATTGCGGCGGTGGCGCGGCGACGCGGAACGCGCTTGGTTAACTGGTTGCAAGACATCTACCCGGAAACCGCGGCCGTTCTAGGCGTACCGTTAATCCGAGGACCGGTTGGTGCAACTCTCGGAGCGCTGCGTAATCGAGCCCTGCGCCGCGCCGACGCCAACGTTGTGGTTGGCGAATTGATGGCGCGTCAGATCGAAACGTCGGGCGTTGCGGCGGCGCGAGTCCATGTCATTGCCAACTGGTGCGACGAGGCAACGATCAGACCAATCGCCCTGGCCGATAATCCACTGCGCGAGGCTTGGCAATTGGCCGGCAAATTCGTCTTCGGCTATTCGGGCAATCTCGGCCGTGCCCACGATTTCGAGACGGTACTTGCGGCAGCGGAACGGCTCCGCAACGAAAAGCGCATTGTTTTTCTGATGATCGGTGGCGGCAAACGTTTCGAGGACCTCGTCACAGCGGTCAAAGCGCGCGGGCTTGAAGATTCATTTCGTTTCCGAACCTATCAAGACCGCGCCATGCTGCCGTATTCCTTGGGCGTTGCCGATGTGCACTGGCTGTCGCTTCATCCAGGCCTTGAGGGTCTAATCGTTCCCAGCAAATTCTACGGCATTGCCGCGGCAGGCAGACCGATCGTGATGATCGGCGACGGCGATGGAGAAATTGCGCGCCTCGTGCGGCGGCACCGCTGCGGGATTACCATTGCGCCAGGCGACGCCGCTACCTTGGCCGACACGCTGCGGCGCTGGTCGGAAGCGCCGGAGGCGCTCGCCGAAATGGGCGCACGCGCGCGGCAAATGCTTGACACGCGATTCACTCGGCGGCGTGCATTTGAGCAGTGGAGTCGATTGCTCGAGCAGCTGCTTTAAAACTCACAGACCAATCTAAGGCAAAAACAGATCGGGGGCTCAGTCGGTCTCCCTTACCCTCACCGCGACGGCACTTGCGGCACTATTCGCGCTGGCGGTGACGGGCGGATTGCCCGTGGCGCAGGAGGATTAAGAGCCTGCGCTCTAGTCTCCTGCTCGACCTCCTGCAGCGACGTAATATTGCGAGTCATTTGATCTTGCTTGGCGGCGAACTGCTCTTGACCGGCGGCGAGTAGCCCCAGATTGCGCCGCACGATCGCGACATCGACGGCGATCAGCTTCATCTGCTGCATCAAGTCAGACGAGGTAGTGACTTCAGACGCCGCCTTCGCGTTTTCGGCGGGCACCAACCAGGCCAGCGAAGGAACCAAAGTTGTCGTGAACTGTTTTGCCTGCTCACCATAAGATTGCCAAGCCAGCGTGAGGCCGATCCCAATCAGAACCGCCGCGAAGAATCGAGCAAGCGACTTTAATATGCGCGTGCCGATCGACGGCCTGCGCATCGCGTCGTGACGACGGCCTCGCTTCACGGTTTGCTTGCTTAAATCGCGTTCCTCATCCAGATCGCGAGCAAAAAACGCGCGCTCATCTGATTGATCGTCCGGAACCAACCGTGCGGAAGATGCGGAAGATGGGTACATGCGATTTGACCTCGGGATCAGAGCGGCGCCCACCTCGGACTAAATGATTGCGTTTTCAGACGCTGAAACGCGGATTTTGCTCGAACGTGCTTTCTGATGTTTGATTGGGATGGAGCGAACGATCGCAACGGCCTCAATCCTGCATCGGCCCGCCGCAACACGTGTCTCAGCTCGCCCAAGCCCGTTTCGGGCCTGCGCGCATCTCCTGACGGCGCGACCCATCGATCCGGGTGGCCCGATGCCGCTGTGGCCAATCTGGAGCCACCGCTCTCGCGTAAACGCGCGCGGATAGACTGGCCGCGGATAGGCTGGCGCCACGGCTTCGCAGCGGATGTGCGTACTAATCTTACGATTCCCTCGGAGAGCAGCAACAAGACCAGCAGTGCTGACCCAGCCAGACTTATTGATCCAAACTTTGATTCAGTTGTGGCGTCCGGCCGCGCCGCACCGTCCTCACCCGATACAATCGACAAGCGTGGCGGCAATTGTTCTTCGGCGTTTGCCGCCGCAGGCTCAGCGGCATAGCCGTTGCTGCCGGCCATGCGCTCGCGCGTGTTTAAATCTATGGATCTTGGGAGATCGATCCAGCGTGCGGAAAACTCCAGTCCTGGATGCTCGCCTGCCGAAGCTTCCAACACGGGCGCTTCTGAAGGCGTTCTCAGCATACCCCTTGGTTCCGCGGGTGCTGGTTGTATAGTTGCGATCCGCGATGGCGCTTGCCCCGCTTGTGCGGCAGCATTTTCATCCTGCGAATCTCGCAATGTGACATTCGTCTGGGAATGGGTCTGCAGGCCTTGCGCATGCAAATACCAGCAGTGGCGATTGTTGGTTCGGTCGACGCGATAATACCAATGCAGGCCCGAAGGCGCCGCTGTACCGGGCGTCGTCCTGCACTCATCCGCCGTCGACCCGGCGATGCTTGCATGGCTCGTCAACACGATCGTTACTGGCATCAACACCAGAAACGACGACAAGATCGTTGGTTTCAGCATTGACCCCCCCAATGCGCTTTACTCAAGCCCCAACACTTAAGTCGCGAATCCCGTGAACCATCCTCACCTGCATTAGGGCGTGAGTGAGTTGGCATTGTGAAATTCGCGACGATGAACAAGCCATCATTTCGCCCAACGTACGGCTTGATGCGCCGAGCGTTGGTTCGTCGACGGCTATCGTCCCAAGGAAAATGACTTCTTGGCTGTGAGGGGCCGCGGTCGAACGCACCGTTACGCCAGATCGACCGCGAAGCGTTTGAGATCGGTAAGCGAACAATAAGTCAGCGCCGCCTGGTGGGTGGCCCGCAGGACCACGCGCGGCGCGTGAGCGGCTTCGAAGGCTTCTTGCCAGCGCTGGGCGCACAGGCACCAGCGATCGCCGGCTTTGAGACCGGCAAAGCCGATTTCCGGTATTGGCGTCGACAGGTCGTTGCCGCGCGATTTGGAAAAAGTAAGAAAGGCGTCGGTCATCACCACGCAAACCGTATGGCTGCCAACATCCTCACGGCCTGTGTTGCAGCAGCCGTCCCGGTAAAAGCCCGTCATTGGCTTGATCGAACAAAGCTCAAGCGGCTCGCCGAGAACATTGCGCGCTGGAAGCCGCGCGCCCCATTCGTCTTCCCGGTTGTCTCGCAGCATTGATTTCGCAGGAGATTGTTCGCGCACGGAAGAAATAACGGTTGGAAGATATAACAGTCGGAAGAGATAGATGTCCGAGGAAAAAGATAAATGTCCAGAAATGTCGGTGGCAAGCCCCACGCGGGGAGCGACCAAGGTGGGGCGATGCCCAACTGATGTGGCCCCGGAAGATCGCTCCCAGCGTACCGCCCGCGTATGAACCGCTATGGCGCCGCCCGAACGGATGCAGCGTCAATTATCGCGGCGTTCCTGGCCCGGTGGAAGCATACACACCTCCATGACCGCGAAGTGACGAATCGAATCTTGGCGCAATGTCCTCGTCTGTCAAGGGAGATATCATCGCCGAGTTCCACCGCGTGACCGGTATCGCGCGCACGCTAAGCGGGCGCCGCGTCATTCAATCTTCAAGTCGAGCGATCCGATCAGTTTGGCCCAGCGGCCGCGCTCCTGTTGCGCGAATGCCGCGAATTCATCAGGACGCATGCGATTAACTTCGATCCCGACTTGTTTCATACGCTCGACAAATGCGCTGCTCGCAAGCAGCGCATCGAACTCGATGCGTAGCCGCTCGATCACCGCTGCGGGGCTCTTCGCCGGAGCATAAAGCGCGACCCATGCCGAGGCGACGAGATCGGGATAGCCGAGCTGCGGCATCGGCGGCACGCCTGACAGAATCTCCGAGACTGAATTGGCGGCGAGCGCCAGCGCGCGCACCTGACCGGCACGTAACGAGGCGATGACATCGGGCACAATTGGGAACATCGCCGCAATGCGTCCGCCGATAAGATCTTCGAGTGCCGCGCCCTGGCCGCGATACGGCACATGGACCATGCTGATGCCGGTGCGCGCCTTGAACAGTTCGCCGAACAAATGCGTCGAGGAACCGATTCCGGATGAGCCATAGCTCAATTCACCAGGATGGGCGCGCGCATAAGCAATGAACGCGTCGAGCGATTGCGCAGCTACCGCCGGATTAACCACCACGAGATGCGGTGCCGACCACATCATCCCGATCGCGGCGAAGTCGGCTACTGGATCGTAGGGCAGTTGCCGATACAGGGTCTGATTGATGGTCTGTGTTCCATTGGTCCCGATGAACAGCGTGTGGCCGTCGGCTGGAGCGCGCGCTGCTTCTGCAGCCGCAAGATTGCCGCCAGCGCCGGGCTTGTTCTCGACCACGACGGGCTGGCCGAATACGGTTTTCAGATGTTCGGCCAAAAGTCGCGCCGACAGATCGGCGCTTCCCCCCGCTGGAAATGGCACAACGATGATAATCGCCTTGGTCGGCCAAAGCGTATTGGACGACGGCTGCGCAGGGCCTGGAACCGCCGCAGCTTGAGCGGCTGCGGCGAATCCAAAGATTAGACGGCGGCGATCGAGCGGCATTGCAGTTTTCTAGCGCTTTGCGAGCCGCATCCCTGTGGCTCCGGAGTGACACCTCATGGAAATCGACCGGCGGTTCAAGGCGTCATCGTGGCCGCACTGCTCCGTGTCTGATTGAATGGCGCCGCTGCGGGGGCTGGGTGCCGATTGTTCATGGCGCGTTTAAGCATGATCCCGAAAAGTGGGAACCGGTTTTGGGAAAAGATCATGCTCAAACACAAAAACTAGAGCGGGATGATGCCTCGATGAAATCTCATCCCGCTCTAGCGCGAGTTTGAGGGCGCGATAATGCAGAGTTCTGCTTATCCGGCAGGTTCGGCTGCCGGCTCGCGGATGAGCATTTTGCGCTCCAGCGCCGAACGGCTAAAGCCGTGGAGCGACTGGATAGTTTTGATCATCACGGCTGCAGCGCTCTATCCGATGTTCGGCCGCAGCTCAGATATGGGGCCGTTCTACAGCGCGGCCGGCCGCTGCATTTTGCGCGGTGAAGCACTTCTAACCTGCCTGCCGCCCTATCCTTATCAGCCGGCTTTGGCGGTGCTGTTTATTCCGCTCGCATTCCTGCCGGCGATACTGCAAAGGCTCGTCTGGTACGTGATCTGCGTCGGCTGTTTAGTCGTCGTTGTGCGGTTGACCGAGGCCATCGCCGAACGGCTCTATCCAGGCGCAACTACGCGCGGCCAAAATCTATTCTGGCTGCGCACGATCATGCTGATCACCTGCGGCAAGCACATGTTGGACGTGGTGACTTATGCCTCGCACGACCCGCTGTCACTGGCGATCATCATGTTCGCAACCTGGGCGCTATTTGTCGGGCGCGAAGCGGTTGGTGGGTTCTGGTTCGGCGTCGCCGCGGCGGTCCGCGCTTCCCCGCTCATTTATCTGCCCTACCTGATTGTCAAGCGGCGCTGGCTTGTCTGCCTCGCTTTCGTCGCCGCGCTTCTTGCGGTCAGTCTCATCCCGGACATGATTGGGGCACTGCGCGGCGGTCATACCGGCCATCTGACCGATTGGCTGCGCCAAGTCGTAGGCCCGGCGCTATTTCCCGGTACGTCTTCGAAGCTGGTGTTCTGGGACATCTGGAACGGTGTAAATCTCTACAACCAGTCGCTGCGCGGCGTGATCAATCGCTTCGCGACGGGTCCGCTGTTCGGCCTTAGTCCCACCGCCATCTTGCTTGCGGTCGACGGCGTCTTTGCCGCGGTGGTGGCGGTTCTCCTACTCACCTCGCCGCGGCGGCGGGAATATGTCGCCATCGACACCGCGGTGCTCCTGATCGCCATGCTGGCGCTCTCCCCGATGACGAGCCGCTATCATTATATATTCGTGCTTCCGCCCGTCATTCTGGCGACTGCGGCTACGATTGCCGATCCACGCATGCGCAAGCTTGGCACCTATGTGCTTGCGGTAAGTTTCCTGTTGCGTGCCGGCACCTCGAACGATCTGGCCGGCCAACGCATCACCGATTTTGCCTATACCTACGGGTTCATGCCGCTTGGCGCGATCACGCTCTATATCGCGTTTGCCGCCATGTTGTGGGTGTGGCGTCCTCCCGGCATCGCCGCGCTGGAAAGCGAGGATGAGAGCGAAGTTATCCGGCCGCGGTGGATGCGATCGCGAATCTTACCGGATTAGTTCGCGAGAGAGAGGCGCGAACATTACTCTGCGGCAGTCGGTTGCCTGGCGGCTTGCTCTTCGTCATGCAGGCGCGCGAGAATGCGGCGCGCCTGGATCAGACCCGCGTCCGCGCTGATATCGACTTGCGGCCGATCGGGCAGGAGATCGAGGTTGCGCTGCTGCGCACCAAGCACGTCAACGTCCTCAAGAAATGCCCGTTCGATTTCCGCAAAAATTTTATTGGTCGTTTCAGGGTTCTTGACATCGAAATCATGGGCTTGCGCCCAGAAATAATGTGACGTTGTCTCCGTCTCAGGCGTAATGGCGTTCAAGTTGCGCATGTTGATGCCGCCGACGCGCCGACCCTCGGGAGCACCGGTGCCGGTGGGCGCTGCGCCAACGTCAAGTCGCAAGAATGCGGGCGGCGTGAAGTCGATGATTTGCCAGCGGTCGACATTGCCTTTGAAGCCACCGACTTTTCTAAAGGTCGGAGGTGGTTCTTGATCGATGATCCAGCGCGTCATCACAACGTTGTTCGGCGCGCGGGTCACTTTCACCGTTGCATGCTCGGCGAGCGCGGCGTTACCGATTGTCGTCTCATGCACGAACGCAAGATGCGTGAGGTCCAGCAGATTGTCGACGATAAGCTGCCAGTTTGCGCTCACGTGCAGGTACGAATCCTTCGCGCCCCAGCTCGGGTCGTCAAGCCAATGGAAATCTGTGATTGAGGCCGGATCCGCCAGTGCGGGGTCGCCCATCCATATCCAGAGCCAAGTGTGCCGCTCAACAACCGGGTAGACTCTTACCCTTGCCGAGGACGGTATTTTGTCTTGGCCGGGAATGCGCACGCAGCGACCGTCGCGACCGAAGCGGAGCCCGTGATAGCGGCATTGCAGAGCGTCGCCGACGATCCTTCCCATCGACAGCGGAAGATGGCGATGCGCGCACCGATCTTCGAACGCAACGCACTCGCCCGCTTCGGTGCGGTAAAACACAACGGGATCGCCGAGGATTGTGCGGCCAAGCGGGGTGCGGCCAATTTCGGCTGCTGAAGCCGCAACATACCAGTGATCGCGGAGAAACATGGGAATCTCCTCCTTTTTGGCCGATGTTTATGTGTTCATGTATTAAGCCCGCCATGGCGTTAGGGCCGCATGGCCCTTATTTCGTTCGCTTCGCCGCCGCCGCGAAGACGTCGTAGGCTTGTTCGAGGCTGGGTTTTCGTTTCGCCACCGCGGCGCCAACGGCAGTAACCGACTTGATCAGTTGGGATTGCTCATTCTGCGGCAGGCGGATGAGTTCACCGTGTTCTGCCCAGGTCTGGCGCGCCTTGTTGTAGAAGTCGACCTCCCACGGATTGACCTCGACGGCGGCCTTGGCGGCGTCAGCGTCCACGATCGTCTGCAAATCCGCGGGCAGCGCCTCGAACCATTTTTTGCTGAGAAAAGCCATCGAGAAGATAAACGGCTGATCGATCTCGGTTACATATTTGGCGGCATCCCAAAAATGCATCGTCGTTATCACCGTCATGGCCAAGACGGAGCCGTCGATCGCGCCCTGCTGAATCGCCGGCAGGACATCGCCCAATGTCATCGCCACGGGCGACGCGCCAAGCGATTTGATCATCTCCTGCTGCATCTCAGCGGCAAGAACCCGGAGCTTCTTGCCAGTGAAGTCGGCGAGGTGAGCGATCGGAGCGCGTGCGATAACCAAGGACGGCTGCGAGATGAATAAAGCGGCGCCGTGGATCCCCTTGTCGGCGCCAAGCCCGAGCATCGACTTTTGAAGTTCGGCGTCGCTCACAACGCGAACTCCATGCGCAAGATCGGCAACGAGGCCGGGCGCGGACAACACTTCGTAGCGTTCGTCGATTCCAGCCAAAAACTCGGGAGGTCCTACATAGCCTTGAATGGCGCCAAACTGCACGCCTTCGATCTGCCGCGGAATCGCTCCCAGCTGGCTTGCCGGATAAATCTCGCCTTTGATTCTGCCGCCGGAGTCCTTTTCGACCATGGCGACAAATCGCTTGCACCACTCGTGCTGCGATTCATTGATCGTGGCGGTGCCAAGCTTCATGACATAGGTTTTATCCTCAGCCCGCGCCGCGTTGAGCGTTGTAAATGAGGACAAGACCAATGCGACGACGCTAAAAACTCTTCGCCAGTCGATTCCGCGGTGTGCGACACGCATGGCCAATTCTCCCGATCACGGGTCGTATGCCGAGATCAAGCAATGTTACAGAATAGCGAACGCCATTGGAAAGTGACAAGCAGCCCGCAACAAAGGCGAAGTCTTAAGTCATCCCCATCTCAAGATGGCAGATGTCCGACTGAGGACGATGTGACTGTTTACGGACAAGCCGCCGGCGCCCCCGAAGGGCCGAAGCAGTATTTTCGCCCGATATTGATGAGCTGAACACGCCGATTGACCGCGGCGTCGGGGTGATGCGGATCTTGCAATTGTTCTTCGCCGAGCCCGACCGCGTCGAGAACGCCGGAATTGACGCCGAACGGATCAACCAAGGCTTCGCGGATGGCCTCGGCGCGGCGCTGGCTGAGTTTGAGATTGTATTCGCGGCTGCCAACTGCATCGGTGTGGCCGATCACGAGAAAGCCATAGCTCAACAAAATCGGATTGTGCAGCGCGTCGGCGATCGCGCCGATAGTGCGATAGGATTCCGGGCGAATGGCCGCGGAGTTGAAGTCGAAGTTTACCTCGACGGTGAACTGCGCGAGCTTTTCCAATTCGGGAAAACTCAACGGATGCGCGGCGGCAGCGGCGGCTTGGCCGGGATAGTTGCGGATATTGTCCAAGGCAGCCTGGCGCATCGCAGCAGCCGTAAGCGCGATCTTGCCGCTGCTCACACCCTGCAAGCCCTTGGCGATGTCCGCCGAGTTCAATCGCGTCTGCGCCACGGCCGCGCTCAGCGCGATCAATAGCGCGGCGGCACAGAGGAGGACGATTTGCTGCGGTTTCATTGCTGAGCCCTTTCGGTGCGCCAGCCAGTATCGGTAAATGTCTGATTGCAAGCCGGGCTGATCGCCGCCGGCGATACGCCAAGCAAGCAAGTCACGAGATTGTTGTCGATCGGCACCACACCGCAGAGCCTGTTGATGTCGGCGCTGCAGACGTCGCCGATATTGCGCTGCGCGGCAATACGGCGGCCGATCGAGGCATAGACTTCGCTGCGCGTCTGTTGGCATCGCGCCGAAACGACGTTCTGGTGCCCGTCCAGACAGGATTTGAGCCGGCCGCCGCCAAGCTCTACGCCTCTGCAATATTTTTGCACGTCGGCGCGGCAGGCTGCCGCAAGCCGATCGATCGCATCGGCATAGCTCATGGTCTGCGCCGCTGCAGGCATGACCGCTGCGGCAGCGCACAGTGCGCACACCATTATTTGCCTGATCACGTCCCCCTCCCCTCGCCGCGGCGCGTTGCCCTCAGAAGAGGCGCGCCGCCACGCCACGAGCCAAGCCTAATATGAACTCGCCGCCGAGGCGAGTGGAATTCGCCGCAGTGATCAGCAGACCAGCGCCGCGACGAGCAGGCCCGCGGCGTCTCGCACCAGCCAATCGACTTCTGTAAAATCGCCCGTATGCCGCAGCACCCTGCCCTCGCCCGCGCCGCCGTGTTTTGTGAACAATTCAATCTCCGTGTGCCGATCCTGATGGCGCCGATGGCGAGCGCCTGTCCGGCCTCGCTGGCCATTGCGGTCGCCAATGCCGGCGGGCTCGGCGGCTGCGGCGCGCTGATGATGCAGCCGGACGCGATCAAGCAATGGGCCGCCGACGTTCGTGCCGGCACAAACGGTGGCTTTCAGTTCAATCTCTGGATCCCCGATCCGCCGCCCAAGCGCGATGCCACCGCGGAAGCGGCGATGCGAGACTTTCTCGCCAACTGGCCCGCAGGTCCTACCAGAGGCTGGCAATGTCGTGCTGCCCAACTTCGAAGCGCAATGCGATGCCATGCTGGCGACGGGACCGGCGATCGTTTCCTCCATCATGGGACTCTATCCGGACCGCTTCGTGGCGCGGCTGAAGGACAAGGGCATCAGATGGTTCGCAACCGTCACAACCGTGCACGAGGCGAAAGCTGCGGAGGCAGCCGGTGCCGACGCCGTCATCGCGCAAGGCATGGAAGCCGGCGGACATCGCGGTGCGTTCGACGCATCGCAAGCCGAAACGCGCCTGGTCGGGCTGTTCAGTCTCGTTCCGGCCGTCGCCGACGCCGTGAACGTGCCGGTGGTTGCGACCGGGGGAATTGCCGACGGACGTACGATTGCAGCGGCGCTGGTCCTTGGCGCGTCTGCGGTGCAAATCGGCACGGCTTTCTTGCGCTGTCCCGAAGCCAAAATCCCCAGCGCTTGGTCTGACGCGATCGGCAAAGCGGCGCCGGAAGACACGCTCATCACCCGCGCCTTGACGGGACGCCCGGCGCGCAGCCTCTCTACCGATTATGTACACGCGGCAATGGCGTCGACCGCACCGCCACCCGCGCCCTATCCGGTGCAACGCGGACTGACCCAGGCCATGCGCGAGGCGGGTGCGAAAGCGAACGATGTCGACCGCATGCAAGCCTGGGCCGGCCAATCCGCCCGATTGGCAAGAGCCGAGCCGGCGGGCGAAGTCGTGCGACGGCTATGGCAAGAGACGCAAGGATTGCTGAGCTAGCGTTTGAGCGGACCGCACGACATGGAGCCGACAATCACACCTGTGAGGAAGGACCGAAGCGGCGTTCGTAGGCGCGGATGTAAGCCTCCGGCGAGGGCTTCAGGTGGTTGCGTGTGAGCGCGATCAAATCGTCACGGCGGCCAGCCCGTAACGCCTTGATCATTTCGACATGGTCGCGCCGGGCATGATCGAGCGCTTCGGGAAAGGCATTGGCGTAGAATCGGATGCCGTACACTTTTTGCTCGAGCTGGCGGATCGTCTCGATCAAACAGGCATTTCCGCACAAGCCAAATAAAGTCTGATGAAAATACAAATTGGTGTAAAAGACGGTGAGCATGTCTTCATTGTCGATGGCGGCGCTGTGCTGCCGCTGTAAGCGGTCGAGCTTGGCAAGATCGCTTTCGGCAACTGGAAACGGCAGAATGCGCGCAGCCATAACCTCGAGCTGTTCGCGCACCGTGTAAATTTCCATGACTTCCTTTGGCGTGAGATCGCGGACGATCGCGCCGCGATTGGGGATGCGCTGCACGATACCCTTCTTCTCGAGCTCGAACAGCGCAAGCCGAACGTCGGCGCGATGGGTGTTAAAACGATCGCACAGATCCTGCTCAATCAGGCGCTCCCGCGGGTGACGTCGTCCTAAAACAATGTCTTCCTCCAAGCGCGTGGCGATACGATCCGCCATGGCGCGCTCATTGGCGCGCTCATTGCCACGCTCCCGCGCGCGCGCTTGCGGTTGTGGCTCGACCAGCGTTTCGGACGGCGGAAGCTTCGAGCGCTGCCGCTTCTCAGACGGCGGCATTCGTCGCTTTTGCGGTCGCAGAACCATGGAAATATTTCGATAACCCTTCGACGGCGCTGCTACTCGCGAGGCACCGCAACTTCGGATGAATTCTTTAGTTTACAAAATTGTATACAATGTTGTATGCATTGGCAAGCAGCAGTTATGGCTGGTCACTTCGTCGAGCGCGAGGAAATGGTAAAACGGGCAAGACAATAGCGCCGGCAAGCGACGCATCGACAATTCAGGGAGGATAAGATGAAAAAGTCCGAACGCCAGAGTATTGCGAGAGGTGCCGCGAGACGGAGTGCTGCGAAAAAGATTGGCCGCAGAGATTTCCTGGTCAAGTCCTCCGGTGCGCTCGCCGCCAGCGCGGTCGCCGCCTTTGGCATCCGCACTGCTGCGGCGGCGGACACCGTCAATATCGGCGGACTTTACCCGGTCACCGGCAGCTTCGCGCAAATCGGTCAGGGCTGCGTCAATGCGGCGAAACTGGCCGTGCAGATGGTCAACGACGCCGGCGGCATCAAATCTTTGGGCGGCGCCAAGCTCAACTTGATCGTTTCCGACGTGCAAAGCGACCCGACGGTAACGCGCACCGAGACCGACCGTCTGATTTCGGGCTATCGGCCTGCCGCAATTCACGGCGCCTTTGCCAGCGCCTTGACGCTGATCGCGAGCGAAGTAGCCGAACGGGCAAAAACCCCGCTATTGACCGGCTCAAGCTCGGATCAACTCAACAAAGAGCGGCACTACACGTTCACGCCGTTCTCACGTGCTTCGCAATTCGCCCTGGCGCAGCTGCAAATGTCGAAGCTGGTGAGCGATCAGCCCAAGGTCGCGGTGATATTCGAGAACACCGCCTTCGGCACATCGACATCGAACGGGTTGCGCGAGCAGGCGCCCGGGCGAGGCGTGGAAATCGTGCTGTTCGAGCCCTACTCAGCGGGTCTGAGCGACGCCAGTCCGCTGATCAACAAGGTCAAGGCATCGGGCGCGAACATGCTGTTTCCGGTGTCCTACCTGAACGATCTCATCCTGATCATTCGCGCCATCAAGCAGGTCGATCTGAAGATCGCCATCAATGGCGGCTCCGGCGGATTTGTCATTCCGGATTTCTACAGGAATGTGGGAAATGCCGCGGAAGGCCTGCTCGGCGTGGCCCATTGGAATCACGACATCAACGCCGATGCGCAGAAGGTCAACGCCGCATATCAGAAGCAGTTTGGCGAGTTCCTGTTCGAATATGCTGGCGGTCTTGTGGCACAGACCTTCATGATCGCCGACGCACTGGAACGGGCGGCCTCGACCGATCCGCAGAAAGTGCGCGATGCGCTCGCTGCACTCGACGTGTCCCAAGGCTATGCGGCGATGTGCCCCGGCGGCAAAGTGAAATTCGGTCCCGACGGCAAGAATATCTACGCCCACCCGGTCGGCGTGCAGTGGCAGCACGGCGACCTCGCCACCGTCTTCCCAAAGGAAGACGCCCGCGCCCAGCTGATCAAAGCCTAACGCCCAGCTGCGGTCCGATGCTGGCGACACTCGCACAGGCGGTGGTCAACGGCCTGCTCATTGGCGGCATCTATGCGCTCGTGAGCATCGGCGTCACGCTGATCTTCGGCGTGGTCAAGATCGTCAACTTCGCCCAGGGCGAATTCGTGATGATCGGGATGTATATCAGCTTCTTCCTGGCCAGCACTTTCGGCGTTGATCCGCTGCTGTCGCTGCTGATTTCGATGCCGTCATTGTTTGCCATCGGGGTCCTGGTACAGCATTTTTTGATCCGCAGAGTTCTCGCGCTCGGCGACATGCCGCAAATCTTTCTCACCTTTGCGCTGTCGCTGTTACTCATGAACATTGCGCTGTTGCTGTTCACCGCCAATTACCGAACCGTGCAGACCCCCTACAGCGAACTGACGTTCCATATCGGCCCCGTCTATTTCGCGGTGGCGAAGCTGATCGCTTTCGCCATCGCCATGCTGCTCAGCGCCCTGCTCTATCTGTTCCTGCACGGGACCGATCTCGGCAAGGCGATGCGCGCCGCGGCGCAAAACCGCGAAGTGGCGATGCTGATGGGGATTAATCCCGACCGGGTGTTTTGCGTCGCCGTCGGCGTCGCGCTGGCGCTCGCGGGCGCGGCCGGCTCGCTGCTGATGCCGTTCTATCCGGCCTATCCGTTGGTCGGCCAGATTTTTGTGTTGATGGCCTTCGTCGCCGTGGTACTCGGCACCTTGGGCAACATCACCGGCGCGCTGATCGCCAGCCTGATGATGGGCGTAGCCGAATCGCTCGGCGTGCAATTTGTCGGCGCCGATTCGGGGCTGATCGTGGTCTTTGTGATGCTGCTCTTGACGCTGGCGTTTCGCCCCAACGGCTTATTCGGGGGTTGGGCGCGGTGACGCATATCTTGAAGACACGGCCGTGGTTTTGGGTCGCCCTGCTCGCGGTCATTGCGCTCGTGCTTCCACTCGTGGTGTCGAATTCATTCGCACTCGACATTTTCATTAGAGTTTTGTTGTTCGCGTTTATCGGGGTCGCCTGGAATTTAATGGGCGGATACGCCAAGCAGCTGTCGCTCGGCCACGCGGCCTATTTCGGCTTGGGCGCCTACACCTCAACGATACTGCTCATCCGTTTCGGCATTTCGCCGTGGATCGGCATCATCGCCGGCGGTGTGGTGGCGATGCTGGCGAGCCTGCCGATTGGCGCCTTATGCTTCCGCCTGCGCGGGCCGTATTTTGCGATTGCCACCATCGCGACCGCGCAAGTCCTAATGCTGCTGTTCCTCAAATTTCGCGACTTTGCCTGGGGCGCCGAAGGTACGACGCTGCCGAACCTCGGCGACGCTCCGCTCATGATGCAGTTCGATTCGAAAGCCGCTTATTACTATCTCGCGCTCGGCCTGCTGGCGCTTGGGCTGGCGATCACTTACCGGATCGAGCGCTCGTGGATGGGCTTTTATCTGGTTGCCGTCGGCGAGGACGAGGACGCAGCCGAAGCCGTCGGCGTGGATACGACGAAGATCAAGCGCAACATCTACCTGATCAGCGCATTCCTGACCGCACTCGGCGGCACCTTCTATATCCAGTACATCTACTTCATCGATCCGAACACTGCATTCAGTTTCAACATCTCGGTCGAGGCGGCACTCGTCTCGATCGTTGGCGGCATCGGCACATTATGGGGTCCGGTCGTGGGCACCATATTGCTGGAGGCCACCTCGGCGCTCCTGCAAAGCTGGTTCGGCAGCGGGCACGGCGGCGTGCAGTTGACCGTATACAGCCTGATCTTGGTCTCGGTCATCCTGTGGCGCCCCAGCGGGTTGATTGGAGTCTTCACCGATTTGTACCAGCGCCTGACCCATGCCGGCGCGGCGCGCGCAAAAGAAGTGCCGCTCGATGGCTGACGCGCTCGTTATCCGCAATCTCAGCAAGCGGTTCGGCGGATTGCGCACCGTGCAGGATCTCAGCTTTGCCGTGCAGGATGGCGAAACCGTCGCGCTGATCGGACCCAACGGCGCCGGCAAAACGACAAGCTTCAATCTCATCACCGGTTACTATCGCCCCGATACCGGCTCGGTATCCGCCTTTGGCCGCGAATTGGTCGGACTTCGACCGCACGATATCTGCGGTCACGGCCTGGCCCGCACGTTCCAGGTGGCGAGACCGTTCGGCAAGATGACGGTGCTGGCGAACGTCATGACCGGGGCCTTCCTGCGCAACAAGAATATGGACACCGCCCGCTCGCGAGCCCGCGCGGCGATCGAGTTCGTCGGACTTTCGGCCAAGGAGCACACGGCGGCGCGGGAATTGACGACGATAGACCAGCGGCGACTGGAAATGGCGCGAGCGCTGGCCACCGAACCGCGGCTTTTGCTACTCGACGAAGTCATGGCCGGGCTCAACCATGCCGAGGTCGATCAGGCGGTGGCGCTAATCGGAAAATTGTCGAAGCGCGGCCTGACGATCGTGATCGTAGAGCATGTGATGCGCGCGATCATGGCTGTCGCTCGGCACATTGTCGTGCTCGACCATGGCCAGAAGATAGCCGAGGGCGGTCCGAAGGACATCGTCGCCAATCAAGAGGTCATTCGCGCGTACCTTGGCACCGGCTACCGTCACGAAGCGCCGGCGGGAGATGCGGTATGCTGACGCTCTCTGCAGTGAGTGCGCGCTACGGATCTGTTCCGGCGATCAACGATATCAGTATCAGCGTCGGCAAAGGCGAGGCCGTCGGCTTGTTGGGCGCGAACGGCGCCGGCAAGAGTACAACGCTGCGCGCAATTTCGGGACTGATCCGGACGACCTCGGGGTCCATTACTTTTCTCGGCACCAATCTCGCGGCTATGCCGCCGTACAAGATCGCCGAATTGGGCATCGCCCATGTACCGGAAGGCCGTCAGGTGTTCCCCGAACTCACGGTGAGGGAGAATCTCGAGGTTGGGGCCTACATTCCAAGCGCCAGGGCTGAGCGCAACCGTACGCTCGAGCTGGTGTTCGCGATTTTTCCCGCGCTCGCCGAACGGCGCAATCAACTGGCGGGCACGATGAGCGGCGGTGAGCAGCAGATGCTTGCCGTCGGCCGCGGCTTGATGCTCAAGCCGCGATTGCTGATGCTGGACGAACCGTCATTGGGGCTGGCGCCGGTCGTAACCGATGCTACGTTCGCCAAGATCCAGGAAGTGCATGCGATGGGGACCGCCATCCTGCTGGTCGAACAGAACGTCAGTCGCGCGCTCGGCATGGTGCAGCGCGCTTACGTCCTGGAAAGCGGAAAAGTGATCATCCAGGGTTCGAGCGCGGAACTAGCAAACAACAAGCAGGTGCAAGCGGCTTATCTCGGTATGTAGCTACTGCGCGCCAAACACCGTCCGGCGCACATGCTTGCACAGCCAGACCGAGCAAATCTGAAATTCAACTGATGGCGATTAGTAGTCCGGGCAGCATCTGTAGGGCGGAAACACTGGAAAACAACACAATAAAATAGATGACGAGGCGCCGGGGCGTCCGGCACCTCGTCGAAAACTTCAGATCGGTTCGAAAGCCTGGGCGAAAAAGATGAAGCCAAGACCCGTCACGTGACGAGCCTTACGCCCTCACGCTTGGGCAAGTGTCGAGGCCGGAGCAGAAAGCGAGCGTGAAAGCCCCAGCCTTCTCCTTAACCGAGCCCGCCGCGGCTTCCAGCGCCTCGTCGGAAACCTCGAAGCTGAGATCTTCTTCCCTCTCGATATACTTGTCAGTCATTGGCCTTGTTCCTCTTAATTCGCCAGCGCCGCCGGCATCACCAGGCAGGTCGAGAAAATTGGTGAGAACCCCCCGCCAAGAAATCCATTAAATCATCGGCTGCCGACAGTGTAAAGTCTCTCCGCCGGTTGTGATACATAACTGAAATGTGGAGATAAAACCGTCTTGCCGGCGGCTCGTTTTAGCCATTTACAAAGGCGTGAAATGAGGCCCGAGAATCGGCTGCTCCACGGTCACAGAACGGGCCCGGCACAAGCGGCGGACAGTACGCGTTGTGAGGATTCGGTGGACGCATTTTACCAGCGCCTGAGCCTGCGCGCGGCAACCATTGACGAGCTACTTTCGCCTGCGTTTGCGGTCGCACCGAACCCCGCGGCTGATAGCGATTTATCGGCGCGTTTGGCGGCGCAACGTCTGGCCGCTTGGCGGCAGTCCTCGGCGGCTGGGGACACATCGCTGTTTGCGCGGCGGCTTGCGCGCGACGGTTTATCAAGCGGCGAGATCGAGAGCCGATTCACCTGTGCGCAGCGCGGCCCGTCGGCGCCGCATCCGGCATGGCTAGAAGACGCCATTTGGATCGAAGCGACGCTGCAGGCGAGCGCGACCAGGTCTAGCGCCACACCAACTTACCCCTTCGAAGACCTGTTCGCGGTGCTGATCGAACGCGCCGCGGCGCTCGTTTGGTCTGGCCTGGATGTGAGCACAGCAGACAACTTCGCCGAAACCGCGCGCGCGTGCCGGCAGGACGTCCTGCTTGCCGCAGTAACGGAGCTTTGTGCACCCGCCCTCTACGAGCGTTTCGCCAAAAAGCGCAGCGCTGGACCAAGCTCCAATGCGGCCAAATCGCCCGGTGAGCCCACCGGGACGTCGCACTATCGCGAATTTATCGCCGAGATGAGAAGCGGCGGCTTGCGCAGCCTGTTCGAAGACAAGCCCGTGCTGCTGCGACTGATCGCGGTGATGACGCGCCAATGGATCGACGCGACCCGTGAATTCATCTTGCGCTTGGCCGGTGACCTGCCGGCGATTCGCAGCGATCTCATCCACGGATCGGCCAGCAAGGTCGTGAACATCGCAAGTGGTCTCTCCGATCCACACAATGACGGCCGCTGTGTGCTGATCGTGCATTTCGCCGATGGGGCACGCATCGTTTACAAGCCGAAGGACTTACGACTCGATGTCGCTTGGCGTGGCTTGGTCGAGCGGCTCAACGGCGCCGGCGCGCCCATTGCGCTCAAAACGGTGCGCACGCTGGCGCGGGACGGCTACGGCTGGACCGAGTTCATCGAGCACCTCGGCTGTGCCGACGCGCGCGGCTGCGACACTTTTTTCCGGCGCGCCGGCGCCTGGCTCGCGCTACTGCACTGTTTTGCAGCAACTGACATGCACCAGGAAAACATGCTCGCTGCCGGCGACCATCCGGTCCCGATCGATCTCGAAACCATCCTTCAGCCCTCCGCAGAGGAGCACAAGGGCGGCGAACCCGAAGCAGCGGCCTTCGACGCCGCGATGGAGATTATTGGCAATTCGGCGATGACGGTCGGCCTGTTGCCGGCTTATGGCCGATCCGTCGACAACAATGTGTTTGCCATGGGCGGCATGTTGGGCGGCATGCTGGGCGACATGACGGCCGATTGGGGCGCGCGAACCGTCATCAAATGGAACAATCTTAATACCGATGCCATGCGTCCTATCAAAGTGCAGGAAGCCGGTGCAGGCACACCGAACCTGCCGCACGTGGACGGCCGCTACGCCAAGCTGACCGATCACATCGAGAGCTTCGTCACCGGCTTTGCCGACTATGCAAATTTCGTGATGCGCCAGATGCGAGACCGCAAAACGGCGGCGTTGTTGGATGGCTTTGCCGGACTGCCGGTTCGTAAAGTCGTGCGGCCGACGCGGTTCTATTACATGCTGCTGCGACGGTTGAAAAACCACCGCAGCATGGGGGACGGTATCGTCTGGTCGGCGCAAGCCGATTTCATGGCGCGCTTGGCCGATTGGGACAAAGAAGCCGATCCGCTTTGGCCTTTACAGCGCGCCGAGCGCACGGCGCTTCTTTCTTTGAACGTCCCGTTTTTCATCACCCCAAGCAATGGCACGGCGATCTACGATATCCGCGGCGTCTCAGCTGAAACCGTGGCGACGCCTGGGCTCGACAGAGCCCGGGAGCGACTGCAAACGCTCGACAAAAATGAGATCGCTTGGCAGGTCGAGGTGATCCGGGAAAATGTTAATCAGCCAGCGCGGACCGCTGGCAATATCGTACGCAACGAAACCATAAGCGCCTTTGCGCAAACCGTCCCCGACAACGCAGGCTTTAAGGCCGAAGCCGGTAAAATCGCTGCAGAACTCGCCAAGCATGCTATTCGCCGCGGACCCGCTGCGGCTTGGATCGGCCTCGACTGGCTTGGCGATTCGGATGTGTTCCAGCTCGTTTGTCTCGGACCCGATCTTTATAACGGCGCAAGCGGGATCGCGCTATTTCTTGCCGCCCATGCCGCCGTCACCGCGGATGCGGCGTCAGCCGAACTCGCGCACGCCGGCCTCGCCCACATTCGCAAGAACCTGAAAAGCCGCAATGCGCCGCGGCTTGCGCGTTCGCTCGGCATCGGCGCTGCCACCGGCCTGGGCTCGATCGTCTATGCCTTTGCCGTGATAGCGAAGTGCCTCGGCGAGGTCGGCATTTTAGAGGATGCCGAACGCGCGGTGCGATTATTCACCGATGAATTGATCGCCGCGGACAAGCAATTGGACGTGATGGGCGGCGCCGCCGGCGGCATCCTGGCGCTGCTGCGGCTCTATCGCGATACGCAATCAGATGAAGCGCTGACGCGCGCAATCCGCTGCGGTGAGCACCTTTTGGCGCGAGATCGGGTCGGGGTGATCGGTCGCCGCAGCTGGGTCGGTCAAGGATTCGGTGGCTCCGCGCTTAACGGCATGTCGCACGGTGCTGCGGGATTTGCTTATGCGCTTGCATCGTTGGCGGCGTCGAGCGGCCGCGAAGAATTCGCGGCTGCGGCGGCCGAGTGCCTGGCATTTGAGGATGCCAGCTACGACGTCGAGCACCGCAACTGGCCTGACTTGCGCGTGACTGGACAGTCGCTATGGCCGTGCCAATGGTGCCATGGCGCTCCGGGAATTGGATTGGCGCGTCTCGCCACGACGCGGCGCATCGCGACCAATGCGGCACTTAGAGCCGGGCTCGATGGCGAGCGTCTCGCGGCGGATGTTAGCAAAGCGGTCGAGGGCGCGGCGCGGGCTTGGCCCGGTCAGCTCGACACGCTGTGCTGCGGCGCCCTTGGCAGCATCGAATTTCTCTGCGAGGCGGCGACGGAGGGGATAGGTAAGCGCGCAATCGGCGAATTGGCATTACGGCGGTTAGCCGCCGTCCTCGCGGCTGCTGCGGCAAGCGGCGATTACCGCTGGAACAGCGGCAAGCGGCAATTCAATTTAGGTTTGTTTCGCGGTCTCGCCGGCGTCGGCTATACGATGTTGCGGCGGATCGATTCATCGCTACCGAATGTACTGGTTTGGGAATAGCCATTCGATTGTCGCGCGACAGCACTTGCGTCTTTTGGGCGCAGTTACTCGCCGGCATCCATGGAGTTCAGGGCGCCTTCGACCCGAATCGCGCGGCCGCACTGCTTGCACTCAAACGCCTGCGCATCGGATAACCGCATAAAGCCGCCACAAGTCGGACATGGCACCAGCAGGTCGGTGCTGATCGCAGTGACGC
>Ga0073928_10002986_pt1 | contig 27543 bp, 28 predicted proteins | sample PaiPotPPA55metaG_FD_76969 | JGI IMG/M metagenome (GOLD analysis project Ga0073928, IMG submission 76969) | Iron sulfur acid spring bacterial and archeal communities from Banff, Canada, to study Microbial Dark Matter (Phase II) - Paint Pots PPA... ...
CCATCCGTGGGCAGCTCTGTTTCGAGAATTGGGTTGTCGTGATTGATGACCGTATCGCGAATCGCGGCGATCGTGCCGAACGCACTCAACGCTTGTGCAGGAGGCATTTTGCCAATAACTCGAAAATCCTCGTGCGTCCGCTTGACCCACACTTGCCCATCGGGATTCAGCAAGATGTCTTCGGTGCCATGATCTAGAAGGCAGGAGGCCACCAGCGGCCCGAGTTCCCGGACCAGTTTTTCATTTCGGCGTTCGGTGACTTGTTGAAGTTCGTGCATTTAGCCCTGCCAATTCGTGCGATCAGCCAAACCTAAATCCATCGTTCTGTTCGAACACCTATGCTACTATACATACAGCATCATCTAACTGCGACAAATAATTACGCCGATTATTTGCGGCTGTCAAGTCAAAAGATGTCTACCATCAAAACCGCCGAAGCCGTCGAGAAGCAGGCTCGCGCCATGAGAGCAAGCGCATTCGAGGTTGGTCTCTTTGATCCAACCGCCGCAAATGGAGTGATGCTCCCGCGCGTGTGGGACCTCGACACGTTGCTTCGCTCCGTGTCTTGGCTGCGCTTAAAGAATTCTCAAGGCCGCAATATCTATATCCGGCCGTGTGGCGAACACGATCTTTCGCTTATCGACGACGCCAGCCCGCAGACCATCGAATTGTTGAAATCTGAGGGCTTTGCTCCAGCGGTGGTTCTTGAAACATCTCCAATGAACTTTCAAGCATGGCTCTGCCACGGGCAGATCCTGCCGAAACACCTTTCTACAGTTGCAGCAAGACTGCTGGCGTCACGCTTTGGCGGTGATCCTGCTTCGGCGGATTGGCGGCACTACGGAAGACTTGCGGGATTTACGAATCGCAAAGGCAAATATCGAAGGAAGGATGGAACCTTTCCTTACGTGAGGCTGCATGAAGCTACGGGAGCGGTGTATTCAAAAGCGGTCGTATTTCTCGCAGAAGTCAGAACCCTATATGAATCGGAGCACTCCAAGCCTCCTCCTCCCGTCTCTTTCCGGCGCCCGAGCCTGTGCCGTTGTAGTCTCAAGAGCATCGAGGACTTCCGAGCGAAGCCAATCTACGACGGCGACCAGACGCGCGTGGATCTCGCCTATGCAGTCTACGCTTTGGCCCACGGCGTCCCGGAGAACACGGCGCGGGAGGCGCTTACTTCGCGTGATCTTTCGCACAAAGGCGATAGGAAGCGGCAACAAGAATATATTGATCGTACGATTAGGAAGGCTCGGGAGCGAATCGGAGACAATCGGAAAGACTAAAGACCTTATCTCCAACACTTAACGTTCTTCCCGCGCCGCAGTGCTACCCAAATCGAAGAGCTCGCGAGCAGTCGCCTGGCAACATCGGCCCAACCTCCGCGCACCACGTCCCCCTTTTCCCTACACGTTTCGTCCCAACATGAGCCACAGCCCATTGTGATTGATGGTGCCCCTTGAAACCCCAGGCGCGCTTCTGGAGGGCCTCCGCTGCTTAACGGCTTCCCGCCCGCTCCGGGCACGCAAAGAGTTTCATGGAGAAGCCATGTCGAGATTCCTTCTCATAACTGACTTACGACTATCAGAAGACGACGGTCAAAATGGTTTCTGGAGGAGGTTACGGTTGGTTGGCAACTTGATCCGAGGACACTGCTGGAACTTGGACAGGACTTGGGGCGATGCTTTTTCTATGTTTTGCCAGACGAGGTACGGGCTTGGGTTGTGGGGCTGAATCAGCCCGCACGACTGGAGCCGGGCAAACGCCGAACACAGGGCAAAGCAAGGGTCGCCAGGGCGACCACAAAAGGAGCGCGAAGATCAGCGTAAACACCAAAATCGTTTTCCGAAATGCCGGTTGCGTGGCGCACTTATGGTCGATATAAAACAGCAGTGCAAGAAAAGATCTCATTTCAACATCCTCGCAAGCAGCACTCCTAAACCAACACCCAGCACCAAAAGGCCGCTCGCCAAAACCACGCCCATTGCGACCCAACGACGGACCGCGGAACGCGTGTATGCGCGGTTCAACTGTACAATTAATTCTCGCGCGTGCAATCGCCCAGCGTCAATATCCTTCTGAATCTCCTCACGCACGGCGATTCCGGCCTTCCGCGCCTCCCTTTCAACACTTCCCAACGCTTCGCGTTGTGCAGAGCGGAACCCCGCTTCGATGCCGGCGACCATTTCTTCTGCGCGCACTTCGATACTCCCAATCACCTGCTGCAACACCACTTCGTTCATCGTCACCAAGAGCATCGCTGGGTCATCCGGCCTGAGCAGCATCCCGTGACGCGCTGCGACTTCCGCGGTTATCCGTTTTAAGTCGAGCGCGACTATTTGAGTCATTGGACTTCCCTCTTACTGACGCACGCTTCCATTAAACGAATGGAATTGCGTCCAACTGTTCGAAGAGGTCGCGTTGCACAACCCGCAATCGCTGCTTCGCCATGATCGTAAAACCACTTCCATTAAGTGCTTCATCAAAAGTCATCTTCTGGCAAATCATCTCTTCGACATCCCGACCAAAGGTGTCCGCCGTGCGCCGCACGATCGCCACGGAACCATGCACTTTACCCGCGTGCCTCTTATATACAGCCATCTCCCTGAATGGTGATCCGTCCTGCAATACCGCGCCAAAATATTCATTCAACCAGACCACAATGTTCTTCTCTCGCATGCTTTCCGCTAACTGTTCGAACCCGACTAGCGTGTCATTCAACGCTTGGCCTCCTGTAATGACCGAATGAACGAACACCCGTTTACCTCTCTCCCGCAAATAGTCGAGGGCGTGGTTCTCCAGGACGTAGTGCCAGAGAGGTATAAAAGTGGACGCCCCTGTGTCCACAACAAATGTGCCGCTCTCTGTCAGAAAGCGTTCCATCAGCAGATCGAATTCACGTTGGTCCACGCTTCCATCTTTCAAGAGTTTCAGGCAGCTCACTGCCAAACCCCGGTATTCGGACAGCGTCTGATTCACTGGGTCGGCATCAATACCGTGCACATCCTGCCCTCTCGACAGTAAATATTGTGACAGGATCGCGGATATCAGGCTCTTTCCAACCCCGCCCTTGCCTTGCAGCGAGATGTGAATCGATGTTCCACCGTTTCCACTACCGTTTGTTTTTGTCATTCGAGTCCTCCGTTGCGTGTTCCGACGTTTTCCAACTCTGCGTACCCCGCCAATGAAAACCAGGTCTGTCTTCCTCTAGTCGTCGTAGATTCGCTAGCGGGTCCCGCTCTCCAACTGTTTCCGCTTTCCCTTCCCTCAGCCCTTTCGCCTCAGAAGATTTATCCTGTTTTCCCCTGTTGCTGGTTGCGGTTAGTTTTCTCATTCTCCTGGCGCGCCAGACTGCCTTGTGAAAACTGTGGTAGCTCACTTGCAGACCCTCGCTTGCGAGTGCCTCCCAAATCTTTTTAAGGCTCTGGCCTGAATTCACTGCCGCTTCTATTCCGGGAAGTAAAGAACGAATAAGCGCGGCTTTTGTCTCAGGGACGGCCCCGGCTAATTTGTCCAGGCATTGGCGGTAGTCTTTTTGCATTGACACGCTTTTTCATGCTACTGTACATATAGCACCATGCTGTGCAGATGTAAAGTATGAAAAGGGTCTCGGTCGGCACAGGTAGACGGAAGTCGGCTTAGTTCGGCACAAGTAGATAAGAGTTGGCAGTAGTCAAACTGGCAGTCGGCAGAATTCGGCTGACGAGGGCAGTAGTAGACCGAAAGTCGGCAAATGTCGGCGGCAATCGACACTCTTCAACAGGAGTAGGAGCAGCGTGGATGGAATGCAGGCGGATTATCAGGGACGGACACACGTATTGGAACATAAAGGGTTGGGGCCGCTTCGCGGTGTTTGTCTGCGCTAACTGCTTGTCCTTCAGACTCTTAGCAGAGGGCCGTCTTGGGCACATTGTGGCACCACTTCGGTACCGCTCAGAAAGGTAAAGGATCATGGCTAAAAAAGAGATTTCGCGCAATTTTCGATACCCTTCCGCCGACCTGCGGGAAAAAGTTCGCGTAGCTGTCAAAGAACGTGGCTTTCGATCCGAGCAAGCATTCCTCATCACCGCTTGTGCAAATGAGCTTCGCAGAGGTGAGAACACCGAGGCGGTAACGCAGTTTGAAACTCGTATAGCGGCAACGTTTAACAACATGGCAAAACAGCTGCAAGGGCTTCACACCCTCGGGCAAGCGCAGGTCGCCCTGACTGACGTGCTATTGAAATACATCATTACGTGTGTGGTGGAACCCCCGGAGGATGCCCTCCCAGCGGCGCGCGTTCGCGCCAGGCTGCGCTATGAAAAACTGTTGCGCGCGGCGGCCGAAGGGATCTCGACCAAAAACAAAGAAACTCTCAAAGGAATGATGATCGATGAATGATGAACCACAAGTTCGACTGCGACCGAGAAAATCAAAGCACGGTCCAAACGAAAATCCCCGCAAGTATGCACGCGCTTTCCGAGCGATGCTTCGCTTCGTGCAGATGTCGAATCGGGGGCGGAAAACACCGGGAGGGACAGGCGGGGGTGCTCGAACGCCCCGCTTGTTCCGTCAACGCGTGGCCGTCCGGGTCAGCTACTCTTCGAATAAGAATCCAGGCCAATGGAAGGCACACGGAAGGTATGTGGCGCGGGAGAGCGCGACGCAGGGAGGAAGGCCAGCCGTGGCGGGGTTCGATGCAATCGAACAGAGCCTGAATATCCCCGCCGCCCTCGACAGTTGGCAGGTTGCTGGAGACGAACGTTTCTTCAAAATTATCGTATCTCCTGAATTCGCTGACCGCTTGAACCTCAGGCAGCACACTCGCGAGTTGATGCAACGGTTTCAAAGCGACGTGGGAACGCAACTCGAATGGATTGCCGCCGTCCATCACAACACCGAACATCCCCACGTCCACGTCGCTGTTCGAGGAGTGGATGAGATGGGAATGCCGCTTCGCATACCACGCGAATACATTCGCTCTGGGCTGCGCGGACGCGCCGAAGAAATAGCGACCGACTCCCTGGGCTATCGCTCCCCAGAAGATGCTCAAGAGGCCCAGCACCGCGAAACGCTTCAAAATCGGTACACACCTCTCGACCGCATCCTCCAGCGAAGCAATGACCGCTCCTCTTCGCACTTCACGGTGGTCGTTAATCCAAGCGACGCGTCCCTGTCCGAATCCGGACAACGGCTCCAGAAACACCTCGCCGCACGACTGATGCACCTCCAAACAATGGGCCTCGCGCAGACCGTCGCGCCTCACGAGTGGCGCGTGCAAGCGGATTTTGAAAAAGTACTCCGCACCCTTCAACAGAGTGGCGACCGGCAAAAAATGCTCGCGTCGCATGGCACGCTGGTTTCCGACAAGCGGCTTCCCCTCCAGGTCACCACGCTCCGCCAGCTTCAAGTTGTCGCCGGGCGCGTACTTCTACACACCGAAGATGAACAAACAGGAAAACGCTATATGCTAGTCGAGGGCACAGACGGGAAAGTTCATTTGATCTATCACACCGACACCATCGAGGAGGCCCGCAAGCAAGGACAACTCGCAGTGGACAATTTCATTCGCATTGAGAAACGATTCGCGAACAGAAAACCTGTTTTGCATGTGGATGACATGGGAGATGCGACCGTGCTCCTTCAGAATACTTCGTACTTCGTCAAAGAAGCTGAGCTCTTACTTCGCAAGGGTATTCAGGATGTCCAGCCTGTATGGGGCGGATGGCTCGGACATTACCAAGCGAAGCTACAAGCCGAGCTACACCACCCTGACACACGTAAACGTGACGAGCGCGGACACTCCAGATAAGATATTGACATCCTCTCCCGTCATGGTGCTATATGTATAGCTATGCTGAACAAGAGGTCAGTGAACGCTCGCTTTCTGACCGCTTAAGGGAGGGTTTCGATGAACACCAACAACGCTGCCACTCGACAGGACCTAATTGAAAATTCAGTGGACCGCCAAATCTCCACTCTCACAAACTCTGCCGCTTCGCCAGAACAACTGGAAACGCTCCTCAACTCGGAACTCGATCACGACCTTATCGAGTGGCCCCGGCAATATCTGGAAACCTATCTCGACTCCGATGCCACTGGCCGCGTCCCCCTAAATAGCGAGCAGTTGCAGGATGTTCTCGAAGCGGCGTTTGACCGCGACGGAGCAACCGCCCGCGATTATCTCGAAGCATTGAAGCGCGACCGCGGCCCTCTGAGCTTGGGAGATTCCACGCTGCAAATCGCAACCAAACGCGATGAAGGAAAAGACGGCGGCTATGAACTACTTTTCGATCCAGCTGACAGCCAAGATCTGAAACACCTCATCGAGCAATTAGACACCCGGCAGTGGGAGAGAAAGAACGCGCAGATGACTCCCACTCTCGAAACAAAGCCCGATATCGAACGACGCGAGACTACAGCATCTGTCGCAACGCACCAGCCCGGAAGTGCGGCTGTCGAGATTCACGACAAAATTTCAGGTACTGATGTCCGCAAGTTGCTTGGCGGGGGAGAGTTGCCCGCAGGCCTCCAGGCCGCACTGAAAAAAATGGGGCCGGATGCGCTCGTTAAAGATGCTCAAACCGATAGCGGCGTTTACCGGGGCCCCGTGATCGGTGAAACCGACAAAAAGCTCATTCAACAAATCACTTCGCGCACCGTGGTTCTCCATCCGAAAGACCTCCTCGACAAACTCCCATCAGTCGGCGACAACGTGCGCATCGGCTACACCAACAACAGCGCCCGAGTCCTCTCCGTCAAGGAAAGGAGCAAAGCGCAGGAGTTGGGACGGTGAAGCAGTTAAGCGTTTACCGAAAACCGAAAGATCCCGGCTACGTTGGTGGTTTCTATTGGCCCCCAACGATTGTCGGTTTCATCGGGCTCTTCTTGACGAACGTCGTTGCCACACAGTTTGTCGCCTGGCGATTTGAGTTTCAGCCCGCACTTGGCCCCGCCTTGACTCGCATCGGCTCGTTTTCACTCTACGCCCCTTATAAATGGCTCGTCTGGGTGTGGACAGAGGCAGGCACGTCGGATATTCGAATTAAGCTTCCACTCCTAATCGGAGCAGGCATCATCGTGGGCGGGTCCTTCGCCTCCGGCGCACTCTTCTTCCTCCTCAATCTGGCGCATACAAAGGCACTCTCGAAGAATACCGAGGACCTACACGGTTCGGCGCGGTGGGCCACCAAAGCCGATATCGAGGAAACCAATCTCATCCAGGCACGGCGGGGCGTCTATGTCGGAGGCTGGTACGAACAGTCCATCAAACACCTCCACTACTTGCGGCACAACGGCCCGGAACACATCCTGGCGTTTGCTCCCACACGGAGCGGCAAGGGCGTGGGCATCGTTATCCCGACCCTGCTGGCGTGGGCAGAGAGCGCTGTGGTGTACGACATCAAAGGGGAGAACTGGACCAAAACCGCTGGATTCCGCAGCCAGGCCGGACAAGTCTGTTTCAAATTTGCTCCCGTGGACCCTGACCAATCTTCTCGATTTAATCCTCTGGCGGAAATCCGGCTCTTCACCGAACGCGACGTTTCCGATGCGCAAAACATTGCGGACATGCTCGTCCGCTCGGACGAAGACAAACCAGAGGACCGCTACTGGCAAGAAGCCGCAGCCTCCATCACGACGGGGATGATCCTGCACGCGTGTTATGCCGCGCTGCTAGAAGGTCGTCAAGCTTCCCTCAGTCTGCTCGGCGGCGTCTTTACGCGGCCCGGCTTTACCTTCCGCGAGACTCTCACCGAGCTTCTCACCTTCACGCATGACAAAAACAACGCACATAACTGGCGGCTTCCCACCGGCGAAGCGACATGCACGCATCCCGTCGTGAGAGAGAAAGCGCAGGAAATGCTCGATAAGGAGGATAGGGATTTCTCGAGCGTCTTATCCACAGCGAAAACGGCATTGACGCTGTATAGCGATCCTCTCGTTAGCCGTGCCACTTGCGCGAGTGACTTTACGATTCAAGACCTCGTGAATCACGAGCGGCCAGTGTCGCTCTACCTGGTTGTACCTCCGAGCGACAAGATTCGGCTTCGTCCGCTCATGCGCCTCATCTTCACCATGATTGTTAACCGGCTCACCGAAAAGCTCGACTTTCACGGTTCCGAGCAACTCCGCAACAAACATCGTTTGCTCTTCCTGATTGACGAATTCCCCTCCCTAAAGCGGATGGAGATTTTCGCGGACGCGCTTTCCTACATGGCGGGGTACGGCCTAAAGGCATACCTCATCACACAGGACATTCGCCAAATCGTGGACGAATACGGGCCCAATGAAAGCATCGTCAGTAACTGCCAAGTTCGCATTGCTTTTGCGCCCAACCAGTACGAGACCGCGGAACTCCTTAGCAAAATGACCGGGACACAGACGATTCGGAAAGCCTCTTTCAATTTCTCTGGCTCGCGCATGTCTCCCGTCCTCGACCGCATCAGCACGCACATGGACGAGATCGAGCGCCCGCTCATGACCCCCGACGAGATCCTGCGCTTGCAGCCTCCGAAAAAGGAGCAAAGGGGCGATCAGGAAAAAATCATCGCGCCCGGCGACATGCTCATCTTTGTTTCTGGGCACCACCCCATCTATGGCAAACAGATGCTCTACTTCTTTGACCCCATCCTGCGTTCCCGCGTAGAAATTCCGCCTCCGACAAAGTCTTACTCGATTCACGACGGAGTTCTTTCGCCTCAGCAGCCACTCCAGAAGCCGGCTCTGCCGTCTACGCCAACATCTGGACCACGTCCGCACTGCCGGTTGCCGGCTTCACCTCGCGGCCCTGCCAAAGACCCGCCAATCAAGCAACCTCCGCCCCCCTCCGGTTCTGTGCTTCGGCCATCCCCTGGTTTGTTGGAACGCTTGGATTTGACTTCGGAGCGATAGGCAATGCAAGAGAATCGCTTTCAACTCGCTGGTTATCTCGCTGCGAAACCCACGTTGCGCTATTTGCCCTCCTCCATGCCAGTCGCCAATGCTCGGCTTGGACAGACCTATCGGTTTACGCGAAAGGAAATTCCAGCTGAGCACACCAATTGGTTCAGCCTGGTCTTCTACGGGGATTTGGCGATCCTTGCGACCGAACTTGAGAAAGGCACCAACCTTTACGTCGATGGATCCTTCGACCAACGGCCCTTCGTCGGGCAGGACAAGTACACGCGCTATGTCTATGAAGTCACAGTACACAAATTCTTCGTCGTTGGTGGCGCGGCGCAAGAATCACCAGTTCCGCCCAAACCGCACGCAACACTACCGAACGAGGTTATGACCGATGGCGCTCCGTCTCTCGAATCCTCCCAGACTCAAGATACCTGGCTCTTATGAACTACACCAACGAATCCGCCGCGCAGTTTTCTGGGCCTGCCTGCTGGCATCTCCTTTCTTTCTTGGGCTTATTGCGGGCTGGGTTTTGGGCATCCGCCTTAATCTCACTCCCTCCCTACCGCTTGGCTTCTACATCACCAGCCATTCGTCACACGCAAAACTTGTGGAGTTCTGCCCGCAAGGAAACGCGGCCACTATCTCCCTCAGCCGCCAATATCGCACCGTGGGGGCTTGCCCCGATGGCGGAGCGCCGCTTCTCAAACCAGGCGTCGCATTTCCCGGCGACGAAGTGGAGGTGAGCTCAAATGGAATTCGAGTCAACGGACAACTGCTTCCCAACAGCGCAGCACGATTCCGCGACCACCTGCAACGACCCCTCGATCCGTGGCCCTTTGGCACCTACAAAGTCGAACTGGGAACCGTCTGGGTCGTCTCCACATTCAATAGCTACAGCTTCGACAGCCGCTACTACGGGGCCATTCCAGAGTCCTCGATTCGGCACCATCTCCGCCCACTGTGGACGTTCGCTACGGAAGTTCCTCAGGAGTAGCCTTGCGCTTCCCGCCGTTGCCGCCACGACCGCGGCGGTTGCTTGGAGCGGCCACCTCGCGGCCATCCCTCTTTCCCTTGTTGCTCCGCTGCTCATCTACCATGAGAAATCGAGAACCCACGCTTATGCTTCGATGTTTTGCTACTATGCGGCGGCGAGTTGCCCGGTCATCCCCGGAGCGCGAGCTTTCTTTGGAGTGCACGGCACTCCGCTCATTGGATTGTTCCTCTGGTTAGCCGCCGCGGGTCTGCTGGCGTTGCCCTGGGGCTTGCTATTCACACGCGGACGCGAAACAGCTGCATTCTGCGTGCCGCTGTGCATCCTGCTCACTGCGATGCCGCCACTCGGGATCATCGGATGGGCTTCGCCCCTTCTTTCCGCGGGCGTTCTATTTCCTGGCTCGAAGTGGTTCGGCCTGGCTCTCATCATCGTCTTTCTGAGTCTCTTCGGCTTCAAGCCAGCGGCAAGTGTGGCCTGTTTGACGTTTTGTGCTCTCGTCTTTCATTTCCAGTACACGAAACCGCGTCTCCCTGCAGGATGGGAGGCCGTCAACACAAACTATGGGGGCGTGGGGCAAGGCGACCCCGATTTCACGACCGAATACAACACGCACCAATCCATGCAGACTACGATTATCGAGTCGCACGCGGCCGTGCTGCTCTTCCCGGAACACCTGATCACACATTGGAATGAATCCACGGATGCTTTTTGGGGAAACACGCTAGCGGCGGTCGCAGCGGAGCACCGTACCGTCCTGATGGGAGCTGGTATCAACCTGCCCGCCACTCGGAGAAATCCTTTTGCACGGAACCGCTACCTGAATGTGTTGCTTGCTCGCGGCGAGGAAAACACCGCGCTCTATCAGGAGCGAATCCCTGTTCCGATCGCCATGTGGAAGCCGCTTGGTGATGACGGCGTGCCACTGAAACTCTTTGGCAGCGGAACAATACGTATCCGCGCTCAAAAAGCGGCCGTGCTCATTTGTTACGAACAAGTTCTCGTATGGCCCTTTCTTTCTTCCGCTGTCGAGCACCCCACCATTCTATTGACCGTTTCAAACGACTATTGGGCTAAGAACACGCGCATTCCTGCAATTCAGCAAGCTAGCGCCACGAGCTGGGCGCGGCTATTCGATCTACCGATTCTTTCGGCCACCAATTTCTAATGCGCCTTCAAATAATCATCTTCGCAACGCTCGTGACTTTCGGCCCAAGAACTTCTTTTGCCCAATCACATCCAGCGAACTCGAACACAAAGATTTCTGTCACCTCCTTTCAAACGCTCGCGCAATCCTGCGCGGCGAACGTCCCCGTCAGCACCCTCGAAGCTATCGCACGCACTGAGTCTGCGCTTTACCCCTACGCCCTCAGCATCAACCGTCCCCACCAGCTCGCCCGGCGCCAGGGATGGAATCGAGGGTCCATAACCCTTGAAAGACAGCCTACATCGCTCGAAGAGGCAATCGCGTGGACCAAGTGGCTTCTTGCGCAGGGCATCACCGTCAGCATCGGACTGCTCCAAGTGAATAGTGAACACGCCGCCCTTTTGCACCTCACGCCGGAACAACTTTTTGATCCTTGCACCAATCTCCGTTCAGGCGCTGCTCTTCTTTCTGCAACCTACGCAGCAACAGCTCGTATTCACGGTGAGGGCCTCGCCGCCCTCGATTCCGCTCTTTCCTACTACAACACCGGATCTCCCACGGCCGGATTGACGAACGGATACGTGAAGCAAGTCAAAACCAACGCAAACCCTGCCCAACATCAACGCTAATTTGGTTTTGCGATAAACAATAGGCCCCCACAAATTCCCTTCTCCGCAAGAGGCTGCGCCCGGTCCCACGCTTGTTCCGTCAAGGGTTTCCGCTTCGCTCCAATAAACGGCTTACCCCGCCGCCCTTGACGGCGCGCGCGCCCGTTCGCAATGAGCCCGCTATGAAGGGAATTTGCTTCTTTTTTTCGAGCAGCAAATCCGCTCAAAAAAAGAAAAAAGGAGAAACAACAATGACAAGTACGCACAATCATGAAACTTGGGCAGAACTGCTTCACAGCGCGGTCCACACGCCGGGAAAACTTCTGGCTGCTTACACCGCTTTCCATAACTACTCGTTTGGGAATGCCTTGCTCGCTTTGACGCAGTGCCGCCGCCGCAACTTGGAGCCGGGACCACTCAATACCTATCGCGGTTGGTTGGAACTCAAACGGCAAGTACGCAAAGGCGAAAAGGGCATCACCCTTTGCATGCCGATGCAGTACAAGAAGCGTGTTCGGAAGGATGACGCACAAGAGGACGAGAGCGAAGAAGTAACGCGGTCCACGTTCGGGTTTCGCGCCTATTGGTTTGTCTTGGTGCAAACGGACGGTGAGGCGATGGACACTGTACCGACCCCTGGCTTTGATCTGGAGACCGCTCTACGTACGCTGAACATTACGCGCACAAGATTTGACGAAATGAACGGCAATATCCAGGGCTTTGCCACTGGCCGAGAAATCGCCGTCAGTCCCATCGCAGCAATTCCTCACAAGACGACGTTTCATGAAATCGCCCACTGTGTTCTGCAACACACCACGAACGAAAAACTTGTGGACTCGGAAGACACGCCGATCAATCTCCGCGAAGTGGAAGCGGAAGCAGTTGCGCTCATTTGCTGTGAAACGCTCAACCTTGTGGGTGCAGAGTACGCCCGTGGCTATATCCAACATTGGCTAAAAGGGGAAAAGGAAATCCCAAATCACAACGCAGCCCGTATCTTCACTGCGGCAAGCACAATTCTCAAGGCGGGAAATGTGGAGGAGGGAAGGGTCGAGCCGAGATTCGACCTGCGTACTTCTACATTCCTCTCAACCGCTACGGCATTCGGTCGGGATATTATAGAGCCGTCGATATCGCCCCACTGTTGCGGCGGCACCATGGGAAGGCGAAGACCATCCTGTATATCGCACGGATTGTTGGAAGAACACGATGAATAAGGCACTCGACGAGAGGCTCATCGCCTACGTGAACCGGAAGAATTGGTGGCACGTGCCGCCCGTAGACCCCGATGCTTACAGAAAGCGCGGTAAATTTTATTCAGTGAGCTTTGCAGCGGCAGAGTTCTGGGGTCGCCCTCTCGATGAACCAGAAAGAGTAACAATCAAAAAGCCGCTGATCGGAGACGAGAAACACATAGCGAAGGTACTTGGCATCCCGCCTCAGAATGAGGGTATGGGCCTAGAAAAAATCGCGGAGCACGATGCGCTGTGGCGCAACGCTGCACTCAAGAAGGGCTTCGATGCTATTGTGCTGATGGCTCCGGTAACTTTTGCGGAATGGAAAAAGAATGGAAAGATTCCACGCAGTCTGGAATTAAATGTTTTGCAAGTCAGCGAATCACAGGGAGTACAGAAATGACTGTCCAAGAGCTTTACGACGAAACTCAAAAAGCAGGGCTTGACCCGCGTAAGGTCAACCTGTTTGTCTCCGAAGGCATGCCAGTCGAAGGCGGCGTCCCGAAGGGTGATGTGGTCGCGGAAGTCGTGTTTGAAGAACATCCCGAAGAGGAGGACGAAAGCTGGCGCGGGGCTTATCTGATAGAGGAAGGCGCGATTCACCTTTAGTGAGTGCGTTTTACGCTTCTCTCCAAGCGAGTGGAATCTCACGGCGGTCATCCCTATCCCAACTACGCTGCCCTTTGTTGTCGAAGTACTCCTCAACTTCTTTCTTGATGTAGTCCGGGACTCGGTCTGAGTTGAGTAGGCCGGAAAGGGTCCGCATATCGTCCAATGAGAGTTCTTGCACAAGCGCGTTTGCATTGCAGAGTAGTTCGATTGTTTGCAGAGTGCGCCGTTCATCGCGGTTTTGCACATTGTCCAGAAAATGATTTCGTACCTCCGGTCTGAGCCGCCAGAACTGCGGAAAGACTCTTTTGGCAACCAGAAGCCTCGGATGAATTTTCTCAAGTTCCGCATTCGGGGTTCGCTTGAGCCATCGACACCAAAGCCGCGCAACATCCATGTTGGTTCGTGAGGCAGCCGCTTCCCGTCCTAGCGCGGTTAGCTCACCATACGGGAACGCGAACCCTAACAGCTTGAGTTCACTCTTTTGTTTTTGGTCGAGTCGTTCTCTCGGCGTTGAAAGCAGTCTTCTTAGATGGTCGATATTGCGGACGTTGTTGCCTCCGTAATCGATATTCAGCAGGCCGATTGGGAGTCGTATTGTGGCGAGAACATCGTCAAGTGTATCGATGTCTTCCGGCTCAGGCGGAGCTACGTCCGGTTTAACTCCTATGTCCCGGAGCCTTCGAAGACGATTCTTAGCTCGTTGAGCCGCTTGCTCGCGCCACTTCTGGTCCATTTCAGCAAGCAAACCGGATGTGAAATCGACGCTGTGACGGTTAAACAGATTGTCGAACCACCTATCCAGTGTGCGAACAGGTCTCGCCTCTTCGCCCAAAACGCCAACCTCAACGCTATCTGAAAACGCGGAGGCGCTGAGATTGGCACTGCCAAGTAAGAACCGAGTTGCCCGACCATTCGCGTCGTGAGCTAGGAAAACCTTCGGATGATAAGTAATTCCTCTGGCAAAATTTCGGACCCGGACTTGTTTGTTTAATGCTCGTTTCACTGCTTCGGGATGGGTGATTCCAAGCTGGTCGGTACAAACAATTCTCATTCTTGGCAGGCTGAGGCGTTCTACCTGTTTGTGGAACATCTCCCAACCGCCAACCTGCAAATAGCTCACTGCAACGGAGAGCGTATCCGCACCCCGAATCAATTCCCGCAATGCTTGTTGGAAACCGGTCGAGCGTTCGAAATTGTTCAGAATAAGCTTCACTGTGGGCCAGGACCCGAACAGATTAAGTAGCTATGTAAAGATACTCAACCACCGAATTATTGTTGTCTCCCACTTTGTGATTGTGATTCCCGTGCGAGTATCGATGGTTGATTTGTTTCACTTCAACGTTCTTTTTGTATTCCTTTAACAGACGGACCATCTCCACTTTCGACGGAATCGCATTTGATGAGTACGAGATAACCAAAATCGAATCTTGGAAGTGCTCAATCAATCGTCGGAATGCTTCCGACGCTTTATCTTTGGTGCTGAAGTCGGTGGGGTACGAGCGAATTTTCTTGGTAATAGTCTGAGGCATTAACTCAACGTCGTTCCAGTAGGTGCATAACCCTTCCACAAAGTGGTAGCGCCTCGTGTAATCGCAATCGGAATAGGGACTCACGTAAGGCGGGTCTATGTAAATGAGATCATACGGCTTCGGGTCAATATCAAAAACATTGGCGCAAAAGGCACGATTACGACGACGATTCGTGAAAACCGCCGCGTTAAATAAGCGAACCGCTTCCAGGAATTGCTCACGAAGCGAGAGTTTAAGATCGTTTCTCCCGTCCCATCCCTTCTTGCCGGTGAAAGTGAAAATCCCTCTCGGTCGTTTCTTCATGGCCGCTCGACATGCCGACGCCAACGCCAAGGAGCGTTTCAGAGAGTTCTTAAGTTGTTGGATGTTGGCCCACAGATTATCCAAGAAAGCGTCTTCTTCACGTTCGAAGTAGAGGTCTGCGAAAGTTTCTTGAATGAAGGTTGGAGCGCGTTTGTTGTGTCGCAACAACAAATGTAAATCGTCCTCATCAAGCTGTGTCCCGTTGTTCTCGATAGTGGCGTGCGCCACTCGGAACGCAAAGCGAAGGAAATCATTCGAATGGACCTGATAACCGTGTCGCTTGAATTCGTATGCGACACATGCGGAACCCGAGAAGGCGTCCAGAACGGTATCGAACTTTAGATGAGAAATGCTATCGACTATGAAAGGAAGCAGCGCTCGCTTGCTTCCCATGTACTTCGTCGGAGGAAAGCTCATTGAGTCAGTTCGAGAGGGCGATTGGATACCAATAGCTCCCTGACTTTGCCTCTGCCCTCACCTTTACAGTTGATGAAACGGGGCATCTCAACTTCCTCCTTATGGAAACCAGAATACAGTTCGGCGATCTTGTCGTGGTACGAGTTGCTCAGAAGTACAAGACAGCCTCGTGCGGACAATTCTCGGAATGTCTCTGCAAGCTTGCGGTGGTCGTCTTCGAAGAAGGTCTCCTTTGTATATCGCTTGAAGTCGGCGTATTTGCCGACCGGCAGGTAAGGCGGGTCCAGGTAAACGAAGTCGTCCTTGTCTGCGTCTTTGACGGCTGAACTATAGTCGTCGCTCATCAACCGAACGTTCCTTAATATCTTACTGGCCCTGTGCAGGTTGTCTTCGTCCGCCAAGGAAACCTTGTCGTTACCCCCGTAAGGTGTATTGAATTCCCCTTTCCTGTTCACCCGGTAAAGTCCGTTGTAGCAAGTCTTATTCAAATAGATGAATCGGGCGGCTCGCTCTTCTGGCGGGAGGCTCTCGGGGTCCAAGCTGCGTATTCGATAGAACTCCTTCTCATTCACTGGCATTCGCTTCAACATCGAGAAGAGTTCTGTTGGATGATCTCGGACGATTTCATAACAGAAAATCAATTCAGGATTGCGGTCGTTCAGCACGCCCATCTTTGGACCAATATCGAAGAACAGCGCAGCCCCACCAAGAAACGGTTCGTAGTATCGGCGAAACTTGTGTCGAGCTAAGAATCTCCTCAGGACCGGCAAGAGCCGGGTCTTACCTCCGGCCCATTTCAAAAAAGGCTTGGCCTTGGAATCTTGGCTCTCAGTAGGGAAAAGTTCGGATTGACGGTGAATTCTAGCCGTCGCTGCGGAATTCATCGCACCTTGGGGCAGGTTGGTTTGAACATAGAAAAGCGTCTCGGTCAGCATGATAGGACCACCTCGCAGAAATTTCAATCGATTTAGGTCACTAGCCCGTCCGGGTTTTCCACAGGCTCGGTTAGAAACCTACAATAGCATTTCGCTTTATCTTCGCCAAGGGTTATTTCTAAGCAAAAGCGTCCGGTCAGGCGTTTGTCACTTGTACCGTTCAATGATAGGCTCACCCAGAAAATGGTCGGCGAACCGCGTAAAGATGTCAGGCGAGCTTGGAATCTGGGCAATACGACCGTCCGCGAGGCTCAGCGGCTACGGGCAGGGCTTGCTGTCCTAGCTGCTTCACCGCTTAATGGAAACCTAGAAGGAAGGGAACGCGAAACGGCCTTTGCAAAGCTGCTCGATGAAGCTGAAGTGTTGCATATTCAGCGAGACCCTAATGCAGACGTATCGGACTTAGGCCGGAAATGGCGTGCGGCAATGATGCAGTTAGGATTCATTACGCCGGACCCTGAAAGGCTCACTGAGAACGGGCTGGTTGGCACTCCGGCCTATTCTGTAACAGAGAATGGACATCGGCTCATCAATTCTCAATCCCTACCGGCTCAACAGGAATGCTTTCTGCGCGCACTTCTTGCACACCAATTGCCTTCGCCCATAGAGGTGTTTACCGCGCCCGAGCCTTTCAATCCATTGCGAATTATGCTCGCTGCTTTGGTAGAGCTTGAAAAAGTTGAGCCTCGTTTATTTCTTTCCAAAGTCGAGATGGCCGGAGTGGTTCAACTGCTCGCAAGTCCCGAAGATATTCCAGCGGGCATTCAGCACATCCTCCACTACCGCAGGGAACTGGAACGAGCCGAAAAGCCCAGGGACCGTCATGAGATTGAAAGACAATTCTTGGAAGCCGCTGCCAATGACAGACAAAATGCCGATACGTTGAGGGATTATGCGGATTCAAATTTCCGCTATCTACGTCTCACGGGTCTGTTCAAGCAGGAAGGAAAGCGGCTGGGACTTGCACCTCATCGCCAAACACTCATTCAAGGCACGCTCGCAAGACCCTTCGCGCCTTTGGATGGCAAGGATTATCTGGCGAAGTTATGGCGGGGTTCTGAATTGCCGACCGACAACCGCGAAGCTGCAATCGCTGAGACTCATGAGACAGCTCAGGCGCTGCAATCAGCCGGAGTAGCAGTGAAGCTCCCGCCCGATCTGCACAGGCGAAGCATTCCAGATATTCAACGCGAATTGCACGACTTAGAAGAGCAACTTTTGCGCTCTCGTGAAAGACGCTACGCAAACGAGCAAAGGAATCAGTGGGAGAACATCGCAGAATATCTCGACGGACTTCTACTGGAACGAAGACCCGTTCCGCCTAAAGAGGCTCCGGCATATTTTGAGTGGACTATTTGGCGAGCATTTCTCGCAATCAACTCGCTTGTGAATGAGCCGTGGGAATGCCGCAATTTTCAGGTGTACGAAGGCGACGAACCTTTCGAGTCATTTCTGCCGGTTGGATGTGCCCGAAGCGGCAGCCCAGACCTTGTGTTTGAGTTTGAGACATTTGTTTTGGTCGTTGAAGTCACATTTACCTCTTCTTCGAGGCAGGAAGCCGCTGAGGGCGAACCTGTGCGGCGGCACGTAGCTCGATTCGTGGACTCGTTCGCTGGGAAAAAGAAGCCAGTCTACGGACTATTCATCGCATTGAATGTGGACACCAATACCGTCGAGACCTTTCGGCTTCCGAGATGGTACAGGCCAGACGATTCTGAAGTGTACCTACAGATAGTTCCGTTGACGCTTCAGCAGTTCACCAATCTTTTCAAAACGGCATTCAGCAAGAAAGGCTCGATGGATTACGCGCTCGTCGAAACTCTTTTGCGCGATTGCTTAGCTGATATAAATTCCCCTGCGCCAGTCTGGAAGCGGGCCATCGACCAACGTGTCGAGAGATTCATTGCAACGCGGTTTCACGATAGCCGGGATGCTCCGGGGTCCCGTAATTGAACGGAGGTAAAGATGCCAAGAATTAGTGATCGGTCGCTGTCAATCCTCAAGGATGCCTGCGGCATACATGACTTCACAGACGTAGAACAGGCACGCATTGAAGTGTTGGCTGAACAGCTTAGTGAAATCTTGAAAGCCAGCAAGCAGCGGGAAAAACAACAGGCTGAGCCCCACTGACGACTCACCCTTCGAATGGCGGGTTGCCGTGGTTCTTGACCCCCGAGCAATTCATATACACACGGATGGTTCCTGCTACAAAAACCCCGGTGGCGAATCTGGGTGTGCTGCAATCGTTCACTACCCGGAGCACTTGAACCGGGAAGACGAACGAATTGTTGACTTCGGGTGCGGCGAGAGCAGCAACAATCGCATGGAACTCACGGCCTGTGTTAAGTCCCTGAAATGGGTCCGCGAAAACATTCCTTGGGATGACGTTGCGCGAGTGCTGATTATCACCGATTCTACATACGTGACCGAGAATGTTGACCGTGCAGCGGAGTGGAAAAAGAAAGGTTGGCGCAACCGCTACGGTCAGCCGATGGCGAACGACGACCTTTGGGACGAATTGCTGAAGGCGCGTGCGAAAACCGGTATCAGAGTTGACTTCGTTTGGGAGCCCGGCAAGAAGTCGGCCATCGCAAAAGAAGTGGACAAGATTGCGAAGGGCGCTGCCCAACGTGGTGGAATAGACGTTGACCGTGGTTACAAACCGGGCGGTGTTTCGCGTTCGATGGTCAGAGGTGGTGCGGTTGCGCAGCCTTTCCCGGCAGGCGGGCAAGTTGTAGTCGTTCGGCCTTACGTCAAAAAGGTGAGATTCAGGTCCGAGTGCCGAATCAGTTTCAACATTTTCGATGAAGCAACGCAGACATACGCGGATAAATTCTTTGCATTTGCTGGTCCTCTGCTGACGGCGGAACTTCACATGGGCAATGGCCACAGGGTTCGTTTTAATTCCGACCTAAAGTACCCTCAGATTGTCGAGAGAATTGAAGGTGTTGCGCTTCCGAAGCCGCCTTCGCGAAAGGAGAAAAGTGCTCAGCCGTGAGTGCTAAGTTCTCTGGCGGGTCCTCGATGTCACTCATTCTTGGCATAAACAACCACATTCTCCGCAACCAGCTTGCTGAAATAACAAAGCCTGCCGATGCCGCTGAATTGAAGGCGCAGGTCCAGCAGATGGTGAACTTAGCCCTCACGCATCCGCACACTGTAACGTTGCATGAAGAAAATATCCCTGGTAGTCCGCGATTTAATTGTTACCAGTATTCGTTTGGTATTGCGGACGTTCGCTTCCGAGAGGGAATCCTCGAATTCTTTCCTGGGAGTGCTTTCGCCCAATTTCTCGTAGAGCATCATCTTGAGGAAATTGGCTTGGGAGATGTCAAAGACGGAGACCACATACTATATTCGGACGTCCAGATTGGTCATGCTGGAAGAGTACAGTCCGGGACGATTGAATCCAAATGGGGCACTGGACACATATGGCGTCATGGGGTCTACGAAGTACCGGACAATTATGGCGACACCGTTCACTTTTATCGCCACTTCTCTCGCGAATCGGTGCTGCAAGCTCTTCACGAGCTTGGGTTTCAAACCTCCTAGCCTTCCTTAACCACCCCTCGGGGATTCTTTTCGTCACGTACTGCTACAAACTTGGAACGAGTGGGCAAAACCTACTATGTGGAAGTCTTCGCGGCGTTTAGCAATTCCAACACCCTCTTGAGGCAAACGACGAAAACCTTCGCTTGGCTCTCGGTCATTAGATGAGTCACTCCATAGTAGTCACGTTTGTTCACTTGAGCAGCTTGCGTGATGTCTATTATTCCGATTCCTTCGTTGGTGTGTTTCTCACCGATTTCCCAACAAACAAGCCACTTAATGTCTTGAAGTCTCTTGTAACCGCTCCGCACATCATTGACCAGGCCATCGGTTGTATATTTGAATTCTAAAAAATTCTTAGTTGGCGAGCGTACCTCTCCCTTTTGAAAGCGATCTGAAGCCACACCGAGCGGATTAGCCTTGGCATCATAATGGTTGGCTGGAATGTCCTTCAGAGAGAATTGCCCGATGCCATCATAAGTTCGAGAAATGTGCGTTGAATACACATCGAATCCTCTCAATTTGCCCATTCCGAGAAGGTCAAAGAATAACGCGACCACATCCTGTTCTTCACGCGGCTCTCGTGTAAAGTGCAGTCCCTCCAAATTAATTTTTGGAAGACCGACCGCCCTGTCTTTCATTTCTTCAAGCTCTTTTTCTAGACTCTCTGCGAACGGGCCGGGACTGGGCCTCAAACAATCATCTTGGTCCACAAACTTATTCTGGACAGAATTCGCAAGGAAATTCGCGAACTCACCAACTTCCTCGGGCAGGCTCTTACGGCCGATGTCGGCTCGCAAATCTCGCATGTTCAAAAGAACAAAAAACCTATTAAAGTCTCCCGATCTGAATTTAAAGTCGATTCGTTTTTGCTCGCCAATTTTTTGACTTTTTGTGGCAAACACAATTCCGTGTCTAAACTGTCCTTCAAGCTCTTGCCCCCAGATTCGATCATTTGCTTCTCCCCAAAAATCGCTACTGTATGCGAATGCTACATACGCCTCTGGCTTGTGCTGGCTAAGAATTTGAGAAATTATTTGGCGCGTACTACTGCGAAGATACTTCGAGTGCTCCATTCGTTCTGTGACGACGCTTGCTACTTGATCGGCGGTAAAAGTGTCCCAAAGTATGTTCATGTCGCGTTGCGATTCAGCAAGCTGTCCCTTTGTGCGTACGAGCTTTGATAGCTGGACATTTGAATCGGTCGCAAGATGTGGATAGAAATACCCAGTATTCACTGCGGTGGAAGCCGCCGAGCCATCTGCGGAAATAATCGTCAGCGTCGCTCTGAGGGACTTGAGAAACTGGTCGTTTGCTTGTGGGTCGATGAAGCCCAACGCGGTGTGTAGCCGAAGAACGGCCTCCCACTGCGCCGCACTACGCCCATATTCAGATAGGTCCCTGATGTTCGTGTCTTCAGAAAATTGAAGCTCAACGGCTGTTCCGTGGGGTGACGAAAGAAGTTTGCCGTGACACTCGTAGGGCTTGACGGTGGGTAAGGGAAAGAGAGGAAGCTTTTTCTTACACCAGCTCAGCCCTCCCTCAAGTTTACAGCAGTTCATTTCACGTCCGTTCGTGATGGTCGAAAGATGGACATAATCAGAGCCATACGAAAGAAAAGTTGCCCCGACACCTTTTTCACCGCGTTGCAACGGTTGAGTGGCGGCAGAAGCCATATTCTTTAACGTCGCGTAGGGTGTGAAGAAAAATTTGCGAACCACATCACTGGACATGCCTGGACCATTATCAATAACGGTCAGTCTATTGGTTTTCAGATTGATTTCGACATCAACGCGTGGCGTGTACTCGGCGCTCCGATTTTGTTTTTCGTATTCGCTGAATGCGCGTTGGCAGGCATCCACCGCATTTTGAATTGATTCATAGAAGTGATCGAAATCGTGATGGTAGCTCTCAATGATTTGCAAAACCTGATTCCGCTTAAGTTCGGCCAGATATTCAGTAACTTGGCCAGTTGTTTCAGTACTGAGCGGCTCAAATGGCTCAGTTAGTGAATTTTTCAACGGCTCTGCAACGGCAGGGGCAGTCTCGGGTTTCGGCATATTTTTCGTCGCCATTCTGGAACCTCACCTCCGAGAACCCTGTCTTTCGTAGATCAGGGCCGTAACACTCACACCTTCGAATCCGAAATTCTACTCTAATGAGCAGTGACTTGCTTCAGATGTGCGATCTAGGCCCAGAATAGCCCCGAATCGTAGTCCCAAAACCCTGAAAATAGGCCCAAATGGGCGCAAATCAGGCCGAATGAAGCCAAGCGGATTCTAATAGAATCAATCAGATACGACAGAGTGGACTACCGCGCAATGCATTATGAGTCCGCTGCTCTAACCGCTGAGCTACGCGCTACGCTTGACAGGCATGGGGACGACTATATCCGTTTTGACCTTCGCTGCCTTGTCGAGACCAACTCCTGGTAGTGCTCTGAACGTTTGTGCTATGTGGCCGCTTGCAAGGTGCCCGTAATATCGCTCGACCATTTTCGTATCAACATGGCCCAGTTGTTCAGCGACAACTTTCAATGAAACCCCCAGAGTGATCCATCGGCTCGCTGCGGTGTGTCTCAACTGATGAAATCCGAAAGGTTTAATTTCCGCGTGCGTACAGGCGCGCCGCATTGGTTTTTTTTGGCTATCTTTGACCCAGGGCTCGCCACTGTCGCGCAAGAACATCGTCTTACTCAGATCATGATTGGTACACACATCCTGGAAAAATCGTGCAGCCTCTAGGTCGAGGTGTACGTATCTCTGCTGACCGCCCTTGGATTTCGCGATAAAAAGGGTACCCGCCGAAACGTTGAAATCGCCAACGGCGAGCCGGCCCAATTCGCCATACCTGGCGCCTGTATATAAGCCAGCCCGAACAAGCCTCTGAAAGTCCTTCTCCTTTGCGCATGCCTTCACAAAAGTCCGCTGATCCTTCTCACTGAGGAAAACTGCTCGTGCGACTTCGACGTTTTCAAATGGCGACACCTTCCACGCCATAGGATTCGCATTGACGCGGCCTTCTGTTAGTGCCAGGTTCAACGCAGCCCGCAGACGCCGCATAATTCTGTTTGCTGTAGCCCGACGCTTTCGGAGATCTTCTTCGGTCTGGACATGCCGTTCGTTTTCCTGGTCGTGTTTCCGATTCGTTCGTCTTGGGCTAGCGGCAATATCTGCCCGCCATTGCTCAAGCTTTGGGCGTGTCAACTTGGCGACTTGGAGAGTACCGAGCTTGGGGATCACATAGGCGTCTAGATCGTACTTCGTATGCCGATGGTCGGGAGCGCCACGTCGCTCTAGGTGCTGCAAATATTCTAGGCAGCATTGCTTCACGATGTAACCTCCAGGTTGAATAACGTGTTGACCTGTGGCCAGCGCCGTCGCCGTCAAAAACCAAGCCCGCGCCTTTTCTTGTGCTTGCGTAAAGTCCAATACCCGCGCACCTTCGGCATCAATGATGTCATCGGCCAATCCGAGCTTTTCTTCCAGTCTGAAACCCGCGTCATAGTAGCGCGCCAGCCAGACACCACCCTTACTACCCTTTCTGTAGCCTAGCGTCCTGCCTGGCGATAACCGCAGCCAAATTCTCAGACCGATTGGCAATGATCTCCGCGCTGTTCTACTGGTGAGTTCCTTGCTGCTTACAGTTCGCGCCATAGGCTATATCCTTTCAGTCGCCAACTCTTGGTCGCCATTATTGCATTTTTGCCAAAAATTTGCCAAAAGTCCGGGCAATTATCGCATGGCCGTGCAGGGCCATGCATGACGGCGCACATGCGACGTATGTTATTTGTAATAAAGGGCTTAATGTTGTTATTGGGTCACTAAGAGAGAAGGGCTTAAAAACCCTGGTCGCGCCCCTGATAAGGGCGAGGTCGACTGTTCAAGTCAGTCCAGGCCCACCAGCCTTCGCTCGCCAATTTCACTAAAATCGTGGAGAGCTTGGCGTTTCGATCCGCGCCTGCCCGCAAGCTAAGCAAGCCTGAAGCCGGAAAGCCGAGACGCCTTCTGGTCGAATGTTAGAGTGTACGAGCATCCTGCCCTAGCGCCGAGGGCGAGAACGACGGCGTCTGCGAACGAGCCCTTTCCTTGCTTAAGCGCAATCATGGCGGTGAAAACCTCCTGCTCGTTTTCGACAACGAGCGCGCCAATCTGAAGCGTTCGCTCGATGGCCGCGGCGATTTCATCGCTTCCCAAGCGGTAGGCGCGATCGAGCACCCATACGGTTTCGACCATCGCGACAACACTGACGAAACCAGGGTTTTCCTCAGTGAGTCGCCGCTCGATAACTTCGGTTGCCTTGGCGGATTGAAGCGGATCGTCTTGCGTGAGGTACCGGACCAGGATGTTCGTGTCTAACCCAATCATCGACGCCTAGTGCGGCTAGCGACGCCAGCGGCACCTTCGCGAACGGCGTCAGTCATCTCTTCGATTGTCACCGGCCGCCGGCGCCGGGACTTGACGATGCCGCGCAAAGCCGACGCAGGCAATTTCGGCAGGAGAACGACGCTACCGTCCGGGTGCATGAAGAACTTGACCCGGTCTCCAGGTTTCAACCCCAGATGCTTGCGGACGGCCCTGGGGATAGTCGCTTGTCCTTTCACGGTGATCGTAGATTCCATCGTAGCTCCCATTACTTCCTTATAAATGTAATACGGAATTCGCATCGCGTCAAGCTGCGACGCTCGATGGGAACCCGCCCCTCCGAGCCACAGCCGCTGAGATAATCGGCGTCGCTCCAGAGCGATTCGACGAAACCTTTCTCGGGTTTCTTCGTATATAGGTGTGGGCATATGCTGCGTGGCTTTCGTCTCGGTATCCTCTGCGTTTTCTTCGCTGGAATCGCCGTGCCCGCGCGCGCCCAGGAAGCGGCGAAAATCATAAACGATTATGTGAAGGCAGCCGGGGGTTCGCGCGCGCTCTCGCGCCTGCAAACGCTGGCGATCGAAGGCACCGTGACTGGGCTAGGCGAGGGCAATTCAGGCACTTACACCTTCGACACGAAGCTTCCTAACCGCTACTACTCGGAGGTAATACTCGGCAGCAAGCGGATCATCGAGGCTTACAACGGCAAATCGGCGTGGCGCGAGGATGCTTCCGGCAGTCCCGTCACGATGTTCAGCCAAGATTCGATGGAGATGCAGGCAGAGGCGCAGATTGCGAACTCGCGCCTGCTGAATCTGAAAAAGAATAAGCTGGCTGTCGCGCTCTTGGGGCACGCGCAGGTGAGCGGGCAGGACGTCCTGCAAGTGGAATTGACTACAGCCACGGGTGTGAAGCATGAGTTCTTCTTCGATCCAAAGACGCACCTTTTGGTGAAAGAATCGGCGCCGACGGGAGGCGTCAACGAAGAGATCCTTTACAGCAATTACCGACCCGAGAGCGGCGTCCAAGTCGCCCGCAAGATCGAGTTGCACCGAGGCTCCGAAACCTACGCGATCGACGTCACGAGCGCGCGCGTCAACGGAAGCATCGGCGAGCGCGTCTTCGATCTTCCGCTAAAATCGCAGGTGAAGCTGCCGGACTTGAAAGCCCTGTTCAAGGAACTGGACGACAACCAAAAGGCCATCGACAAACTCAAGGAAGACTACGCGGGCACCCGCATCGAGGAAGAAACTGAATTCGACTCCGACGGCAAGGTGAAAAAGCACACGGTGACAGAATCCACCTTCTTCTATTTCGACGGCGAGGAAATCTCTCAAGTTTCCAAGAAGGACGGCAAGGCTCTAAGCGAGGCCGAGCAGAAGAAAGAAACCGACAACGCGCAGAAACGCGTGGAGGAGATGCAGAAGCAGCACGCCAAGAAGGAGGCCGAGGACGAAAAGGCCAAACAGGAGGGCAAGCCGGAAAAGGACGAAGATGCCGTCGGCATCGAAATGTTCCTGCGCACCTGCGAGTTTGTGAACCCGCGACGCGAACGGTTCCGGGGCCAGGACGTGCTTGTATTCGACTTCGAAGCTAACCCGGAATATAAGCCCCGCAACTTGGAAGAAAGAATCGTTCACCAGTTGGCAGGCGCCATCTGGATCGATGAAAAGGCCCACGATGTGGCGCGGCTCGAAGGCTATTTCGTGGGTGACGCGAGAATCGCTGGAGGCTTACTGGCGAACATCCAGAAGGGGACGGGCTTCGTCTTCGAGCAGGAGTTCATCAACAACGAAGTGTGGCTGCCTACTTATGAGGAAGCGCACGTGGGTGCACGCGTCCTGCTGGTGAAGGGATTCCGCGTCAACGACGTGACCCGCTACTCCGACTACAAGAAATTCCACGTGGACGCGACTTCCACAATTGGCTCACCCAAGCCGCAATAGCGTGATTTTCGCCGGTTATGGAGTTCTGATTCTTACTTCGCGGGGGCCGGGTAATCGGTCAAGTCGGAATTGTGCATGACGAGTATCAGCCACGAGCCATCGGCCTGTTTGGCCACCACCCAGTCCAGAAGGCCCTTGCGATAGGGTCGCGGTCTGCCGTCCGGGAATTTCGCGCCGGTCATTTCCCAATCGATGTCGACGGCAGCCAAGTCGGACTTGAGGAATCGAACGCTGCGCACTTTGTCAGTTTGGTGGCTTTCCTTGAAGATTCCTGCGAACACGGGGGCGTGAAACGCCTCTACATTCGCGCGCCCCCCAGCGTGTACGCCCGCGACATTGGTGAAATCCGCGTCTTCCGCGAAGGTTAGCGCGAACGCGTGCGCATCATGCGTGTTCCAGGCATCGCGGAATCGATCAACGGTCTGCGCGATAGCGGCGCGGTCTTTGTCCTCCGAACCGCCCGGGCTGGTCTGCGACATTGCGGGAATCCTCCCCAAAACAAAGATTGCGAAGAACAGAATCATGACGCGTGGCGCTTGCATCGGAAGCCTCCAGCGCCAAAAATACTCCCTTTGGCCCACGATTCAAATGGCCCAGGACTCAAATCGTTAGGGGCAATGCGGGCGAGGGCAAAGCATTCATCCATTTGCCCGAGCGTGCGCTTTGCGAACGGCGTAGCGCCAGCGTAGAAAACCGAACACCACGATCAGCAAGCAGCAAACTTCGACGAATACCTTTTCGGCGTCGAACGGATCGAGCGGAGTGTTCTTCAAGTTCGGATCGGTGAAGAGGCTGTGCCAAAAGAGGGCGATCGCGGCGGCGTAGATTACGAAGTGAAACGACTTCCACAGCCGGCGCCCAAGCTGCAACCGAAAATACGACGTAATCACCACGACTGCGATGCAATAGAGCGCAATCGCTCCAATCGTATTTTCGAGCGGCTGGCTTGGCGAATGCACCGGGTAGATCACGTCCAGGATACGAAAGCGCGCGGTGGACGAGAATAGCAGCACCGTGGGGTGCAGTACCGATACGCCCAGCACCG
>Ga0073928_10002988_pt1 | contig 27539 bp, 21 predicted proteins | sample PaiPotPPA55metaG_FD_76969 | JGI IMG/M metagenome (GOLD analysis project Ga0073928, IMG submission 76969) | Iron sulfur acid spring bacterial and archeal communities from Banff, Canada, to study Microbial Dark Matter (Phase II) - Paint Pots PPA... ...
GCCGCGGCCCTCTACGTGACGCCCGTGCATTGGGCCGCGGCCGCTGCGATCGTCGTTTCCGCGGGGTGGAACTACCGCGGAATTCGCTGGGGCTCGATGGTCCAGAACCTGACAACGATCGCCAAGTACGGCGGCCTGCTCGCGCTGGTGATTGTAGCGCTCATTGTGGGAGCGCGCGGCGACGGCGCTCGGCATTTTGTGCCCCCAATCCCGCCGGGCAGCATGCGCCTCGTGCCATTCGGACTCGCGCTCGTCGGCGTGCTGTGGGCATACGACGGGTGGGCAGATCTGAGCTTCGTGGCCGGCGAGGTCACGAACCCGCGGCGCAACCTCCCGCGCGCGCTGATCGGCGGAACGCTCGCGGTAATCGCGATCTACGTGCTCGCGAACGTAGCGTACCTGGCGGTTCTTCCCATCAGCGCCATTCGGACATCGCCACTTGTCGCGGCCGACGTCGCCCACGTCATTCTTGGCGCTCCTGGCGCTCGGCTCGTCGCGATGACAGTGGTGCTCTCGACGCTTGGCACGCTCAACGGCTCATTGCTCACGGCGCCGCGGATTTTTTATGCAATGGCGGCCGATGGCGCCTTTCTGCGCCCCGTGGGCGCGGTGCACCCTCGCTACGGCACACCCTACGTGGCGATCGCTTTGACCGCGGCACTGGGCGTCGTGTTCGTGCTTCTGCGCACCTTTGAACAGTTGGCAGATGCTTTCATCACGGCGATCGTGCCTTTCTATGCCTTGGGCGTTGGCGCCGTGTTCGTGCTACGCCGGCGCGGCGAGCATGAGCCGCCGTTTCGCGTGCCCTTGTATCCGCTCGTGCCCGCCGTGTTCATTCTGGCGGCCATACTCTTGCTCGGGAACGCAATTGTGGACCCGGGGACTCGATGGGCGACTCTGGCCGTATTGGGCGTGGTGGTTGCGGGAGTGCCCATCTACTACGCGACGGTCGGGCGGCATCGGGGTGGCGGTCAGTCCTACGCTCAAGGGCCCGCCACGTGATCCAGCGCGATACTCACCTACACAACGTCTTAACGGAGAAGGGCGCCTCATGATGCCGTACATGTTCGGCCGGCTTGCAGCCGTCACCGCATCTGCACTCGCCGTCTCGCTCGCAGCATGCAGCAGCTCATCAACGGCCGCGTCCACGGCAGTTGACCTGACGGGGACGTACAGTCTGACGTCCTTCATCTTCAACGGCACGTCCGAGCCAATCGACCAGTCGGACGGCGCCACGCTCACCTGCACGAAGAAGACGTACGCTGTCGTGGGGACTGGGAACTACGCGCAGCTACTATCCGATAGCGGCACGTACACGGCGACCGACACTGCGACGTCGAACGGCGCGATATCCGGGAAATTCACCCAGGAATCGGTGGAAGGGCATGGGGGGTCAACCGGCTCTTTTCGACTGTCGGCAAACAAGGATACGCTCTCGGAAAATGTGAACAGCCAAGGCGGCCCAGTGCAAAGCGTCCTTGTCCGGGTAGGTGGCTGAGGGCTTACCTCTGACCTTCCGACGGCTCGTACTTGCGCTGGTCTGCATGCTGGCGCCGCTGCTCGTAAGGTCAATCGGCGCGCAGGCCTCGGCGAATGGTGCGAGCAAGACTGGAACGCTGGCTGGGACCGTCACGGATTCGCTCCGCGGCGTGGGACTCACTGGCGCCTTGGTCGTTATCGAGGGAACTCAACTCCGCGCGCTGACAGGGCCCAGTGGTCGGTACGAGTTCCCATCCGTGGCCCCGGGGCGATACGTCGTGCGCGCCGGCGCGATCGGATATAAGTCCATCAGGCGACGCGACATCTCGATTGATGCGGGAGATGCGCGCGAGCTGAACTGGGCGCTCGCGCCGGCCCCGGCGGAGCTTTCCACAGTGGCCGTCACGGCGAGCCGCAGCGAGGAGCCAAGCGCTGACGCACCCGCGAGCGTATCCGTGGTCAGCGGCCAGCGCCTCGTCGAGCTGGGCGCGACACGCCTAGATCAGGCTCTCAATTTCATTCCAGGGGTCACGCTCAACAACGACAACAACAACGACGTCTCAATTCGTGGCTCCGCGGGCATCTCGGAGGGAGTCGGCAGCCGCGTGCTGATGATGGTCGATGGCCACCCTTTGTTGTCGGCGGATGGCGGCGAGATCAACTTCAACGCCCTGCCGCTTTACGACATTGACCGCGTAGAAGTCGTGAAAGGTGCCTACTCCGCCTTGTACGGCAGCAACGCGCTGGGCGGAGTAATCAACGTCATCACGACCCCGATCGCGGACCGGCCGCAGACGACCATCGCCGCCCATTACGGCCTGTACGACGTGCCGGAGTCGGACCGATTCACGCACGACGCTCTCAACTACAGCGGCATCGACGTCCTGCACTCTCGCCAGATTGGCGATATCGGAGTGCGCATCGCGGTCGGCAGGGAGGCGTCGACCGGCTTCCGCCAGGACGATTTTTCCACGCGGTGGGTGTTGCGGAGCAAGATCACCTTTCCCGCACGCAGCGCTCATCCGTCTTCGTTTTATGTGCTGTATACGGACGAGCTGTCCGGGGATTTCACTGGCGCGGTGGATGATGCCGAGCCATATGTGGTCGATTCGGCCGCCAGACGCGACCGGTCGCGCTACCACCGCGCGGCGATTGGCGGGACGATCATTCCGTGGGCCACGCGCTCGATGCAACTGTCAGTTATGCCCTCGATCGATCAGGACGACTCGCGCAATCAATTCTTCAGCGACAGCAATCACGACTACCATCGCGCAACGCGCCTGGGAACGGGAGTGCAGCTTGCCGCTAATGCGTCGCCTTATCAAACGATAGTCGTGGGCGGGGACGCGGCCCACACGGACGTCGTCTCAAATATCCTGGGCACTCCCACTCTCGATGATGAGAGCTTGTTTGCGCAGGACGACTGGGAGCTGACCGATCGGCTTCGCGCGTCACTCGGAGTGAGGCTTGACGAGCATCGGTCGAGCAGCGCTCCTGTGGAGACCTCATTGAGCCCGAAGCTCGGGCTGCGATACCGCGTCGGTGACGAAACCAGCGTGCGCGCCTCGATTGGGCACGGATATCGTGCCGCGAGCGCGATAGAGCAGTTCACTTCGACATTTCAGCAGGGTGTGTGCGTCGTGCCCAATCCCAACATTCGCGGGGAGCGGGCATGGACAGGCGAGGTAGGCGCGACCAGCGCGCTCGCATCCTGGATGTCGGTGGACGCAGCAGTATTCGAATCGGATTATTCCGGATTGATCTCCCCGGCCCGCGCCCCGAGCTCGGCGGACACTTTTTGCTCGCGGGGTCCGGTCTCGTTTCAGTTCCAAAACATCGACCGTGCTCGCGTGCGCGGAGCGGATCTCAGCTCTCATCTGCACCTGATGCGCGACCTCGTAGCTTTGCAGCTCAACTACACGTATCTCGATTCGCGCAACCTCAACGATCCCCTCCGCGACCCCGCGAACGCCGGCCGGCAGCTGCCCTACCGGTCCAGAAATAACCTTACCGGAATGCTGGACCTGTTGGGTGGCCTCGCCGGGGTGGATGTACGATACCGGAGCCGCCCCGCGGTCGTGCTGGAAGATCCGGTCGAGCCACGCAGCGACTACACGATCGTAGACGCTCGCGTCGCCTATCGGCTCCGCAAGACGACGCTGCAGGTCAAAGCCTTGAACCTCTTTCAGGCGCGCTATGTGGATGTCCTGGAGCATTACTATGGCGCTCCTCGTACCGTTCAACTGACGGCGCTGGAGTCGTTTTGATCAGGCGGTGAGAGCGTGACCCGATCGGAGCTTCCGGGCGACTTCCTCGATCTTCCGGTGCAGCGCGCCGTGCGCATCGTCGGCCAGTCGCTCTTGCGCGGCGCCGAAGAGGCGCGCGCCCGGCTTCTCGACTCGGACGACCGCGAGGCGCTGCATGACTTTAGGGTTGCCGTCCGGCGACTGCGCAGTTGGATCCGTGCGTACCGACCGCAGCTGGACACTGGAGTTTCTGGCAAGACTCGCCGCCGGCTCAAGTCACTCGGGCGGGCCGCCGGCGCAGCGCGCGATCTGCAAGTGCATTTGGCGTGGCTTGATCAACAAGAGGCCTCGCTGAACGACGAGCAGCGTTTGGGAGTAGCGCACTTCCGTAACGAGCTCGACGTGCGTAAGCGGGACGCCGACGAGACATTGCGCGCCGAAGTGGCCCGTGATTTTGCGCGCGTCGCGGAATCGCTGGAGGAGGGCCTCAGCGAGTATGCCGTCACCGCGCCGATCGACGAGTCCCCGCGCCTCCTGCCGATGAGCGAGGTGACGGCGGGAGCGGTACGGTGCGGCGTCCATGCGCTCGCCGATCGACTGCTTCACGTGAAATCGGCCGATGATCGCGCCGCGGCGCATCAAGCGCGGATTGAGGGCAAGAGACTCCGCTATCTGATCGAGCCGATCGCGCCCCAGGTGGACGGCGCCAATGCGGTCGTCAAGCGGCTGAAAAAGCTGCAAGATGTGCTTGGCGAGCTGCACGACGCATCGGTGCTCTTTCTCGACGTCGTTGGCGAAGCCGAATCGTGTGCGCTTGGCGACCCAAATCGGCCCGGGCTGGTTGCGTTGGCGAGTCGTCTGCACGAGGTCGAGGCCTCGGCGTACGGCGTGCTCGCGCGCCACTGGCTTGGCGACCACGCGCGCGAACTGATCGACGCCGCGAACGCGGTGGGCGGCGCCATTGCTGCGCGAGCGTCGGCCGATCGCGCGAGCACCGGCCTGGAGATCGAACGTAAGTACCTGTTGCGGAGCGTTCCCGAATACGCCCGCGAGTGGCCCGTGCGATTCATCGAACAAGGCTACATACCGGGGGACCGACTTTCTGAACGGCTTCGCCGAGTTCGTGAGCGGGGAATAGTGCGGCTATATCGAACCGTGAAGGTAGGAGCTGGTCTGGTGCGGGGCGAAATCGAGGAAGAGACGACGCCTCAGGTCTTCAACACGCTGTGGCGGCTTACGAAAGGACATCGGCTCGTCAAGCGGCGGTACGTCGTTGCCGACGCCGACCACCGCTGGGAGATAGATGAGTTCAAAGACCCGGAGCTCGCCCTTGCGGAGGTCGAGCTACCGACGGCCGACACTCCAGTGGAGCCGCCGGATTGGCTTGCGCCGTACATCGTGCGCGAGGTAACCGGCGAATCGGATTACGCGAACGAGCATCTAGCTCACTGAAATCAAAAGATCTTCAGGCTGATGTAGCGTCCCGGATGCTTTTTGAGGTCGGCTGTGAGCGAGTCCAGTCGGGCAAGCAGCCCCTGTAGGTTGTTGTAGACGGCCGGGTCGTTGAGAAGTTTGCCGGCCGTGCCGGACCCGGTGTCGGCTTTCGCGAGCAGCGTGTTTAGCTGAGTGGCGCTGGTTCGCATCTCACTCGACAGGTCGGCGAGATTGGCGGTCGTCGTCTTCAGGTTTCGGACCGCCGAGTCGACGGTTGCGGAGTCTATCGCCGACGCCGTGCGATTGAGCGACCGCATGGTCGCGGACAGCTGGCGCGACTGCTCGGCGGCGATCGAAGACAGTTGGGTGACGAGCTGATTGGCGCCCGAGAGAGTCTTGCGAAGGTCGGCGATTCCGCCGTTTTGCACCAGTTCCAGCTCCACCGTCCGAGCGACGTCATTGAGATGCGCGCCCACGGTGTCCACACGCGCGAGAAGATCTTGCAGGCCGGGTGGGCTTTTCCCGATCGGAATCGTGTCGCCCGGTGGGATGAATGCCAGCGTGGGGCGCACCGGACGCAGCGCGACCTCCACATCGCCGAAGATCCCATTCGGCTCGATCGACGCTGTTGTTCCTTCGGGGACGCGGTAACGCTTGTTGATTCGCATCGTGACCAGCAGCGTGCCATCCTGTCGCAGGTCCACGTCTCCGACGAATCCAATGTTCACGCCCGTCAGCAGCACCGCTTGGCCTTGCTTGATCCCGTACCCCCATGGAAACCGCGTATAGAGCGGATACCCGGAGGCGAGCCCGCCGCGCACGAGCCAAAGCGTGCCGACGATGGCTATGATGAACGCCACGGAGATCACCAGCCCCACCATCACTTCGTCACGGCGTCGCATGCGTATCCGGTTACCCCTGTAGTTGGGGAGCCAACATCACGGCAGTCAGGGCATCGAGTATCAGGATCCAAACCGACGCGATCACGACCGCCTTGGCGGTGGAGCGTCCGACGCCTTCGGCGCCGGATGATGTCACGTAACCTTCATAAGAGCACAGGAAAGAAATCGCGCCGCCAAACATGACGGCCTTTAGCAGGCTATAGAAGACCTGGAAAGTATTGAAAGACAGTCGCAGCCCGGCCTCGAAATCGAATGACTTGATGTCGGTCGCGGCTATCGACGTGAGCATTGCCGATCCGATACCGACCGCGTCCGCGAAGACCGTGAGCACGGGCAACATGATGATGCCCGCGGCCACGCGTGGCACGATGAGGTACGCGACCGGGTCGAACGCGAGCGTTTCGAGGGCATCGATCTGCTCCGTCACGCGCATGGTCCCGATTTCGGCGGTCATCTGGGCACCAACGCGCCCCGCCAGCACGAGCCCCGTAAGCAGCGGTCCCAGCTCGAGAATGATCATTTGTCGCGCGATGAGGCCGACAACCGACAGCTCGACTCCGGGGAAGAGCTGGTAGCGCGACTGCAGCGCGATCACGCTTCCGATGAATGCCGCGACCAGCGACACCAGCGGGAGCGAAGCCACGCCGATCGCGCGCATCTGCTTGCTTGTCTCCGGCAAGTACGTCATCGGCTCGCCGAGGGCGCGCAGCATGTCGCGGAAGAAATACGCGCGGGCGCCGATTCCGCCGAACATGCCGAGCACCGTTCGCGCGACTCGGCGGAAGATACGAATGCCGAGCCGAGGGACGATCGGGAACATCGCCGTTGGCCGTGACTCGAGCCCACCGGGGAACGTGGGGCTGCTCATATCTCAGCCTCTGCCGGGCCTGGCAGAAGCCTCACGTTCGAACGCGCGCCAGAAGAAACACGCCGGCCACGGCGAATACCGCGTTCGGTACCCACGCGGCGAGCTCCGGCGGAATGATCCCTTTCGCGCCAATGGCCTTCGTGAGCTGAATCATCATCAGAAAGAGGACCGTGGTCGCCAGGCTGATCGCGATTCCGTACGCCGCTCCGCCGCGCTGAGTGCTTGTGGCAAGAGGCGCGCCGAAAAGCGCGATGATGATGCACGTGACCGGGACGGCGATCTTCTGGGCCAGCTCCACGCGTAGCTCGTCGGCGTTGCCCCCCGAGTGCTCCAGCGCGCCGATGAAGCGCTTCAAGTCGCCGTATCCCATGTCGTCCGGATTTCGGGGGGCCGCCATGAGGTCGGTCGGTATCTCCGTGAGGCGGCTATCGCGAAGAGAATCAAACTGCACGGCGAAATCCGTGATGCTGTCAGGAATCACGTGCATGGTGCCCGACCGCAGGGCCCATCCGTGATGCCGTTTCCAGATCCCTATCTGCGCGACCAGCATGTAAGTGGGGTAGGTAGCTCCGAGGCCCTTGCGCTCGATCTCGAAGCCCAAGACCGCGCCGCGGTCCGCATTGAGTGACCCGATCTGGTAGACGCGGCCATCTTTCGCGGCGTACGCGAAGTTGTAGCGCTCATTGCCGCCACGGAAGCGCTGCTCCTGCAGGAGCTCATCGTGCTTCGCGTTAGTAGCTGGCGCGATGGCGCCGATGCCAAGACCCAGCACCGCTGCCGATAGTGCGCCCGCAAATATGGGCGCGATCATACGATAGAAGCTGATGCCGGACGCTTTCGCCGCTGTGATTTCCGAGTGCCGCGTAAAGGCGCCGATGGAGAATACCGTCGCGAAGAGCACGGCTGCTGGCAGCACGAGGAACATCGAGCCGGGGATCCAATACAGGTAGCTAAGGGCGATCGCGCCGGTCGGGATGTTTCGGTTGAGGTAGTCGCTCAGGTGGTCTGTCAGGTCGATAGCGATGACCAGGATCGGAAAACCCAGGGCCGTAGTGACAAAGATTTTCCAGAATTCCGTGAAAGCGTACCGGTCCAACGGCTTGGCGGGCAGCCGCATTCAGGACCGCCTCACGCTGGCAACCCTTGGCGCGGCCCGACGGGAATGCCAATGCGACGCGCGAGCACCGACAGTCGCGCGCGTACCGCATCGCGGATCTCGCCCAGGTCGCCGCTCCGCGTGCTGCCTCCCACTCGACCAGCACGCGACAGCATGTAAGCGCCAACGATCGTGAATGCGATGTTGGAGCACCACATCGCCAGGAACGGCGACACCTTGCCATTCTGGGCAAGTGGCTCTCCCGCGATCAGACCTACGTAGTAAAGCGCGAATACGCCAAAGCTGACCCCGATCACTAGCCCCACGCCGCCACGAGGGAATCGAAGCGCGATGGGGGCGCCCAGGATGACAAAGACGACACAGGCCGTGGCGATCGCGAACTTCTTCTGCACTTCCACGTCGTATGTCCACTGCGTCCGCTGATCCGTTTCAATGCGTGCGCGCGTGCCCTCGATGGTCGCCGTGAGGGCGGCGAGCGCGAGCGAGGGTGGCATCTCGGGGCCTTCGCTCATGGTTAGCGCCGGGTTCTGGGGCAGCGCGGGAGGCGATGCGGGGTACGGCTGCTGCCCGGGGCGCGGCGTGGTCCCCGGCTTGGCTGCGCCGCCCGGGGACGCGGAAGCCTGCGCTGGCGAGCGAGCGCGAGCCGGGGCCGGAGGCGCGGGGCCGCCGTTCGATGCCTCGTCCTGGCCAGCGTGTACGCCGAACAGAGGCGCGAGATACTGGCAATATGCCCGGGCCAGGCTCCAGTGCCTACCATATGGTTGCACCACCGGCGGGGGCCGTGGCGGGGCGGCGACGGGCGCCCCTGTCGTCGCTGCTCGGACAGCCGCGACCAAGGTCCGCGTTACTTCGCCTCGCGATTCATCCAACGCGCGCTCGTTGTCCGCGACGACGCGCTGCAGCTCGCAGATAGACATCTCGCGCTCGCTCTTGTACGTGTCATTTGTGGAGCGCGACAGTTGATTGCCCACGCCGGAAACCACGATGTGGTTGGTGATGTAAAAGACGCGTTGCAGCTCCCCCAGCTCCGCCTTCTTGATCTCCTCAATGGAACCGCTGAACAGAGTAAGCGCGAGATCCCCTGCCGGTGTCATCGCCATGACTCCGCTGTCGGCGTAGATCGTACGCCTCCGCGACGGGTCACCGAGGTCATAGATCACGACCTCGCGCATCTTGTTCGTAGACTGGTCAAGGCGCCCCGCGACGAGGTACAGCTTCCCGGGCGAGACCTCGTTGACCATTCGCGCTTTGAGCGCAAAGGTAGGCTTCTTGCGCGCAATGTCGCTCTGGAGCGTGCGCAGCCGATGGTTTGCGCGAGGCAACACCTGATCATTGAAAGCGATCATCAGCAGCGAAAGAACGATGCCGCCGCAAATCACCGGGACGAGCAGAGTATTCAGCCCGACGCCGCTCGCCTTCATTGCCGTGATCTCGTTTTCGGCCGCGAGCCGGCTGAATGCGTAAAGCACGGCAACCAACACTGCCATCGGCAGTGTCATGGCGACCGTGAAAGGAACCGAGAGCCCGACGAACTCCGCCAGCACGGTCCACGGTAGTCCCTTACCTACAAGCTCACCGATGCTGCGCGCGATGTAGTTGAGGAGCATGAGCGACGTTACGGCAGTCGTCGCAAACGCTAGTGGGCCGGCGTGCTCTCGTAACACGTACCGGTGCAGTATCTTCACTGCCTGAAATTCCGCCGCGTCCCCTCACAAATTCAAGTCGTGTCCGCGTTTAATCGCCCGTTGGTCGTCACGGTATTCGGCGCGTTCGTCTCGGTCGTGTCGTGCGGCGGCGGCCCTCCGGCCAATGGCGGTCGCGCTCGAACCGCGTTCGACGGTCGGGGCGCGCTTTTGTACGTTAAGACTCAACTCGACTTCGGCCCACGAATTCCCGGCACCGATGGCGCGCGCAGGTGCGGCGACTGGATCATCGCCGAGATGATGCGGCGCGCCGACACGGTAGTCGTGCAGAGCTGGACCCACAAGACCGCGTCCGGGGCATCACTCCCCATGCGCAACGTGCTGGCGCGCTTCCGTCCCCGGGAGACTGATCGCGTGCTGTACCTCACGCATTGGGACACCCGTCCCGTATCCGACGAGGCGATGGATACCGCGCTGCGCAAGCTGCCAGTGCCGGGCGCCAACGACGGCGCCTCAGGTGTGGCGCTCTTCATCGCCTTAGGCGACGTGCTCAAGCGCACGCCTCCCACGGTTGGCGTCGATTTGCTGTTCGTGGACGGCGAGGACTATGGCACGTTCAATCCGCCGCGGGACGTTCTGATCGGGTCGACGTATTTCGCTTCCCACCTGCCGTCGGCGGACTATCATCCCATTTTTGGCGTGCTGTGGGACATGATCGGCGACCGGAATCTTCAGATCTACGAGGAAGGCAACTCCTTGCAGCAGGCCCCGGAAGTGGTCAATCGGGTATGGAGAGAGGCGGGGGATCTGGGATACGACCGATATTTCGTCCCGCAATACCGTTACACGGTCTTCGACGACCACATCCCATTGCTCAAGGTCGGGCTGCGCGTGATCGACGTGATCGACTTCGACTATCAGGGGATCCACCACACGCCATTCGACACGTTCGACAAGGTGTCTGCGCAGGCACTGCAGATTGTCGGCGACGTTGCAACCGGGTTGGTGACGCAATAAGGGGGTGACTTTTGGGGGCGCGGGCCCGTCCTCCGGACGTGCCAGCTCGTGCCCTCAGCGCTCCCTTCAGCCTGACCCACGCGTGGCCGCTCCGGTAGCGACAGTCGCCGCGCCGGGCGGCGAGCGCCTTGGTGACGCCCTCGTTCGCGAGGGGCTGATCACGCCCCAGCAGCTCGCGAACGCCATTCGGGAGCGGCGCCAGAACGGTGGCACGGTCGGGTACAGTCTGGTCAAGCTCGGCTACATCGCCGAGATCGAGCTGACCAAGATTCTCGCGCGGCAGTATCGCATGCCGGCGGTCGATCTATCCAAGTTCGAGGTCGATCCGAAGATCGCCAAGCTTATTCCAAGCGAGACGGCGACAAAGAACCTCGTCTTGCCGCTCAAGCGCGACGGTCGCACGCTCACCGTAGCCATCGCGGATCCGACCAACCTCGGAATCATCGAGGATCTGAAGTTCATCACCAGGTACGACATCTTCCCGGTCATCGCCGGGGAGTTCACGCTCCGAAACACGATCGAGAAGTATTACGAGTCGTCCGACGCGCAGATGCAGACGCTCTTGGACGACATCGTGTCCGAGGCCGAGGGCGACGTCGAGCTGGTGGAGGACAGAGACGACGAGCCGACCGCAGCGGCGCTGGCCGCCGCCGTGGACGACGCTCCCGTCGTCAAGCTGATCAACGCGATTCTCACCGACGCCGTCAAGCGCGGCGCATCGGACATCCACTTCGAGTGCTTCGAGCACGAGCTTCGCGTGCGCTACCGGGTCGACGGGGCGCTGCAGGAGGTCATGAAGCCCCCGCTCAAGCTCAAGGCCGCGCTGATCTCCCGCTTCAAGATCATGTCGCAGCTGAACATCGCTGAGCGGCGCGTGCCGCAGGACGGGCGGCTCAGGCTCAAGATCGGGAAGAAGGTCATCGAATACCGTGTCTCGACGCTTCCGACGATCTTCGGCGAGAAGGTGGTGCTCCGTATTCTCGACAAGGGGAACCTGACGCTCGACCTCGAGAAGTTTGGTATCGAGCCGCGAGCCGAGCGCGAGTTGATGGAGGCGGTTCAGAATCCCTACGGAATGGTCCTGGTGACCGGGCCGACCGGATCGGGCAAGACAACGACGCTGTATTCCGCGCTCTCGAAGATCAACAACGTCGACGTCAACATCATGACGGCCGAGGACCCGGTCGAGTACAACCTTTTTGGGATCAACCAGGTCCTCGTGCGGAACGAAGTCGGGCTGACGTTCGCCGCGGCGCTGAAAGCGTTCCTGCGGCAGGATCCCAACATCATAATGATTGGTGAGATCCGCGATCTGGAGACCGGCGGCATCGGCATCAAGGCCGCGCTGACCGGCCACCTCGTGCTGTCGACGCTCCACACCAACACGGCCGCCGAAACCGTCACACGTCTGATGGACATGGGGCTCGAGCCGTTCAACGTCGCGAGCGCGCTGAACCTCGTCGTGGCCCAGCGTCTGGTGCGACGCATTTGCAGTGGCTGCCGGACGCGATATGAGCCTGATGCGACCGAGCTGGCGGGAGCCAAGGTCAAGTCCACCACGACGTTGCGCGAGCTGCGATTCACGGAGGAGGCGTTGGATGGAGCCAAGGCCCGGGCGGTCAAGGAAGCGGCCCCCCACGTTGCCAAATTGACACTTGATTCGTGCATCGGAGAGCTGGCCTTCTACAAAGGGACCGGCTGCGACCAGTGTGCTGGGACCGGACTCAAAGGTCGGCAGGGACTTTACGAGGTCCTGTTCATGACCCCGCATGTCCGCAAGCTCATTTTGAAGAACGTCGGCGCCACTGACATCAAGGACGCAGCGATCGCGGAGGGAATGCTGACGCTGCGAATGGACGGCTGGCTAAAGATCCTGAAAGGGATCACCACAATCGAACAGGTCATCCGAGAGACGTCGGCATGAGTGCATCCGCAGCTCCACCAGCTCCTCCCTCGTCCGCGCACCGCGCGTCGACGGGCCCTCAGCCCATAGTGCCAGCCGTGCCTCCGGCGGCCGTGAATCTGCGCGCGCTCCTCGAAGAGATGATCGAGCGTGACGCGTCCGATTTGCATATTACCGCCGGTGAGCGCCCCAAGCTCCGCATCGATGGCGAAATCACGCACTCGAGCAACGAATACGTGATGACGCCGAAGGACACGCTTACGGTGGCGTACTCGGTGCTGACGGAGAATCAGAAGAAGCGGTTCGAGACCGAGGACGAGCTGGACTTCTCGTTCGGGATTCAGAACCTGGCCCGATTCCGCGGAAACTGCTTCAAGCAGCGCGGATGCGTGTCGATGGTAATTCGTCAGATCCCGTTCTCGATCAAGACGTTCCAGGACCTCGGGCTGCCGCCCGTCATAGCCAAGATGGCCGAAAAGCCTCGCGGACTCGTGCTGGTTACAGGTCCGACGGGCTCTGGCAAGTCGACGACCCTCGCCGCGATGATCGACAAGATCAACCGCGAGCGTCGCGGGCACATCATCACGGTCGAAGACCCGATCGAGTTCATTCACCGGCATCAGGGGTGCATCGTAAACCAGCGCGAGATTGGGACCGACACCAAGTCTTTCCAGAACGCACTCAAGTACGCGCTGCGTGAAGACCCCGACGTGATCCTGATCGGCGAAATGCGGGATCTCGAGACCATTCAGGCCGCTCTGACGATCGCCGAAACAGGTCACTTGGCGTTCGCCACCCTGCACACCAACTCCGCGGCCGAGTCGATCACGCGTATCATCGACGTCTTCCCTTCGCACCAGCAGTCCCAGATCCGGGCGCAGCTGGCGTTCGTGCTGGAGGGCGTGATCACTCAAACGCTGCTCCCCAAAGCGAAAGGGCGGGGCCGGGCGCTGGCGACGGAGATTCTCGTCGTCACGCCGGCCATTCGCTCTCTCATCCGGGAGAACAAGATTCACCAGATCTACTCGTCGATGCAGGCCGGCAAGAAGTACGGGATGCAGACGCTCAATGACGCGCTCTACAACCTGTACATAGGGCGCGAAGTGGCCATGGAAGAGTGCGTGCGGGCATCGAGTGACCCGAACGAGTTCCTGCGCATGATCGGCGCACCACCGCTCGACGATGAGGGCAAGCCGGCACAGGGGCCGGCCAAAACGACCTCGGGAAAGAAGCGATAGCGGCGGACCGCTCGTGGCGGCCCACGGTGTCCAAGGCAGCCAAGGGTGGCCAACGGCGCTAGTCGGTCGTCATATCCGCTGACACCAGCGATACCTGCTTCGGGGACGTAGCCAATGCCGAGTTTCACGTACACCGCCCGCGCCGTCAACGGCGAGCTCAAGACCGCGACCGTCCAGGCCGCAAACCGCGAAGACGTGGTTGCGCAGCTGCGGCGTCAGCGACTTACGGTCGTCAAGGTCGACGAGGAGGCGGCAAAGAAGAAGCCGCGCGGTGGCGCGATCAAGATGCGCGACATCGTCATCTTCACGCGCCAGTTCTCGACGATGATCAATTCCGGTCTGCCGCTGGTGCAGGCGCTCGACATCCTGTCGAAGCAGACGGAGAACAAGACCCTGGCCGACGTCACCCGTGCCGTGGTATTCGACGTCGAGTCGGGGCACACCGTCGCCGACGCGCTCGCCAAGCACCCAAGGGCTTTCAGCGAATTGTACGTGAACATGGTGGCCGCCGGCGAGGCTGGCGGTATTCTCGACACGATTCTCATGCGACTCGCCGTGTTCATGGAGAAGACCGACGCGCTGATTCGAAAGGTGAAAGGCGCGATGATCTACCCGGGCGTGATCATGAGCGTGGCGGTGATCGCGATCTCCGTGCTGCTCGTTTTCGTCATTCCGGTATTCGAGAAAATGTTCGGCTCCGTTGGACTCGCGCTACCGCTGCCCACGCGCATTGTCATCGGTATATCGGCGTTCCTCCGAGGCTATTGGTGGGCGCTCGGTGCCGCGATCACAGGGGGTGTCTTCGCCCTCCGCTCGTACTACGCTACGCCGTCGGGCAAGCTGCAGATCGATAAGATGCTGCTGTCCATGCCGGTCCTGGGCGACGTGCTGCGAAAGTCTGCCGTGTCGCGGTTCACGCGCACGCTCGGTACGCTCATAAGCTCGGGCGTGAGCATTCTCGATGGCCTCGAGATCACGGCCAAGACCGCCGGCAACCGGGTCATTCAGGACGCGATCATGTCATCCAGGTCGAGCATCGCCGGTGGTGACACGATCGCCGCGCCGCTCGCCAAGTCCAATGTCTTCCCGCCAATGGTGATCTCGATGATTTCCGTCGGTGAATCCACGGGCGGGCTGGATGAAATGCTATCCAAGATCGCGGACTTTTACGACGAGGAAGTCGACGCCGCCGTGTCAGGGCTCCTGGCATTGTTCGAGCCCGTCATGATCGTGTTCCTGGGCGTGATCGTCGGCGGCATGGTTGTCGCCATGTACCTGCCGATCTTCGACATGATCAACGCGGTCCAGTAAACGCGCAAGCGACCTCTCCTCTCGCCGCCTTGATCTACCCCGACCCCCCGCCTACACGGCGGGGGGTCGTCGTTTCAGGGGTTCTCCGGAGGCGTTAGGCGCCTCGACGGTGCGCGCGGATGGCGTACAAATTGGCGTCGAACCGCTGCCGTTGCTCGGGGGTCATGACGTTGCGGACATGCCGTATTTCCCGTCGGCGGAGACTGCGTACCTGGCTACGGTCATGGGTCGCGTGGAGGTATCGCAGCCGAACCGTGTATGATCGGTGAATCTCACGAATCTGATGACGCTGCTCGCGCGACAGCCGCACCCCGTGAAAGAGCCGCCGGGCAAATCGTGCGCGACGTTCGAAGCGGCCGTGCCCCCGCCAGTGGCGACCGGCGACGCCGCGCACAGGCTCCTGAGTGAGAGGACTGACACCGACGCTCTGTGCACTCGCCACGGCAGTCTGCGTGACGCCGATCGCGAGCGCCATGAGGGCCACGTGTATGATGTTCCTTGACACAACAACGCTCCTGAAGAAGTCAGACGGCGGTGCGACATGCGCCAACCATCGAGACATTGGACGGCGTGACCGGGTCCGCGTTAAGTCGGGTTCCCAGTCTTGACGCTCGAGCCCGCTAGGGAGCCGTAGTGGTCCGCGACTACGCGCCGGTAGTCTTCGACGAGGTCGTCGAAGATGTGGTCCCAGGAGCAGGTCGCGGCGAACGCCTGTCCCCGGTCGGCGAGAGAGCGCCGGAGCCCTGGGTCGGACGCGAGGCTGCGAATCATGGATGCAAGCGATTCCGCGTCCCCGGGAGGAAACGTCACACCGCCGCCTGCGGCGAGCAGCTCGCGCGTCGGACCGACGTCGGCCCCGATGACGGGAAGCCCTGACGCCATAGCCTCTAGCAGCACGTTGCCAAAGGTGTCGGTCGTCGAGGGGAACACGAACAGGTCCGCAGAAGCGTAGAAATCGTGTAGATTGCGCTCGGTCAGCCGGCCGACGAAGTGGACCGACGGAGGAGGCGGAGCTGCTCGGCGGCAGTAGTCGGCGTACGGCCCGTCGCCCGCCAAGCCGAATACGATGCGGGGCGAGGCGTCGGCCGCGGCGAACGCTTGCAGCCGGTGCATCGCGCCCAGGGCCACATCGAGTCCCTTCTCCGCCGCGAGCCGCCCGACATAGGCCACCACCACGGTGCGGTCGTCAGCGCCGAGTCGCTCGCGCCAGCTTGCGGAGCGAAACTGGGGGCTGAAGCTGTGCGTCTCGACCCCCCGACCCCAGATCGCCAATCGCTGGAACCCGTACGCCTCGAGCTCCGCACGGACCGCGTGCGTGGGCACATACGTCCGCGCGCCGCTGTTGTGGAACCAGCGAAAGAACGCCCAGCCCAATGCGCTGAGCGCGCCTAGGCGATAGAACTTCGCATACTCGCTGAAGCTCGTATGGTACGACGTAACCATCGGCACGTCGAGCGTGCGCGCAGATGCTCGCCCGGCTAGTCCCATCCCGAAAGGGGTGGCTGAGTGGATGAGAGTCGGCCGCCACGCGCGGAGATCGCGATATGCCGCGCCGCGCACAGGGGCTGCGAGGCGCAGCTGCGGGTAAGCCCAGAATGGCACGCTAGGCCGCCGCCACACGAGTGGATCGAAGGCCGATGTCTGCGGATCGGTCGTGGTGTATACTCGTGCTTCGCCGCCGCGATCGCGTACCGCGTTCGCCAACCGCTCGAGCGTGCGCGAGACGCCATTGATCTGCGGCGGATACGTATCCGTGAAGAGCGCCAGGCGGAGCGCCGGAGACTCGCGCTGGCCGCCCCGGACAAGCCGGTCGGGCGCGACCGCGCTAGTCATCGATCATGGCCGTCAGCGTGTTGCAAGTGCTTGCTGCAAGTGCTCACTGTTACGAATCTCCTCGTAGTGCGCGGCGCGCGAGACGACGCCGCAGCAGCCAGCGCCGCCCGGCTACACCATACAGTGGCACGCCGAACGCGAACCCGAGAAGAATACCGGTCAAGGTCGTGTAAAATCGCCACAAAATGAGTATTTGGGTGGCGTCCGAGCTGATGACACCGGCCACGCCGTTCAGAAAACTGAGTTCCACCGCGCCGGCACCAGACGGCGTCGGCACGAGCAATTGGCCGTAGAGCAGCGCCAGCGATCCGAGCCATACCGCACCCATCGGTGGCGGCGACGCGATCGTGGATATCAACACGGGAAGCACCGCGACGCGGGCCAGTATGTGGATGGCCGTAAGGGGCACGGTGATGCCGGTCGCCCACAGCGGCATGCGCCGCGCGTTGCGCAAGGAGTCGCGCAAAGTGCCGCCTACGTGGATCGTTATGGTGGGCACGAAGCGACGCAGGATCAGCCAGATCACGACGCCGGCGAGCACAATCACGGCTGCCCATGGCAGTGCGTGGCGAAGCGCTGGCACCAACGTTCCGCGTGTCGCCCGCCACCACTCCCCGCCGTATCGCCACCCCATCAGCGCCGCGATCGCTACGACCGTCACGTACTCTACGGTTCCCTCAACCGTGACGAGCGCGAGCGTGTCCGACACCGGAAGGCCTGCCTTCATGATCCCGCCGACTCGGACCGGCTCTCCGCCTATTCGCATGGGAGTCAGAGCCGCGGCTGCATCGCCGGCGACGTTGACGGTGAACATGTCGATGAATCGAGTCCGAGCTCCGAGGCCGCGGGCGAGGCACTGCATACGCACCGTCCTGGATATCTGATCGACCGCGACGAGCGCAACGCAAATGAGATTCGCGAGCACCGCGCTCATGACTGCCTAGAGATCGGCGTATCGCGTCGGCGGACGCTGCGCGACCCAGCGCCGCACCCACTCGGCAGCGGATCTAGCCGTAGCGGAATGATCTAGATCGGACGGATGCAGGGCGATTCGCACGTGCGGGGCGCTGCGCTGGACACGCCAGCGAGCCGCGGCAACCACCGCCGATCCACGGGCGCGGAGCGGTGTGCGCCCGCTCCAGCGGATGACCGGCGATGGGATCCGCTCGCGCCGAGGGTGCACGAGAATGGAATCATCGTCCTCACTGAATTGCAGCCCAGCCGCCGATACCGCGCGATCGCAGGACGCACGCGCCAGCCACGCCGGCGGCACGAAGCCGATCGGCGACAGTCCCAACACCCGGAGCGCCGCAAGGCCTCGGTCGATCCGCTCGCGGGCGGCCGGCTCATCCAACGTCAGAAACTCTGCCTCGCGCGCGGTCTTCCCCCATGCACGCCAGCTATCACGCCACCGTCGCGGCAGCCCCTCCTCATCGTGGCGCTCACCATGGAGAAAAATCTCGGCGCCTTCAGCTCCCCGCGCGACGATCCATTCTACAAACGCCGGATGCCGGTCCAGTGGCCACCCGCCATGCCAGTTTGGGACGACTAACAGTGCAGGGAGAACGCCGCGACCGCGACACAAACCCCACAGGGCGGTGACGTTGGCGGCGAGCGCCGGGGTGACGTCATGTATGGATACCAGAAGGTGACGATGCTGCGTCAGCGGGCCGGGAGTCAGAGACTCAGTTGGTCAAGCCACGACAGCGCGATACACGTCAAAGATTCGGTCAAAAACGCTGCTCCAAGAGTGCTCGCGCTCCGCATAGACGCGGCCTCGGGCGCCAAGGGCGGCGAGGTCGCCGCTCGTTAGCAGCTGTATAGCACATTCCGCGAGCGCGTGCGGGTCACCAGCGGGGAAGACAGCGCCAGCTCCCGAGCACTCAATCTGCTCGGCGACGCCGCCTCGGTCGGCTGATAAGACCGGAGTACCCGAAGCTTGCGCCTCGAGCGCCGATAGTCCGAAAGTCTCGATGGATCCAGGCGAGATGAGTAAGTCGATCGACGCGAGAAGATCGGCCATGTCAGCACGGTCAGTCTGGTAAGGCAGCCACACGATACGACTGGCCTTGGCTTGAGCGCGCAGGGCCTTACGTATAGGACCGTCGCCAACCAGCGCGAGAACTGCGTCGGTTCTTTGCTCGACGGTCTCCCATGCTTTGATTACTAGCCCAACTTCCTTCTCGCGCGCGAAACGCCCGACGAACGCGGCGACCGGAACGTCGAGCGGAAGCCCGAGCGACTGGCGCGTCAGCTCGGCGTGGCTCCGCCTGCGCGGGTGGAAGTGCTCCAGATCCACGCCCAGCGGCACGCGCGTGATTCGCTCGACGCCGTGGCATTGAAGATCGGACGCCGCGAATCGCGAGGCCACAATTGTCGTCTGGAACAGCTGGTCGAGCTTGCGCACATAACGCCAAGCCAGGTCGTGACTGTGGCGACGCATGCCGTGCGCGCGTTCGGGGAACGCGCAGATGGACCGGGGGAAATTGCTGTGAAAAAATGCGATGAGTGGCACGTCGCATCGTCTCGCCGCCCGGTGCGTGATCCACGGTACGAGGAACGGGCTCCCAACTTCGATCACGTCGGGACGCTCGTGCTCGACGATACGCCTGATCGAGCGAGTGGCGAGCATGAACCGATAGGGGCGCTGAGTAGGAATCTTGGGTCCACGCAGCCTGTAACAGCGGACGCCGGACCCGCCCGTCACGGAATCGCGCGCTCCCGGGATGACGAGCACCTGCCGAAGTCGGGCCCTGGCTTCCACGTAGTTCGCCTTTTGTAGCAGGTAGGTTCGGACTCCGCCGCTTGTCTCTCCAAACCACTTGGTGATGTCCAGCACCGACAGGCCGGCGTCGCGCCTTTGGGGAGGTGGCAGCGCGATCCGCGAAATGTCGAGATCCCGGACACGCGGCCGGACGGTAGAGTCGGCGGCGGGCGTCGGGGGAAACAGAATCTGCTCCATGGGCATGGTGCTATACCCCGGCCGGCGCAGCAGGCGCCGCATGCACGCGAAGCGCAGCTACTCGGCGACCCTCGACGGCTATGACCTCGAGCTCGCCGCCCGGAAACTGCACTCGGTCACCGATACGCGGCGCCCGGCCCAATTTCGCAAACGCAAAGCCACCGAGGGTCGTCCATTTGCCTTCCGGGATACGCAATTCATGCTGGCTGCGCACATCTATCAGCGAGAGCGAGCCGGCCAATTCCAGTACGCCGTTGATTTCCATTGAAGATCGCAGCGCCGGGTCGTACTCGTCGGCGATCTCGCCCATGACCTGCTCGATCAGATCCTCCATCGTGATGATTCCAGCGGTGCCGCCGTATTCGTCTAGCACGATCGCCATGTGTGCGCGCGTGCGGCGCAGGTCGTCTAGCACGCGATCAGCCGGCCTGCTCCCCGGCACGTACAGCGCCTCACGCATGAGCGCTCGCAACGAGAACGTGCTTGCCCCACCGCCAACGGCGCCTTTGCCGTGGGCCCCGTTGCCGCGAGCGCCGTTGCTATCCACCGCGTTAGCGCCAATGCCGCCAAGCCCGATCTCCTCGTGGCGTAACCAAAGGTCCTTGGCCACGAAAATGCCGACGACGTCGTCCGGATTGTCCTGGTACACCGGGTAGCGCGAGTACCGCTGCTCTCGCAGCACGTTGAGAACGTCGCCCTCGGGGGCATCGATGGGAATGGCGACGATTTCTGTGCGCGGCCGCATTACGTCTTGGGCGCGCTTGTGATGAAAGCCTAACACTCCGGCAAGCATTGCCGAACCCGAAGCGTCGAAAGCCCCGGAGCCGCGCGCCGCCTTGACCAACGTCCGCCACTCGGGGACGGAGAGGCCGCGTATGTACAGCGCCGTAAGTCGCGTCGCCGCGGGGCGAAGAAGCCGCCCTAAGACATCCATTACGAAAACCACCGCAGCAGCGATTGCCGCGGCCACGGACGTGGCGGCACGACGTGCAAGCGACTGCAGCTTCTTCGGTTGGCTCACGCGCATAGATGCGTCGTGCGGAAACGGTTCCCCGCGCAACTCGTCTCATGATAAACGAAAATGCCCAAGCTGCGCCAGGCGATCCTCGACCCCCGGTGGATGATCCGCGCCATCTACGTGGGGCGTTGTTCCATCGCCACAGGGATATTCCTTGCGGCTCAGCTCGTTTGGAACACAGTCGCGCCCGGCGACGCGCGCGCGGCCTCCCTGATCTTCGCCGCGACCGTAGTGGTTACTGTCGTGTCCGCTGGCTACAGTCGGGTCCACCGAAGCCCGCTGAGCAGAACGTTCCTGTACTTGCAGAGCGTGTACGACCTGCTGCTGGTGACCGCTGTGGTGCATGTCACCGGCGGTGCCGCGTCGCAGTTCGCCGCGCTCTACATCCTGGTGATTGCCTGCGCTGCCCTGTTGCTGCCGCCTGGCGGGGGCTTACTCATCGCAGCACTAGGCAATGTGTGTTACTTCGCCGACGTCCTCTGGTGGCACGCAAACACGGCGCCCCCCGTTGTCGTGTGGCTTCAGCTGGCCGTGTTCGCCACCGTCGCTCTGGGCAGCGCCTATATAAGCGCACGGCTCCAAGAGGCCGGTGAGGGTACTGCCGCGCAGCTAGCGGCTGTCCGCCTCCATGCCGAAGACATCCTCCGCAATATCCGAAGCGGAATCGTCACCATAGACGCCCAGGGAACTCTGCTGTATGCGAACCCGGCGGCCGAGTCACTGCTGGGAATCCCCTTTAGCGAGCTCATGGGCACGCAGATTCTCGGACGGCTCCGCGCGATCGCTCCGACGGTGGCGCGCGCGCTCGAGCGCGCGGTAATGGATCGGGCCCGAACCACTCGCGCTGAAGAGATGATTCGGAAAGGGGAGGAGAATTTCCCAATCGGCCTCACGACCACTTTCAGTGAGGGCGATGGGCCGGCCGCTTCGACCACGGCGACCGCGATCTTTCAGGATATCTCGGGGCAGAAACGCCTCGAGAGCCTACACGTGCGCGCTGGCCGCCTCGAGGCGATCGCGGAGCTGAGCGCCTCTCTAGCGCATGAAATCAAAAATCCGCTCGCTTGCATCCGCAGCGCCGTCGAGCAGCTGACGGAGATTCTTGCGCGGCAGCAGCGTCGGCACCCGGTAGCGGACGACGACGCTCAGGCTCTTGGGGCTCTGGTCGAGCGTGAGTCGGATCGCTTGGCACGCCTCCTGACAGAATTCATCGACTTCGCCCGCGTCCGCGTCGCCAAGCTCACGCAGGTCGATATGGGAAGCGTAGCCCGAGGCGCCGCCAATCTTGCGGCGGCGCACCCGGATTGCAAAGCTGGCGTTCGGGTCACCTGTCTCACACCAGAGGCGCCGATCGTCGTCGAAGGAGACGAAGACCTGCTGCACCGGGCGGCGTTTAACCTCGCATTGAACGCCGTGCAGGCTGCGCCGGCCGGTGGCGAGGTTCAGCTCGAAGTGTTGGCCGTCCCGACTGAGAACTTGCCGAGCGGGGTGACCTATGACCACGGAGCAGTCGCGCTTCGCGTGAGCGACAACGGACCCGGGATCGCCCCGCACGTGCGCGACCGGTTGTTCGACCCGTTCATCACCACGAAGCCAGGCGGAAGCGGACTCGGTCTACCCGTCGTGCATCGGGCCATCGAGGCACATCGCGGATGCGTTCTCGTGGACACCGGCGGTCGCGGCACGCGCTTCACCGTGCTGCTCCCCTACGCGCAGTCGGACGACGGCACGCGCCAGACGGACGTGGCGGCGGAGCCTTGGCCTCCGGTGCAATGGACGTCGCAGCCGGTGACCGTAGTCGCATGAAGGTGAGGCGATGAGCGGCGCGGCCACGAACGGGACACCCAGCGTCCTCGTGATCGACGACGAGCCGGGAATCCTCGAATCCCTCCGAATTCTGCTAAAGAACGAGGGGTTCGCGCCGATCCTGGCGACTGGGGGCCAGAATGCGATCGATCAGCTCAACGAGCTCCGGCCCGACATCATACTGACCGACGTGCGCATGCCGACGGTCGGCGGAGTACAGGTGCTAAGCGCGGCGCGTGCCCAGGATCCGGATACGCCGGTCATCCTGATGACCGCCCAGGCGACTCTGCAATCGGCGATGCAGGCGGTCAACGAAGGGGCGTACTACTACATACAGAAGCCCTTTCGGAACGACGAGCTGCTTGCCATCCTGCGACGGGCAGCCGAGCACCGGACCCTTCGCGTCGAGAACAAGTCGCTCAAGCAGGAGATCCGCCGGCGCGATCGAAGCGACACGCGGCCCACAGGGAAGAGCTCCGCGTGGCTGGAAACGGTGCGGCTGGCCGAGACTGTTGCCCCCACGGAGTCGACGGTGCTGATCCAGGGGGAGTCGGGGACGGGCAAGGAGGTCATTGCCCGCTATATCCACCAGCTGTCTCGGCGATCTGAGGGGCCGTTCCTATCCATCAACTGCGGCGCTCTTCCCGAGAGCCTGCTCGAGAGCGAGCTGTTTGGCCACGTGAAGGGGTCGTTCACCGGCGCCGTGAAGGACAAGAACGGGCTGTTCACCGCGGCGGCCGGCGGGACGTTCTTCCTCGATGAGGTGGGCGAGACCACGCCGGCGACCCAGGTCAAGCTCCTGAGGGTATTGCAGCACCGTGAGGTGATTCCTGTCGGAGCGACCGAGGCGCAGCCGATCGATACTCGGTTAGTCGCGGCAACCAATCGCGACCTGGATGAGGAGATCAAGCGCGGCGCGTTCCGCCCCGATCTGTTCTATCGACTCAACGTCATCGCCATCTATCTGCCTCCGTTGCGCGCGCGCCGCGACGACATCCCGCTTCTCGCCGAAGCGTTCCTGGAGCGCGCCGGGACCTCGCGCGGCGAGTCGCCGAAGCAGTTGTCGCCCAGTGCGCTCGAAGCGCTGTTTGCATTCAATTGGCCAGGCAATGTGCGCGAGCTGGAGAACGCGATGGAGCGCGCGGTAATCCTGACCCCGGGGGACGTCATCGACATCGGCGTCCTGCCCGAGCGGATTACTGCACGACGAGCCGAGCCCATCGTCAGCGAGCGCACGCCCAGCAACCCCACGCTCGAAACGATAGAGCGCGCCTACATCATGTGGGTGCTCAACAGCGAGGCTGGCAACAAGACACGCGCAGCCGAGGTGCTGGGGATCGACCCGTCGACTCTGTACCGCAAGCTGTCGAGGTTCGGGGTCGAGGCGTGACCGCGCGAGCACGCGCGGCCACTGTCCCAGCGGCGTCCGGGCAAGCGACGGGCGTGGCTCTGCGTCGGCTCGCGCCTTTGGCGCTTCCAGCCGCCATCGCGGCGGCGGTATTGCTGGTCGGGATGCTCGCCGTGCGCCCGTACCTTGTCGGCAGTTTTTTTGACGACGGCGTTTACGTCATTCTCGGCAAGGCGCTGGCTACGGGCCAGGGGTATCGCTATCTGCACTTGCCTGGACATCCCATGGCCACTCACTATCCGCCTGGATACCCGATACTGCTCGCGGCGCTCTGGCGCATCGCCCCGGAGTTTCCAGCTAACGTCGCCGTGTTTCAATTCGCTAACGCCCTGCTTCTGGCTGCGGCCGCCGTAGGCAGCTACCTCTTTGTCCGCGGGCGGCTCCAGTGTTCTCCCGCTTGGTCGGTGGCGGTCGCGATCGGCGGGAGCTTCGCGATTCCCGTGCTTGCCCAAACGACCATGCTGATATCGGAGCCGCTATTCGTCGCGGTTCTGATGCCGACGTTGCTGCTAACGGAGCGCGCGGTGGACTCGGGCGGCGCCGAAGCGCGCGCTACTCCCGACGGCCTAGAGGGTCCGCGTGCGGCGCTAATTGCAGGCGCGATGTGCGGCGCGCTCGCTCTCGTGCGTAGCGTTGGCGCGGTCGCCATACCAGCGGCTGTTGCGGTCGCTGTATCACGCAGGCGGTACGGCGCAGCCGCGTGCGTGAGCCTGTCTTCTCTGGTGCTCCTGCTGCCATGGCAGTTGTGGCTCCGCGCCCACGGCGCGGATCTCGCGCCCGAGCTGCGCGATGCCTACGGGTCTTACGCGGCCTGGGTGCTCGACCCCATACGCCAACACGGCCTTGCGTTCGCGGCCGGCACCGCGAACATGAATGTGATAGGCCTGCTACGCATTCCGCTGGTGCAGATGACACCAGACTGGCCGACGTGGGCCAAGGCTATGGCTCTTGCCGGGTCAGCCATGTTATTGGTCGTCGGGCTCCGGCGGCTCAGCGCCGCCGCCCCGGTCACCGCGGCGTTCTACTGTCTCTACATGATCGAGGTCGTGCTGTGGCCGTTCCCACCGTACCGTTTTTTCTGGACCATGTGGCCTGTCACCGTCATGATTTGCGCGCTCGCGCTGCGCGCGATCTGGAGTTGGCGTCCCGTCGGGGTCGCGCGCAACGCATCGCGCTTGGCGACTCTTGTCGTCGTGTCGGTCCCCGCATTGGCATTCGCGGGCTACAACGTTGCCGGCTATCGGGGTCATTGGTGGAGCGAGATGCAGAACAACCGGGGGCCACGCATCGCGCACGTAGTGGCGTCGGTATCCCGCCACGCCACCTCTGGCGGGCCGGTGGTGAGTGAGGAAGGACCCGCGGTGTATCTCTACGCGGGGCGTGAAGGGGTGCCCGCGCTCAGCTCCGGTGCCGACGAATTCTTGTATCATCGGGACACGGCGCGTGATCGGGCTTATCTCGACGCGGTGCTGCGGCGATTCTCGGCGCCGTTGGTAGTGGCATCGAGCCCCGAGGTGGTCGCGGCGGCTAATCGACTGACCGCTCAGATTCCGCCCGTGCTCACCGCGCTCGACACGCTAGCGCCTGCGACGGGCGTCGCCACCTTCACTCGTGCCACTCCATGACGTCGTATCCTCAAGTCTCCGGTCGTACCAGCGCGTTCATCTCCGGCACGCCGTCGGATGTGCCCGTCATGTCGCGTTTGCGGGGCCGCACGCCGATCCGTGGCGACGACGTGCGATTGTCAGTGCTCATTCCCGTTTACAACGAGCAGGATACGATCGAGCTGATCCTCGATCAGGTGCACTCCGTTCCAGTTCCCAAAGAAGTGATTTGCGTGGACGACTGCTCGACCGATGGGACGAAGCCGATACTCGAGCGGATGCAAGCCAGCGGACGAGTCGACCGATTGATCCGGCATGAGGTCAACCGCGGAAAAGGCGCCGCGATCCGCACGGCCCTCGCGGCGAGCACGGGCAATATCGTGATCGTTCAGGATGCCGATCTCGAGTACGACCCAGCCGACTGGCCGACGCTGCTGGAGCCGATCGTGGACGGTCGCGCCGATGCGGTCTTCGGCTCGCGTTTCCTCGGCGGCCCGCACCGCGTCCTCTACTTCTGGCACTCAGTCGGCAACGCGACCTTGACCACGCTGAGCAACATGTTCACGAATCTGAACCTCACGGACATGGAAACGTGCTACAAGGCGATTCGCGGCGAGGTCGCACGAGCACTGCGTCTCACGTCCGACCGCTTCGGCTTTGAGCCGGAGATCACTGCCCGCCTTTCTCGGGCGCGCGCGCGCATCTTCGAGGTGCCCATCAGCTATTCGGGGCGCACGTACGCAGAGGGTAAGAAAATCGGATGGCGGGACGGCCTGGCCGCGGTCTGGCACATCGTGCGCTTCAACCTGTTCGCCTGACCCGAAGATGATCGGCTCGTCTCCGCGCAGGCCGTGGCGTGCGGCCGCACCCATGGCGAGCATAATCGCGCTTGCGGCAGCGAGCGCCGTTCCCGGGCTCGCGGGCGGCTTCACGTACGACGACCGGTCGATCATTCTGCTGGACAGCCGAGTTCACAGTCTCGTGCAATGCTGGCGAATGTTCGCCCAGACGTACTGGCCGTCTCAGATGGGCCCGGCTTTGTATCGTCCCATCGCATCGATCGGCTTCGCCTTGGAATGGGCATTGGGGCGCGGTAATCCATGGGTGTTCCATGCGTGGAGCGTTGCGCTGTACGCGTCGGTGTGCGTCGCGGTCTACGCTCTCGCGAGTGAGCTTCTGCCGCGAGGCCCAGCGTGGGTCGCCGCGGCGTTGTTCGCAGTACATCCCGTTCACGTCGAAGCTGTCGCGCCCGCGGTCGGCCAGTCGGAGTTGTGGGTTGCGCTCGCGGGCGTGAGCGCGGCTGCCCTGTACGTTCGCTGGCGCGCCGAGGATCGTGAACGCCTCCGGGCTAGCCAGATCGCGCTGCTGGCCTCGCTTTACGCTGTCGCGTGCCTCTCGAAGGAAAATGGAATCGTCGTGCTCGCGCTGATCCTCGCCGCGGAGCTCACCGTCGTTCGTGATTCTCGGCCGTTCGCGGAGCGCATGCGCGCCCTTCGTCTTTGCTATCTCGTGCTCATGATGGTCGCCGTGCTGAACATCGCGGTGCGGCAGCTAGTGATTGGCGCGTTCGCGGGTGACTATCCCAACCGTGCGCTCGCGCACCTCACGGTCGCCGGCCGGTTGTGGACCATGCTTGGCGTAGTGCCTGACTGGGTGCGGCTCCTGGTGTGGCCGGCTCGGCTGGTGGAGGAGTACGCATCGCCCGAAACGGCGATCTACACGACGTTCACCTGTTCGCTGCTCCCGGCGC
>Ga0073928_10002989_pt1 | contig 27524 bp, 23 predicted proteins | sample PaiPotPPA55metaG_FD_76969 | JGI IMG/M metagenome (GOLD analysis project Ga0073928, IMG submission 76969) | Iron sulfur acid spring bacterial and archeal communities from Banff, Canada, to study Microbial Dark Matter (Phase II) - Paint Pots PPA... ...
CACCAGCGCCATGGCCATTTCGCCCATCACCAGTACAGACTGCATGCGCGCACGGTAGCCGGAGATGGCGCGCCCGCTGTCCTTGAGTCTTCCGCTAATGTCCGCCCGCGACATCCTTATAGCAGGCAGCAAGCCAAATATGATTCCGGTAAGGAGAGAAACAAAGATGGTGAAAAGCAGCACCGGAAAATCGAGCCCGATTTCCTCGGCACGGGGGACGGTTTCCGGGACAGCCGCAAGGGCCGCGGTCGTTCCCCACTTCGCGAGAATGAGCCCAAACCCGCCGCCCAGCGCCGAGAGCAGAACGCTTTCGGTAAGCAACTGGCGCAGAACCCGTATCTGCCCCGCACCCAGGGCGGCGCGAACCGAAAACTCGCGCTGCCGCGCAGTTGACCGGGCAAGCAGCAGATTGGCGACATTCACGCAGGCGATCAGTAAAACGAATCCCACTGCCCCCAGCAGCACCAGCAGCGCCGGCCGCATGTCACCAACGATATTGTCTTTCAAAGGGATGATGTTGGCCTTGATATTGCCGTCAACGTTGGGATAGGCATCAGCGAGACCGGCATTCACGCGCTTCATATCATCACGCGCCTGCGCCAGCGTGACATCAGGCTTCAACAAGCCAATAGCGTCCATGCCCCGATACGAATCCCGCAAGTAGAAGGTCGGATCGGTCTCTTCCCCGATGGCTTCGTACACATCGGCGGTTCTGAAGTTGAAGACATGCAATCGAAACGAAGCCGGGATGACGCCGATAATCGTGCGCGGCTGCCCCGCCACGCTGAGCCGTTGGCCAATCACGTTCCGGTCCGAAGCGAACTTTCGCTTCCACAACCCCTCCGAGATCAGCGCCGTCGGGCTGGCGCCGCGCCGGTCTTCTTCGGAAGTGAAATTGCGTCCTAGGATTGGGTTCACCCCGAGAATCGGAAAAAAGTTTGCAGAAACGCGTTCTGCCTGCACATTCTCCGGCTGCTCCACGCCCGTGATGCTGCCATCTGTATGGCGGTATGCGGCCATTGCCTCAAAGGAACGATTGTCGCGCTGCCAATCAAGACAGTTGGGATAAGAAATCGAGCCTTTGAAAAAGTTCGGCGTCGCCTCGAACATGGAGACGAGCCGGCTGGCATTGTGGAACGGCAAAGGGTTCAGCAATACTGCGTTAACGACCGAGAAGATCGCCGTATTCGCGCCGATGCCGAGTGCGAGCGTGATTACCGTGACAGCAGCGAAGCCGGGGCTCTTGCGCAGTTGGCGCAATGCGTAGCGAAGGTCTTGCAGCAGTCCCGTCATGAGTTACCTCCTTGTTCGCGCTCTACTCGTCTCTGAGTGCCACCATGGGATCGAGTTTCGCCGCGCGCCGTGCCGGCACGTAGATAGCGGCCAGCGCAACCAGCGTCAGTAGAAAAGCGACGCTGGCAAAAGTAAGCGGATCGCTCGGGCCGACTCCGTAGAGCAGGCTCGCCATGACTCGGGTGAGTCCAAGCGCGGCAGCCAGTCCCAACGAAATGCCAAACCCAGTCAGCTTTCCTCCACGGCTTAGAACCAAACGCAAAATATCCTGCGGCCGCGCTCCCATCGCAATGCGGATTCCGATCTCGCGCCCGCGCTGCCCCACGACATAAGAAATGACACCGTAAATTCCCACCGCTGCGAGTAACAGCGCCACCACCGCGAACGCCACCAGCAGGATCATTGAGAAACGCTGGGAAGCCACGGAATCAGAGATCAAAGAGCCCATGGTTTGCACGCCGAAGATAACCTGCAGGTTGCTGATTTGCGTGCTGACGTGCCGGATGGAAGCCGTAAGGTCCGCCACAGTTCCCCGTGACCGCAGCACCACGGCGGAACCAGAGGGAGCCATGGCAATGAAGTCGTTGGGCATCTGCAGGCATGGAATGTAGAGATCGGAGCGCAACGACTGTTGATCGTCGCTGGCCAACCCCCACTGCCTGACGTGACCGACAACGCCCACGATCTCCGCCAGTTGAGTGGACCCATTGATATGGATTCGCTTGCCGACGGCATTCTGGTTGGGAAAATATTTCTCGGCAAAGACCTCATCGACCACAGCGACGAGCGGAGAGTGCTCGTTGTCCTGAGCGGTAAAGAACCGGCCACGCAGCAGCGGAATTCCCATCGCCTTCAGATAGTCCGGTTCCACGATGTAGTCGATGGCCCAGTTCATTTCGTTTTCATTCGTCGGTTTTGGCTGGCCCTCGAGCCAAAAAAGTTTTTCGTCATCACCGCTCAGGGGAATCGCTCCCCATGTTTGGGAAACCGCCTCGACTCCCGGGATGGCAGCGATCTTCTCGTCGAACTCGCGAAAGGCGGCCCGGATCGCATCCGGACTTGAATTCACCATCGAGGGTGGAAGCGAGAGCCCGAAGGTAAGCGCATTCTTCGGATTGAAACCCGGATCCACATTCCACAGCTTCATCAGGCTGCGGATGGTCAATCCCGCCCCGACCAGCAGCACCAGGGCCAGTGCCATCTCGACGACCACGAATACATCCTGCGCGCGATTTCGGGTTCCACTCGCTCCCCGGCCGCCCTGCTTCAGGGTTTCGTGCAAGTCCGGCTGAGAGGTTTTTAGCGCTGGCGTCAAACCGAAAAGAATTCCCACCAGCAACGACAGGCCAAACGTAAAAAACAGGACGTGAGGATCAAGTCCGACTTCTTCGGCGCGCGGCAGAGCCGCCGGTAGGATTCCAAGTGCTGCGCGTGTTCCCCAGGCGGCTAGCAGCAACCCTAGTCCTCCGCCCACCAGAGCGAGCAACAGGCTCTCAGTAAGCAACTGACGGATGACGCGCGTCTGGCTTGCTCCCAGTGCCGCGCGAACCGCGAATTCCCGCGTTCGGGCAGTCGCACGCGCCAGCAAGAGGTTGGCAACATTCACGCAAGCGATCAAAAGCACGAAGCTAACCGCGGCCAGAAGCACGAGCAATAAAGGCCGGACATGCCCAACCATCTGCTCTTTTAGCGGCATGACCTTGGCGGTGATGCCTTTGTCGACATCCGGAAACGCATTCGCCAGATTTCGCGTGACTGCGTCCATGTCGGCTCGCGCTTGCTCAATCGTCGCGCCAGGTTTAAGCCGTCCAATGCCATGAAATCCCAAGCCTGCGCCGCGCTGCAGCAACAGTGGATTGCTCCACTGCCCAATCGGTGCATAGACGTCAGCGTCGCGGAAACCGGGAATCAATAGGTGGAAGTTCGCGGGAATCACTCCCACGATGGTGTAGTCCTTGCCGTCCAGAGTGATGCTCTTTCCCAGAATGTCTGGCGCGGAACTGAACTTGCGCTGCCACAATCCCGCGCCGATCAGAGCGACTGGACCGGCCCCCACCGGCTCCTCATCCTTGGTGAATGTGCGACCGATTACCGGCTTCACTCCCAGCACCGGAAAGAAGTCCGAAGAAACGAAATCTCCGTTGACTTGTTCCGCCCCGCCAATACCGGTCAAACTGAAAGCGTAGGTACGCGCCAGGCCGAGTGCCGAAAATGTGTGGTTATCGTTCTGCCAGTCGCGAAAATTCGGATAGGAAATCGATCCGCCCTCGAAGTTAGGCTTGTTCTCATGCAGGGTCACCAGCTGATCCGGCTCAGAAAAAGGAAGCGGACTCAGCAACACGCCATTGATCACGGAGAACAAAGCAGTGTTGGCGCCGATCCCCAAAGCCAGGGTCACGATCGCCACCGCCGTGAAGCCGGGACTCTTCACCAGCACGCGAAAACCGAAACGCACATCCTGAAGCAGAGTTTCCATATTCTTCTCTCGAAGCGTCGTTCGTAGAGCAATGCGGTCACGCGGTGTCATGACCGTTCGCGCCGCATGCACGCCCGCGACAACGCTTCTCGCGAGAAAACTGAATCCAAAATCTCGTGTGCGAGCTATTCCCAGGAAAGTGCGGCGCCTCTATACCTGCGCATCCTGCATCAGCTTGTGAAGCTCCTCCTCAGCCACCACCTTGCCGTCGAAGAGATGAACTTCGCGCTGCGCGTGCTTGGCGAAGCGCGGATCGTGCGTCACCATACAGATAGTCGCGCCCTCGCGATGAAGATCGGACAACAATTCCATCACGGCTTCGCCGTTGCGCGAATCCAGATTTCCGGTGGGCTCGTCCGCCAGCAGGATGGAGGGTTTCCCCGCCAGCGCGCGAGCTACTGCCACACGCTGTTGCTGTCCGCCGGAGAGTTGCGATGGATAATGCCGCAGACGGTGCGCCATTCCCACGCGCTCCAGCGCTTCCATGACTCTCTTCTTGCGGTCGGCTGAAGGCATTCGTTGCCGGTAGGTCAAAGGCAACTCGACGTTCTCATAAACCGTAAGATCGCCAATCAGGTTGAAACTTTGAAAGATGAAACCGATTTCCTGGTTGCGAATGCGGGCGCGCTCGGCGAAGTCGAGATTTTCAACAGGCTTGTTATTGAGTTGGTATCGCCCGGCCGTTGGCGTGTCCAGCAATCCGATGATCGAAAGCAGCGTTGACTTTCCGCAGCCGGAAGGACCCGACATGGCGACATACTCGCCCTTGGCGATGGATAGGTGTACGCCGGATAGCGCGTGTGTCTCAATCTCCTCGGTGTAGAAAACCTTGGTCATATCTACAATCTGGATCAAAGGCAGGTTCGCTTCTGTCATGGATGTTGTCCCTCGATTTCTGAAGTCTTAGTCGTAAATTCCGGGTCTTGGTTAATCCTGGAGCCGAATGCGGTCTGTATTGTCCCAGCGAGACATGTCGGAAAGAATGACTGTGTCGCCTTCATGCAGTCCGTCCACAATCTGGATCGAATTCACCGATGCCCGCCCGACTTTCACCGGAACCCTGGTGGCTTCGTGTCCGTCGGGACCAACTTTGAAAAGACTGATCGTGCTGTTCTCTTGCCCGAACGCTGGCCGTCCCACATACAAAACATTGTCCAGCCGTTCCAAGTCGACCGTGCCGTCCACACTCAGATCCGGCCGAGCGCCCTTGGGCAGGTCGCCGGTTAGTTTGACGTCGACGGTGACCGTTCCGTTTTGTACGGCCGGATCAACGCGCATCACCTCGCCAGAAATAATTCCGTTGTGGGTGTCGACCGAGGCCGGTTCGCCGATCTGTACGTCGCGCGCCTGGGTTTCCGCCACCTTCAACTCAGCCATCAAATGATTGGGCTGCACAACTTTGGCCAGCATCGCGCCCGGCGATACGTGCTCTCCGACGTGTAGTGGCAACTCAACCAGCACCCCATCGATCCCGGCGCGAACTTTAAGGGCGCCGAGCTGTTTCCTCTTTAACTGAGCCAGAACTCGCATCTGTCCCACCTTGGCCTGCTGCTCGGCCAGTTGCGAATCGATGGCTTTTTGGGTGCTGTTCAGCCTTTGGCCCTCAAGACCATTGCGCGTGGTGAGTTCGTCTGACTTGCCTTTGGAAGCTTTGTACGCGAGGCCCGAGATCACGCCTAGATCGTAGAGCGCCTTATCTGTCTCTGCTTGCCGTTGCGCCTGCGCATAGTCGGCCTGCACCGTGGCAGCGCCGGCCTTCTGGTTCATCAGAGAGCTTTCGAGCGTCATCCGCTGGCTCTGATACTCGGCCTCCGCCGCTTTCAACTGAAGATCGGCGTCAACTGAAGCCTGTTCGACTTGCGGGTTGCTCATCTCCAGCAAAAGCGTGTCGGCCTTGACCAGCGACCCCGGAAGCATGCGAATCCGCACCACGGTAGCTTCGGTCTCCGCGGGAATCTGCAGAACCGCTTCTTGGGAGGGGACGAGCGAGCCTACGCCACGCACTTGGCGCAGCATCGAACCGCGCTTCACCGTGTCGGGCCACACCGTGCCGCGCTCCACGGTAGGCGCGGCCGGCCGCAACCGATACACCGCGATTGTCACAGCGGCGATCGCAACGACTGCGACAGCCGACACCGCGATCTGCCGCTTACGCTTCTGTAATTTGAACTCGGGACGAGCGATATCCATCGCAGAGAGTAATGGCAAGTTCCGCTCCACTCGGGTTGCAGCCCCAAGTGGTTGAAACGGAACAGAATGGAGCTGTACGCGGGACCAACTGGGAGGCGAGGATTGTCCGGATGAGGAATGAACTGTCCATGATCGGACAGTCAGATATCCATTTCGCTGCCAAGTTTCATCGCACTAGATTCCGTCGGCTCAATGTTGCGGACTTCACCACGGTAAAATTCGCGGATGAAGGAAGGTCCGCACAGCTCTTTCTTGGTGATGTCTCAAAACTCTGGTTTACATATGTTTACACGGCAAAGTCATGGCTGATTTGTGGTGCGCAGAATCGCGCGAAAGATGCGAAAATAGAGGGAACTTGGTTGCAGACAAGCGCGCGAAATTGCATTTACTTCCTAGAGGGCTGGGATGCAACGTCGCGAGTGTATCCAGTGTCTAATGACTGGCGGATACAGCTAAACTTTTCCAGTTACGCTTTTGCAGTCAAGCCCAGCGCATGCCGATCACTCAAATTCCATTCCAGGATCCGGTGGCCCCGCCCGAAAAGCCTCAGCCGGAACAGCTCGGCCTTTACGACACGCAAAATTGGGAAACCACTTTTCGTGATCGCGAAGCGCCTGAGCCCCACCTGCTTATCCAGTTACAGGACGATCTTGAGCGCTCGCGCTGGCGCGAAGCTATCTGGATTTCCATCATCGTGCACCTAGTTCTCACGATTGTGCTGTGGAACTTCAACCTGATCGAGAAGACGCTGGGATGGCACACTGCGGTAGTCGTGCCGATGACAACCCAAGACAAGAATCTCACGTTCCTGGCGCTCCCGCCGGACTTGCAGAAACCGACACGCAGGCCGAACACAAACATCGCATCGGATAAAGACCGCATAGCAACCTCGCGTCATCCCGAGCTTGATCCCAAGGAGTTGCGGAAGATTTTGGCGACGCCTCCTCCGGGCGCTCCCGGAATGACAGTGCCGCGCACGTCACAACCGGCGCCGCCAGCTACGGCGCAGAACCAGCCGCCTACCACGCAGCCACAGCAGGGACAGCCACAGCCCCGTCCGCAGTTTCAGAGCGATCAGCAGGCGCAGTTGCAGTTGCCCGCTCGTCCCAACAATTCATTCAGCAAATACGCGAATGGTATGACGCCGGGGCAGGCGATCCAACAAGCCGCGCAAGGGGCGGCAGCTAACCGTGCCGGTGGCGCGGGTCAGCAACGCGATTTCGGTTTGGGCACGGGAGCCCACGGCCGTCAGCTGGGCGCGCTGGATATTCTGAGCGATACCCAGGGCGTGGATTTCGGCCCTTATCTGCAACGCATTTTGCAGGACGTCAGGGAGAACTGGTACCACCTGATTCCGGAGTCGGCCGAGATGAAGAAAGGGAAACTCGCGATTGAATTTGCCATCACGAAAGATGGCAAGGTTGCGGATATGCGCCTAATCGCCACTTCGGGCGATGTCGCCCTCGACCGCCCCGCCTGGGGTAGCATCACCGCTTCCAATCCATTTCCGCCGCTGCCCAGCGAATTCACGGGACCCTATCTTGCTCTGCGGTTCCGCTTTTACTACAACCCCGATAAAGCTGATTTGCAGTAAGGTGGGCAGTGTTTCCGATCGAGGGAGTCATCCTGACTGGAGCCGCTTTTCAGGCGAAGGGAAGAGCCTGCCCTGAGCGAAGTCGAAGGGATCTCGCGAGCACTACGCCCACGCTCGTAAGCGTCCCGGGAGATTCCCTAGCCCGACTGAAATGCGCCGGACTCCGGATGACGCCTCCAGAGTGATGACCACATAGGCCGCGGATCCCGGCACGTACTTCTACCAAACGCTGCAGCGATTCTGATTCACCATCGGCGCACCGGCCTTGCAGTGAAATGCTTCCTGAAATTGCGGCATGTTAGACACTACGCCGTTCGTACGATATTTCTCCGGAGAATGCGGATCGACCGTGGCGCGCAGCCGCTTGGTCTCATCGCGGGTCTGGCCGCACCAGCTTTGACCGTAGCCAACGAAGAAGCGCTGCTGGGGAGTGAGTCCGTCGATCGGGTCCAGCGTTTGGCTTTTGGTGTCATCCTTCCATGCCATGTACGCCAGAATCAGTCCTCCCAGGTCGGCGACGTCTTCGCCAAGCGTCAGCTTGCCGTTGATCTTGATGTCGTCGATGATCGTGTAGGTCGAATACTGATCTGAAACGCAGCTGGCTCGCTTCACAAATTCTTTGCCGTCTTCCGGAGTCCACCAGTCTCGCAAATTTCCCTGGGCGTCGAACTGCCGGCCTTCATCGTCGAATCCATGTGTAAGCTCGTGTCCGATAGTGCCGCCGGTGTCGCCGTAGTTTGGAGCAGCGTCGGAGTTGGGATCGAATGCCGGAGGTTGCAGAACGCCGGCTGGAAAGTTGATGTCGTTCATTTGCGGATCGTAATAGGCGTTCACCGTCGGCGGAGTCATGCCCCATTCGCCGCGATCCACGGGCTTGCCGATCTTGGCCAACTGGCGATCGAATTCGAACTTTCGCGCGCGCTCCACGTTCCCCAATTCATCTCCACGCACGATCTCAAGTCTGCTGTAGTCTCGCCACTTGTCGGGATATCCAATCTTGTTTGCCATACCATGCAATTTGGCCAGCGCCTGCTGCTTGGTTGTGGGCGACATCCAGGTCAAACCGTTGATGTCTTGTTCCATCGCTGCCTGAATTTCCTTCACGATCTTCAGCGCCTTTTGTTTCGCGTCAGCACTGAAATATTTATCGACGTATGCCTGGCCCAAGGCTTCGCCAAGGTCGCCATCGACGGCGCGGGTGCACCGTTTCCAGCGCGGTTGAAGTTCTTGTTGCCCACGCAGAGTCTTTCCGTAAAAAGCGAAATTTTCGTTCAGAAACGGCGCGGACAGGTAGGGAGCATCTGCATGCACTAGGTGCCAGCGCAGGTAGGTCTTCCAATCAGCCAGACTCTCCTTCGCAAGCTCCTCGTTCATCGCCTTGAAGAAGTTGGGAGAAGTCACATTCAACGAAGACAGCGCGGGCATTCCGACGTGAGTTAGATAGGCTCGCCACAAAAAATCGGGCGAAATGGCCTCCAGTTCGGTCCTGGTCATTTTATGGTCCAGAGCTTTGGGGTCACGCCGTTCCACTCGGGTCATCGAACCCGTGGCTAAGGCAGTCTCGATGCGCATCACGGTTTGCGCCTCGGCTGCAGAGGTCTCGGGTGCGTCGCCGAGAAGCTCAAACATTTTTTGCACATGCGCAAGGTATTGCTTGCGCAGTTCGACCGATTTCACGTCATCCTTCGTGTAATAGTCGCGGTCGGGTAGGCCGAGGCCCCCCTGATCGGCGTTGGCAATGACCTGATTGGCGTCGCGATAGTCCTGGATCGACTCGAAACGGAACAGGACATTGTCATCGATCATCGCTGCGGCCACGTCGGCGATTTCCGCCTTGGAGCTTATTTTTGCAATTCTCTCCAGCGATGGCCTCAGCGGCTCCGCTCCCCTGGCGTCGATCGCCTTCTCGTCCGTGCAGGAAGCGTAGTAGTCGCCAATTTTTTGATTGACTGCATTGCGCTTCGGATCAGGCGCTGCCGCGGCTTCGAGAATCCCGCGCAAGCGGCCAAGATTCTCATCCTGCATTTTGGAATACGTGTCCCATGACGATTGATCGGGAGGAATCGGATTTCTCTTGATCCATCCTCCGCAGGAATAGGCGAAGAAGTCCACGCACGGATCTACGCTGCGGTCCATGGAAGTGACGTCGAGCGCCGGCTCAGCCTTTTCAATGGCAGGCTGCTGCGCGTTGGCTAGGGAAAAGGAAAGGAAAGACGTGATCGCGAGTGCAATCGATCTCAAGCGCACAATCGCCATTTAATCCTCGTTAGTATGAATTGAAATACTGAGACCCAAAAGTATAAGCCCAAGCGTCAATTCGAATTGTCAGACGCTTGAGATCCGACACGGGGTCTAGCCTTTCCGCAAATGAATCGATCCATCTCCCGTGCGGATCGTAAGCAGGCTGCCACCGCCGTTCAACTTTCCGTGGACCTCATTCTGCCGAATCTTGCCCTCGGTCGTAACGGGCATGTCGAGGTCGATGTGGCCGTCGCTGGTGTGCAAGTCAACATCGGCCGCTAGTTCGCCGGGGACTTCGAGGGAAACGTTGCCGTCGCCGGTCTCCAGTCGCCAACCCGTGGACAGTGACGATCCGCCCGCAGCGCGGACATCGACGTGTCCATCGCCAGTCTTGAGTTCGAGTTCATCGAAGCGGCCATGAGCCGTGATGTGGCCATCGCCGGTCGTAGCGCGCAACTTGCCGTCGACTCCCTCGAGATTCTCGGAGCCGTCTCCGGTGTGCAGGTCCATTTCGCCTTTCAATCCCGCGATATCGATCTTGCCATCTCCAGTTCGCAAATTCACGCGGCCCTCCCGCGGCATCTGGATAATGACGTCCACTTTATGGTTGCCCCATTCGATGTTGAAGTTGTGGTGCGGGTAGTGCACATCAATTTCGACCGAGTCGCCAGTCTGATGCTCTTCGACCCGGATGCTGCCTTCGCCGATCTTGTAGCGCGAAGTGAGGACTTTGGCTTCAATCTTGTTCTGATCCCAGGTCGTGACGCGAATGTTGGCGTCGGACGTTTCGATCCTCAGTTCGGGCTTTCCCGTGAGGTTGTAGGTCTTCGACCATTCGTCGGCGTGGGCGGGTAGAACACCGACGATTGTCGTAACCAGAATGGCAAGGAGCAGGCGCGTCATCGCATCAAGTTTCATAAAATCCTCCGGCGGGGCAGACCCTGCCCCTCTCTTGGACGTGGTTACGAAAAATCGATGAGTTCAGTTCCATCGAAATACTCTCCTAACGTGTGTGCGGCTCGACATACGCCATGCGAATCAGCGTTCGCTCCGAAAACGGCAGATACAACAGCGCAGCGCTTGCCGCGAAAGCCGCGCCCAAACCGATCTCCTGGATCAGCAGAAACGGAGCAATTGCCCACAACTGGTCCAGCGCCAGCACGAACGGAAACAGTCGACGAAATTTGTCGCCTAGGCGCTGGTAGTCAAATCCCACCGCGGACATCAGGTACAGGCGCAGTGGAATCCCGACCCCGGCGGTGACCATCACAGTTCCAGCAAGGACAGACGCACCCCATAAGGGAAGAAAGGAGTCCGCTACGATCTGGACATCGTGCAGGCGAAACAGGGCCGTGAGATAGAAGATCAGATACATGAGCTGAATCAAACCGAAGAGCCCGCGAGTGATGGTTCGACGAGGAATGGGAACCTCGAGTTCGGGATGCAGCGCCAGAGCGGGCAGAGACGTGCCCGGCGATGTCGTCCTCGTGGACGCACGGACTTGCCTGTTTGCGATCGCCTCGTCTCCGAACATGGACTGTTTCTCTATCTGTTCGACGGGAGCGATGAACCGGTATCCTCGGCGCGCCAGCGTTTCCACGTAGCGCGGACTGGAGGCGGAATCTCCTAGCGCCTCGCGCACCTTGTTAATGGCCGTGTTCAGGCTGTGGTCGAAGTCGACGAATGTGTCGGAGGGCCAGAGTTTCTGCTGCAACTCTTCGCGGGTTATGACTTCTCCCGTACGCTCTAGCAGCAGAGCCAGCACCTGAAACGGTTGCTCCTGCAGACGCAGCTTTACACCGTTCCTGCGTAGTTCGCCCACGCTAAGATCGAGCTCAAACACTCCAAACCGCGCGACTTTCGCTCTGTTTTGCGGCGCAGGCATAGACATTCACGACGCCGTAGTTTAGCACTCAAGATGCTCACCTAGAGACGGCCGCCTCGGCTGTCTCGGTCGGGCGCCCACGGCCGCAGTCGGAATTTGTTCCCCAGCGCTACAATATCCGCGTGCCTACCCCAGAGATCCGCGTTCCGTCCCCTGAAGCCCAGCGCGACGCGCACAACGAGCGCCGCCACGCGGTCTATGCATCGCAAGCGGCCGGACTGTTGCTGATCGCCCTTCTGCTGCTCGTCCTCACGCTGGTTCGCTACTGGCATCACATTCACTGGAGCCTGCGCTGAACGTGGGTTCGGAACACGGCGACATCGCTCCACACCAGCCGCTACTGGTGGTCATCCTGGGGCCCACCGCTAGCGGAAAGACTGCCCTATCTCTGGCGCTGGCGGAAAAGTTCTACGGCGAAATTGTCAACTGCGATTCGGTCGCAATGGTGCGGGATTTTGATATCGGCACCGCCAAGCCTAGCGCCATCGAACGGGCGCGCGTTCCTCACCATCTTTTCGATGTTCTCGATCCCACCCAGTACATCACGGCCGGTGAATATGCTCGCCAGTCGCGGCAAGTACTCAACGAAATTAGTCTCCACCATCACTTGCCCATCGTCGTTGGAGGTACAGGACTGTACTTGCGCGCTCTGCTGGAGGGGCTTTTCCCAGGTCCGCAACGCTCGGAAGAGTTGCGCGAGCGTTTGCGCGAAAGTGTCGCGAACCACAGCTCTGGTCATCTCCACCGAATTCTCCGGCATCTTGACCGCGCCGCCGCCGAAAAAGTTCACGCCAACGATATCCCCAAACTGATCCGGGCCATCGAGGTCTGCCTGGCGTCGCGACAAAAAATGTCCAAACTCTGGCAGCAGGGGGCGGACCCGTTGCGCGGCTTCCGCATTTTGCGGCTCGGACTCGACCCGGACCGCGCTGCGCTCTACGACCGCATCAATCAGCGAGCTCGGCGGATGTTCGAAATCGGACTGATCGACGAGACCGAGCGCTTGGTTCAGAAATATGGCGCAACCGCGCGTGCACTGACATCGCTCGGGTATAGACAGGCCGTCCAGTTCCTTGGGGGAGAATTGACCCGGGAGCAGGCAGTCCAAGCGGCGCAGCGGGCTCATCGCAACTACGCGAAGCGGCAGATGACGTGGTTTCGACGGGAGCCGGATGTGCAATGGTTCAAAGGATTCGGCGACGATCCAGCGATTCAAGAGGAAGCGCTTCGATCCGTGGCCGCTTAAGCGTTAATGTGGGGATATGCGCTCTCGGCTGTTCCCACGCACCAAAACCTGCTGTTCTGCTATCGTTCCTGCATGATCAGAATGTTCTTTGCCATGGTTCTCGCTCTATGTGTGTCCGCGTCAGTGGTCGCCAAAGACAAGCAACTGCGGCCGGCGCCTCTGAATACCGCTCGCGGCGACAAGTGGGCCGAGAAGACGCTCCGCCATCTTTCCGTGGAAGAAAAAATTGGTCAGGTCTTTATGATCTGGTGCCGCGCCAGCTTCCTCAATGTGGAAAGTCCCGAATACCTGCAATGGCTCGAAGACATGAAGAAATATCACGTGGGCTCCTTCACCATGTCGGTGCACGTCGACGGTCCATTCCTTCTACGCACTGAGCCCTACGAAGTTGCCGAATTGCTCAACCGCCTGCAACGGGAGTCCAAGCTACCCTTGCTGTTCGCGGCGGACTTTGAACGCGGTCTCTCCAACCGCTTGCTGGGCGCAACCGTCTTTCCCCACGCCATGGCCTTCGGCGCCGACGGCAACGTTGAAGACGCCGAGACCTTCGGCCTCATCACCGGCCATGAAGCGCGATCCATCGGCGTTCACTGGAATTTCTTTCCCGACGCCGACGTGAACTCGAATCCTGCCAATCCCATTATCAACACCCGCTCCTTCGGAGAAGATCCCAAACAAGTCGGCGATCTGGTTTCGGCCTACATCAAAGGCGCGCACGAGGCTGGAATGCTGACCACGGTGAAACATTTCCCCGGGCACGGGGACACTGCGACCGACTCACATCTGGGAGTCGCCAGCGTGAACGGGGACCGCGCTCATCTGGATTCGATCGAACTTCCGCCATTCCGCCAGGCGATCGCCGCCGGCGTCGACTCCGTGATGGTGGCGCACGTCACAGTGCCTGCGCTCGATTCCGATCCGAATCACGTTGCCACGATTTCACCTTTCATTGTTTCCGACCTGCTGGAACAGCAACTCGGATTCAAGGGCCTCATTGTGACCGATGCTCTCGATATGGCGGGCCTGACGCATCTGTTCGCCAACGACATTGGCCGCGAGGCAGTCGAGGCTTTCAAAGCGGGCAACGATCTGTTGATCATTCCGCCTGACCTGGGCGCCGCATACGAATCCATGCTCAAGGCGGTGCGATCGGGCGAGATTTCCAAGCAACGTCTCGACCGTTCTGTTCTCAAGATTCTGAAACTAAAAGGAGAGTTGGGTCTCAACAAATCGCGCACCGTTGACCTCAATGCGCTGGCAACCGCCGTCGGCAAGCCGGAAAACATTGCTTTCGGCCAGCAGGTGGCCAACTCGGCCATTACGCTCGTACGAGAGAACGGCAAAATGCTACCCCTGAAATCAAAGGGAACCGCCAAGGCCGGCCTTCCGTATATGACCAGAGAGGAGACCCACAACCAAGTGGTTGCCGTCCTTTTCTCCGACGATGTTCGAACGGATTCCGGTCGCGCCTTCGGGCGCGAGTTCCGTGCCCGCATCCCGGACGCCCGCGTGATTTATGTGGACCCTCGCATCGCCGCAGGCATGAGTGACGACGTTCTGAAAGCAGTCGACGAAGCGCAAACTGTAATCGCCGCAGTTTATGTGATTCCGACGGCAGGCAAAATCGGCAATTCGGTGGGTATGTCCGATGCGACCGGTACTCTGCTGCAGCAGTTACTCGATCATGCCGCGGCGAAGACTGCCGTGGTTGCTATGGGCAATCCTTATCTTGCCAGTGACTTCCCTACGATCGAGAATTACATGTGTACATTCTCTAACGCGACGGTCTCGGAAGTGGGCGCAATCAAAGCGCTCTTCGGGGAGATTCCGATTCGCGGACATTTACCGGTGACGATCCCAAATGTTGCCCAGCGCGGCGCCGGTCTTGAGCGCCCAGCGCAAGTCGCTAAAGGAGGTTTTTTGTATGCACCGAACTAAGTCACAACTCGTGAGTACGTTCGCTTTAGGGCTCGCGGCGGTCATCGCTCTGCTTCTGCCAGCTTGCAGCGTGAACGTGAAGAAGCAGCAGAACGGGGAAGACAAACAGGTCGATATCGACACGCCAGTCGGCGGCATTCACGTGAGCCAAGGCGCCAATGTGGGGGATGTGGGCCTTGCAGTCTATCCCGGTGCACGCCTGAAGCAAAAAGATTCCGACGGCGAAGACAAGAGCGCCAATGTAAACATCTCGAGCTTCGGCTTCGGGTTGAAGGTCGTTGCGTTGGAATATGAGTCCGACGATTCCCCCGCCAAGCTGGTTGCCTATTACAAAGACCAAATGCAAAAGTACGGCCACGTGCTCGAATGCCACACCAGCCACCTTGATGTCAACACCGACATGAAGCGTTCCAATCACAGCTCCAATGAACTGGCTTGCGAGGGAACGAGTGGCAGCAACATCGAGCTGAAAGTCGGCACGAAAGAAAACCAGCACATCGTCGCCGTGGAGCCGGAGGGCAAGGGTTCAAGCTTCTCGCTGGTATATGTACGCACGCACGGCAAGGATGCGGAAATCTAGACGCTTCGCTTTTCAGGAGGAATATGATGTCTCGTCATCATCTGACACTTGCACTCGCTTTGACTCTCGGGATGACGTTGCCTCTCATGGCACAGAATTCCGACAATCCTAATAAGAATTTCGACATCCAAAGCACGGTCGGCGACCTGCATATTGGCAGCGACGCTGACGCGCGCAAAGCGGGCCTGCCACTCTATCCGGGCGCGCGTCTCAAATCAGATGATGAAAACAGGAGCCCGGCCAATCTGAGCGTTCTGACCGAGGGCTTCGGTATTAAGCTGGTGGTCGCCCAATATACCTCCGATGATGCCCCCGCCAAGATTGTCGACTTCTACCGCGACAAACTGAGGAAGTACGGCAAGGTTTTGGAGTGCCATTCTCAAAAGCATGGCGGCGATGTCTCAGTGCATGACGATGATAAAAGCCCCAAAGACAGCAAAGATTCTAAGGACAGCAAGGAATTGAAATGTGACGAGAATTCGGGCCCGGTCACCGAACTGAAAGTGGGCACTGAAGATAACCAGCATGTCGTAGCCATCGAACCCGGCGATGCGGGCAAAGGATCTAAGCTCGCTCTTGTCTATCTGTACAGTCGCGGCAAGCGCGGCGATATCTAGCGCTCGGATCCTCGTCGACATTCAAGCCCATTGAGATTTGCGTCCTTGCCTCGACGCTTACCCGTGCGTTACCTTTCAGACACACCCTTGTTGGATTCTGATGGAACAGCCTTGCTACAAGTGCAGGCAAGTCGTGGAAGAGGGCGTACCCTTTTGTCCGCATTGCTCGGCCCCGCAGATTCGCGTGGTAATCGCTGAGCCGGTGCCTTCCCCAATCTTCGCCGCCGTCGGCCCATGTCAAAACGCAGCCGTCCTCACGTCGTCGCAGGTCGTGCCCGTCCTTGCTCTTCCCATGCAGTGGGCTGAAGCGTTCCGACCGTGCGCCTTGGCAGCGTTGGTCGCCTCCCTGCTGATGTCGATGGGACTAAATCCATTTGTAGCCATGTTTAGCGTCGGATTCCTGGCCGTGGTTTTTTATCGCCAGCGACGCCGGGGAATCTCGATCAAAGCTCCTGCCGGCGCCGCTCTCGGCGCGCTCAGCGGATTGCTCTGGTTCGCAATGTCCTCTGTTCTTGAAGCATTGATCGTGATCTTTCTGCACAAAGGCCCAGACCTCCGCAACGAACTGATTATCAAAATCCAGCAGGCAGCCTCACAAACCAGCGACCCCCAAGTGCAGGGCCTTTTCGAACGCCTCAAAACACAAGGTGGACTTGAGTTCCTGATGTTAGCGGGTCTGCTGTTCGCGTTCCTCGCCTCGATCATACTGGGAGGTCTTGGCGGAGCTCTGGGCGCGACCATCCTCCGCCGCCGCGAAAAATCCTGATGTGTAGCGCCGGCATTTCGCCTCAGCCTACGGCTCTTGCAGCGGCGTGCACACGCCACGTATGATGCACCGTTTGCCCTTTTTCCAATGAACACGCCCGCACGCGGTTCGCTGCTCGGGATCGAACACCTCGACGCGAAGGAAATCCTGGGCCTGCTCAAGTTGGCTCGCCGCATGAATCCGGTGAAGGTTCGTCCGCTCCTCCGCGGCAAGCGCATCGTGCTTCTGTTTTACGAAGCCTCGACCCGTACTCGCTCTTCCTTCGAGTTCGCCGCAAAATCACTCGGGGCCATGACCACACTCGTGCAATCCTCCGGATCGAGCATTGAGAAAGGCGAATCCTTGCTCGACACCGGATACACGCTGCGCGCGGTAGGCGCGGACTGCATCATTATCCGCCATCCCTCGGCCGGCGCGCCGCATCTGATGGCGCAGCATCTCGACATCCCCATCATTAACGCGGGCGACGGCATGCATGAGCACCCTTCGCAGGCGCTACTCGATGCCTTCACGATTCTGAAACATAAGAAGTCGCTCAAGGGCTTGCAAGCCACGATCATTGGCGACATCCTGCACAGCCGCGTGGCGCGCAGCGCTTGTCATCTGCTGACCAAGTTTGGAGTGAAGCTGACGCTGTGCGGTCCTCCCGAGTTCGTTCCCGACGTCGCTGCGACGCTGGCCCCGGGGCTGCGCATCACCCGACATATCGAAGACGCCCTGCGCGGCACCGACGTGATCATGCTGCTGCGCGTACAGAAAGAGCGTCTTGCCGGCCAGAAAATTCGCTTGCAAGACTACATTGCGCGCTACCAGATGACGACGTCACGCCTGAAACTGGCGAGGCGCGACGCCATTGTGATGCATCCCGGCCCCATTATCCGCGGCCTGGAGTTAACGGCCGAGGTTGCCGACGGCCCTCAGTCCGTGATCGTCGACGAAGTCCGCAATGGAGTGCCCACGCGTATGGCGATCTTAGCGCGGGCATTAGGAAAGGCGAAATGAGCCGCGGATTTTCACGAATCGACACGGATTTTGCGTCGCGTATCGACTTTCAGAGAGATGCGGACTGAATGCCGAGTTCCGAATGCTGACTGCTAAGAGCCGAAAACGCGAGAGTGCGTCGCTGCTGATCAAGGGCGGCCACTTGATCGATCCCGCGGCGAAGATCAACGCGCCGATGGACATCCTCCTGCGCGATGGCTGTGTCGCCGAGGTCGCTCTGCCCAACAAAACTCGTGGCAGCGCTGAGGAAAAATTCGACGCCCGGGGCCTAATCGTTGCGCCCGGATTCATCGACCTGCACGTTCACCTGCGTGAGCCCGGCCAAAGTTACAAAGAGACCATTGCCAGTGGTACCGGCGCCGCTGCCGCTGGAGGCTTCACCTCGGTCTGCACCATGCCCAACACAGCGCCCGTGGTCGACACAGCGGAGTGGGTCGCGTGGCAACGCAATCCTGAGCGAGCGGCTGTCGTGAATGTGTTTCCGATTGCCGCCGCCACGCGCGGCAGCAAGGGCGGAACTCTCACCGACTTCGCCGCCCTGCAACGCGCTGGAGCCGTCGGCGTTACCGACGACGGCAAACCGATTCTCGACGACGATGTCATGCGCATGGCCTTGCGTCTCGGCGCCGAACTGAATTTCCCAGTGGTCCAGCACGCAGAGGACACCCGCCTCACAGAAAATTGCTCGATGCACGCGGGTCCTACCAGTTTCCGCCTGGGTTTGCGCGCCATGCCGGCCGCCGCCGAAGCCGCCATCGTTGATCGCGACGTTATGCTGGCGCAGCAGATTCGCGAATCGCGTTTACACGTGGCCCATCTCTCCACCGCCGACGCGCTCAAGTCCGTCCGCCGCGGCAAACGCGCGAAGGCCCGCGTGACCTGCGAAGTCACGCCGCACCACTTCACTCTGATCGACGAACATGTCGGCGAATACGACACCAACTTCAAGATGAATCCTCCTCTGCGTTCGGCGACGGACCGCGAGGCTATCCTTGTCGCGCTGGCCGACGGCACGGTCGACGCCATCGCTACTGACCATGCCCCGCACGCTGTCCACGAAAAGCAGGTCGAATTCGAACGCGCCTCCTTCGGCATCACCGGTCTGGAGACAGCACTGGCGTTGGCGATCACCAAACTTCATCCGGAGCACAGAATTCCCCTGACGCGCATCGTCGAACTATTCACCGCAGGTCCTGCCCGAGTCTTCGATCTTCCCGGCCGCGGATCACTCGTTCGTGGCAGCCACGCTGACGTGACCATCTTCGATCCGAAAAGGCGCTGGACCTTCGAAGCCATCAAGTCGCGATCGCTCTCGCACAATACTCCGTTCGACGGTTGGCAGTTCACAGGAAAAATTGTGGCCACAATCGTGAGCGGGAAGGTCGTCTACCGCGTGGATTGAAGTGTATGTGCTCGTGTGGGAACGGGCGCCTTCGCCCGTCGAGACCGAGCGAAGCTCGGCTGCGCAGTCAGTTCTCCAAAATTCTCATTCGTTTCCCCACCCGCCCCAACACCTCCAGCGCCTGCTCCAACTCCTCTTTCGTGTGCGTCGCCGTCATGATGGTGCGGATGCGCGCTTTGCCCTCCGGTACCGTGGGGAACGCGATGCCCGTCCCCAGCACACCTTCTTTGAAGAGTTCGCGCGAGAAATCCATGGTCAGCTTGCCGTCGCCGATGATGATGGGAGTGATCGGAGTTTCACTGGCAGGAGTCGCTTTCCCACCGATGTCGAAGCCCAGCAGGCCAAGTTCTTTTTTCCAGAAGCGCGTGTTCTCCCAGAGTTTTTCCATGCGCTCGGGCTCGTTTTCCAGAACATCGAAGGCAGCGATGCACGTGGCCGCCACCGACGGCGGATGCGATGTTGAAAATAAGAACGGGCGTGCCCGATGATAGAGAAAATCAATCAGATCGCGAGTACCGCAAACATATCCGCCCAGTGCGCCAATTGCCTTCGACAGCGTTCCGACCTGAATATCGACTCGACCGTGCATCTTGAAATGATCGACCGTGCCGCGGCCGTTGCGGCCGAGTACGCCGGAGGCGTGCGCGTCGTCGACCATCATGATGGCGCCGTATTTTTCGGCCAGGTCGCACAGCGCGGGCAGCGGGCCGATATCGCCGTCCATCGAGAACACGCCGTCAGTGATCAGCAGTTTCTTGCCCGGCTCATTCTTAATGCTGTCCAACTGCTCTTCCGCGTGCGCTATATCTTTGTGGCGGAACACCAGAATCTTCGCCTTCGAGAGCCGTGCGCCATCGATGATCGAAGCGTGATTGAGCGCGTCGGAAATGATGAAATCGTCCTTGCCCAGCACCGCAGACACTGTTCCCGCATTGGCCGCAAAGCCTGACTGGAAGACGACGCAGGCCTCCACATTCTTGAAGCGCGCAATCTTTTCCTCGAGTTCCATGTGAATCTTCATCGTCCCGGCGATCGTGCGGACCGCGCCCGATCCCACGCCGTATTTGCGCGTCGCCTCCAGCGCGGCTTCGCGCAGCTTGGGATGCGTCGTTAACCCCAGATAATTGTTCGACGCGAGGTTGATAACTCTCTTCCCATCGAACGTGCAGACCGGCGCCTGTTCGTCATCAAGCACGCGCAGCTTGAAGTGCGTGCCCTTGGCCTTGAGTTCGTTGAGTTGGTCGGTGAGATAAGAGAGGGGATTGGTGCGGGTTGATGTAGTCATGGAGCCTCAAGATTTTCTTTGCCACGGATTCACACGGATTAACACGGACGAATAAGAATGAGATTAATTCCTCGGCCCAATCCTTGTGACCTCGGGAAATCGAGTCGAGACCACGTCAATAATGTGGCACTCACAGACTAATTCGACGTGGAGCAGTGGCCCTGGGTATTCCTTGTCCGCCAACGTTGCGCGGGAGATGTAGTCCAGAAAGTGTGACTTACTATAGAGCCGCGCAAATCGCCCGGAAAATTCCTCCGACTCGTTGCGGGTCGCGTATGATTCATTCGTCAGGGAGTATGCTACATAGTTGTCCCAGATAATCTCGAAAACACGACTGTTTGCTGTGGGTCCGACGAGATGGCAATTTGCAATTTCCGTTCCGGCAAACTCGACGCTCACTTCTTCAGGCATCACGAACGCTTCTTCTATTAAAAGACGCAGGCAGTTTTGTTTGGTCTCTCCGATCTCACGCAGGTAGAGGCTGCCGCACGTATCGAGCTCGGCGAGATCTTTCGAGAGTGATTCCATCTTCGTTTTCTTATCCGTGTTCATCCGCGTAAATCCGTGGCCAAGGGGCTACCTTATTCCATTCGGGTACACCAGAATCTTGCTCGCTTCGCCGGTTTTCAGCCTCTCCATTCCTTTGGAGAAATCTTTCATGGAGATGCGATCGGTGATCACGGGATGCAGATTGAGCTTGCCGCTCTTGAGCAGCGCGGTCATCTGGTACCAGGTCTGGTACATGCGACGCCCGTTGATGCCTTGCACCGTAATCCCCTTGAAAATGATGTCCTCGGAAAAGTTCAGCGAGATCGGTTTTGAAGTCAGACCGAGCAAGGAGATTCTTCCGCCGCGCCGTACAATGTCAAAAGCGGTGCGAATCGAGTCCGGATGCCCCGCCATTTCCAGCACTACATCGACCCCCAGCCCCCCAGTCTTCTCCATCACAATCGAGTGCACATTTTCTTTCGCCGGATTGAGTACATAATCGGCGTTCATCTCGCGCGCTATCCGGGCGCGATGTTCGTTGACTTCAAGCGCGAAGACCGAAGTCGCGCCGACGGCCTTGGCCACGGCAATCGAAAATAGTCCAATCGGCCCGCAGCCGGTGATGGCCACGCTCTTGGCCGCGATCTCGCCGGCCAGCACACTATGCACTGCATTGCCCAGCGGATCGAGAATCGATGCATACTCCAGTGGAATGGCGGGATCGAGTTTCCAGATATTGGATTCCGGAATCACCACGTATTCGGCGAACGCGCCGTCAGCGTCCACGCCAATGATTTTCACGTTTTGGCAGATGTGCGCCTCGCCAGTGCGGCACTGCAGGCACTTGCCGCACGCCACATGCATTTCGGCGGAAACGAAGTCGCCTTCCTTGACGCTGGTGACTTCCTCGCCGAACGCCGCCACTTCCCCGCAAAACTCGTGCCCGGGAATCAGGGGAGGATGAATGCGATTCTGAGCCCACCGGTCCCAGTTATAAATGTGCAGATCAGTGCCGCAAATCGATGCCACTCTCACCTTCACCAGCACTTCGCTGCGCCCGAAAGCAGGAATCTTTACCTGCCGAATCTCCGCGCCTGCCGCCGCTTCTGGCTTGACCACCGCCAGCATTGTTGAAGCCATAATTGCCACCCTATATCGAACGAAACCCGCTAGAACACAAAACATTTGATTTTAACACCGCGGGCGTTTGCCCCGGTGCGCGTCCATATCTGCGCGTCATAAGTTGGATCGGCCGCAACCGCGAAAACCGCAGCCTGGATAACCGCATCGAACGACCCAGCACTTTTCCTGCCGGAGGTTAGAATCAGTTTATGTGTGCTCGTTCGTTTGCGGTCTTTCTGGTGTGCGCCAGTATTCTTTGCGGCGCATCAGCTTCGGCGGCTCCGGTAGCCGTCCGTTATAAGGAAGCCTTGCTCCACGGCTTTCTCGTGCTCAGCACGCTCGATGGCACTCAAATCGCGGAGGGCGACCTTACCCAAGTCCCGCATGGCAACCGGATCACGAGCCACCTGACGTTGCGATTCAAGGACGGTTCACGATCAGAGGAAACTACCATTTTCTCGCAGCGCACCTACTTCCGGCTCGTCAGCTATCACTTGGTGCAGAAGGGCCCCGCGTTTCCGCACCCAACCGAAATTACGATTGCCCCCGATACAGGACAGGTCACAGTCAATTACACCGGAGACGACGGTAAAGAGAAGACAGAGAGCGAGCGTCTTAAGCTGCCGCCTGATCTCGCCAACGGCCTGGTTCTCATCCTGCTGAAGAATCTCGGACCCAATCCATCGCCGCTGGAAGTATCGATGGTGGTGCCGACGCCGAAGCCTCGACTCGTGAAGCTGGCGATCAGCAATCCAGGCAAAGATCCTTTCACCCTTGCCGGAGCCGCTCACGAAGCATTGCATTTCGTCCTCAAAATTGAGATCGGCGGAATCGCCGGACTGGTGGCGCCGTTGCTGGGAAAGCAGCCCCCCGACGCCCACATTTGGATTGAAGGTGGAGAGTCGCCAACATTCGTTAAATCGGAAAGCATCGCTTTCCTCGGAGGTCCGATATGGCGGACTGAACTTGTCGCTCCTGTCTGGCCCAAGGCGGCGACCACGGAGCCGAAGAAAGAAAGCCCCGAGAAACGCTAGTTTGGGATTCCACCGCCACCAGCGAGTTGGGTCAGGGCCGTACAGCCGAGGCGGCTGTCTCTACTGGATATGTCATAGCTCAGAGCCTGGCCTTCGGCGCGACCTTCTTAAATTCTTCTGACTTCCCCCTTGGAATGCTCAGCGTCTTCCACTCACTCGACCGCAGATGCTTGGCCAGAAACACGATCTGACCGAGATGTGCCGCGTAGTGCGCAATCTGCCGGTTGATGGCTTGCAGGACTGTGTGCGGCTCCCCGCGAATAGTTACCGTGCGCGTCACATCTTCAGGCTTGAGCACCTCAATCGCTCCCAGCACGCAAGCCCAACCTTCTTCCCACCACGCCATAACATTTTCGCGAGTGGTCGCCCCACTCACCTCAAACTCGCGATCGCGAAAGCGGTCCGGTTTTTCGCCGTCGCTGGTGAGGAAGTCGGTGAAGCGCGAACGCATGTTCCCCGCCAAATGCTTCACCAGTATCGCAACGGAGTTCGACTCCGGATCGGGCGCTAGAAAAAATTCATCGTCACCAAGCTGCGCCATCGCGCTTTCGCCCATGCGTTTGTATCCGCGCATCTGGCGGCGCGCTTCATCAAGATAATGAGCGGCGAGATCGGTCGCCATTGTTTTCTGCTTCTCCAAATCTATGCCTGACCCCAGCCTCCGCCGCCCGGCGTCTCAATCGTAATCCGTTCGCCCTTGCGCAGACGGGTACTGAACTTCGCCGGCATCAATTCAACCGAACCATCGCGGCGCATGATGAAAGTCTTTCCCGGCGCGCCGTCCGCTCCTCCCGACAGTCCCCACGGTCCGCGGGTGCGGCGGTCGGCCAATAGCGTTACTTCGCAGTCGGTGAGCACTTCAATTTCGCGAACAATTCCGTCGCCGCCGCGAAATTTTCCTTCGCCACCGCTGCCCGCTCGCAGCGAATAGCGTCGAACGCGCAGCGGATACGCATACTCCAACGCCTCCGCCGGGGTATTCAGTGAATTCGTCATGTGAGTATGCACGCCAGAGACACCGGGCTTGCCGGGTCGAGCGCCCATCCCGCCGGCGATCGTCTCGTAGTAAGCGAACGGCTCGCCGCTGCACGGATCGTTCGGCTTAGCATTGATGCCGCCGATAGTCAAATTGTTCATCGTCCCCGAGGCTGCGGCCGGAATGCGTTCTGGAATGGCCTGCACCAGCGCCCGCAGCAGCGCATCGACGATGCGCTGCGAGGTCTCGACATTCCCTCCGGCAACGGCCGCAGGCGGCCGCGCGTTCACGATGGTGCCTTCGGGCGCGATGACCCGAATCGGCCGCATCAATCCAGCTGCGGCGGGAACATCCTCCGCCAGCAGGCAGCGAAATACGTAGAAGCACGCCGAGTATGTAATCGCCGCAACCGCATTCACGCTGCCCTCAACCTGCGGATCGCTGCCGGTGAAATCGACCGCGACCTCGTGCTTTGAGGTTACCTTCACCTTTACGGCAATCTTCACCGGATGATCGCTGATTCCATCTCCATCCAAAAAATCCTCAGCCCAATATTCTCCTACAGGCACGCGCTGCAAAAACGAGCGCATCAGCTCCTCGGAATAGTCGAGCAGATCAGCGACCGCCCGCCGGGCCTGCTCCAGTCCATATCGAGAGCAAACCTCGCGCAGGCGGTCGCTGCCCGTATGGCAAGCAGCAATCTGCGCCCCCAGATCGCCTTCGCGTTCTTCCGGCGTGCGTACATTGTTCAGCACCATGGCGAGCACATCTTTATTCACTTCACCTCGTCGCCTCAATTTCACCGGAGGGATGCGCACGCCTTCCTGGTAGATCTCGCGACAGAGCCCCATCGATCCCGGATAAGCTCCGCCCACATCCGCATGATGCGCCCGCGAAGCCACATAAAAATCGGGACCCGTGTGGAGCGGGCACTTTTGCCCGCGAACCATGGAACCCTTGTGGGCGCGCGTGACTCGCCCGGTATCCACATACACCGGCGCGACCAACGTAATGTCTGGCAAATGCGTCCCCCCGCGGAAGGGATCGTTCAGCATCACCACATCCCCCGGCTCCATCGCGTCCGCATCAATCGCAGCCCGCACCGACATCGGCATCGATCCTAGATGCACCGGCATGTGATCGCCCATCGCAATTACCTCGCCCACGCCATCGAACACCGCGCAGGAATAATCGCGCCGTTCCTTGATGTTCGGAGAAAATGCGGTACGCCGCAGCGCCGCTCCCATCTCCTCCGCAATGGAGTGATACAGATTCTTGAAAATCTCAAGCTCAATAGGATCGCGCTCCATAGCGGGCAGTGTACTACTAGCTGGTGGTCGCTCGTCGTTGGTCGTTCGTCGTTGGCAACCTGTTGTCTGAAAGATTTGGCGAACGACCAACGACCGCGGCAAACCACCGCGGCACATGAACAAATCTGCGAAAGACCTCAAGAATTGTGTTGACACTTTATTAATACTGCCGCAATATCTTGTGATATAGGACCTTGCTCTACAATAAGTAGGGTCGGTCTTTCAAAGTACAAGGGCCCGTAGTCGAGAACCTTTGCAAGGGAAAATCGTTCACGGAGGAACCTTCATGGCAACCAAAAAGAAGGCAAAAAAGAAGAAACATTAACCGTCGGCGAGACGATACCTCGCATACGCCACGAATTTCACTGGCCTCTTAAGAGAAGCACCTCTTAAGGGGCTTTGCCTTTTGGGCGTGATGTGCGAAGCAGGTGCCCAAATTGACTCCTTGCATACAATAAAAGCAGCCCCCTCGGAGTCATTGTCGGCGTTCCCGACTGTTCAACTTGAATGATGGAGTTTATGAAACGGCTTTTGCGGAGATCCGCTGTCCTCCTATCGCTCCTCGCTGTTGCGGGATGCGGCAGCAACCGCCACCTCCAAAGTGTGAGCCTGAATCCCGCTTCGGCAGACGCGCGGAATTTCCCGAATGGCCAGGTTTCATTCATTGCCACCGGCACATTCAGCAGCCCGCCGTCCCCGCAGAACCTCACGAGCAAAGATGTTTTCTGGTGCGTCGGCAGTACCAGCGGAGATTGTGTCGGCAACGTGAATCCGGGCGCCAACCTCGATCAAAATGGCACCGCTCAGTGCAACCCTGGATTTGTAGGGACGGCGACCATCCTTGCCGGGACGCAATCGTCGGTGATGGTGAATCCCGATCAGGGACCGCAGCTAAAGGTTTTCGGTGCGGCCCAGTTGACCTGTCCCTGAACTCCCGAGCACGAAATTCTTCGATGCCCTCGCCCCACCCTGTGGCACAATAGGCAGACCGCGCGGCTTTTGCCCTGCGATCGAGAAAATGGCGCCCCGAAAAAAAAACTCGGCGAAGCACAGGGCGGATGAAATCCTAATCCCCGACAAACTCTATTTCCGCATCGGTGAAGTAGCCACGCTGTGTCACCTGCCGGCTTACGTTCTGCGTTTCTGGGAGTCCGAATTTCCGCAACTGAAGCCGGTGAAGAGCAGCACCGGACAAAGAATGTACCGTAAGCGCGACGTCGAAAGCGTGCTGCGCATCAAGCAACTGCTCTACGAACAGGGATTCACCATCTCCGGGGCCCGCCAACAGCTTCGCGCTGAAATCAAATCCGACAAGACGCAGACCGCGATCCCGTTTCCAACCCAATCGGCCCCCGAGATTCAGAATATCCGTCAGGGCCTAAGGGAAATTCTGAGCCTGTTGTCGACTCGCCGCACGGGATAGTCTCTCCACATACAATCGCTCCCAGGAATCGGACGCTATCGACTGACGTCCGTTCCCACTGTGGTGCGGGTCAACTTGAACCTGCCTCCGATCTAGCCTAGAATCGCTCCGCCATGACATCGGAACCGCTGGAGATCGAGCGTCTGGACCGCGGAGTGCTGAGCCTCCATGGGCCGCTAACCATGGAGAACGTCTCTTCTTTCATGAACGCGGTGCGCCGGGAAGATGCTCCCACCATGATTCTGGACTTCAGCGGCGTCGCTTATGTTGACTCTTCGGGGCTGGGTTCGCTGGTCAGCGCCTGCACTTCCTGCGCCAAGGCCGGGCGTCGAATGGCGCTGACCGGTGTGAACAAACGCGTGCTGAATGTCTTCGAGATTACCCGGGTCGAGCAGATCTTCCTGATGTTTCCCACACTGTCCGACGCACTGGAAGCCTTCACCAACGCGGGGACGGCGTAACAGCGGTCACGAGACAGCCGCCTCGGCTGTCGGCCGGCAAGCCTGCCGAGGTGCGATTGCTAAAAGCAGCGACTTCACGCTACGCGCGCGGAATTCGCCTTCTTCGAGCCGCCCGCGTTCACCGCGTCCAGCCGGATGCGCGTAACGCGCGCCGTTTCCTGCACCAGATCGCTGGTAAACTTGGCGCCTTCTCC
>Ga0073928_10002991_pt1 | contig 27507 bp, 29 predicted proteins | sample PaiPotPPA55metaG_FD_76969 | JGI IMG/M metagenome (GOLD analysis project Ga0073928, IMG submission 76969) | Iron sulfur acid spring bacterial and archeal communities from Banff, Canada, to study Microbial Dark Matter (Phase II) - Paint Pots PPA... ...
ACCTACGATCCTAAGCGCCTGCATGGCATCGCCGCCTACCGGGAAATCGCCAGAGACTTTGCCGAAGGCGACCGGCTCCAGTTCACGGTCAGCAAGCCCGACATGGACATCAAGAACCGTGACCTGGGCACGGTGGAACGCATCGACGGCACCGACATGACTGTCCGCATGGATGGCGACAAGGCCCGGACTTTGACATTCGACGCTTCCGAGATGCGCCACTTCGACCACGGCTACGCCGTCACCTCGCATAGCTCTCAGGGACTCACCACGGATCGAGTCCTGGTCAACATGGACACCGCAGCACACCCCGAACTCATCAACACTCGCTTCGCTTATGTGTCCGTTTCTCGCGCGTCCGAAGACGCGCGAATCTACACGAACAACGCAACAACGCTCGCCGAGCGCCTCAGTACCGACATCAGCAAAGCCTCCGCTGTCGAGGTCGCAAGACCGAACAGCGAAACGCAAGCTCACCAACCCCAATCGAAGGAGCAGACCATGACAAACACCAAAGAACTAACCCCCGAAGAGCAAAGAAGGCAGTTCCAACATGAAGCCCACGATCCTGCAACCGACAAGGCGCAGTCGCCCTCTGAAATCGACCAACGGCATTATGCGCTGCTCCACAATGCGTTGCCGAACGATGCCTCTGGTTACGAGTGGAAGCGGGAGACCGGCGAAATCCAGAGCTACCAGCACAACCAGACTGGCGGCTGGCTGCATATTGACCAGCAAAGTCAGTTCTACGACCGCCATTCCCAGCCCATTGCGAAGGAGCACGCTTTAGAGCACGCCGGGCATCTCACGCTTGCTGTCAGCGAAATCTCACAAGCTCAGTCCCTCACGAAGGGCTCCGTCGGCACCGACCAGGGATTGAGCTTGTGATTCACCGGCGCGCCCAACCACTGAAATGCCAGTTAGTAGCGAACAGCCGACTCATGGATTCTCGGGTACGGGTATGTCAAGTTTTGTCGCAAAAAAACTTGACAATATGGTATAGGTGGAACAGAGTAAAGGAGATGCCAAAGGCCGCCAAAACCCGCAGCACCGCCAGTTCCATCCGCCTGCAGATTGAACGGGGTGGCGAGAAGTTGTGGCGTCACAATGACTTCCGGGATCAGCCTTTTCCCGCCGTCGCTCAGACGCTCTCACGCCTCACCCGCAACGGCACATTGGAGCGGTTGAGCAAAGGCGTCTACTATCGCCCCCGCTCGACTGCCTTCGGGCCGAGCCGTCCAAGCCCCACGGCAATCAAGAAACTGGCAGAGGGAACCAAAACGATCTTCCCATCCGGCACTGCTGCCGCCAATCTACTAGGGTTCAGCACGCAAACACCGCGTCGAAGCGAGTTGGCAACAAGCTCACTCAGTCTCCCCAGGAAACTCATCGGCGCCGAAACCCGCGTTCATGCACGGAGGCCGGAAGCATGGAAGAGCCTGTCTGAGACAGAAGCAGCTCTCCTCGACTTTTTACGCAAGGGCGGTAGCACAAGCGAACTGTCTGCTGAACGCACCATTCAGAAGACCTTGGCCCTACTGGCGAAGGATCGCCACCTTGAACGACTGCTTAAGGTGGCTGATTCGGAGCCGCCACGGGTTCGCGCTCTCCTGGGCGCACTGGCGGAAGAGCTTGAACGAGATCCCGTAGCACGAGCACGTCTCCGTGCCTCCTTGAATCCGCTCTCCCGGTTCGACTTTGGACAATTCACATCCCTGCCGCACGCGCGCGAGTGGCAGGCCAAGGAAAGGCCCAAAACGTGAGACTGTTTGAACATCCTGACTTCGATCAGGTGATCCTTCAGGCCGCAGAGCACTTTCAGCTCCGCCCAGCGATCATCGAAAAGGACTACTACGTCACCGAAGTGCTGCGCATCATCGCTGCTACGGCCGGCGATAAAGTTATCTTCAAAGGTGGAACCAGCCTCTCGAAAGGCTGGAACTTGATTCAGCGGTTTTCAGAAGACATCGACATCTTTCTCGATCCGCTTGCCTTCGAGCCACCCCTGACCAAACGCGGCATTGACCGCGAACTAAAGAGCCTGCGTGATGCCGTAGCCGCGCATCCCGCACTTCAGTTTGTCCCCGAGGAGAGCCAAACTATAGGAGGCTTCGGACGCAATGACCGGTTCTCCTATCACCAGCTCCACGGCGGTCCCGGCGAAGTCGCCAACCGTGTACTCCTTGAAGCGGGCGCAGCCAGCGGTCGGGAACCCACCGCGAATGTCGAGCTGCGCTCCTACCTCGGTCAGGTTCTGCAGGAAAAAGGATTCACGCTCGGGGCGGAAGACGAAAGCTCGTTCCCGATGCGCTTGCTCCATTTCAGGCGGACCTTCGTAGAGAAGATGTTTGCCATTCACAGCAAAGTGGAAATTCTCAAACGGGATGGACGTGCTCTGGGCACCTACGCTCGGCACTACTACGACCTGTTTCAACTCGCATCGCGGCCCGAGATTTTAGAAATGCTGCAATCTGCCGAGTATGGAGAGATCAAGCAGGACTACGACCGGATCAGCTGCACACACTTTCCTGGCAGCTACTTCTACCCGGATCAAATGAGCTTTGCCAACAGCGACGCGCTCTTTGCGACGGGAGACCTCTCTGCCGCGATTGGCCGCGAATACAAGGGCCAGTGCGAGGTTCTCTGTTTCGGCTCCCACCCCTCCTGGGAGATCGTGCAAGCCCGTTTCAGGGAGCTTCGGAACCTGCTGTAAGCAGGATTATCGGCTCCAGTTCACCGTCAGCAAGCCCGACATGGACATCAAGAACCGGGATCTGGACACCGTGGAACACATTGACGATCGGCATGCCCAGCCGATATTACGGGAGACCGCCCTTGAGCACGCGGCCCATTCATCGGATCTTTCGGTGGCTCAGAACGCCCAAAATCCAATCGCCGGCAGCCGGCATCAACGCCGAACAAGAATTGGTCTTTGATCCAATGCCTAGCGCAGCATGTTCAACGTGAGATAAGGTTTATGAGCATCTAGTGCCCGAAGGATAAAGGCGCCTTGCCTGCAACAATGCTCTAAGATTGATGCACGGAGAATCTTACGCGCCAAATGAGTCTGACGGCCTATCATGCCAAGCTCTTTGCCCATGAGCTGACGAAACGGTCCAGTTCGGACAACGTGGACAAACTCGCGTCCGCACTCTCTGACGCCCAGGTTGACCTAAATCCCCATCAGATTGAGGCTGCGCTCTTTGCCTTTCGTTCGCCACTGTCGAAGGGAGCGATCCTCGCCGACGAGGTGGGACTAGGCAAGACCATCGAAGCTGGGATTTTGCTTGCCCAGCATTGGGCCGAGCGGCGACGCACACTACTCGTCATTTGCCCCGCCAATCTTCGCAAGCAGTGGAGCCAGGAACTCCTCGACAAGTTTTTTCTCCAGAGCGTCATCCTTGAGGCTAAGACCTTCAATGAGGCGCTTCGCGCTGGCAATCTGAATCCGTTTCAGCAACCCAAGATCATCATCTGTTCGTTCCAATTGGCCCGATCCAAAGAGCCGTACCTCCGAAACACTCCGTGGAATTTGGTGGTTATTGACGAGGCCCACCGCCTTCGGAACGTCTACAAACCCGCCAACAAGGTCGCGAACTCGATCAAGAATGCCGTAAGTGGTTTTCAAAAGGTTCTGCTAACGGCCACCCCCTTGCAGAACTCCCTTCTGGAACTGTATGGCCTCGTCAGCATCGTGGACGAGTTCACCTTCGGCGATCTCCGCAGCTTTCGCGTGCAGTTTCGGATATCCGTACTCCGACCTGTTTCGTGAGTTTCAGCACCGTACCGTCAGAGACCAAAGCGTCTTGTTCGTTATTGGCTACAGCTTTGGCGACGAACATATCAATAACATTGTCTTCCAGGCACTGACGATTCCGACCTTTCGACTTATTGCGTTGTGCTCGCCGGATGCCAGCGGTGTAATCGAACGACTGCGGGCGCTCAACGATCCCAGAATCTGGATCATTGGCGGAGTTGGGCCAACTGAAACAAGACAAGGCCATTTCTTCGATGTATTTGTCGAACACTTTATGCCAGAACCTCCGGGCAACAAGATTGACACTGCCATTACGAAGGTTATGACCGAGCTGTCCGCAGCAGCCGAAGAGGCAGAGACTCCATCAATCGTGGTGGACAATGAGTGATGACAACCGCAGGGCCATAGGAAAGCTTGTATTCGTCTCGGCTGACAAATTCACGGTAGAGATGAATCGAAGTACCGACAATTTCACTGTGATTGGATTCGACGATGTGCATTACATCGCTAGGCTTGGCTCTTTTGTCATTATCCCTGTCCAATCGGAATATGTAGTGGCGGAGATCGTGGGTCTGAGAGAGAAGGACAACAGCGGGGGGTCTCGATACGGCAACAGCTCAGAAATCGCGGACACGTCCTCAATTAAGTTTCTCGATCTAGTCCCTCTTGGCACCCTTCCGCAGGCACGAGATGGTGCTTTCAGATTTGGAGTTTCTACCTACCCGTCGCTCTATGCAGACGCTCTCTATACAGTTGATAGCGATCTTGACAGAATATTTGAAGTCACCGGTGAATCTGAAAGCGCCCAGGCTGCCGACGACCCCTCAGCTACAAGACTGAAAGCTATCAGCATCGGCAAATCCGTGGTCTTCAGCGACTATGCGATCAAGATAAGAATTGACGAATTCTTTGGAGGACACGCCGCCATACTCGGTAATACAGGGAGCGGCAAATCATGCACAGTGGCGTCCATCATCCAGTCTTTATTCAGTAAGCCGGATACCTATGCCGCTCATGGTGCGAGCTTCATCATTCTTGATGTGAATGGAGAGTATAGGCAGTCGTTCGCTAGTCTGGGATTCGACATTCGTCGTTCCTATTGGAATCTTCCTCGTGCGGACGGTTCCACTATTCCTGCCGCGGAAGATAAGGGAGAGACCAGGCACGAATTTCGGCTTCCGCACTGGTTTATGTCAGTCGAAGAATGGGAGTTATTGCTGCGTGCAAGCGAGAGAACTCAACAGCCAGTGTTGCGAACAGCGTTGGGTCTTTCCACGCTGTTTTCTTCTGACGGAACTACGGAATTAGGCGTTCTCAAGAATCACATCTTGGCCTCTTGCATTGCGTATATTATGCAGGGCGATGCCGGAAGTCCCACTAAAACGGATCGAATACTATCTTTGCTATCGACGTTTTCGACCGTGGAGATTTCTGCTGCCACTCTGAAACCGGGTCTTGCTATCAGTTTCGGGCAAATGAAGGATGCGCCGGCTGTGCTTGCGTTGATCGGCAATCACATTCAGGAAACGATCACCATTCCAGACTATGCAAACAAGCCATTTCCGTTTGCAAATCTTGATGCGGCTTTAGATCTCGCTCTCCTGTATGAGGAGGCGCACGGTAACCGACAAATCCGAGAATACTGCTCACAGCTGCGAACGCGGTTCAAGTGGATCAGGGAGCGTGAGGAATTTGCTTTTCTTCGCGTTGATCCGAACACCATATTGGATTACGAAAAAAACACGGACCTATTTGTGGAGCGATTTATTGGGCTGGAACGACAGGCTGTGGGTCTGCAAAAAACCTCTCAGATTACGATTCTTGATCTGAATGAGGCAGGAGACCAAGTGGTCGAAGTGGCATCAGCAGTAATCGCTCGGCTCATATTTGAACGGCTACGTCGGGCTGAACCTAGAAACCGTTTGCCGGTAAATATCGTCCTTGAGGAGGCACATCGGTACGTGTCTGAACATCCGGCCGGATATGCTATCGAGGCCGGTAGGGTCTTCGAGCGCATCGCGAAGGAGGGCCGTAAATATGGGATGTTTTTGCTGATCGCATCACAACGGCCTAGCGATCTCTCGCGTACCGTTCTCTCTCAGTGTTCTAACTTTGTAGTTCACAGGATTCAGAATCCCGATGATTTATCCCACATACGACAAATGACGCCATTTATATCGGAAAGCATTATGCGACGCCTTCCATCGCTTCCAAAGCAGCACGCACTTATCTTTGGGAACGCAGTTAATCTTCCTACAACATTCAGGGTTCGCGAAGCTGTACCACGTCCAAAGAGTGACGACGCGCGGATATCCGAACAGTGGTTTCGTTCTCCTTCCAAGCCCGTAGACCTCGTTTTTCCCTCGAATAAGGCCGCCGTAACACCAAAAGGCTCCTAAGAAATAATGAATTGTGAATTGCTTTGGCGAGTGTGAGGGAAGGAGAGGTCCTCCCTATCTGCGGCCCTTAAGGTCCTCCGCCACCCACCTCAGCGGGCCTGTTCGAGACCGTTACGAAACTCCATCGAATGACACGAAGCTGCGTTTAAGCCTTATGCTCGAACTGTGTGGGCATGATGTTTCTGCCCTGACCCTGATCACCTTATGCCGATCTTCGGACGACGACAGTTGCAACGAATGCTCAATGAATTAGGTCCGTGGCTGGATCGTGGTAAAGCCAAAGACCTTCTTAATCGTCTCGAAAACGAGAAGCCAAACCAGGCGTTGCCGGCGGAGTATGAGCTATCGATCAGTTGGGCAGTTTCCAAGATTGCGACCCTAGAGATCGACCGCCCGGCAGGTTCTCGCACGCCGGACATTTATTCTCCGGACCTGCTCACCGGCGGTCCAATCATTGCAGACGTCGCTGCCGTGGACGATCTGACTTTGTCCGGGGCTGACACCATGCGGCGGGCTTGCAACATCATCAACGCGGAAGCGGACCGTTTGCTGGAAGGGAGTTCAGAACACCTCTACTATTCGTTTCTAGAAAAGAGTGGCTACGAACGTTCCAGGGACGGCAAGAGTGCTTTTTATCGCCGCCGCATGGTCCGGCGCGACTTCCAGCTAAACGAGAGCTTACGCACAGCCATGAAGCAGTGGCTCGCAAACGGGCGGCCAGCCATGCCGCTTTCTTGGAATGCCCCCGAGATCAGCGTCGTCCTCGAGTGGCGCGAGTACGTTCATTGGTTGTCGAACTTCTTTTGCACGATGCCGTCGTTGGCCTATGACGTGAAAGAAAACCCACTCTATGCTGCGCTGCGACTGAAGTCCAAGCAGCTTCGTGCGGCCCCCGACGGCGCGCGGCGCGTTGTTTTCCTGGGGGACGCGGGATGCAGCCTGCTCCGAGATTTGAAATCCTTCAGTTCTTCGTCACAGACGTTTTCCGGAGGACAGATCATTCTCAAGTTCCTCGATGACTATCCAACGATTAGCTTCGTGATGGTCTTCTCAGCCAAACGTGAACCGTCCGGGACCGGAGGACAAACAAAGAGGATCTGGAACACCCAGGTTTTCGCGCGATCAACCGGGGTCACAGATGCCGACCTGGGCCGGTTGCAGTTGCTAAGTCAGACGATGATGCCGCCGAATCTCGGAGGCTATCAGGCGTATTCTTGGCACACACAAGGCATGTGCGATGCGGATGCAGTTGGGAAATACGTCCCCACGAGCATGGGGATTGGGAGGGACAGAATGATCTTGAAGATTTCGGCACGTGCCGTCCAAGAACTGATGGCTGGCCGGCTTTCCTTGGAGCAATTTCGCAACTGGAGCTTTGGCGAGGACAATCCAGTGCGGCGGCAAATCGAGGCTGGCAGAACCATTTCGTCAGTACGCTTTGAACCGCAAGGAAATGACGAAGAGGACGATTACTTAGTCTTCGAATTCCGCGATGATCCCTCTGCAAGGGCGTTGCAGATGCCTGCGGAAATAAAGGGCGACAAGTCCGTATGAGCCTTGCAGCCGAGAGCCTGACCGATGAGGTTCGGCAACACTTTAAACTCGAGATAGAGCGCAAGATCTTCGACGCGGCGGTTCAGGGGTTTGATTCCGAAGACAACCCGCTGCGTCTCAATAATTTTGCCTTCGCTATGCGTGAACTCGGGCGCATCTGGCTTGAACATCTCGCGCCCAAAGAGAAAATCAGGGAATGCGCGTGGTTCGAGCAAAATACTGACCTTCGTGAAAAGGATGGAGTCACGCGTGCGCAGCGAGCAAAGTACGCGGTCCAAGGCCCGCTTCACGATGAATTCGTTCGAGACAAGCTGCACATCGACGTCGACAAAACCATCAAGGAATATACGAAGCTGATCGATCGACTGAGCAGCTTCGGGCACGATATCGAGAAGAGCTTCAATCTTCCGCCCTCCGAGGCTCAAGGAGAGGCGATGGATGCGCTCGACACATTCGATCGGCTTGCAACTCTGATCAGCGAACGACACGAAAGTCTTCTCTCAGAAGCTGCGGATGAAGCGAAGGAAGCTCTAGCGGACGAGCTTTTTAGCGTGGTCCAGTCGGAATTGGACATCCTTTCAACGCATTCGACAGTGGAGGGTGTTCATCTGGAGAGCCTTACGATTACTTCACTCGATTCTGACCGCATTCTCTTCGAGGGCGATGGCAGCGTGGATGTCCGGCTCCAATACGGCTCGGACTCCGATGTGGCAAGAGATGATGGCGCTGTCATGCACGATAGCTACCCATTAGACTGCCGCTTTGAGGCGGACACGGAACGCCCGCTTGAAATTTCAATCGTGCCCGGTTCTCTCCGAATCGATACGGACAGTTTTTACGAAGACGGCGAGGATTAAGCCCACGGGACGAGGATGACGCTCTTATCCTGTCCTCGGAATGTTCTTGTCGTGAGTTGAGAGTCGCCTTTCGAGAAGCCTAGTTCGCGCGCGTCTCTACATGCGGCGCAGCTCAAACACTCTGCCGCCACCGCCAGGTTCCCGCGCGAACAGTAAAACCTTCTCAAATTCGAACCTGAACTTCCACTCGGCCAGATCGTCAGGACGCGCGTAGACCTCTCCTGGCCCTAAGAATTGATCGTTGACAATGAGGAGCCATACGACGGCTGCCGTTCCGCGATATTTTGCGAGACGGGCACTCTTGTTCGCGATACGGCTTTCTATGAGTTGTTTTGACGCGATCTCCACATCGAATGCACGGACACCATGCCAGCGCCCAGTTCTGTCAATTTGTGGGTGGGGCTCGTGAATCCCAATATGACAGTAACCGACCGGCAGATCCTTGGACGCACATATCCCTCTGCTCTCGCGCCGTGCATAGACAAACTCCACGAGCGAATGCGTCAGCTGGTTAGGATGAAGGTCGGTCGCATGTCGGGAAAACGCAAGACTGATGTCGATCGGCTCAGCGCCTGTCATGCCGTTGTAAAGAACCTTGGCCTTCTTTGGGATTCTCGATAATGTTGCGGCTTCCGTTCGCGGTCGTTCTCGGCATAGCTCCGTGACTTCGATTCCATAGGTTTCGGAACCTGTGGACAAAAGGAAGTCAGGGTTTTCGTGCGGCATGAGATCACCGCCAGGAAAGATCAAAGATACGCTCCGCGCTTCTTCCACGTAGAGCTTTTCGATTCGTTTTTTTCGATCGATTGCCAGCGTGTTCATGCCTCACATGTTACCGGGAGGAGGTCTCCTCCCGCGCTTCAGCCGCAGTCGGCGTCTTCGCTCCTACCTCTAGCGGGCCTGTTCGAGGCTGTTACGAAACTCTATGCTCCGAACCAATTCATTGCTGGGCCAACTTCCAAAGGAAATCGCTTAGGGCGAGCGAGTTTCCAAGGCCCACGGAATGCAAAAGGGCAAATCAAGTATCATCGCCGTATGAGGCGGCTACTCCAGTTCGGGACATTGCTTTTCCTGCTGGTGATGTTTGTCGCGCCTGTCGCGGAGTTTTTTGACCGTTGGGACGCCCCGGGTCTTTCGAACGACACGGAGTTTGGTGTTTTCGCACTGGTTCTCGCCCTCTGTCTCGTCCTGGTCGTGTGCATGCTCATTGCGGCACGATCATTACGCAACAAGCTCATTCTGGGACCAGTGGTTCAATATCCACCTGACGAGAAAATATCGTTTGGGCCAGAGCTGGTTATCAGCATTTTCATTCCCCCCCGTTTGACCCCACTCCGAATCTGATCTGCGGTTAAGTGCGCCTCATTGGATGTGCCGTTTGGTGCGTCCGTGTCGCTTGTACCTGCGCGTCGATGCGCGGGCAGTCGCCACTTTTCCGGAGATAGCAAAATGTCAGTTTCAAAGATCCTTTGTAATTATGTGCTGTTCGCTGTCTGGACAGCTTCCTCCCTCTTTTGCGCTGCGCAGATGACCAGCACCGGCACCGTCAACGGGACGGTAATTGCACCGGACGGCAATCCCGTCTACGGCACAGTCGTGACACTATCCGCGATCGACAGCCCGGCACATACAGTCTCCAGCGCAACGGATGGATCGTTCCTAGTCAAAGAGCTGCCAAGCGGAAACTATACCCTGAAGGCAACATCCGCCGGATTCGCTCCGCATGAAGAGTCATCGGTGATCGTCGCTGTAGGCCGCACGACCCATCTTTCGATCGAACTCACGGTCGCCAGTACCCAGCAGACGGTTAACGTCAGCGCAGCGCCGGTCAATTTCGACACTTCACAAACATCCTCGGTTGTGAACATCGACCGGGACCGGGTCGAGGAGCTTCCGATTCCGAGCCGCAACTATCTAACTTTCGTCCTGCTCTCGCCCCAGGTCGCCGCTGCCAATCCAGCGCTCCAGCAACAAGGTCTCAGCCAGAGCGCCGGCAGTTTCAGCTTCGGGGGTCTTCGGCCCGGAAGCAACGCAGTCTACCTCGATGAGGTGAGCGACAACGACGAATACAGCGGCGGGAGTCGCACGCAGCTATCGCCAGAAGCGATCAGCGACTTTCAGATCGTTAATCATGGGTTCGCCGCCGAATCCGGTGGAGGCGCTGGCGGTTCCATTGATGTACAAACGCGTTCAGGCGTGAACCGCATCCATGGCGATGCGTTTACGTTCGTCCAAAACGGGGCACTGAATGGAACGCCTCCGCTCGGGCTCAATCCGTATAAACCGGACGAGAGCCGAGTGCGAGCTGGTGTGGCTCTTGGCGGCCCGATTCAACGTGACAAGATGTTCTACTACGTCGCCGCCGAACAGGAGCTTGCGCGTGGAGAAGATACCAACGATCTCAAACCCGCGACGCTCAGTGCTATCAACACCACCCTGAAACAATATGGCCCGCTGGCAAGCCTCGCCCTGCAAAGCGGCTTCTTTCCGACCACCGACCAGGAGACCGAGCTGTCGGGCCGCGTGGATCGGACCCTAACAACACGCCAGGCGGTCATGCTACGTTACGCCTTTACCAATAGCCGCAATGTGAGCGATGCCTTTCACACCGATGAACTGACGGACCGGACTGCAAGAGGTTCCTCGTTTATTGCGGACAACAGCCTCAATGGAACCCTCACCTCGACATTGACTGAGACGCTTTTGAACAAACTGAGCTTCGAGTTGGCGCAGCGGCGAGCCGTGGAGAGAACCAATCAGACATCTGGTCCAGGAATTCTCATACCAGGCGTCGCGCTCTTTGGAACGCCGTACTCGGGCAATGATCGACGTTTTGAAACGCATCTCGAATTTGCAGACTCCATATCACTGCAACGGCGAAAGCATTTATTTCAGTTCGGTGGACGCGCCGACCGTGTGGCATTGCGAACTCAGGTGACGGATGGCTCACAGGGTTTCTTCGCCTTCGCCAGCATTGCGGCACTCCAAGCAGGAAACGCAGATTTCTTTTCCCAGAGCTTTGGTAACTTCGATACGAATCTAAGTGAGGTGCGATTCGCGGGATTCGTCCAGGATCATTGGACACCATCGCCCTCGCTGACGTTCGACTACGGAGTGCGTTACGAATACAATTGCCTGCCTTCAACACTGCCACAAGATACCCTGAACTTCAGTCCACGGCTCGGTTTGGCATGGACGCCGTGGAAGTCGATAGTGGTGCGGTCCGGGTTCGGGATATTCTACGACCGTTACCAGCTCGCGACCATCAATCGTCTCCTGGAGTTGGACGGTTCTAACGGGTTCAGCCAAATCGTGGAAGACACCGCGGCGGCTGCCGTCTACCAGAGCGGCCAGATTCCCACTGTGCCACTGCCGGGCGTGGCCCTAAGCATCTGGCGGGCTCAATCGGGGTTGCGAAATCCCTATAGCGAGGTGGCGTCTTTCAGTGTCGAGCAGGCCCTGCCATTCCAAACCACTCTGACCGGGGAGTATCAATACGTCCACGGCGTCAAACTAGGCCGCACCAGCAACATCAATCTTGCGGCACCCGTGCTGTTGACTCCCGCAAATGCCGCCGCTGCCGGTATCTCATCTCCAACACCACAGCAGCTTGGACGGCCTGTGTTTACCGCAGCTCGTCTCAATTCCTCCTATGACGCCATCAATCAGTTCGCAAGCTCTGCCGGTTCTTCTTACAACGGCGCGACGGTCACGCTCAACCGCCAGTTTCAGGATGACCTTCAGATTCTGGCAGGCTATACCTTCTCCAAGACCATCGACGACGCTTCCTACGACACGGAACAACCCCAGAATCCATACGCGATAGGTGATGAGCGCGCACCCTCCCTTCAGGATCAGCGCCACCGATTCACCTTGAGCGGGCTGTGGCTCATTGGTCCCGATCTTGGGGACCCGGCGGATGCAGAGAAGAACGCGAATCCAAGCCCCATGATGAAGGCGCTCACTGGGCTGGAGTTCGCGCCCATCGTAAGCATCGCCAGCGGCTTTCGCGCTAACCCCATCACTGGCCTCGACAGCGATCGGCAGCACATCTTTCCATTCGCATCTCGGCCACTTGGATACGCTAGGAACTCTTTGTCAACGCCGGTGAACGTCGATGTGGATCTGCGAGTTTTGAAGATGGTTCCACTCGGGTCGGGTCACTTAGACATCGTTGCCGAGTCCTTCAACCTTCTCAACCATCCCAATGTGTCCCTGCTAAACACCTCGTTTGGATCAGGAATTCAAGCCGCAGCTGGGTTTTCCAGCCCAATCGCCACTTCAACCGCCCGCAGGGTGCAGTTCTCTCTAGACTACGAGTTCTGATGTCCTCGGATCAAAGGCATTGATCGTTTCGACTGCTCTTGCACTGTCCGAGTCTCAAATGAGATTCAACTAATTACAACAACGGCCCTGCACCTGCACCGGCGGACACTTTACCGAGCCGTATGAACAGAAGACACAGCAGTCTCCCGCTTTGGGCCGGATCAGAGTATGGCATCGAACGCACTCATGGAAGAAGCGGCACGAGTCGAGAGACATCTCTTCCAATGTTGCGTGACCACACTGCGGGCACGTCAGCATTGACTCCAGGATGGCCGTCGCGGTCGCCATTACTTCTTGTCTCCGCTATGAAGGCGTGAAGGAAAACCGGCATTCGTCGTCGCTTTCATAAGGGTGGACAGGTTTGTCTTGTCCGAATCGTACTTCACAGTTGCAGTCTTGTGGTCATAGTCCACCTTCGTCTCAATCACTCCCGGCACTTTTTCCAGGGCTCTATGAATGGTGATTGCGCACATTGAGCAAGTCATGTTCTTTACGTCGAGAACGGCTGTCTGCGGGGTTCCGGCAAACGCGGACACCGGCAAGCAGATGAGTAGAGCGGCAAGGAGCTTACGCATTGTCTATTCCTTTCAACGATAGAACATCGGCAAAAGCCAGGGGCTGGCCACGAGGCCGAGTGACAGCGGCATAAAGATCCAAAACACGATTCTCTGCGCTCGCCGCGTGCGATCGGCCACGCAGTTGTCCTCCACAGCGCAGCTTTGGGGAACTAAATAGAGCTTCCAAAAAGCTAGGGCAAGGAACAGAACCGTTAGACCAATGAAGATGGGGCGGAACGGTTCGAGGGCAGTGAGATGTCCGATCCAAGCGCCGCCAACGCCCAGACTCAAAAGTAGAAATGGTCCGACGCAACACGCGGATGCACCGATCCCTGCCAGCAAGCCGCCTGCAAGAGCCAGTTTCGTATTCGCATTCGAGGACGACTGCATTCGACCAGCCTTTCTCATTTCACTCTAAACCCCGTACCATGGTACGGAGTCAAGGGAGACACATGAGCGATAGGCTGACAATCGGCGTCCTGGCAAAGCGCGGTGGCGTAAATATTGAGACGATCCGCTACTATCAGCGCCGCGCTCTCTTGGAGGAGCCATTGAAGCCTAGTGGCGGCTTCCGACATTATCCAGAAGAATCGGTGAAACGAGTCCTCTTCATCAAGAGAGCGCAGGCGTTGGGATTCACACTGGAGGAGATTCAAGGTCTGCTCGCCCTCGATGAACGGAAAGCCTGTATGGAGACGCGCGGGATCGCCGCTCACAAACTGGAGATCATCGCGCAGAAAATCGCCGACCTCTCGAAAATGAAAAGATCGCTCGCGCGCCTGGTGCGTTCCTGTGACGCGTCTGTGGCAGGGGCGCCCTGCCCAATCATTCATCTCCTGGCGGATGATTAGACCGATCACGACCAATTATTTTGAATTCGACAGCACTCGTCACTGCACATGCAACGCCTCACTCCAACGGCGAATCAGGGTTATTCCATGAAGTACGCGATAGTGCATCAATGGTGTCACCGGGTCCTTTTTAAACAGGGACCAGTGAGATGATGGCATTGCTAAGCGGAGGCATCTCTTCTTATGGGTCACATTCAAGGCGAGGGGCGAAATCAGGCAAGCCTGTTTCCCGTTGTTTTAGACGACTTTGTGCCAGCAGATCATATGTGCCGCGTGATTGACGCGTTCGTCGAAAAACTTGTGATGTCGGAGCTTGGCTTCGAGCGCGCTCAGGCCGCGGGGACAGGACGGCCTGGCTACGATCCACGCGATCTATTGAAGTTGTATCTGTATGGCTACCTGAACCAGATCCGCTCATCCCGGCGCTTGGAAGCGGAGTGCCGCCGCAATGTCGAGTTGATGTGGCTTCTAGGGCGCCTGTATCCAGACCACAAAAGCATCGCTGAGTTCCGCCGAATGAACCGCGTTGCTGTAACGGCGGCAGGCACCGAGCTAGTCCGCTTTGCGAAAGGTTGCGGTCTCATCCGTGGCGAGTGGATTGCCATTGACGGCTCAAAGTTCCGCGCTGTGGCCAGCATTGACACCGTTCGCGAAAGACTCGCTTTACAACGTTATCTCGACAGCCTAGATAAGGCCGATGAAGAGCAACAGACAAACATCGATCCATCTGCTGTGCAGGCCGCGCTAGAGAAGCTCAAGCAAAATCCAGAGCCGGAAGCGGGTTTCATGTTGGTACGTCAGCAAGCTCTCCCGGCGTACAATATTCAGACTGCCGTTGACACGGAACATGCTTTGATCGTCACACACGCTGTGGTGCTTGATGCTTCTGATATTCGGTGCCTCCAACCCATGGCTGAGGCTGCAAAGAGCGCGCTTGGGGTAGATACTTTCCAAATTGTCGCGGATGCCGGTTACTCCAATGGAGAACAGGTAGCTCACTGCGAAGCGGCAGGAATGATCCCGCACGTTCCCGTCATGCGCACAGTCAATAATCAAGGGAATGGCAAACTGTTCGGGCGCGAGGACTTTCGCTATGAACCTGATAGTGATACGTATGTTTGCCCTGGGAACAAGAGGCTGCTACGCAAGAGCACCAATCACAAAGATCGTTACACCATGTACAAGGCTTCGACTGGCGACTGCGGAGCCTGTTCGCTGAAGTCACGCTGCACGCAGGCCCCGAGACGCGGCTTGGCCCGGCACCTATATGAAGAAGCGTTGAATCGAATGCAAAAGAGAGTGACCCCAGAAGCGATGAGGCTACGCCGATCCACGGTAGAGCATCCGTTCGCAACGATGAAGTACCGAATCTTCGGACATCCTCGTCTGCTGATGCGCGGCTTGTCCGGTGCAAAGGTCGAAATCGGCCTCGCGACGATGGCATACAACCTGAAGCGCATTACAAACGTGCTCGGCGCAACCAAATTGACGCAAGCGCTGCATCACTCCTGATGACGTGCGGCAACGGAACGCACTCTCACAAATCCGAAGATCGATAGCGAGTACAGTCCGACCCTTCTACCATCTCCCAAACTGAGTTTCGTAACGACCTCGTTCCTGCCCGCAACGCCGACCCTGATTTCCAGAAAAACAAAAACAACAACAAAAGCCGCTAAGGGGAGTGAGTGTACCGGAACATGCGTTACGCTGTGGACCGGAGACATCCGTTACAAGCCCCTTGCGGTGCCTATGGTTCGAGTTGAGTGGGTTCTAAGACATAAATCCAGTCGTCGAGGCCGTGGGAATGTGGGAATTCCGAAGGGATTTCCAAAGAGTGTGGGAAGGGTGGGAAGCCGGCTTCATGGCTTTCCATGCTTTCCATACTCTGTCATTTCCATGGCCTGCTTTTTCGCCCGGGCGATGCTCGATTTACAGCTACATCGACCAATGAGCCGCACTCGCAAGGAATTGCTCGTCGTGATCGTGGTCGATAAGTGCATTGGCGATTTTGCATCATTCCAGAATTAGACTAAGCAGCCAGGGAGCGCTTCCAGAGCATTTCGCCCCAGAATATGGAAACCAGATAGATGGCGAAGGCAACGGCCAGGACCCAGAGTCCCGTCCTTGAGGCTCCGATTCCAGCTAATCCACCCAAGAGAACCTGTGCTACCCCGAAACGTGGATCTCCTCCGACGAAACGCCATCTACGCTGGTTCGCCCGCTGCCTTAGCGACGGGTATCGTCCGACTGCGATAGCGACCAAGCCGAATGCAACACCTGTTCGTAGACTTAAGAGCGAAACCATGACGGCAAGCGGGATCAGGAAAGTCATGTCCTGCGTGACGAGCAGCTTCCACCCTGCTATCGGTAGGAGACGATAGCGCAGCAACGCTCGCCCTTCATCCAGACGCAGTATGCGTTGCCCAACCGTGCTCATTGCGATACCCACGAATAAAGACAGCATCGGAAATGCTTCGGGCTCTGGTGGCCGCCCGAACAGTCGATAAAGCGTTCCACTAACAGCTACAAGCAGGGCGGTCCAAAAGTCTAGGGTTCCCTGCAGCTCCCGCCACATTTCTTGCGCGATTCCACCGACCTTCAAGGACGTCCTTGAGATGTTGAGACCTGCAGGCGTCCTTAGCTCGAACGGGCGACGGCCAACGGCGTATACCGTCCCATGGACGATGAGTGCCAGTAGAACAAAAAAGAGACCCGCGGCTAGGCCCATCCAGAACAGGTAGCCAAAAAACAACAATATAAATAATGGATTCAACGCAAAACTTACGGAACTGAGCAAGAGTCTTTGTGTACGTGTCAGCGGCCACGTAGCGACTCGCTCCGGGGGCAACCTATGCTGCGTATCGACGGAAAAAGTAACAAGCAGAGGCGCAAGGAGGACAAGTTGAAAGAAGAGCGTACTCCAGAATGCTGCTTTCGGTGCCCTGCTTTCTAAACCCGCGGCCATAATAAAAAGGATGGAGAACAGGAAGTTGTTGAAACGCACGGAAGAAAAGCTGCTCAGTTCCTTCAACATCAGTTTCTTCAACAACAACAGAAGGGCTAGGGTCTGAGCCAATGCAGCACCTCCGGCTGTGGTTCGCCGACGATGCTGAAATACACCTCCTCAACTCCTTCGTCTGCCGTGGACGGGTCGAAATCTGATTCAACTCGACCTTGGTGAAGAATGACTACGCGGGTGGCTATCTTCTGCACGATCGACAGAATGTGAGAGGTGAGCAAGATCGTAGCGCCGTCGCTGGAGAGTTGACCAAGCAGCATCTCAATGACCGCGGACGATGCGGGATCAATACCTTCAAACGGCTCATCCAGCAGCAGAACCTTCGGCTTGTGCAGGAGGGCCATGGCCAAAGCGGTCTTCTTCCGCATGCCGAACGAACAATTGCGTGCAACGGTGTCGCGTCCTTGTGTAAGATCGAGCAGTCCTAGCAGGTCCGCTGCTCGAGCTGCAGTTTCGCTCTTCGTGAGTCCATAAATAGGTCCAACTGCCATCAGGTTCTCGATGACCGTCAAAGACTCGAACAGCCCGAGCCCCTCGGGAAGCACACCCAAATTCCGCCGGATTTCAACTCCATGGTCCCGGAAACCCAGTCCGCCGATGAACACGGAACCACTGTCTGGCTCCTCTAATCCTGAGAGCAGGCGTAGCAGCGTGGACTTGCCGGCACCGTTGGCCCCTAATAAGGCACAAATGCCAGGTTCTACAACGAGGTGTATGCCTCGGAGAACGGGTTTAGAGGCATAGTTCTTCGTCGCGGCTCTGCAGTCAATCACTCTGTTGTTCCCCACTAATCGCCGATGCGGTTCCCGTCCGGCTCATGAAGCGCGACCTGCTATTTCTCGCCCAGCGGCTTACCGCGATGGTACGCCATCACCGCGAGGGTCAAAGCCCGCCCACAAGCCTGAGGCAAAGACGGCAAAGAAGCCTGCTGCGTACTCGCCACCAGCGGCAGATTCTCGCGGAGCCTGAAACCCACGGGCTCCGCGTTTTTATATCCAGCAGCCGCGCGCTGCGGCCGGCTTTCATTCTCTCTGCACTCAGTCTGGAGGGAATCGACCAGAAGGGTTCGTCATGCCGGTATTGGCCGCAACGGCGACAGGCAAGATCGTCGAGGGAATCGTTCCGCCGATCAAAGTTGGATTGCTAGTTCCAGCATCTCGTCGCGGAACCGTACATCGTGGGGCTGTCTCGTCATCAGGTTATGGATGCGAGCGAACCTCCGTTTTTAGATCCTTCATGGGATGGCCCTGTATTCACTCAGTTCTCAGCGCTTCCATCGGCTCTGTCTTCCCTGCGCGTATCGCCGGCCTGAGGGTAGCCACCAGCAGGGGCACCAGCAGGACCAGCAGGGATGCAAGGTAAAGCCTCAGATCATCCGGTTGCACCCCGTACAACTGACTGCGTAACAGCCTGTTCGCCGCCAGCGAGACCACAGTACCGGTCGCCAGGCCTATCGCTGCCGGGACCATCGCCCGCCGCACGAAAAGTCGTGTAATGTCACCCCGCGTCGCTCCGAGCGCCATCCGGACGCCAATCTCCTTCGTGCGCTGCGCAGCAAGATACGAGACGACTCCATAAATTCCAACGCAGGCCAGCAGCAATGCGATCCCGGCAAATGACGCAACTACCGCTGAGTTCAGCCGTGGTTGCGCCACAGCATCGCCTAGTAGCTGATCCATCGTCTCAATCTCGCCTACCGACTGCCGCGGGTCTGACTGGTATACCTGCTCGCGGATCGACTTTGCGACTTGTTCCGGCGGCACCTTCGTCCGCACCAGAAAGTAGCGATGCCAACCGCCATTGGCGTTCGCAGGCCAGTAGACAGCCGGTCCAGGCTCCGCCGCGATCGCTCCTGATACCCCTCGCACATCGGCAACCACCCCCACGATCTCGTGCGCCTGTCCATCCAGAAGCAGGTGATGTCCTATTGGATTTCCCTTCGGGAAAAATTCCCGCACTAAGGCCTCGTTCACCAGTACCGGTGGCACTGTCGAGACCTGGTCCGCTGCGGCAAACGCTCTCCCTGCCAGCAGTGGTGTCCCGATCGCCACCAGCAGATTTCCCGCGATATTCCGGTTTTCCGCGCTGATTGCCGGCTGATTGGCAACTTGCGGCAGCCAGTCCGCGTCGAAGCTGCCGCGCACATGAAAGTCGGTCATCGGCGGCGAACTGATCTGTCCCGCAGCCTCTACTCCAGGGAGATTTTCAATTCGTTGTTGCACGTCGTTGTAGAAATTGCGTACCGCTGCCGGCCTCGTGTTCCACGGCAACACAACCCGAACCGTCAGCAGGTGTTCTGGCTCAAATCCCAGTGGCTGCTTCATCAAGTTCCACAGCGACTCCGCCAGCAAAGACGCACCCACCAGCAGCACTAGAGACAGACCTACCTGCACCCCCACCAGGACGCTGCGCAACCAGTTGCCCGATGATCCTCCGAGGCGTGTGTCACCCTGCTTGAGCGCCGAATGCAACTGCACCTTCCGTGTTTCCAGCACCGGAACCACTCCGAACACGATTCCAGTTGCCAGCGAAATCAGCAGAGCGACCCCAATAACAATCCCGTCCATGTGAATCGTGCCCGGCCGCCCCAGAATTCCCGGCAGGCTAGTAGCGGCGGTGCGAGTCAGCACGAATGCCAGGAGGATTCCCGTACCGCCGCCTGCCAACGCAAGGAGCATGCTCTCCACCAATAACTGAAAAGCCACGCGCCGTCCCGAGGCACCCAGCGCCCGCCGCAGAGCGACCTCCCGCTGCCGAGCCGTCGCCCGAGACAAGAGCAGGTTGGCCACATTGATGCAAGCAATCAGCAGCAGCAGCGCCGACGCGATCAGCAAGACCACCAGTGCCGACTGTACCTGACCGTACCGGTCCTCGCGCAGCGTCTCGCTCGTGAACCGCCAAGCGCCGTCGCTCGACGGGTACTCCCTCCTGAGTTGCTCCCCGATCCGATCCAGATCGCCCTGAGCCTGCGCCGGGGTTACGCCCAGCCGCAACCTCCCAAATACAGTGGTGTCCCGCAGTCCGTCGCCCCGATAATTGCCCCAGTTATTCGGAATAAACTGCGCCGCGTGCCAGAGGTCCACACTTTCCGGCACAGAAAAATCTCGCGGCATCACGCCCACAATCGTCGCCGTCTGCTGATCCAGCTTCACCTGTTCTCCGATTACGTTCGGATCGCCTCCGAAAAGCCGCTGCCATCCGGGATAACTCAACACCACGGTCCGCGGGGCATGGGGCACGTCGTCTTTCGCATTGAATACCCGCCCTAGCATCGGCGCTGTGTCGAAGACATCCCAGAATCCTGCATTCGCTCCCGCTGCCTTCACATAAATGGGCAACTTCTTTCCCGCAATCAGGGTGCTCTCGTCGAAGTAAAAGAACGCCAGACTGGAGAAGCTCCGGTTTCGCGCCTCAATGTCATAGAATCGCGGACCCGTCATCAGCCCCCCAGCCGACAGCCCGGCAATCCGTGTGTCGTGAATCGCGACAATTCTTTCCGACTGTGGATAGGGCAAGCTCCTGAGCAGCGTCGAATACACCACCGTGAACATCGTTGTCGTCGCCGCAATCCCCAGTGCCATCGTCAACACCACGACGAGCGTGAACCCCGGCGAACGCCTCATCTGCCGCAGCGCGTAGTGAACGTCCTGCCAAAAACGCTCGAACTGTGCCGTCCCCCACGCCTCGTGTGTCTGTTCCCGGATCAGCGTAGGGTTGCCGAATGCGCGGCGGGCCGCATAACGCGCTTCTTCTGCCGACAAGCCTTTCTCACGTTGCTCTTCTTCTTCGAGCTCCAGGTCGTAGCGCAACTCGCGCTCGAGATCGGCACCGCGCTTTCTGATCTGCCACCAATGCATATCAGCTCTCCTCGGCAGTTGGCCACATTACGCTCGCTACAGCTTCGGCCATTTGCTTCCACTGGGACTCTTCGACCACCAACTGCTTCTTGCCCTTTTCCGTGAGCCGGTAGTACTTGAACTCCCGATTGCGGTCCGGGGCGGTTTCCCATTTGGAAACCACCCATCCGCGCTTCTCAAGGCGATGCAACGCGGGATAGAGAGAGCCATGCTGCATTTGTAAAAAGTCGTTAGTGGTGCGCTGAATGTGCTTGCCGATTTGATGTCCGTGAGCAGGACCGTAAAGGAGCGTCCGCAGGATAAGCATGTCCAGCGTGCCTTGGAGCAGGTTCGACCGTTGCGGTGTCAGTCCTACCATAGAAGACGTTCGACCCTCGATGGAATGCGATGGTAGTCCGTCTACCATCAATTGTCAAGACTACAAGCTCAATTCAATTCTGGAATGATGGCAACAGGCTGAGTCTCCTCGACAGCTCAGACCACTCTCCGCGCAGCTCTGAAGCGAAGCTCTTCGGCATTGAGTTCTCCGATCTCCATGTCTCGAAAGAAGACTCTGTAAAACCCTGGTGTCACCGACTCGAATCCCAACTCTTCGAAGCGGAATACCTCGCTGATGAAGGTAAGTTGCCAGAGTTCATTTACCCGAAAGGCATTCTGTTACGACGGGTGAACAATAGCGGAGACATCAGTTGGCACAAGACCAGAATCGTGGCAGTCGGACGGAGCTGGGATGGTAGAGACTCGCTGGAACCTGGTTGTTTAACCCTTCGTGCGGACGCTCATTGTTGAAGACATAGCGAAAGTTATCAAAGCGGCTCTGCTGTGCACGAAGGGATGCCGCAGGCGGTTTCGTCGTGTCTTCCTTCAGCGTGCGATGCATCCGCTCGTGGCGACCGTTCTGTTGCGGTCTGCCGGCTTGGATCCGCTCATGTACGATCCCGAGCTTCATCCAGCCTAGAGAGAGCTTCGATAGCCCCATTAACCCTGTGCCCGCGAAGGGTGCGCCGTTGTCGGTTCTAATCCTTGCTGGGACGCCGTACTCCCGCATGGCTGCCTCGCAGATCGCTCGGACTTGGCTCAGGTCTATACGTGAGACGATCTGGCAGCGAATCAAGTAACGGCTATGCGCGTCGGTGATGGTAAACGGATCGCATCGCTTTCCGTCGCCGGTTGCGAAGTAACCCTTGAAATCCATGCACCACAGTTGATTCGGACCAGTGACCAGAGAGAATGGCTCTGAGCATGGCGTGGTGCGCCTCCTCTTCTTTTGTGGACTGGTCAAGCCCGCGCGGCTCAGGATGTTACCGAATGTGCTGGCTGCAGGCCACACTAGTTCAGGTTGTAGCATTTCCAGCCTTGCCTTCAGTTTGCGCGCGCCCCAAGACGGATGCTTGGCACGAAGCACGAGGATAGCGTTTTCGATCGGCTCAAGCGTCGCGTGCGAACAGGTGTGCGGGCGGCGGCTGCGATCCACGAGTCCTTCTGGTCCCGTCTCATTGTAACGGTTGATCCAGCGGTAGGCTGTTGGACGCGAAATTCCATACTCGCGACACAGGTCCGCTACTGACATCTCTTCCTTCTGATAACTCGATAAGAACTGCAAACGTTGATCCAAGATTCGACTCTCTTTCCAGGGCATACAACATCGTGATGCCTTGAATAAAGCTGAGAAACGATAACCGTCGCGCTCCGCTGTAAACCATGTCTCCGGTCTGTTTTGTAACGGAAGTGCTAAGTACGCTCAGGAGCTCCGCCCCTCGCGCCCGCAAGGGGTGTCCCCAGGCTTCCGCGCTTCGCTTGTGCAGCCCTCCGCTGCGCTACGCCCTTTCCACTCTCGCTATCGCTTCGTTCCAAGGGTGGGAGATCCCCCTCCCCTTGCAGTTGCTACCCCCCGCCTTCGCCAGGAGGCGTTCGGCATGTAGGTACATGCCACGCATGGCATGAAAAGCAACGGCCAAGGCCAAGGAGGAAGCACCCATGAACACCATCGCCACTACCAACAACGTCACCCCGTCCACCCCAAACCCCAAACAGCCGCAGCAACGGCAGACCGCCAAAGAAGTCATCGCCGCCAACGTCAAGGAGCTTATCGCGCAGTTGGAGGCAGGTCATAGCAATGCGCTCACGGCGTACCTCGACGCCATGAGCCGCTTTCACAATTACAGCTTTGGGAATGTCCTCGAAATCGCGCGACAGAGGCCGGACGCAACGCGCGTTGCGGGCCTGTACGCATGGAACCAGCTTGGCCGCAAGGTGAGGAAGGGAGAGAAGGGTATTCGCATCCTTGCTCCCATCATCGGCATTCGCCGCAAGACAGACAAGGAAGCCGAGAAAGACCCCGCCTACCAGAACAAACCCGTCTTGGTTGGATTCCGCAATGCTTACGTCTTCGATGTCTCGCAGACCGAGGGTGCGGAGCTTCCTGCCATGCACGAGGTACACGGCGACGTGGGCGAGAACCGCGACCGTCTTGTTTCGTACATCGAGCGGCAGGGCATCGAGCTTGTCTTTACCGAGAACATCGCTCCGGCGTTGGGCGTCAGCTACGGCGGCAGGATTGCCATTCTCCCCGGCCAATCGGAAGCCGAGGAGTTTTCCACGCTTGTCCATGAACTCGCGCACGAGATGTTGCACAAGGCCGAGCGCCGCACCACGACGACCAAGGTTGTGAAGGAGACGGAGGCCGAGTCCATCGCGTTTGTGGTCGGCAAGGCGGTTGGCCTGAGAGCGGGAACCGCATCGGCAGACTACATCCACCTGTACCACGGCAACGCTTCGCTTCTGGCCGAGAGCTTGGAAGTGATACAGCAGACCGCCGCCGTCATTCTTGCCGCATTGGAGCCGTCCCGCACCGAGGAGATGGCCGATGCAGAACTGGCGAAGGTGGCGTAATGAAAACCGTCCTCGAAATTCTCAAAAAGGCCGGAGGGTGGCACCACGGCTTTTACCTCCGCATCGAAAACCCGCCCTTTATGGCGTTGGTAATCGAGGCGACCGATGAGTCCGGCCCCTGTGGATTGCCTGTCCTGTCCATCGCTCACTACGGCGAACAGAACGGCGACCTCATGCGCGACCCGGAGATGTGTTTCGAGCTTGGCTTTGCGGTAGGAGTGCACCTTACTCCGTTCTACTTCCGCAACGACTATCTCGGAATCGAGCAGTTCTCCCGCATGATCGAGGGCGACAACTACATTTTTGACCGCCACCTCTACGACCAGCACGAAAAGTTTGCTGGGTTGTGGGACAAGAACCTTTCCCAGCAGGGCTTTGTCGAAGCCCTCGACCGGCGAGGCACACAAAGCTGACCGCTTTCCCGTCATGGGCGGGCGAAGCAAGTGTGTCCGTCCCGTTTACCCACCGAATATCCAACCGCTCGAAAGGAGCAATCGCCATGAACACAGCCGTCAACGATGCCACCGAGTACCGCAACCTGCCTCTCGCGTTGCTAACTGAATCCAAAACCAACCCGCGCCGCACCTTCGAGGATGATTCCTTGAAGGAACTGGCCGAGAGCATCCGCGCCCAGGGCATCCTCTCACCCTTGCTAGTGCGGCCAGTCACCGAGCAGGGCTTTGAGATCGTCTTCGGAGCGAGGCGTTACCGCGCCGCGCAGATGGCCGAAGCCGCCACTGTCCCCGTCCGCATCAAGAATCTCACCGACGCCGAAGCGTTGGAGGCGCAGTTGATTGAAAACCTCCAGCGCCGCGACGTTCACCCAATGGAGGAGGCCAACGGCTTCCGCGCTCTTCTCAACTTGGAAGAGCCGAAGTACAGCATCGAGCAAATCGCAGCCCGAACGGGCAAATCGCCCGCGTATGTGGCTGGCAGGTTGAAGTTGACCGAGCTTGTTCCCGTTGTGGTCGAAGTCTTCTACCGCGAGGAGATCGGCGTCGGTCACGCGCTCTTGCTGGCGAAGCTCCAGCCCAACCAGCAGGAACAGGCGCTCTCCGCTTGCTTCAAAGAGGATTGGAGCAATGGCGGACAGAAGGCCAAGCGCATCCTTCTCCCTGTCCGCAATCTCCAGTTCTGGATTGAGAGCAACATCCTCCTCATCCTGAAACTGGCTCCGTTCGACAAGCGAGATGCGCAGCTTGTCCCAGCAGCGGGGGGTTGTGTCGATTGCCCGAAGCGGACGGGGCATAACAAGCTCCTGTTTGCGGACGTAAGGCAGGACGCTTGCACCGACCCAAACTGCTACCACGCGAAGGTCGATGCCCATGTTGCCAAGACCGTTGCGGCGAAGCCCAAGCTCGTGCAAATCAGCACGGCCTACGGCCAGCAGCAGGAAGGCAGCGCGACGTTGCCGCGCAACAAGTACACCGAAATCCGGCCAGAGAAGCCCACGACCAAAGAAGAGGCTGTGCGCCCGGAGTTCAAAACCTGCAAATACACCACGGAAGCCATCGTGTCGGACGGTATCGACAAGGGCGAAATCCGCAAGGTTTGCACGGAGGCCAACTGCCCGGTGCATCATCCCAAGAAGCGTCCGCAGCAGATCGCGGATGATACCAAGTGGAAGGCCGAGCAGGAGAAGCAGCGCAAGGAAACTGCGATTGCCAACACGACCGGCATCCGCATACTTGCCGCCATCACCGCAGCCGTTCCGGTGCGGTTGATGAAACGCGACCTGCTTTTCGTGGTGGAGCGGTTGGCATCCTTGCTGGACGAAAACCGTCTCGCAGTTGTCGCTCGGCAGCACGGCATCAAGAAGGCGAAGGACAGCGACTCCATCGGGAAGCTGTTTGCCGCCTATCTTCGTCGTGCCGATGAAAGCGCACTCGGCGGCCTATTGGTAGAGACAACCATCCTCCATTCGGCCATGCGGCAGAACGCAGCACAAGTTCTCCGTGATGCCGCCAGCGCGTACAAGGTGGATGTGGATGCCATCGGCCTCAAGGTCAAGCAGGAGTTCGCCGCCAAGGAGAAAGCGAGGCTCACCAAGAAGCCACCAACGAAAACCGTTGCAAAAGCGCAACCCAAACTCGCAAAAAAGGCGAAGGCCGCATAGCTTCCGCACATTCACTGAGGGAGTCTGCCACCCGGCAGACTCCCTTTTTCGTGCGCCCGTCTTCCCACCCTGGGCGTTGCTCCTGCATGGCAGGAGCGACTGTGCCCGCCCACCCGACGGGCTTGTACATTGAATCTTGGTTCTCCAGCACTCGGCGACCCAATCCTAATCAAAATCATGCGAACGCAGCAGCGGTACATTCAGACACTTTAGTCATCGAGAGTTCCTTTCATGTCTGGTTGGGCGAATATGTCGGAAATCTGTCACCGAACATAGGGGCTTTACTCTTCGACTGGTCCTCACTGGCTTCGTCCTGAATGACATCCCAGTGCTCTACGAGAACGCCGTCTTCCATGCGAACAACATCCGCCGCAATCCAGTTCACCGGTGCTCCGAATCCGGAAAAGCGCCCATGCACGATCACGAAGTCACCATCGGCGACAATCGCACCGGCTTCGTACTTCAGAGTGGCTGGGAGCGACCTTATCAGCTTGAACAGCCCCTCTCGGCCCGGTTCGATGTGGTCACTGTGCTGGATGTAGTTAGGGGACCAGAAGCCTTCGGCGGCCGCATAATCGCGCTGGTTGAAAAGTGTGTCGAACGCCTTCAATACGAGGGCCTTGTTTTGTTCGGGTGTAGTCTTCGGCATCTTCATTCCTTTCTGTTACTCGGATGGTCAGGCTCGGGCAAAGTTGCTGAGCAATATGATTAGGACAGGACTTCGATTGCATCGACCCGTGTGGGATAAAGCGCAAGGTAGTCTCTTATGCTGGCGACTGCCTCATACGGCTTTTCATACGTCCAGACCGCATATTCTGATTTCGTGTCGCCGATGGGAATGCTGTAGTAAGTGCAATCGCCCTTGTACGGACAATAGGTGTAATGAGTCGTCCGAACGAGCAACGACATATCTGCATCGTCGCGCGGCAAGTAGTAAACGGCCGGATATCCCTGCTCCTCCAGCCGCAGCGCTCGCGTCGAATCGGCGACTATCCTTCCGGCGACCGTTACACGGACCTTGCCTTCAACCGGTGAAATTGTGATGGGATGGTCCGGCCCTGGAATTTTGATTTCCTTGCCCTTGCTCGACTTGATTTCCATGTCTCTCCTCGCGTGCCGGCTACAGCTTTGAGCCGCCATCGACCGGGATACTCGCACCCGTAATCCAACGCGCCCCACCGGACGCCACAAAAGCGACGACGTCCGCAATATCCTCGGGCTTGCCAATTCGCTTCAGCGCCTGCATTTCCAGCGCGACCTCGCGTCCCGCTTCTGTCTTCGTAAAATTCGACATGTCCGTGTCGATGACCCCTGGTGCGATC
>Ga0073928_10002993_pt1 | contig 27491 bp, 24 predicted proteins | sample PaiPotPPA55metaG_FD_76969 | JGI IMG/M metagenome (GOLD analysis project Ga0073928, IMG submission 76969) | Iron sulfur acid spring bacterial and archeal communities from Banff, Canada, to study Microbial Dark Matter (Phase II) - Paint Pots PPA... ...
CGCAGGAGCCGGCCAAGGATGCTTTCAACGCCCTTTGAGTTTCAAATCGTTTTCACGCCAAAACCCATGCATCGCACTGAATCTACGACGCTTGTGCTCTCACTGCAGAAGTTTCCCCGGACAACAGTGGGTCTTCATCAATACGCAGAAAAACCTAGCTCGCCTTCGGCCCAATCCGAAATATAGTATCCATATCCCCAAGAGTCGCGCTCCTGTGGCACCGCCACTTCGTACATCGCGGCACCGTTCGTTTCGTATATTCGCCTGATAATGCCGTCTTCGTTTGTATTGCGGTTGTACACCAAGTCTTTGAGTTGGAAGTTCTCTTTCATTAAGCCTCTCGCTGCTGGTCGCGATGATTATTACTCGGAATTGCTTTCGCCTGTGAAGAGCCTATCGCATTCTGGGAAAGGTAGTAGGGAGGCCCCTCCAGAGTGTTTCAAATTGAACAGATTTATGACACGTCCTACCGTACGCTGTCCGACATGAAAAAGAGCGACCTCACGCCCAGACAGTTGTCTTCGGTACGATGTCCGACATGTGGTGTCCCAGCCGGGAATCATTGTTTGCTGCATTCAGGTGCTCCGCGCTCAACACCTCACGTAGAGCGAAAGTTTGCCGCCATTGACGCCTCCCAGAAGAAGTCAGGCTGACGCCTTCGCTCAATCGACGAATAGCGAAACCGAGAACGGAACTGGAATATCGGAATATCGACCTTGCTGGAAGCAATCGCCGCTCGTTATGGTTTTGGATTGGAAGGCGGGAACCGCAATTTTTTTCCGAAGACCACGGACAGCGTGAGATCGATTCAACCGCTGGTCAAAGCGTTGAGGCTATCGTTTACGACGAGGACGGGCGGGGGATTTTATTTGAGGGCCGAAAGCTTTTTTAACGTGGCGAGTTTCGTTGACCAAGTAGGAGCATCAGGAGGCTACGGAGACAAAAGCCTCCATGACCAATCGCACGGAGAATCATTCCCATCCCCTTCGTCATCGATATTTTCTATCAATTATTGATCTGTCATACGCCTGAACAGATCCACCGACATCGTGAAAGAGCATGCGGGTTACCTTGCCATTCGTTCCTTTCTCAAACGTAATTAGATTGGAATCTCCTCGAATCACAAACGTACTGTCGGACACCGCTAGGAGTTCGGTCTTCTCAGTTTCATTCGATCCCTGCGCCATGAGTTTGCCGCCTTCCCGGGTAAGAGCGACCGTCGAGGGGGCAGGCGTAGCAGTCCAGACGCCTATATAGGTGTCGAGAACCTTCGGATCGACCGGCTTCGATTCCAAATCGGCGAAAGGAATGGCTGCAACGGCGGAGGCAATCATTTGCCAGCCGGACCCAGTGCGCTGGTAAACCAGTGTTCGTCGAATGTGCTGGTGAATAACTGCACTGGCATCGTCATGGCGGGTGCGCTTGAACACATAGGAAAAGATAGCCACGTCGCCAATCTGGCTGAACATTGTGTCCGACATTTCCAACGAATCTTCCATCACCTGTTGGTGCATGTGTTCAAGCAAGTCCTGCTTGCCCGCGACAGTCCCGTTTCCCAAGTGGAAGAGTGCGTCTTTGGCTACATTGCCGGACCACACCTCCGTTTTGCTAGGGGATTTTAGGCGGACTGTTTCAAGAGCGCGGATTTCCACTTCGGCGTTACCGGATTTCGGCGCCTCTTGTGCCGAACTGCATATTGCGGAGAATAGAGTAAATACCAGCAAGCATTGGACGATCACAATTCTTGTCCTTCCTTCGATCATAGCGCCGCTATCATGGCACGATGATAACAAATGCTGGCAGGAAATAATTATCAGCTGGTTGAGTATAGCCGAATTCAGATCTACGAGGTCTTTCGGAACAACAACCCGCACTGACTAAATCACTTCCTGCGGGACGACGACGAAACTAGGCGTTGAATGAAATGGAACCTCACCACGTAAGCTCGTCGCCCGGCATCACGGTCAGTCTCAGAATATCTTTCGCGACTGGGTCAAACGTTACAGGGACGCGCCGCCCCTGATATAGCCGCGTGATTCGGAGGTTTGTCGGCACATCGGCTTCAAAATCTCGTAGGCCAAGCGCACCAAGAACGATGCCGTCCAGTTGCACAAACGCTTCGCGGCCATTCATTCGTACCCGCAGTTCAGCACTAACACCGAAATCGAACGGAAAAGAGATGCAAGTCATGCCCGACACAGTCACTGTTTGACAAGAAGCGATGGAGGCGGCTTGTAATTGCTTCGTTCCCGCATCTAGCTGCTGTTCATCCGCAGAACCGAGCACGAACGTCAGCGTAATCTGCTTGGTGGAAGACCTTTCGGTCTTTAGCACCAAGCGAAAATAGTTCGGCGACGCTGGAAAATCGACCCTGTTCTGGGGCGCTGTCTTTGGTGTTTCATGCTCGCCCGTACGGAACTCGGTAACTGATGTCAACGAAGCTCTGACCCGCCCGTCGTTTGCCGCTGACCTGAGACTGTAGTACGAAACTTCGTAGCCCAATTGATGCTCGATAGTCTTGGGTTGGTCCTCTTGATAGATGGGGCTTACGACGTTAAGCCGGAAATCCGAGGTCAACTCAAAGAAGCCCGTGGTGTCATAGCTTCCCAACTCATAGCGATAAGCGATGGACGGTGGGAGTGGAAACCGTTCGGCAACCGCACGCCTGACTCGCCGGGCGTCCGTTGAACTGAAGCAGCCCCGCGACTCGCGTTCCAGCAACTCTGCGTGAAACTTTTCGATTTCTTGTAGTGGGTCGATGTACATTCCTCGCTCGGCAATATTAAGACTCCGAGCTAACTCGCATTTCTGCGGCCTTACCGTGCCAATACAAGGAAACGACAGGCCCTTCTATGTCACAGTTCGTTCCGACAACCGACCTTCGGCGGGCATTCTTGAGGATTGATACCAATCGCGGGGACTTCTCATCTGCGGTTGACGGCAGATTGGGCGGAATCAGCACGGCGGTCGTGCCCCAACGCTGCAACTTGTAACTCAACGGTGCCTTGGGGCAGCCCACGAGGAAGGACGCTGCAAACATTACGAGCGCCGCTACCAAGGACTTTGGCTTGATGTTCATCCCGTCCCTTTCGAACGCCCTAATCCATACCAGTTTATTCAGTCCTCCGTAGTTTCCTCCGCTTCCATTCTGCCCTCGCTTCATCCAGTTGCCGCTGAAACGGATTTTCCGCAAGCCTGCGAACTTCCTTCCCGAACCGAATCAGTTCTTCATCCGTCATCTTGCGCAGTTTATCCCGCAACTTCCGCAGGGCTTCTTCGTCTGATTGGAAACTGATTGCCATTGTCGCTCCGGGAGGAGCAACGGGAACCGACATCATACCACCGTGGATTCTTGCGAGGAATTACCGCACGGAAAACACGAAAGCCCACTAAGCTGAAGAGCAAGTGGGCCTTCTTGATGCTGAAGCAATATCTATGTCAACTAGCTTGTTGCAGGCCCGAGGAACGTTTCCGCATCGCAAACACTAACCCGGACAGCTTTCAACCTTCCGCCGCAGGGTAGAAACAAACAGCAACATGATGATGCCCACAAGCACGAGGCCAACGGTGGCAGGTTCCGGTGTGCTGATAGTTACCATTCCAGCGGCTACATCAAAGACCGGAATTGTGCCGGTGGACGTGCCTATCCCATCGACTGCTGGTCCTCCCACTGTGCCATCAGCGCTGAACAAATAGAGTTGAAAGCCGATTCCGTTGTCGCCACAAGCTGGCGGAATGTCGGCAGGACCAGTAATGCACCACGCCGACCAGTGCGCCACGAATGGCCCACTGCCTGTGAGCGCCTGATAAAAGCTTTTACTCAGTCCCTGGAAATCCCAATCCCAGGTAATGCCGTCCCATACGGCTTCGATAAACAACTGTTTGTCAGCACGATCATACGTAAAACTGCTGAAGGTGGGCGCAGTGAAGGTTGCGCTGCAACCACCGCGACAAACAAAATCCAGGTCGCCCGTAGTGATGGTATCCGCTTTCGCAGGCCAAGCATTGAGGAACAATTTCAGCAGCAAAAACAATATGGCTAGTTTCTTCATGCTGTTTTCTCCGACGCAGTGTAGTGCTGTCGTTGCTCCAAAAACATTAGCCAGATTCTCGGCGGGAACAAGCTCAGTGGCGCGGAACTCTATACGCTCAGGGCGCAAATTGCAACATAATTCCCCCTTCCCTGAGTCCCGGCGGTCCCGTGATAGAATCCGCGCAATCTTCCGGGGAAAGATTCGTCGAAAGCGGCAGCAATTGAAAAAGAAGAACCATCCACCGATTGAAATCGGCTCTACTGTTCATCTCAGAGCGCAGTCCGGCAAAATTATCACCGGGCAGGTCGTACACATGTGGGAAGAAAAATCCGTGCTGATGGTCCGAGTTGCGTCCGGAGACCTCGTCTACAACGTTCCCGCAAAGATGCTGGTAGATGAAACGAAAGCGAAATGACAGTGGACGGGATTCCGCCAACGACTTGCAAGTGTACCGATGCTGTTTGCGGGCATCCTAATGGCGAGCCCTGCGGCAAACCCGTCAAAAATCCGCTCCCCACGTCTGATCAGAACGACGAATACGATCCTCCGTATGGGCCGGAATATTTGACCGGATTGCGCGAAGAGTGCTGGGAGAGACTTGGTTTTGGGGTCAGACCGTAATAGATGGCAACTTGGTTGCGTCCATCCCACATATGCTCGGGTTCTGAGCGCTAATGCCTGATTTGTTCGACTACGTTCCGACTTGCTATAGAATTTCCGGTCAGTGACAGACAACATCCAATCGGCTGACTCTTCGCAGCATCAAAATTTAGTCGGAGACATTTGCAAAAACGGAGGATTCGTTATGATCCGAGAGCGCACCCTTAGGGTTCTCTTGGTTTTATCGGGATTAGCTTGCTTGGCCGGCCTTTACCCGCTCGCGGGCGCGCTCCGGGACGGTGTAGCAACGACGATCAACAGGCAGGACCAGATGATCCTCGGTATTTACATCTCGCTTGGCGTCTTCCTGCTGATCGCCGCCCGCAACCCGCGTCAGCATCGCAGCCTCATCCTCTTCGCTGGCTGGTCCACGCTCGCTCATGACGGCGTCATGATTGTGCAAGGCATCCAATACCACGATCTACGCAGTGATCTGCTCGGCTACGCCATTATCGCTGTCATCGGTCTCGCTCTCATCGCCTTGACTCCCGCAAAACAGGCGCTAGCATCCGCTGCTGGCGCTTAGCGCCGTTAAATTGAACCGTCTCGACTGTTGATAAATCGCGTTAGCACTTACCGATGAAACGCAAGAAGTCTTCATGCGCGATTATTCTGGTTGGGATGGGAACCGCTCCGGCGTGTTCACGAGTGTATCGTCGGCGTGTTGGCGTTGGAGAGCGAAGTCGATCCCCGGCTATGAACACTCGGCGCAACGATAACTGCCGTTGGTGCACAGGGATTTCAACCGCTACCGGTTCTGTGAAAAAGGTTGATCGGCCAACGGAAGTGACCGCCTGCTTGCTAGGGAGGGACCTGCAGCGGCTCGCAGGAAGCTGACGTTTGTTTTTGATTCAGAATTTCGGGAGCTTGCGCTGCTTGGCCTTTTCCAGTTCTTCCTTGCTCATTGCCGCGCCGGCATTTGCTAAATAAGCTTGATAAGCCTCCTGCGTCTGGCGCTGCAAGCGCACATCCCACAGAAAGACGCTAATGTTATAGATGTAGGTGGAGTCCGTGCCGCCGCGGCCTGTGAAATAAGCGTTGAGCTTAATCAGCCACTCGCAGCCATTGTCCGGTTCGGGGGAATAGACCAACATGCTGGGAGCAGGAAAAGTGGGAGCCTCCGGCGCCTTTACAATAAGGTTACCGTGTGTGCGGTTTGCACAGTTTCTGAGGCGTGCCGCGTCCGGCCGCCCGCCATGCTCATCGAACCCCCAAAACGCCTGCCAGTTACCAGCGTCGGTCTCGGTCCCATACTTTTCTCGCAGGCTCTCCATGATTTTGCTGCGCAGGAGCGGCTGATTGGGGTCGTATTCCAGCAGGCGGCCGACCGCGAAGACGACCTGCTTGGTGGGTGGAATGGTCAGCCAGAGGGTGATCGTTTCGGGTGCGGAGGGATCGGTCACCTGAGCGCGCATTTCGGTAACAACTGGCTTGTCGCCGAAGCCAGGGATTGGCGCCTGTCCCATGCTGATTCTGATGTTGGGATTCCGAGCTTTCAGGATGGTGTAGGCCTCCTGGGCCGGCATACCGGGCCGGATGCCGACAAGGTCGGGTAGCGCGGAAGAAGCTGAAGCCCCACCCTGCTTCGTTTGCGCCTGCGCGGCAAGCGAGCAGAACGCTAGTCCGAGAACGATAAGCCCTACTGGTAAAGTCGTTGTCCGATTCGTCATTTGGTATTCCGCGCCAGCGGCGCCCCTCCACTCCGTGAATCAAAATACTGGTTTGTTCTTTTTTGATTTCGCAATCTCTGCGGCGCGAGCTTTGGCGTCAGCATCGCGCTTCCAGGCGACGTAGGCATTGGCAGTGCGGTTCGCCAGGCGCATGTCCATGACCGCGACGGTCGTGTTTTCAACGATCTCAAATGGGTCAATCTGTGCAACTACACCAACGAAGGATGCGCACCAGTTCGGGTCCTTGACCTCGTCCATGGGTATTTTGGGCCCCGGATTCAAGTTTATTCCGCGACCGAGACAGAACGTAATATCGCCCAAGCCGAAGGCCTGCGCAGCAGGCATCGGCGCGCGGCTGCCATGTTCGTCGTAAATCCAAAAAAGCATGCCTATGTTGCGGTCGTCGGTGGTGATTGTGCCGTTACCTAAGCCGGCAAACGATTCCTTGCCGTACTTTTCGCGCAGCGTTGCCAGGACGTTCGCGTGATTGGCATGAAGTCGCCGTGTGAATCGCACAATGTGCCAAACCACCTGGTGGCTGGGTGGCGCCGTCAAGGAAACTATTACGTCAGTCGCAATCTCACCGGTAGGCAGGACGTTAAATCCGTATTCGAGCTTCCGGTCGGGGATGTAGTCATACGGGATTTCCTGAAACCGGTCTCGTGGATACTGGCCGTGCAGAATCTGCAGGGCCTGAGGGAGGGTCATGCCCAGGTGGACGCCGACCACGTCGGGCATCTTCGCCACTTCGGGCAATTTCAAGGGGTCAACAAGAGCGGCTGCTTCGGCTGCTTTGTCGGCCGGCGGTGTCCATGGCTCCGCCGCACCTGCCGCCTGCCCGTTTGGAGTTCCCGCCGCCGGCTGCGCACTCGCAACCTGCTGAGGAGCGGCCTTCGCTGAACCCTGCCGCAATTGCGGCTGCGCCGGAGTCTGCGGGGCCGGTGCGGAATTGGTCGCACCGGTTTGGCTGCTCGTGGATGGTTGAGGCGCTGTGGATGTGGAGCCCGCTTGGCCGAGAGTGTTAGCGGTTGCCGAAGGCGGCTGCGAGGTGGCCGAATTTGCGGCCACATTCACCGTGGCAGCGGTACTGGCTGCGGAGCTCGCCACGGTTGCTGCATTCTGAACGGCCTTCTTCTTGCCAAAAATCGACTTCAGATTGGAGACGGCGTTCGCTAGGCCATCCGGCGCGCCGGCGACGCTCCCAACTCCCTGCGATACACCGTTTGCCAGACCTTCAAAATGAAGGGGAAACTCTCCGCCGAGCGCAGGCTGATTGCCAGTGGTATTGATCTCGTCGATGGTCAGGTCAACAGTGAAGGTCTGGCCGACGTTCTGCGATGTGGCCGGTAAGTGCATCTCAAACTGTGCATCGCCGGAACCCGCAGGTCGCAGAGTGAGTCTGGGATCGAACGTGTTGCCATATACGAGGCCGATGCCACGGTAAGCATTTCCGCCATAGACAATGTACCGATTGCCGCGCTCATCGGTGGTAATCCCAGAGTTGGCCACATAACCGAGCACCAGCGGCTGCGCGGTCCTGTTTTGGAACCGCAAGCTTACGTTGATGATCCTCGAAGTTCCTCCTGTGCTGGTGCGGAAGCTCGTCACCGTTGCGTTGAAATCCGAGGTTTCCACGCAAAGCGGCTGTCCACCGCAGGCGCCCGTGTTATTCGGCTGCTGGCCCAATGGCGAAGCTGCCATTCTTAAGTTGTTAAGGCTCGCCCAACAAACGGAAGCCGACGAGAGCCCCCAGCACGAGGCGAGCAAAATCATGGCTAAGGTCATGTGGCTCCTGTTTTCGTGGCGTAGCATCGGATTGCTCCTTCCAAAGGCCTACTCGAAGAGGCGAGAGTGATGGCCCAACCCGACGCGCGTCCGTGGCATAATCCCCACAGTCCTTGGCGGCCGGGCAAAGGAAGTCTGCATATCCGGCAGTTGTAAGTCCTGACGGATTTCTTAAGAACTCTCAAGGACGCTAAGTCTATGTTTTCGAATACGTCTCAGGGAAATGACCCGGCAGTTTTCGGACGCGTCTGGAGTTTTGCCAACTGCGAATTCGACGACACGCGGCTGGAGCTGCGCGTGAGCGGAGCGCTCGTTGATCTGGAATTGAAGCCTTTGGAGGTTCTACTTCAACTCCTCGTTCATGCGGGAGAGGTAATTTCGAAAGAACGGTTGCTGGACTCGGTCTGGCCCGGCCTGATGGTTGTCGATGGCTCTCTGGCCACCGCGGTATCCAAGCTCAGGAAGGCCCTTGGAGATTCGGATTCTTCCATCGTCCTCACGATTCCGCGCGTCGGCTACCGTCTGGGGGTGCCGGTTCGTGGCAGACCGGTGATGGATTCACCAGCTGAGATGGATTTGTGTTTCAGGCCCGGCGATTCAGTTCCAAGTCGGGAACACTGGCGCATGGTTCGAGCGCTGCCTAGGCCTGAAAGCCGCGAGGTCTGGCTCGCCGAAAATCCAAAAACCCACGAACTCCGAGTTTTCAAGTTTGCCTTGCGCGGCGGACGGCTGAAGAGCCTAAAGCGCGAGGTGACCGTCTCTCGATTCTTGCGCGAATCGCTTGGTGAACGAGCGGACTTCGCTCGCTTGTTGGAATGGAATTTCGAAACAGAACCGTATTCGCTTGAGATTGAGTATGGAGGTGCGAACCTAGTGGAATGGGCCGAGAGCCAGGGAGGGCTCAGCAAGATTCCGGTGGGCACCCGATTGCGCTTGCTTGCGGACGTCGCCTCAGCGGTCGCCGGTGCACATCAAGTCGGCGTTGTGCATCAGGACCTGAAACCCGCAAACATTTTGGTGACCCATGTCGCCGGAGGTGACTGGCAGATCAAGGTCGTGGACTTCGGAAGCGCGTCGCTTACCGAGCCGGAACGTCTGCAAGCGCTCGGCATCACCAATCTCGGCCTTACGCAGACAGCGGGGCCCCAAGCGTCGTCCTTGACGGGGACCCTACTGTACATTGCCCCAGAGGTTCTTTCCGGACAGCCATCCACGGCGTCAGCCGACGTTTATGCGCTCGCTGTCATGCTGTACCAGATCGTGGTGGGCGATTTTGGCAAGCCGCTTTCGCCTGGATGGGAAGGCGAGATTGAAGACGTTCTCCTTCGCGAGGATATCGCAAAGGCTGCGTGCGGCGACCCGCGCAAACGCTTGAACAGTGCTGAGGAACTGGCGGGGCGGTTGCGAGATCTCGACCGGCGGCGCGTCGAACTGCGCCGGCTTGAACAAGAAAAAGCGCGTGACGAACTCGTGCGACAAAGACGGGCCGACGCGCGCACACGGCGACCGTGGATGGTGCTTGCAGCGGTGACGCTCGCCGTGGCTATTGCAGTGAGCTTCGCTCTGTATAGAAAGGCTTTCTCCACCAAACCGCAAATCGCGACAGTGGCGCTTCTTCCGTTTCGGAACGCCGCTTCCGATTCGAGCATCGATTTTCTGCGTTTCGCATTGCCTAATGAAATCGGCACTAACTTGAGCCATATGAGGCCCCTTGCGGTTCGGCCGTTCGCGGCGAGCGGCACGTACGCGCAGGGCGCGACAGATCTGCAGCAAGCTGGCCGCGAAATGGGTGCGAACCGTATCGTAACCGGTGATTTCCTGCGAGTCGGTGAGCAATTACAAATCACGGTCGAGGCCGTCGATGTTGACACTAATCGGGTGCGCTGGCGGGACACGGTTAATGTTCCAGCAGGGAATCTACTGGCGCTGCAAGCGCAAATTGCGGCTACCTCACGAGGCAAGCTCGCCCCTGCGCTTGGCGCTTCTGAGCTGGTGCGAGAGATGCCGGCCAATCCGCAAAACGAGCAAGCGTACGACCTTTTCCTGCGAAGTGTCTCGATCCCGTACGATCCAGAGCCCAACAAGAAGGCCACAGCTATGCTGGAGCGGTCTCTTCAGCTTGATCCCGGATACCCGCCGGCATGGCTGGCGCTCTCTCTTCGCTACTACCATGATGGCCGTGAGGCCGGAGGCGGGGAGCCGATGCTCCTGCGGTCCGACGATGCTTGCGAGCGCGCGCTGGCCCTTGATCCCGACTCGTTGGATGCTGCGAACGAACTGGCTTTGCATCGGGCAGAGCATGGCGATTTGAAGCGGGCCTATGGGGAGGCGCAACAACTGGTGCAACGGCGCCCTGATAGTGCCGTAGCTCACCACTTATTGAGCTATGTTCTCCGCTACGCGGGAGTGCTCGACGAAGCCGGTCGTCAGTGTGACACGAGCGCGCTCCTCGACCCGCGGGTTGGGGGATCGTGCTCGGCTACGTTCATGGAGGCCGGTAATTACAAGCACGCGTTGGATTTCGTCCGTAAGGACTTTAGTTCGGAATGGTCCAAGGCTCACGGGGTTGACATTCTTGTGCGCCAGGGGAGGTACGAAGAAGCACTGAAGGTGGGCGCACCAAAGAATGAATGGGCGAGCAGCTATAAGATGCTGTTGGCCTGCGTCCAGCATAAGCCGGCGGAGGAAGTCGTTGCTCTCGCAGCGCAAGTCCAGCCCAACGACGACCCGGAAGTCTCATACTTCTTCGCCGCGCATCTCGCGTATTGCGGACAGGTGGCGCCGGCGCTTCAAATGCTAGATAGCGCGGTGCGCGCGAATTATTGCTCCTACCCCGCGATGGATTCCGACCCGTTGCTGGCTAATCTGCGCGGACGAAGTGAATTCGCGGAGATTCGGTCGCGTGCAATGGCCTGTAACCGCCGCTTTCTATCAGAGACTAAGCAAATCCAATAAAGACAATATCTCGCACTTCTCGCGAGCATCTTGATCTCCGCGTGCTCACAACCCATATGAGTATGGGGGACATCGTGGGGACAAGAAAAAGGTGTTTGGGATGGTCCCGGAGCTGTTAACTGACGCCAGAGAAACGAGTTGCGGGATTTGAAGTCCTCTGTTAACAGCCGAATGCTCTACCATTGAGCTACCGGGGAACGGCGTGTCGGGAAAGGTCAACAGTGCGGACAAACTGTACCTGGTCCTCGAGTCGGTCAAGATGGACACCAAACACAGCCGGTGTTCTACAACTCCTGCTCCTGCGGACGGCGCGGGAGGATCGCTCATGAAGTAAAGAACTTACGTTGCGGGGAAAAACTCGACTCCAAGACTGCTTGCTCTTACGCAGCAGCCAGCGCATGGGTGTGTTCCGAGCTCGCCGCCGCTCTATCTGGCCCACCCACAAACCGGCGAAAGTGGATCCCTTTTAAAATGGCGCTAACACTCGTCTGTCGCGCCTTTCGCGACTTCAGCAATCGCAACCACATCATGGCCTGCTTCGCGCAGCGCCCGAATGACAGGCCCAGCGCAGCTTTCGTCGGCCAGGAAGTTCATGCTTCAGGCTTTGCCAGGAATCGGCGCGTCGGGCAGTAGCACCACTTCCTCGTGGGCTACGCTGGCCGCGCCGTAGGCCACCGCTGCCCGGATGTCCTCTGTTGTGAGGTACGGATAGTCTTCCAGCAGTTCGCCTTCGCTCGCGCCCTCGGCGAGCTTGCGGAGGATTAACTCCACCGTGATTCGCGTCCCCCGGATGACGGGCTTCTCCATCATAATCGTCGGGTTAATCTCGATTCGCTCGGTCCTCATTACAATCCTCTTGCTTCATCATATCGCTCTCGCCCCAAGCGGACAATTGCACGTTTCTTCCGCCTGCTAAACAATCAGAAGCTCCACTAACCTGCTCACTAAACATCTATTCCCTGAGACGCGGGATTGCAACGCAGCCAGGACAACATCCGGCGAGCGTTCAAGAAAATACGTTTTCACATGATCGCCAACATCTGCAATTACGCGCAACAATAAACGCGCCGCAGAGGACAAAAAGGCCCGCCTCACACAGGGTTGTTCTGTTGCGACCTGAGCATTGCGGGTCCCCGAGTCTCTCAAGATATCGAGGCGATGGAGACCTCGCGCGAGCGGAAATTTCGCTTGCACAACGAAATGAAAAGCAGACGGCCAACTCCTAGCATGCCCGATATTCCGATCTCCGCTTACCCGTCACAACTGCGCGCTAGAACGATAAGCCTTTCGCCGGGGCTGCATTTTAGTGTCAGAATTTGCCATAGCGGTGTCATGAAGCGGACAGCACGGACTACAACCCATCTCATAAATGCCTCGAGTCCCCGAAGCCTAATTCTGACCGTCTCGCTTTTGTGGTTCAACTTCCGGATTGCTCGAGAGCAACGCGGTAGTGTTGAGCCTGTACGAAGCTCAAATGAGTGCATTGGCGATTTTGAGTCAACCGAGGAAGCGTTCTGTTGTCCAGATTTCAGAGTCATGACCTGGGCACCTTGCATCGGTCCGCCGTTTGCCAAATTGATGCGGGGTAGCCGGTTTTGCTAAGGTCGTCGTCATGTCCGAGCGTTCCATCGAGCAGATACGCGAATTGCTCGACTCCGTTTATCGCGTGGATTCGGGACGAATCCTGGCAACTCTGATCCGCTTGCTCGGTGATTTCGATCTTGCCGAGGAGGCGATGCACGAGGCCTTTGCCGCTGCTTTGGACACCTGGCCTCAGGCCGGCGTACCGGATAAACCGCGACCATGGTTGATTTCAACGGCACGCTTCAAGGCCATAGATAGGATGCGCCGGCGCGCGCGCTTCGATGCAACGCAGTCCGATTTTGCGCTCTACATGGAAGCGCGCATCAACGAACCTGCCCTCGATGACCAGGAGATCGAAGATGATCGCCTCCGCTTGATCTTCACCTGCTGCCATCCCGCTCTGCCTCCGGAAGGACAGGTCGCGCTCACGCTGCGTGAAGTTTGCGGCTTGACCACGGAGGAGATTGCCCGGGCATTTCTCGTTACGCCGGCAACGCTCGCGCAACGCATCGTGCGCGCGAAGGCTGTCATCCGCGACAAGGCAATTCCTTACCAGGTGCCCGCGTCGCAGGAATTATCGGCTCGGTTGGGAGCTGTCCTCCTAGTCGTATATCTGATCTTCAACGAGGGATACTCGGCCGAAACGACAGGCGCCGAACTCAGCCGCGAGGCGATCCGTCTGGGCAGATTGCTCCTCGACCTGCTCCCGGAACCCGAGGTAATGGGCTTGTTGGGGCTCATGCTGCTGCAGGAGTCGCGCCGCGCCGCCAGAACCTCGGTTGACGGAGACTTGATTCTGCTCGAGCAGCAGAATCGATCGTTGTGGAACAGGGACCAGATCGCCGAAGGCATCTCGCTTACAGAGAGCGCTCTTCGATCGCGCCGCTTCGGTGCCTACACTCTGCAGGCGGCCATTGCAGCCGTTCACGCCGAGAGTTCCTCCACGGCATCCACGGACTGGCGCCAGACTACGCTGCTCTACGACCAGTTGCTTCGGATTCAGCCATCCCCGGTTGTCGAACTGAACCGCGCAGTGGCCATTGCCATGTGCGAAGGCCTGGAGCAGGGTCTTTGTCTTATCGATGACTTGCTGGCGGGCGAGCACCTATCCCACTATCACCTGGCGCACTCTGCCCGTGCCGATCTGTGTCGCAGATTAGGGCGGATTCCGGAGGCCCGTGCCTCGTATGAGAAGGCACTTGCCCAGGCGTCGCAGGAGCCGGAGCGACGTTTTCTCGCCAAGCGGCTTGCGGAATTGAAATAAAAAAAGTTCGACTCTGCTGTCGATTTTTTTCCTGAACGACGACTATAAAATGAACGATCGAGTGCCGCAAAGCTGTGCTGCTGGCCCGAAGACCGTTATAGGAGAAGTCATGACGCAATATTTGGTTGCTATTCACCACCCGACGACTACGACGCGTCCCGCGAGGATGAAGCGATGCAACGCGATATCGACGCGCTCAACGAGGAGATGGAGGCTGCTGGTGTCAGGATCTTCGCTGGCGGCCTGCGCCCGGCAAGCAGCGCGAAGTCGCTGCGGGCGCAGCCCGATGGCAAGGTGCTCATCACCGACGGGCCGTACCTGGAGACCAAGGAGCACATAGGCGGTTCTTGGGTGCTGAAAGCCGCTGACCTGAACGAGGCGCTGGCATGGGGGCGTAAGGCCGCCGTCGCCTGTCGGGCGCCGGTCGAGGTGCGTCCGTTTCACTGACGGGGGACCCGAGGGAGGTTGGCCAAGCTTTGTTTTTTGTGTGGCACAGCTATGAGAAAGGGTGGAAAGGAGACAGCATGAGAAAGATCAGGATCATTGAACATATCTCGTTGGACGGCGTGATTCAGGCCCCCGGCGGGCCGAACGAAGACGGCAACTACCCCTACGGCGGATGGGCGGCGCCGCATGCGACCCCGCTGGGGGAGAGGCCATCGTCGCGGCTCACGGCGAGGCTTTCGATCTGCTGCTGGGCCGCCGAACCGACAATATTTCAGCGGCTTTTGGCCTAAAGCCGAGAAAAGTCCTATGGCGGATGGTCTGAACGCAGCGACAAAATACGTCGCGACCCACAGGCCGGACAGTCTTGGATGTGGGCCGGCCGAGGGCCTTGGACCGGACATCGTTGCGGGCGTGCGCCGCATTAAGGCGAAGGGGGCCGCACCTGATCGTCTGGGGCAGCTCGACGTTGACACCGGTGCTGCTCGAACACGAGCTTGCTGATGAGGTCTTGCTGCTCGTCTTTCCGGTTCTGTTAGGCACTGGCAAGCGTTTCTTTTCGGAGGGAGCCCCGCCACGCGAACTCGCGCTCGTTGGCACCAAGGCTGTGTCCTCAGGCGTCATCGTCAGCACCTACAAACCCAACGGGCCTTTGCGGACCGGCTCTTTCGACGATGGGGCGGCGTGAGCCGACGTCAGAGATCATGGGCGGTACCCTCACCTCGGGTCACGTGGGCCGTCTCACTTCGCAAGCTTGGAACAGTTACAGAATGAGTGGCGAGGCGCGAAGCCAGGCAGCGCCACAGGCCCCCGATCGACTGCTTTGCGGCGAAACAGCGACGCAGTCGCAGCGGAATCATTTAAATCCAGTGTCTTGGCCGCATCTCTCGAGCGCGACAAAATGGCGGGATGGTAGCAGGAAAGGACCGACGCCCGATTGGCTCAAGCCGTCGCTGACATAGAATCACCGGTTTCTTCCGCAAACAAAAACCGCAGATCCTCCAGTGTCAGACTTTGCGCGAATCGTTCCTGGCCCAGCACGTCGTCAGCGAGCGCGGCCTTTTGTTTTTGCAGCGCGCGGATTTTTTGCTCGATGCTCTCGCGCATCAGCAGCCGGTAGGCCATCACCTTGCTCGTCTGCCCGATGCGGTGCGTGCGGTCAATGGCCTGGTTTTCCACCGCTGGATTCCACCACGGGTCGAATAGGACAACATACGACGCGGCGGTCAGGTTCAGTCCGAATCCTCCAGCCTTGAGTGAAATCAAAAACACTGCGCCGCCTTTGGCGGATTGAAATTCCCGAACCAGTTCGCCGCGATTTTCCGTCTCGCCCGCGAGATAAAAGTGCGGCCAGCCGCGCTGTTTCACTTTTTCGCGCAGCAAATCCAGCATCGTGACGAATTGCGAAAACACCAGCGCCTTGTGACCTTCTTCGATGAGCGGTTCGAGCAAATCTTCCAGCGCCGAAACTTTCGCGCTTTCGGCATCGCGCAATCTTGCGTCCACCAGTGCCGGGTGACAACAAATCTGGCGCAGCCGCAGCAGCGACGTGAGAATGTTAAAACGCTCCTCGTTGAGTTGCTCATTTGTCTGGAGGCCGAGGATGAGTTGGCGGGCACGTTTGAGTTCGGCGCGATAAAGTGTTTTTTGCTCGCCTTCCATTTCACAAAGCAAATCTTCCTCAACGCGGTCGGGCAAATCCTTTTCGACCTGCGCCTTGGTGCGGCGCAACAGAAACGGCCGCGCGCGCGCGGCGAGGCGGCGACGGGCAAGGGGATCGTCCTTGGCGTCAAAGCAGCGGAGAAAATGCGCGCGATTGCCCAGCGCGCCAGGCATGGCAAAACCGAAGATGCTCCACAAATCCAGCAGGCGATTTTCAATCGGCGTGCCCGTCAGCGCGAGGCGATGTTCGGCCTTCAACGCGCGGGCGGCCTGCGCGGTTTGGGAATTGGGATTTTTAATGTATTGCGCTTCATCCAAAATCGCCGCGAGCCATGGCGCGCTTGCGATGTCGGGCGAAAGTGAGCGCAGTTGCGCGTAGTTGATGACGAGGAGGTCGGACTTTTCGCGCGCGGCGGATAATTCCGCGGCTGGTTCGCCGCGCCACAAGCGGACGCGCAAGTTTGGATAAAACCGCTCGGCTTCGGCGCGCCAGTTGTCCATGACGGATTTGGGACAGACCACCAGTGACGAGTTGAGAGTTGGGGGTTGAGCGTTGAGCGTTGTTTCCCGCAGCCAGGCCAGCCAGGCCAGCGTTTGCAGCGTTTTGCCCAGGCCCATGTCGTCGGCCAGCACCCCGCCGAAACGGTTGGACGCGAGGTAAGCCAGAAAATGAAAACCTTCGGTTTGATACGGCCGCATTTCGGCGCGGATGGCCGGCGGCTGCGGCGGCGCGACGCGCGTTTTCAATTCACTCGCGCGGCGCTGGATTTCTTCAACCCGTTCCGGTGCGAGAAACTTTTTCGCGGCATCATCGGCCAGTTGCAGCGCGTGGAATCGTTGCGGTTCGGCGGAGAAATCGCGCGCGTCGATGCCGAGCCGGGCGAGTTGTTCGTCGTCTTCCGGCGTGAGACTGAATTGCAACCGCCGCCAGCCCCTTTTTTCGAGGCGAACGTAGCCACCGCGCGCGTTAAGCAGCAATTTCAATTCCTGCGGCGTGAGCCTGGTGTCGCTGACCTTGAGCACGACTTTGAGATCGAACCAGTCAATGCCCGCTTCGGCGACGTCGAGAGAGACGTTGCCGCTGACCGGCGCGTCGCGCAGCGTGGCCAGTTCCTCGTCCAGCAGCACTTCAATTTCCGGCGGGAGCGATTGGAGCCAACCGAGGAACAGTTCCGGAGTTTTTTTGAAGAGCCGCAACGTCCACTCGCCAGAGTAATTTTGCCATTTCAATTCCAGCGATTCGATCGCGCGCGGAAAATATTTTTGCGCGGCGCGGTCGTGGACCACGACAATGCCATTGGCCGGCTCGGAATTTCCTCTGGCCTTGTTTCCCCCTTCCACTTCCCAGCCAGTCGGTGTGAATCGTTCCGATTTCATTCCGGGCGCTTTGGCGGCGATGCGCAGGACGATGTCCTCGATTTGGCTGCTGGAAAAAACCGGTCCTAACGCGCATGAAATCGTCACCCTGACGGGCACGGTGCGGATGCGTTGCGACAGATGTTCCGGGAACGGAATGCCGGCGGCGTGGAGAAACCGCAAGCCGGCGGCGGTTTCGAGCGCGGGCGCGGGAATGTTTTTAGGCAATTCGGTGTCGAGCGCGTCGGCGAGCGGGCCGGCGAACAAACCGCGCTCGGTCAAATACAGAGTCGGCTGGCCGGCGAGCGCGCAAAGAATTTTCGGCGGCGGCGAACCGTCGGAGTTGGCTAGGGCCAGTTCGTAACTGCCATCGCCGTTTTCGGGCGAGCGCAGATTCAGGCGCAGTGGCTTCGCGACGCGCGCAAGCGGTTGGCCGTCGTCGGTCACGACGCGGTCGGGCGCGAGCGGCATTCGCAGCAAGCGGTTCAGCCCGGGGCGGGCGGTGGCGGTGGCGTATCTGAACAACCACCAGCTTTCGTAAGCCCACGGTCTGTAAGCAGCGCTCCACAACGGCAGCGAATTGGGCGCGATGGCCAGCGCGCCTTTCTCGAATTGCTCGGCGATTCTTCTTGCCTGCGCCTTTTTGAGTTCGGCAAACCCGGCGTTCGCGTCGCAGCGCCATTGCAATCGCGCCTCTTCCGGGCCGACGGCCAGACGCAATTCGAGCGCGCCGGATTCGGAAACGGGCGCGCGGCCGTCGAATTCGCGGAACCAATTGTTCCACCGCTCGATTGCCTTGTCGCGCTCCCATTGCTTCATCGCCGGTTCAATCAACTGGAAATCCGTGATGCCGGCGATGAATTGCGGATACTTCCAATTGCGCCGCCGCAATTCCCACGCGACGTAAAGCCAGAAATAAAAATCGTCGGGTGGAAAATCGCGCCAGAGATCGACTTGTTTCCAGTGGTTGTAAGAGTTGCCACGGCCGACCATCAAGCCCAAGTCGGTTTCCGTCAGCTTGCGGACGCGCGCATTGGCAAAAGACGTTTGCACCTGGCGGACGAAGCTGGCTTCGTCCGCCCGAAATTGCCGCCCGATATTTTCAACGAGTTCGTCGCACAGCGGCGAGCCCGGCGGCTGCGGATCGCGCGGGGGTCTGTTTGCCGGGGCAAGCGTTCCTTTAAGCTTCTGCCAGCGCCGTTTTTGGGCTTCAACAATCCGCGCACGTGCCGAGGCGGACAATTTGTTGTTGGCCGACGCGCGCTTTTCCCATTCCTGCATCCAGCATCCACCTAAGCTAGCAACTAATTCTGCCATCTCCCGATACTTATGTCACGGCCTGTTGCCTTTGCCTCACCCGCCTCTACCGCTACAGCCCCGTTCAATTTTCTACTCAATGCGAAGCAGCTCGTTGCTCAAGTGCTCTGGAGCGGTATCCCTTCATCGTCGGGTTGGCTGCGTCATTTGCGGCTCTGGCCTTTTCGCAGAGTCTTTTGTTTTCTACTGACTTTGACGGGAGTGGTACAAGCGGCTCAATATCCATGTCAAGTTACGTCTCTTCGTCTCTGCGGTGAGAGATGAATTTTCGATTCCACTAGGCCGGGCAGACCTGTGCCTCACCAAAACTCTAGCGTTACGTTGCACGGGGCCGTAGAGGATTACTTGTTCGGACGCGGACCGTGAACGCTCCGCCGTAATCTACAGCCTGATCAGTACGAACCTCTTGGGGAACTGACGCCAGAGAAACGAGTTATATGATTTGAAGTTCCCTGTTAACAGCCGAATGCTCTACCGTTGAGCTACCGAACAATTTTAGCGTTGACAATGTAGCTTCATGAAGCTACATTGTAATTATGAAAAGCGTGGGGCTTCGGGAACTGAAGAACAATTTGAGCGAGTACGTTCGGGACGTCCGGTCTGGCGAGAGCGTGTTGGTGACGGATCGCGGTGAAGTCGTTGCAGAACTCCTCCCAGCGGGACCAGGGCTCGATGAGGCGGGTGTCCCATCCGCGCTGAGAGTCCTGGCGAGGAGAGGGCAGCTGACGCTCGGCGCGTCAAATGATGCGACGTTGTATCCGAAACTCTCACCTCTCCTGAAGCGACATCGTGCCGCTGCCCTCCTCGCTGAGGAGCGCGGTACCCGGTGAACGTCTATGCCGAGTCCAGCGCGGTGTTGGCGTGGCTGCTAGGGGAAGCGACTGGCCGCCGCGTCCGCGAGGTGCTCCGGCGTGCGGATCTTGTGATGGCCTCCGATCTCGTGCTCATTGAGTGTGATCGCGTGTTGATTCGTGCGGTCACGCTTGGAGAAATCGATGAAGCCACGGCCGCCGATCGCCGGGCGCTCCTGAATGCAGCCGCTGCACACTGGCACTTGAGCCGACTCAGTTTGGACATTGTTGACAGAGCGAGACGTCCGTTTCCCCCGGAACCTGTGCGTACCCTTGATGCAATTCACTTGGCATCCGCATTGGCCGTACGCTCCGCGGTCCCGAATATGGAACTCCTAAGTCTTGACGATCGCATTCGCCGCGCTGGTGAGCAGCTCGGATTCCACCTTCAACCGAGCTGACCAGCGGCAGGGCTTATAGGGAAGCGCTCCGGGCGAGAAACGAATATTTGGCGATCGTTTTCCGAGCTGCTAACTGAAACAAGCCGGTCCAGCGTAACCGCCAGACTCCGGAGCAGTGCTGGGGCACAATCAGCTTGGCGGCTGTATGACGCCAAAATAGGGGCTTCATCATTCTCGCGCGCTCTGGCAACGGACTAATACCAAGCCTTGGGACAAAAGTCGAATGCCTTAGTGTTGATTATTCTAAAGTTTCATCTTCAAATACTCACATGCGATACATATCTCGAAATCTGGATAATATGGTCCGACAAGCGGCTCGACATTTCCCCGCGGTGGTTGTCACGGGGCCCGCCGCTCGGGAAAAACGACTCTCCTTCGCCAATTGTTTCCCAAAATCCACTACGTGCTCCTTGAAGATCCCGACATTCAGGGACGGATTCGCAGTGACCCGCGCACATTCCTCGAAGAGCTGCGTCCTCCTATCCTATTCGACGAAATTCAGAATGCTCCCGAACTTCTCAGTTACGTGCGCACTCTCATCGATACGGCGCCCCGTCGCATGGGGCAGTGGCTATTCACCGGCCGGCCACTAACTGACTCTCACGGTAGGATCGAGCGGCTCTGCAGTAGTCAATGGGAATCAATCCTTCGAGCGGCTGTTTTCGGAGTATGGGGTCGTCCAATTCGGAATACAAGCCCGTCCGGTTCGGAATCTCATCACCGGGGGCCCAACCTATGTCAACTTGCACATTTCTTCCTGGGATCCGAACCGAAGCATAAACGCTGGTAGGCGACGCCTTTGCGTTCACGCGTGCGAAATACTGACGAAGGCACGGTTCCGGCGAAGTGAACGAGGTTTATCCACGGTTTATCTTCAATGCGATATGGTTAATTCCTCCTTGCAGTATTTTTGTGCTCAGGACCGGAGGATTTTGCTTATGACGAATGAACGCAAAAGAATCGCTTTAGTGGCGCTGGCTGCGGTTTTCGCTGCGGCAATTTTTGGCGTAGCGATGCACGCAAGATCGCACGCAAATTCACACACAACTTCGCACAGAGCAGCGTACGCTTTGGCCACCGGCGGACGCGCCGCCGGGGCTAGCGGCTATCACGTCAGCAAAACGATTCCCGTAGGCGGCGAAGGTTTTTGGGACTATACGACCGTGGACGCGGATGCGCGGCGGCTTTATGTTTCGCATGGCACGCACGTGGTAGTGCTGGACGCGGATACGCAGGCCGTGGTTGGTGACATCCCGGACACGCAAGGCGTGCACGGAATTGCCATCGCGTCCGAATTTGGGCGGGGATTTGTCAGTGATGGCCGCGCCAATAACGTCACCATGTTCGACCTCAAGACGCTTAAGACTCTTGGCACCATCCCTGCCGGGACAAATCCCGACGCCATCATTTACGATCCAGCGTCGAAACGGGCCTTCGCGATGAACGGACGCAGTGGCGACATCACTGCGATCAATGCGGCTGACGGCAAGGTCGCAGGCACTATCGCGATTGGCGGCAAGCTGGAATTTGCCGCAGCCGACGGAAAAGGCACAATTTTCGTCAACGTCGAAGACAAATCCGAACTCGCGCACATTGACGCAGAGAAACTTACGGTTCTGCATCGCTGGCCGCTGGCTCCTTGCACCGAGCCTTCCGGACTGGCCATGGATACCAAGACGCGACGGCTCTTTGTCGGCTGCGATAACAAAATGATGGCCATCGTGAACGCCGACACTGGCAAAATCGTAACTACATTGCCGACCGGAGATGGAACTGACGCAAACGGATTCGATCCCGGCACCGGATTTGCGTTCTCCTCGAATGGAGAAGGCACGCTGACCGTGGTACACGAGGATTCTCCGGAAAAGTTTACGGTCGTCGAGAATGTGCCGACGAAAAAGAGCGCACGCACAATGGCGCTGGACTTGAAGACGCATAATATTTTCCTGCCAGCGGCGGACTTCGACGCACCGGCAGCGGGCGAGCGGCGCGGAAAGATGAAAGCGGACTCGTTCGTGGTGTTGATGGTTACACGATAAAAAATCGCAAAGAGCCAGACCGGTTCCAGTCGAGGAGCGCGTTCAAGTTAGAAAACTTGGCGCGCTCTTTGACTTTTTATCGGACATCGCTCTGCTATACTCTTGGCTCCGTCGGCGACAGTCACACCAGCCGGCACCTGGAAACAATGACCGCGCACGAATCGTCCTCAGCCAAGCGCGCTAGCAAGCCGCAGCGTGGTCCGCACGCTCCGAAACACATCGTCATCGAAGGGCCGCTGCGCGTGGGAAAATCTACGCTGGCGCGGATTCTTGCCGAGCGTTTGCACGCGCGCCGCGTGTACGACTGCGAAGATAATCCGTTCCTCGGTGACTTTTATGAAGAGCAGCCAGGCTCGTCTTTGCGCGCGCAAATGTATTTTTTGATCGAGCGGCAAAAGCGTTTGCGCGAAGCCTTGGCGGTGGATTCGCCGGCGCCGCTGCTTTCCGATTTCCTGATGGAGAAGGACCGCATCTTCGCGAACCTGAACCTGGATGACGAAGAGCTGAAACTATACGAGCGGTATTACGAAGCGCTGGCGAAAGATATTCCCGCGCCGGACCTGGTGATTTATCTGCAGGCCAAGCCGGAAGTCTTGCAAGCGCGAATTACGAAAAAAGCAGTGAAAGCTGAAAACCAGATTTCGACCGAATATATCGAAGAGGTTTCACGCGCGTATGAGCATTTCTTTTTCCGCTACGAAGCGTCCGACCTGCTGGTGATCGATACTTCGGAGATCGACTTTGTGGCCCGGAACGAAGATTTGCAGCAATTGCTGCGGCGGCTGCAGGATCCGGTGAAGGGAACTCAGTATTTTCTGCCTCTCGGTGCCGCTGAATAAGTGCCGCGCCGGACTGCTTCGCTCTATTCTCTCCTGCACGCCAATCTTCCGCGAGAGTGGAACAAAACGCCCTTCGAAGATCTGGAAATGCGAACCAAGAGGGATTCCGCGGCATCGAACGCAAGCAATGGCGAAAAGAAAACAAAATTGGGGCAAGACTCCATGGAAGATTACGTTTCGAAGTACACAGACGCCCTTGCCTGAGCATGTGGACTTAGCCATTGTCGGTGGCGGCTTTGCCGGACTTGCAGCAGCTGCGTGGCTCGCCAAGCTGGCGCCAAACAAAAGGGTACTTTTGCTGGAAGCGAAGCGCGTGGGCAATGGAGCCAGCGGACGTACCGGAGGCATGGCCCTATCGCAGAGCGCGGCGGGCGACTTACCGGGTCTAGGAAACGTGCTGCGTGGCTACCGCGAGATCATCCGGGAATTGCGCATTGATGCTGAGCTGGAGTTGCCGGGCGTGTGGGAAGTGTCGCGGCACGACAAATCAATGGAAGGGAAAAAAGTCCATCCTTTGAAAAATTCTCCGATTGACTGGAACGATTCGGGCCGGGTTCGCGCGGTGGCTAAAGTGTCCGGCGGAACGGTGAATCCCGGAAAAGTGGTATCAGGATTGGCGCGGGCCGCTGCGCAAGCCGGAGCGCAGATTATGGAGAACGCAGAGGTTGTGAGGATGGAGTTTGCTGATCCAGTGCGGCTGTTCGTGGAGCGAAAGGTGAACGGCATCCGGCAAAAAACAATCGTAACCGCAAAGCGTGTGTTGCTGGCTACGAATGCCGGCTCGCGGGAATTGGCGGGCAGAATTTATTCTTCGAAAGAGTCTTCCGAACCGCGACTCACGTTTGCGATTGCGACAGCTTCGCTTAGCAAAAAACAGATTGCGGCGCTGGGAATGACCTCCGGACGGCCATTCTATTCGGTGGACTTTCCGTATCTGTGGGGACGGATGCTGAAAAATGGCGGAATGATTTTTGGCAGTGGGTTGCTGCCGGCTTTCGGCAAATTTCTGCACGAGGATGCGGTTCGAGCAAAATCGGCCAAGTCCGGAATAGCAAAATTATGGGGCGGGCTGGAACGATTTGATGTTGGCCACGGCGAGCCCGCCGCGCGACTGCGCGCACTGGAAAAGCGGGTGCGATTGCTGCACCCGGAAATGAAAACGATCAGGGTGACACACCGCTGGGGCGGGCCAATTCTGACTACCAAGGATTTTATGCCCACGTTTCGCAGCCATCCGGAGAACAAGAATGTAGTTGTGCTGGGAGGATTTTCCGGGCACGGCGTAGCGCTGAGTGTTTATCTTGGCCACCGAGCTGCCCAGCATTTCATTGGCAAATACAAGTTGCCGCGCTGGCGCTAATTCCAGTCGTTTCCACAATTCCGCTTCCCGTTTTGATTCCATAGTTCTATCTTTTCAGTTCGCGCGGCGGCTTGTATAGTTGCGGCTTCGCAATCACTCTCGTTTTAGTGGAGCGCATATGAGTCTCTGGTCACGCCGCACATTTTTTCTTACATCGCTGGCAGGCACGGCCGCAGCGGGCACGACGAATCTACTTCGTGCGGCGAAACCGCGTGATGTATTCGCGGCAGATGCCGCAGCGCCACAAGGCGCAGCGGCGAAAGGCACACGACCGGTCATGATTTCCAGCGCGAACGGCGTGCACGCCCTGCAGAAGGGTATGGACATTTTGAAAAGCGGTGGCGACACGCTGGATGCAGCGGTCGCTGCAGTGACGGTAGTGGAAGATGATCCGAATGATGATTCTGTAGGTTACGGCGGCCTACCCAATGAAGAAGGCGAAGTGGAACTGGACGCGAGCGTGATGCATGGACCGACACATCGTGCCGGCTCGGTAGCGAGCGTGCGCCGGATCAAGAACGTGTCGCGGCTGGCAAGAACGGTGATGGAACGCACCAATCACACCATGATCGTTGGCGACGGAGCGCGGCGGTTCGCGCTGGCGGAAGGCTTCGAAGAATTGAATTTGTTGACGGAGCACTCGCGCAAGATCTGGCTGGCGTGGAAAGCTTCGACTTCGTTCAACTGGCGGCCGGGAATTGATAGTCCGGAGTGGGTCGGCCGCTCAGCGGCCGCACGTAACGAAGGAAAAACAGCGTCGGCAGGACGCCGCGGCGCATTGGATTCTCCGGAATTTCGTGAGCAGCTCGCGGATATCTGCGGACACGATGAAGCGTTGATGGCGCGAGCGATCCAAGTGATTGCCGATCCGCCGACGGGAACGATCAATTGCCTAGCAGTGAATGAAAAAAGCGAAATTTCCGGCACCACCACAACCTCTGGATTGTCGTGGAAGATTCCCGGACGGGTGGGCGATTCGCCGATTATCGGCGCGGGGCTTTATGTGGATGGCGATGTTGGGGGAGCGGGTTCGACTGGCAAAGGCGAAGAGAACATCAAGATTTCCGGCGGGCACACCATCGTGGAAATGATGCGTAAGGGAATGTCGCCGACCGACGCATGTCTGGAAGCAATGCACCGAGTGGCGCGGAATTACAACAACGACAAGAAGAAGCTGGCGACATTTCATATTTATTTCTACGCGTTGAATAAGGATGGCGTGCACGGGAGCGCGTCATTGTGGAGGAATGGATATGAGGCGGGGAAACGGGCGAAGTATGCGGTGCACGACGGGACGGAAGGTAAGTTGATGGATTGTGCGGCGTATTTTGATGAGGTGGGCGGGAATCCGTAGGATTCGCCCGCGCAGGCTCACTTTTGCGCCTTGCAACAATCGAAGAGAGATTCTCCGCTGCGCCTGCCCGTGGCGGGCAGGCTCGGAATGACGGCAAAGCGGCCAGCGTTTATTCGACGACTACATGCAGAAATTTCTTCTTGCCGGCGCGAAGTAGAAATTCGCGCGGTTGACTCAGGTCGATCTCTCTTCTTGCATCATCTATAACAACTCCATCGATCTCGACTGCCTTCTGTTTTATGAGCCGTTCTGCCGCACTTCGCGAAGGCGCGAAATTGAAGATGAAGACCAAGGTAGATACCCGTGTCAGTCCGCTGCGGGCCAGTTTCTTTATGGGAACGTCGTCTGGGGTCTGACGCTCTCGAAATACTTTTATGAAGTGCTGTTTTGCCGATTCAGCAGACAAGCTCCCGTAGAATGTCTTTACCACATCGTGTCCTAAGCTCATCTTGGCATCCATTGGATGTAATTTGCCGCTCGCCACTTCACTTCTTAGCTCGGCGATTTCTTTTTCGGTGCGGTCGGTGACTAGTTCGTAGTAGCTCCACATCAGTTCGTCGGGAATAGACATCATTTTGCCGAACATCTCCTGCGGCGGTTCAGTGATGCCAACGTAGTTGCCCAGGCTTTTGGACATTTTGCGCGCGCCATCGAGGCCCACAAGAATCGGCATGGTCATGCAGACTTGCGATTCCTGGCCATATTCACGCTGAATTTCGCGGCCCATCAGCAAATTGAATTTTTGTTCGGTGGCGCCGAGCTCAACGTCGGCTTCGAGCATCACCGAGTCGTACGCGACGAGGAGCGGATAAAGAAATTCGTGGACGGAGATCGGCTGCTGGTTAACGAGGCGGTTGTGAAAGTCTTCGCGCTCCAACATGCGTGCTACGCGATATTTGGCGGCTAGCTTGATGATGTCGTAGCTGGTGAGCTTATCCAGCCATTCGCTGTTGTAGCGAATTTCGGTCTTGGCGGGATCGAGAATCTTGAAAACCTGTTCGAGGTAGGTTTTAGAGTTGGCTTGCACTTGCTCGCGGGACAGCGGCGGGCGTGTTTCGCTTTGGCCAGTCGGGTCGCCGACCATGGCCGTGAAATCGCCGATCAGAAACACGGCGATGTGGCCAATATCCTGAAAGTGTTTGAGCTTGCGGATGACCACAGTGTGGCCGAGATGAATGTCCGGAGCGGTGGGATCTACTCCCAGTTTTGCACGCAGCGGTTTGCCGGTCTTGCGTGATTTTTCCAGTTTCGCGCGCAGATCCTCTTCACGAATAATTTCGTGCACGCCTTTTTTCAGGTAGGCGACTTGTTCGTCGACTGGTTTGTAGATGAAAGTTGTCATTGGATAAGGAAAAGGAACCGGTCTAAAGACCGGCCGCTACAAAACCTCCTTCGTCAAAAGCACCCGGCGGCCTGCGATTTTGAATTTTCCTTGCAAAACTATTTTCACTGCTGCGCTATAAATGCGATGTTCTTCCTGCAAGATGCGCGCGCTGAGCGTGTCCTCGATGTCATCGTCTTCAACTGGCACAACAGCCTGCAGCACGATCGGTCCGGCATCAAGATTTTCGTCGACGAAATGCACCGTGCAACCCGCGAATTTCACTCCGTATTCCAAAGCCTGCTTTTGCGACTCGAGCCCCGGGAAAGATGGCAGCAGCGAGGGATGAATATTTAGAATACGCTGCGGGAATGCCGCCACAAAAAACGGTGAGAGCAGGCGCATGTAACCGGCGAGACAAATCAGATCGACATTGGCTTCGCGCAACGCCGCCACTACCTGACGATCATAGGGCTCGCGTTCAAGACCTTTGGACGGAATCACACGTGCGGCAAACCCGCGAGCCCGTGCGCGATCGATGCCCGGCGCACCCTCGCGATTGCTGAGAACGAGAGCGATCTCCGCTTCTGGAATA
>Ga0073928_10002996_pt1 | contig 27474 bp, 23 predicted proteins | sample PaiPotPPA55metaG_FD_76969 | JGI IMG/M metagenome (GOLD analysis project Ga0073928, IMG submission 76969) | Iron sulfur acid spring bacterial and archeal communities from Banff, Canada, to study Microbial Dark Matter (Phase II) - Paint Pots PPA... ...
GAGCGGGGTTTGGGTTTTGGGCCAAGCGCTATTGCGCCGAACTGCTCGAGATTCGAGTGCCCTTCGACGAAGTCATCGATCCGGGCCGCGTCGCCGCCCTGCTCAAGGCCCGGCCGGATATCCGTATCGTCGCCGTCTGCCACCACGACACGCCGTCCGGGACGATCAATCCAGTGGCGGAAATCGGCCGTATCGTCGCCGCGCACGGTGCCTATCTCTTGGTCGACGCGGTTTCGTCGTTCGGCGGCATGGACGTCGGCCCCGATACTTGTCAGGCCGATCTCTTCGTGACCGGGCCGAATAAATGCCTCGGCTGCCCGCCCGGCCTGTCGCTCGTCGGCGTGACGCCGCGCGCCTGGCAGAAGATGAAGGACAATCCGGACGCGCCGCGCGATTCCATCTTGAGCATCCTCGATTGGGAACAGGCGTGGCGCAGGGATCGGCCCTTCCCGTTCACTCCGTCGGTGGCGGAAATCAACGGGCTGGATGCAGCCCTGGACCTCTATCTGACAGAAGGGCCCGAGCAGGTCTGGGCCCGTCATGCGCTCACCGCCGAGGCCTGCAGGGCCGGCGTCCTCGCGATGGGCCTCCGACTCTGGCCTGCCGACGCGCGCACGGCGTCGCCCACCGCGACGGCGGTTCGGATCCCCGCAACCATCGAGGACGCGGCGCTCAGGGCGGCTGCGCGCGCGCGTTACGGCGTCGTGTTTTCATCCGGGCGCGGCGAGACCCTCGGCAAGCTGGTCCGCATCGGCCACATGGGCCCCACTGCGAGGCCGATGTATGCCGTGGTTGCCGTGACCGCTCTCGGCGGCGCGCTGCGCGCGCTGGGCCACCCGCTCGACGTTGCGGCCGGAGTTGCGGCGGCTCTCGGCGTCATCGATGACGGTGTCGCCACGTGAAGGCGCGATCATGGAAATCCATTGCTCTCGCCTTGTTGATCGGCCTGATTCCCGGAGCAAAGGCGTCCGCCAGCGATCTATTGCTGCTGCACGGGCATATCTATACCGGGGTGCAGAAGTCGCCATGGGCCGAAGCACTGTCCGTCACGGGCACGCGCATCGATGCGGTGGGTACCGACGCGGAGTTGGCTCTGCGGCGCGGACCGTCGTCGCGCGTGATCGACCTGCACGGACGCACCGTGATTCCCGGCATCGTGGATTCGCACATTCACGTATGGCTGGGAGCGGTGGCGCTGCATGGGTTCAATTTGTCGACGCCCGAAGCGAGCATCACTCCGTCCAAGCCCAAACTGCTGATCGCGCGGATTCGCGATTATGCCGCCCGCCATCCGACGGAGAAGCTGATCTTCGGGCGTGCGGACTTCAGTCCCTCGCCGCCCTTTGCACCGACTTACGAGCTTCTGGACCAGGCAGTGGGTGGCAGGCCCATCATCGTTCACAACATCTCCGAGCACGCCATGTGGCTCAACTCCAAGGCGTTGGCCGCGGCGGGAATCACCGACCATCCGCTGCCCGATCCGGCGGAAGAACGCAACGTGGTTCGGGACGCCAGCGGTCATCCCACCGGGGTATTGATCGAGGCGGCCATGGAGGCGGTGGAGCGGTACGTCAGGGCGACGCTTTCGCAGGAAGAGCAGCTGTCGATGATCCAGGCGGCCACCCGGGAATTGAACAGCTACGGAATCACCAGCGTCGTCAACGCGACCGGCGATCTGGCGGAAATCAAATTGTACGCGGCGCTGCGCGATCGCGGGCTGCTCACCGTGCGAACTCGCACCGCGTTCGGCGCCGTCGCCGTGCCGCATCAGCTCACCCCGCAGTTTCTCGCCGATCTGGAAGAAGCTCGAACGAAATACCACGATCAATGGGTGTCTGCGAATCTGGTCAAATTCTTCGCCGACGGATTCACGGGGCTCCTGGCGCCGCTGGTCTACCGGCCGGAGCAATTCAAGGCTCTGGTCGTGGAACTGGATCGACGCGGCTATCAGCTCATGACGCATGCCACGAGATTCGACACCGTCCACATGGTTCTGGATGCCTACGAGGAGGCGGAGCGCAGCAACGGACCGCGAGACCGGCGCCTGCGCATAGAGCACAGCTCGTCGGTGCGCGACGCCGATTTTCCGCGCTACGCCGCACTGTCGGTGATCAATGTCACCTCGCCCGGCTTTTGCTGCGGCGAGTCCGGCACGAACGCCGACCCCAAAGAGCCAACCCCGAGCGATCAGTGGCAGACATTCCTCAGGGACGGGGTGGTGCTGGGGTTCAGCAGCGACTGGCCGTGTTCCTGGCCGCCCAATCCTTTCGTCAGCATTCAGGCGGCGATCACGCGCGAAATCTGGCATTCCGACGATACGGCCGACATCATCGATCTGCCCATGGACGGAGCCGCGCTGGCGGGTGCGCGTCCGACCGGCAAGGTCTATACGCCAGAACAGCGCGTCACCGTCAGGCAGGCGGTGGATGCGTACACCCGGGGGTCTGCGTACGCGGCGTTCGGCGAGAGCCAATACGGCAGCCTCGAAGCCGGAAAATTCGCGGATCTCGCCGTCCTGTCGCAGGACATCTTCACGGTGCCGCCCAAGACGTTCGGGAAAACGGCGGTGGTCTTGACGATGGTGGGCGGCCAGATCGTCCATGGGGCCATACCGTGACGCGTTGCCCTGGTTTGGCGAGCGCCGATCGCACGTGCGCTCCATCGCGAGGCGTGCCTCGTGCGGTGACCGGCGGCCCGAACCACCGATCAGCGCGTTGGTCCGGGATCGAACCAATATCCCCACAGCGAAACCATGAATGTATTGTCTTGGCGTTTGCTTAGTGACACTATTGAACCAACGGGAGAACTTGGTTCACCAATAAAAATATCCAGTGACGATCGCTGCAATGAGTACAAAAAGGGGATCTTCAATGCGCCGGACCGGAAACCAGAGAATATCGTGGATCATGGGTGGAATGCTGATCGCGCCCGTGGTCTGGGCGGCCGGCTCTGACTCGGACCAACTCGAAAGCATCGTCGTCGTCGGACAGAAGGAGAACGTAGGGATCCAGCGGGCGCCGGAGGCGATCACGGCCCTAACGGCGGATGCTCTCAGGGAGAACGCCGTCAGGAGCGCCGAGGACTTGGGTGCGCTGGTTCCGAGCCTCGTCATCGGCCAGAGCGACGGCTACAACTTCGACCTCTCCATTCGCGGCATCGGACTCAATTCTCCGCAGGACGATGGTTCTCCGGGGTCTGTGTCCGTTCATCAGAACGGCATTTTCATGCCGAATCCTCTTTCCCTGAGCCTCAGCTATCTGGACGTGGACCATATCGAGGTGCTGCGCGGCCCTCAGGGCACGGTATTCGGACAGAACTCGGTCGGCGGGACGATCAATATCATCACCGTTCAGCCGACGTTCGACGGGGTCAAGGGATACGCCGATGCGGAGTTCGGGTCGTTCGATCTGGAGCATGTGCGCGCGGCCGTCAATCTGCCGTTCTCCAGCACCTTTGCGATCCGCGTTGCCGGCGATTTCATCAACCAGAAGGGCTACGTGCGGGCAACCGAGGTGCCCGGCGATTTTCGTCTCAACGACCAGCATAACTATCACGTGCGCCTGACGGCGCTGTTCCAGCCCAATGACGCCTTCTCCATCGTCGGGAGCGTGGATTACTCGAAAGTCGTTCAGCATGAGCCGGAAAGCAAGAACATCCTCGATCCGAATCCGAATCCCTGGCGGGAATCCAGCGATTGGCCGGGCCTCTACAACATCGATCAGACCATCGCCACCGTCATCGCGACCTATAACTTCAACTCGATGATTTTCAAATCGCTGTCGAGCGTGCAGTACATGAATCAAGGCGGATCGAACTCGGAAGGAGGGCTCGATGTTCCGCTCTCGACGACGCTGTACGGGGGCGAGAACGTACAATATGTCCTGCACCAGAACTATGCAGCGACGCAGGAATTCGACTTGAGCTCGAAGCCCGGCGGGGCGCTCGACTGGGTGGTGGGCGCCTTCTATATCGATTCCCGGACCACTGATGGCTACGATCAGTACCTGCGCAATCCCCAGCAGCCCGGTGCGCCGGACATTCTCAACAATGAACTCGAAAGCCTGGTGGCGCCGGAGATCGCGGCAGGCACGCTGTATTTCGAGACGTCGAATTCATTCAGGCATACCTCGGTTTCCGGCTTCGGCCAGGGCACTTACCACATCACGGACAATCTTCGGGCCACCGCGGGTTTCCGCTATACGGCCGACAGGAATACCACCCTGCTCGACAACTACTTCGGAGATCCCGGCATCGGCGGCGGCATCGTGCATTTGAGTCAGCGGTCTCACAAGCTCACGTGGAAGGCCGGACTCGATTACCAGCTTACACCCGACAATCTCCTCTACGGCAGCGTTTCCACAGGCTACAAACCCGGCGGCGGAAACCCGGGCACCGCGCCCGCCGTGGTCCCGGCGAACTACCGGCCCGAAACCATCACCGCCTTCGAAGTGGGCTCGAAGAACTCGTTCTTCGACAAGACCTTGATTGCGAATCTCGCGGCCTTCTACTACAACGACAAGAACATGCAGTATCACGCCGAGGATCTCATCAATTTCGACGGGGGCGTCGACAACCTGCCCAAGGTGAATGTCTACGGGTTCGAGGCCGAGTTCACCGCTCTGCTGCCGTACCACTTCCGCATCACCGGCAACTTCACGGCGGAAAAGGGCAAGATCGCGACGCACGTCTCCACCATCGACAATCTGGCCGGCAACGCGGCCAACAGTGCATTCGCTGCGCAATACGGCTATCCGGCGTTCATCGACGCCGAATTCGGCATACCGAATCCCGCGGTGCCGAACGGTACACAAATCCTGACCGCGCTGCGGGCCCAGGGGTATCGCGACGTGTACGGCAATGCGCCGCCGAACCTGCCCACCTACATGGCGTACGTTGCGTTGTCCCAAACCTCCCAGTTCGGGGACGGCTCGAGCCTGCTGTCGCGGCTGCAAGGCAACTATCGGGATCGTTACGCGGATACCGTGTTCGGCAACTCGTTTTACTATACGACCCCGAGCTACACATTGATGAATCTCTTCTTCGATTACACTTTCGCGAACCGGAAGCTTGATTTGACGTTCGCAGTCTCGAATCTGGCCGACAGGAAAGAGGTGAGCTATCGTTTCACCAACCAGTACGGCGGTGAGACCACCCAAACATGGTTTCCGCCGCGCGAGTACATCGTCGGCATCGGCTACAAGTTTTAGCCCGAGGAGTCGCGGACATGTGGCGTAGGACCCTGCCGGGAGCGCGCGCAGCCCTGGCCGCGGCAGCGGCGTGGGCGCTCGGTGCGGGGTTCGGCGCCTCGGCCGCCGAAGTCAAAACGCTCGCAATCATGCTGCCGGAGGAGCCGACCGACTTCGGCTGGAATCAGCAGGCGTTCGAGGCGGCCAAGGCCGTCGCCGCGAAGTATCACTTGAAATTCATGCCCGCGTCGGGACTCGGCTACGGCGACGTGCACGCCGAGCTGCGCGAACTCGCGGATGACGGAGCGAGTCTCATCATCGCGCATGCCAGCGGCTACAACACCGCGGCTCCCGAGATCGGCGCGGAGAAGCACGTGCCGGTCGCCATCGTCGATCGTCCCAAGGACTCGAAGCCCGGCGCCGTCGCGGATTACACCTTGAGCGGACGTGAGGGGGCGTATCTCGCCGGCGTTCTGGCGGCGAAAACGACGCGGACCCACGTCGTGGCCATCGTCTTGGCGGCCGAGTCTCCGCCGTGGAACAGCCAGTCGGCCGCCTTCGCGCAAGGAGCGCGGGCGACGGACCCGCGCACGAAGGTGCTGTACGCGGTGATCGGTCCTGCGGCCTATGCCGACGTCGCCGGCGGCCGCCGCGTCACCGAATCGGCGATCGGCGCCGGTGCCGATGTCGTGTTCGGCCAAGGCGACCGTGCCAGCTTCGGCATGCTCCAGGCGGTGGAGACCAAGTTGTCGACGGGCGGCGGCAAGGTGTGGTTCATCGATGAAATCGGCGACAAGTCGTCGATCGACAAGGGCCACCTGCTCTCATCCGTGGTCTGGAACCTGGTGCCCGTGTATTCGGCGATGATCGAGGATCTGAAAGCAAACAAGTTCGGCACGCATGCCTATTCCATTCAACTCAGCGACGACTCGGTGCGCCTGCTGCATTCCAAGTACATTCCCGACAATGTCTGGTCCGACATCGAGACCGTGCGCGCCCGGATCATCGACGGCAAGCTCAAAGTCGATGCGATTTGGGATGCGGTCACGGTGCGTGCCATGATGACGTCGGTGGCGGCGCCGCCGAAATGAATGGGCGATGATCGGTGCATCATGCGGATGCCCGCCCTGCGCGGCGAGCGCGACAAACGCTGAAACCCAACACCACAGGAGTCCCCGATCATGACCGACACGAAGGTTCATCTGCTCGACGGCGGCACGCTGGTGATCGACGGCTTTCACGCCTTCTGGAACCGCGGCCCGGCCGGTGAGGTCCGGTTTCCCTGCTACAGCGTGCTCATCGAGCATGCCGACGGCCGCTATATTTTCGACACCGGCTACGATTTCGACCACGTCATGCGGGTACTGCCCTTCGAGAAGCCCATCCAGGACGCCTCGCAAACCATCCCCGGACAGCTTGCCAAGCTGGGCTTGAAAACCGGCGACATCAACTACGTCGTCAACTCCCACTATCACTTCGATCATTGCGGCGGCAACAAGCATTTTCGGGGGGCGTGCACGCTCTGCCACACCAAGGAATTGGAGGCCAGCGGAAACTGCCAGCCGTTCGAACATTTGGGCTATTCGGATCTGAGCTTTGCGCCGAGGCTGGCGGCCAAGCGCGGTCTAAAACTGCCCCCCGATCCGGCGCTCGACATGTACACGCCCACATTCGAAACGCTCAAGGGGGATCAGGAAATCGCGAAAGGGCTATGGCTGTTCGAGACGCCGGGCCACACCGCCGGTCACTACAGTTTGATGGTCGAGCTCAAGAATCGGCGCCCGATGCTGTTCACGGCCGACGCCTGCTACAGCAAGAAAAACATGGACATGATGTGCATCTCCAGCTTCCACTTGGACCCCACCGCCAGCCTCGTGTCGATGAAGCGCCTGAAGGCGCTGGCTGAGCAGCACGACGCCGAACTCTTTTATTCCCACGACCTCGAGAGCTTCAAGACTTATCGCACCGGAGCGGATTTCTACTCCTGAGAGTACCTGCCGGACGGAAACACACTTCTACTTCTCGGTGCTTGCCGGACAGGGTTCTCCTTTCTACGTTGTCTACCAGCGCACCATACCCGCGTCGACGTTGAGTGCCTGGCCAGTGATCCAGTGAGCCTCCTCCGAGGCGAGAAATGCGACCGCCGGCACCACATCCTTGGGGTAGCCGCGCCCCTTGATGGCTTGCAGCGTTTCGACGAATTCGAACGCATCCTTGTGAGGCGTGGTTTGGACGCCTTCCGTATCAATCAATCCTGGGCAAACCGAATTGGCGGTGATCTTATAGGGACCGAGCTCGGTGGCCAGAGCACGAGTGAAGGTCAGCACGCCGCCCTTGGACGCCACGTAGTGCGCCATGTTGGGAGTGCCGGCAAAAATGGAATTGGAGCTGAAGTTGACGATCCGGCCGTATTGCCCTTTGCGCATCAAATCGGAGCCGGCCCGGCACATGAGATAGAGCCCGTCCAGATTGACGCGCAGCACGCGCCGCCATTCCGTGAAGGTGAGTTCGTCCCATTTCACGAAAGGCACGATGGCCGCCACATTGACCAGGATATCCAGCTTGCCGAACTTGCCCGCCACGGTGTCGAAGAGCTTGGCGACGGAGGTTTCCTCGCCGATGTCGCAGCTCGCGGCGAGCGAAGCACCGCCTATCGCCTGCGCGGTGGCAGCCGCACCCGCGCCGTTGATATCGACCGCGACGACCGCAGCGCCTTCAGCGCCGAGCCGCAACGCGACCGCTTTGCCCATGCCCTGCGCGGCGCCGCTCACCACTGCCACGCGGCCTTCGAATCGGCGCATTGCTTCATCCCCCCCGTTTTTAATGACCGCATGATACACGCGGCTCCGATCGGCCAATAGATTACCGCGCTGCGGATGTCCTACGTGATCTGTCAGCTTTGCCTGACATCCATTTTACAGGGTTGATAGTAGTTTACTTCCGGGTTGTGGAGTGCGACGCACATGAACAAATACCATTTGTCGAGACATAGTCTATTTTTGCATGCCAAGGCTCATTCGCACCTGCAGTACTACCTGAGCTTGAACGATACCCTTCGTGCCGCGAATCAAGACGCGCCGCGCACCGCGAAAGTCATCAAAATTCGCGCTGGATTGACGCAGCGGAACCAGCGGTCCTTGGCCGCAAAATCCGGTTTGAAGGCCATGCTGAATTCAGAGAAGCTGTAAATAGAAGGCTCAGTGCAGCGAGAACAGGCGCCGGATATTGGCAGCCACCCGATCCGCCAGTCCATCCTCGTGCTGCTCCTTGTGGCCGTAGTCGAGGACGGTGCGGTTGGCGAGCCGCCGGCTCGCCAGGCTTTCGCTCAGCTCTTCGGTCATGTTCGGGCGAGCCTTGAGGAGGGGAGCAAGCGCATCCTTGGATATCTCATAAATCACGACCCTGGTGAGCGCGGTGAGCTCGCCGTTCAGCGGCTCACCGGTGAGCAATCCAAGCTCGCCGAAATAATCTCCCGGCGCCAATCGGATGACCTCGAACTTGCGGCCATGTTCCTCTCCTGACCCAACCAGAACTCCGTAGCTCACGATGCACAAGGCTTGCAGGATCGTGCCTTTCTTCACGATCACATCGCCCGGCTTGTACTCTTTTCGCTGCATCTGAGACGCCAGCGCAGCCTTTTCCGCCGCGGTCAAAGTCGAGAACAGCGAGATTCCCTCGAGCAGGCGCTCTGGAATACCGGACTCTGCCTTGTTCTCCGAAGCGCTCTTTCCCGCTGCGCCGCCGAGGCGCGGCGAGAATTTGGCTCCCGCCGCCGCCGCCGCACGATAGACCCTCTCGAACAGCTCGTTTTGAGCCCGGTCGACCGCGCTGACATCTGCAACGGAGAAGGAAAGCTCGAAATCGATCATCTCTGCGCTCACGTCCTTGATGGTGACGGACGGTTCAGGTGCACGCAGGATGTGCGTGCTGCCGAGAAGCACCTCTTTCAATAAATTGCAGCCCGCGGCGGGGGTCAGCGAGGGCTCCGATTTGATGCGGATGCTGGCCCCGTGGATCTTGGTTGGCGAGCTGCAATTCACCAGCTTGGACTTCGCGATGACGCTGTTCGGGATGATCGCCACGTCCTGATTTCCGGTCAGAATGTGCGTCGCACGCCAATTGGTTTCGATCACCTTACCCTGGACGGTGTCGTCCAGAATGATCCAGTCACCCACGCGGTAGGGGCGCTCGATATTGAGTACGATGCCGGAGAAGACATCCCCGAGCGAGCTTTGCAGCGCCAGACCGATAATGATCGCCAAGGCGCCGGACGTTGCCAGCAGCCCCCTCACTGGCAGATCGAAAACATCGGCGATGATTGCAAAAGTCGCCACGAGGTAAATGAGGGCGGCCAACAGGTCCTGAACCAGTTTCGATTCGCGCGGCTGCTGCCCCAGCACGACGAATGCGCGCAAGAAGCCCACCGCAAGCCACGCCGCACTCAACCACCAGATGACTTCGAGCGCGCCCACAAAGAGGCGCCTGGCTTCGGGACCGATAGGCACACTCGGGCGATAGGGAACCACGCCGCCCGCCAGCAGCAGGCCGGTAAGGATGACAAAGACCAGAAGCTGGATGAGGAAACGCGCCAGGGAACTGCGCCCCAGCCAGTAGCGGGCGGCGAAGTAGCCGGCGACGATCACGACTCCCGCCAGAAAAAGCGGGTCCGTCACCGTCGACAGAATAGAAGAGAACGAGAGGAGGTTCATTTTGAGGATGCGATCGTTCCGTCCGGCCGTGCGATTTGCGCCGCCGGCGCATGATGCTGCCGCGCCGGCGGTATGGCGTGTGGCGGTATGATAGCCCCCGCCCCATCCTTGGGGCGAGAGAGGTATGGAATGAGGCCAGCGGATCTTGGCTATGCGATGCCCGCGGAGTGGGCTCCGCACGCCGGCTGTTGGATGGGGTGGCCGAAGCGGGTCGAACTCTGGCGGGAATACCTCGAAGCGGCGCGAGAGGACTATGTGCGCGTTGCGCGGGCGATTGCCGGATTTGAACCCGTCACTCTGTTGGCAGACCCCAAGGACGCCGCCGATGCACGGAAGAGGTGTGGTGCCTCGGTCAAAGTCGTCTCGATCCCGATCGACGACTCGTGGCTGCGCGACTCGGGCCCCACAGTCGTCGTGGATCCGGCGGGCAGGCGTGCGGCCGCTGCCTTCACTTTCAACGCTTGGGGCGCCAAGTACGAGCCTTATGATAAGGACGCGGCACTCGGCGAGCACATCGCTGCGCTGGCGGGCCTTCCTGTGTACCGGTCGAATCTCGTCGCCGAGGGCGGCGGGTTTCTCTCGGACGGTGAAGGAACGCTGATCACCGCCGAGACCTGCGTTCTCAACCCCAACCGCAATCCCGGCTGGACAAAAGCGCAAGCCGAGGCCGAGTTTCGCGCCATGCTCGGAGTCAAGAAAGTCATCTGGCTGCCCGGCGACGTCACGGACACGGAGACGGACGGGCACGTCGACGGATATGTCGCCTTCGTCAAGCCGGCCACGGTGCTCTGCGAGGTGGTCGCCGATCCCGAGGACCCTAGGTATCCCATCATGGCCGAGAATCGGCGAGTGCTGGAATCAGAAACCGATGCCCGGGGCCGCCGATTCGATCTACTCCCGATTGTCGAAGCGCCTCGCTCGGCGGTGCCCCGCGGCGAGGATGGTTACTGCCGGTCGTATGTGAATTTCTATATCGCCAACGGCGCGATCATCGTCCCTGCCTACGGCATCGCCGAGGATGCCGCGGCGGTCGACACGCTGAGGCGCGCCTATCCTGATCGAGCCATCGTGCCGGTGGCACTCAAAGACTTGTTTCGCGGCGGCGGCGGAATTCACTGCATTACTCAGCAGCATCCGGCGGGATCGAGCTGAATCACGGGCGGATCGACCTGAATCACGAGCCCGCCTGCGCCGCGTAAATCTTGCGCACGGCTTCCATGGTGTCGGCATCTTCCGCCCGTTTGTCGTCCCGGTAGCGCTTCACTCGCGCGAGCCGGAGCGCCAAGCCGCCCGGATAGCGCACGCTCGCCTGCAGATCGCTGAAGGCGATCTCGACCACCAATTCCGGTCGCACATACACCGTCCATTGATCGCGGCGAATTTCCCGGGCCAGCAATTCCCGGGTCTGCCATTCGAGAGTGGCGTCCGTCAGGCCCTTGAATGTCTTGCCGAGCATGACGTATTCGGCCGTTGCAGGGTCCAGAGCGCCAAGATGCAAATTTGACAGTGTGCCGGTGCGGCGGCCATGGCCCCACTCGGCGGCGAGCACGACGAGATCGAGGGTATGAGCACGCTTGATCTTGAACCAGCTCGCGCCGCGATTGCCGGCTTCATAGGGCGCATCCAGCGACTTCGCCATGAGGCCTTCGTGTCCGGCCTTGATGGCGGCATCGTAGAAGGCGCCCGCCTCGGCTTCGGCAGACGTGACCAACCTGGGAATGCGCAGCGGCGCTGGCACGGCCCGGGCCAGCGCCCCGACTCGTTCGCGCGCAGGCTGATCTGCGATGCTGCGCCCTTCGAAGTGCAGGCAGTCGAAGAAAAACGCTCTGATCGGTAGTTCTGTGCGCGACCCTTCGACGTTCAGCTTGCGGCCGAATCGGCGCATGGTGATCTGGAAGGGATGCGGCCGTTCCGAGGAGTCGAACGCGATCGCTTCGCCATCGAGCACCAGCGTGTGTGCGCCGAACGTGCGCACCATCTCGACGATTTCCGGCACCGCGTCCGTCACCTCGTTCAACGAGCGCGTATAGATGCGCACCTGGTCGGACACCTTGTGCACCTGGATGCGCGCGCCGTCCATCTTCCATTCGAATGCGGCTTCGCCTCCCAGCGCTTTCAATGCCTCCCCGACGTCGGCCGCCGTCTGAGCGAGCATGGGCGCCGCGGGCACGAAGAGCTCGAGCTGGAATCTCGCGAGCGATTCCGCTCCTTCCGTCAACGCGGCTCGCGCGACCGCACCCAGGCTCTTCGAGTACATCGCCGCTCGGCGCACCTCCGTCACCGGCACGCGGGCCGCCGCGGCAATCGCCTCGATCATCACCCCGGCGAGTGCACCTTGACGAAGCTCTCCGACGACGAGGCGGAGCAGGAATTCCTGCTCGGGTGGCGTCGCGCGCGAGAACAAAGCGCGCAGGGCTTCGGCGCGCCGCGCCATGGAGCCGGCCCCGCGAATTCCGTCGATCGTCGCGAGAGACCGATCCACTTCGGCGATCGACAGCACTTCGTCGTTCGCCGCGCCGGTCGCCGCGCCGGTCGCCGCGGCCTCCCGCAGTGCCTTGTAGGCGATGCCGATTCGTCCCTGCGAGATCTCGCCCGACAGATAGTGGACGGCGGTCTCGATCTCGTCGGGGGGCAGCCCCTCGAGAAAGGCGGCGAGTTCCCGCACCTTGGTCCGGCGAGCGGACGCGCTGCCGACTCGCTGTGACGTGCCTACGAGGGTGGCGAGAAGAGTCATGGGGCGATTGTAAGCCTGCTGCGTGCGCCAACCATGGCTTACGACCAGGGACGACAGTCAGCGCATTCTTGTTTTTCCACAATGTTTTTGATCATCCGACCCACGTACAATCGGTATGACGGGCCGATGCGTTCGGTCCGTTTCGCTTAACGCCAACGATTAGGAGTCTTCATGCGGTATTCACGCGCGATGGGCATTGTCGGGTTGATCGGGCCGGGCGTGTTGCTGGGGGTGGCCGGGGCCGCTACCGCAACGTCACCCGCCCAAGACTGGGCTGTGGTACAACGCTGGAAGCTGGGCGGCGTCGGCGGCTGGGACTATATGACGCTCGACGCGTCGGGCCAGCGCCTCTTCCTGAGCCGCGCGGATCACGTCGACGTGGTGAATACCGAGTCGGGAAAGATCATCGGGACGATTCCGAACACTCAGGGCGTGCACGGAATCGCGCTCGACGAGGGGTCGAACCGCGGCTATACCAGCAATGGCCGGGCCGACTCGGTCACGGTGTTCGATCTTGCCACCTTGAAGGTCGTCAAGGAAGGAACGGTTTCCGGCCACAATCCCGACGCAATCCTGTACGAACCCACCGGTAAACATGTGTTCACCTTCAACGGCAAGAGCAAGGACGTGACCGTCCTCGATGCGACGAGCCTTGCCGTCGTCGCCACTCTGCCGGTACCCGACAAGCCGGAGTTCGCGGTGGATGACGGCGCAGGTCAGATTTTTCTGAACATTGAGAGCGAGCCCGGGCAGATGGTGGTGATCGACAGCCGGCATCTGACCATCAAGGCCACATGGCAGCTACCGGGCTGCAACAGCCCCAGCGGGCTGGCGATGGACCGGACTCACCGACGCCTGTTCTCGGTCTGCGACGACAAAGTGATGGCCGTCACCGACGCGGATACGGGCAAGCAGGTTGCCAAGGTCAAGATAGGCCAGGGGCCTGATGCTGTCGCCTTCGACGCGAAGCGCGGCCTGGTCTTCAGTTCGAACGGCGAGGGGACTCTGTCCGTGGTCAAGCAGGAATCCCCCGCGCGCTACGCGGTAATCGCTTCCGTCGTCACGCAGCCGGGTGCTCGAACGATGGCGCTCGACTCCGCGCACGGAAAAGCTTACACGGTGAGCGCCGAGTTCGGTCCGCCGCCGGCCCCCACACCCGATCACCCGCATCCGCGTCCGACGCCGCTGCCCGATACGTTTACCGTGCTGGTGATGTCCAAGCCCTGACGGGGGCTTGCGGCGTACATGAACGCTTAAGTCGGTCGCCTTTGAAAAAGCTCAAACACGAGGCGGAATTGTTCAAGGCTGCGCTGCTCGCCGGCGTTCAGTATGCGGAAGGCCGCGGTGCGGTGGAGTTCGAGGCGACCGACTCGGCGAGCGACAAGGCTCTATACGTTTATCGTCTGCTGGTTCACGACAAGATCATCGCGCCGATGCCGGAAGACCAGGTGAGCGAGAAGACGATTCGGCATCGCCTGGCGACGTGGTATGCCCATCAGTTGCCCAAGGGGCATCCGCTCACGCAGTGAGTAAAATGCGGGCGCCGGTGGAGGGCGATAGCGCGTCGCGGCAAATTGCCTTCCAAATTCAATTGCGGAATGCGCGGGAGACCGTTATATAGTCCAAGTGAGGTGGGGTGTCATGCCCCACGCAGCAATCCCGACAGTACTCACATACGAAGGCGGAGTGATGGTTACGAAACGCGTATCTCCTGTTAAGAAGACGACGAGACGAAAGACGGCGGCAGAGTTGACCGACAGTGCGGCGATGGTGGTCCTGGAATCGACCCCATCCGAGGCGATGGCCTCCACGAGCATTGATCCGGACACTCGGCGTCAACTGGTCGCGGCGGAAGCGTATTTCCGTGCTGAACGGCGCGGATTTGCGGCGGGCAGCGAGCTCGACGATTGGGTGGCGGCTGAAATGGCCGTGGACATGCGGCTCCAGCAGATGCAGGTGGCATAGCCCGACCCGATTTACATTCGCGGCACCGGCCGGCTACCGCTACCCGGTGTCGAGGCGCAGCCCGCTCCGACTGTGGCCTGACGAGGTGCAGGCCATCAGGGCCCTGCCGACTCTCAAAACATCCGTGCACTGGCGTTGTAATTTTTCCTCAATGCCCCCGGTCCACTCAGGAACGGCATTGCTGGAGGAACGAATGCGATCATTACTGCATCACTGGCTCATGGCGGGCGCATTGCTATGCGGTGCGGCCACGGTGAACGCCTCGCCGAGGCCCGCCGTGGTCGAATTGTTCACCTCCCAAGGCTGCAGCTCGTGTCCACCCGCCGACGCCTACCTTGGAGAGCTGACCCAGCGCCGCGATGTCCTCGCCCTCGCGTTTCACGTCGACTATTGGGATGACCTTGGTTGGCGTGACCGTTTCGGTCTGTCCGACGCAGTCGAACGGCAGCGCGCCTACGCGAAGGCCCTGCGGCTCTCCACGGTCTATACACCGCAGATGGTCATTGATGGGCAGGACAATTTTGTCGGCAGCGACGTGAAGTCCATCGGCAGGGCGTTGACGGGAAATCGGAACGGCGTAGCAGTCGAACTGTCGGTCCGCGACGGCGAAGTTTTCATCGATTTGGACACGCAGAAAGCCGCACCAAGCGACGTACTCCTGGTGGCCTATCTGCGCACGGCAGTGTCGCCGATCGGCCGCGGGGAGAATGCCGGGCGTACGCTCAAAGAATTCAACATCGTGCGCGGCTTCCACAGCCTGGGCCGATGGGCCGGGCAAAAGCAGCAGTACCACGCGCCGTTGGATTCCTTACCACGCGACTCCACCGACGTGGCGGTCCTCGTACAGCCATTGGGTCAGGCACCCATCATCGGGGCGGCGACCATCGCGCTTCGCTGAAGTCATTCAGCGGCGCATCAATTGCCGGTTCCCACATTCATTTGAAACTGCCCGGTCTGATATTTGTCGTACGTTCTGCTGCAATGCGATTACTCGAGTGAGGAACCCGATGATCCCCAGAATATCCACAGCATTTCGTATCTGCGGCGCCATGCTCCTGAGCGCCTCGACGGCCGCCAAGGGCGCGGCCCCGGAACAAACGCCGAACTGGACGGGCAGCTTCGTTGCACGGGTCGAGGCGCTCGCCGTCTTGCAGACTTTGAATGCCGATCTGCTGAGTCATGACAGCGCGACCTTGACGCTGGAGCGTTGGTGCGACGTTCATCGACTGGCGTCGCCGCCGCGAATCGTCGCGCTGCGCGTTCCGGAAGTAGACAAGCCGCCGACGCCTGAGCAGCGCCGGGATCTGGCCATCACGGCCACCGACCCAGTCCGCTACCGAAGAGTGAAATTGATGTGCGGGGCGCACGTGCTGTCCGAGGCGGACAATTGGTATGTGCCGGGCCGCTTGACGCCCGAGATGAACAAGCTGTTGGACACCACGGACAGTCCTTTCGGCGTGGTCGTGCGGGCGCTTCACTTCCAACGTCACACTCTGTCGTCGACGCTGCTGTGGCTTCCGCTGCCCGCGGGATGGGAAATGAATCCGACCGGCGCGCGCGACGCGGGTGCGGACCAACCCATGCCATCCAAGCTGTTGGAACATCGGGCCGTGCTGACCTTGCCGGACGGAACGCCGTTCAGCGAAGTGGTCGAGACCTACACGGACAATGTGCTGGCCTTTCTCATGACGCCGCCCTAAGCCAGGGCGGAAACCAAGTACTCGGCCACAGCCAGATCGGCGTGCGCCACACCCACGGACTTGAAAACCGTTCTGTGCGGACGCGGCGCGGCCGGCTCTGCCGCGATCAAATCGCTGAGCAAGCAAATGTCTTCCTTCGCCATGACACCGCGTGCCAGCGGCTCGCTCAAATCGCCGCTTTGCGTGAGCGCGGTGAGTGTGTCGACGACAATGAAGGCGCCGCGCATGCAGTCATCGTCGGCTTCTCTCATGCTGGGCGTGAAGCTGCCGACCAAATCCAAGTGGCAGCGGGATTTGAGCCAGCAGCCCTTGATGAGAGATTGCTCCGCCAGCGTCGCGCAACTGATCACGTCCGCCGATCGCACGGCGGCCGCGAGATCGTTCGCGGCTGTCACAGGCCACCCCCGAGCGCCGAGATCTCGAGCAGCGGCCGCTGCCTTTTGCGGATCTCGGCCCCAGATGAGGACTGATCGATACTTGCGAACGGTCAGATGACCTTCGACGAAGTAGCGCGACAGGGCTCCCGTGCCCACCATCAGCAGTACCTCGGGCGCCGCAGGCGCCAGGAGATCGGCGGCCAGCGCGGACACGGCAGCGGTGCGGATCAGCGTCAGCGCCCGACCATCAATCCATGCTAGAGGTTGCCCTGTTTGCCCCGAAAGGAGCACGTAGGCGGCGTTCACTGACGGCAGACCCCGGTCGGCGTTGTCCGGAAATACCGTGACGATCTTTACGCCGATGTCGCCGGCCGGTCGCCATGCCGGCATCAGCAGCAAAGTGCGCGGAGGATCGAGAGCCCCAAGATCGTATTGACCGCGCTCGGGGCTGACCGACTGCGACACGAAGGCGCGGCGCAGCGGCTCCAGAAGGCTGCCGACGCTGGCAAGCCGGTGAACCGTGTCGAAGTCGATCTGCTTCATCTATGCTCGTGGTTCAATGTATAAGTGCATGTCGAGTCATGACCAGCCGCTACCCGATCACGTTCGCTTCGTGAAGCGGACGATTCTCGGCGAGTCGCGCGAACAGGAGATCCGACACATCGAGGGTATCGAAGCGTCCAAGCAAAATGAGTTCGGCGATGGCGCGGCCGATGACCGGCGCCTGCTGCATGCCGTGACCCGAGAATCCATTCAAGAACAGAAAATTCTCGAGTGACGGGGCCGGGCCCAGAATGGCGTTGTGATCAACCGTGTTCATCTCGAAGTAGCCGGCCCACGCGCGCTCGAGTTTGGCTGCTTCGAACGCCGGAATACGATGGGCGAGGGCCGGCCATAGATGGCTCTCGAAGGAGTCGTAGTCCGGCTCGAGCGGCTGATCATCCAAGTCACTGGCCGGGGAGAATCCGGCAATGAATTTCGTGCCTTCGGGGCGAATCCAGAACCCCGTGGGATCGATCAACAGGGGAAACGGGTTCATCGCGGTGGGACAGGAAATGACGTAGACCGTTCGCCGCCGCGCAAACACCGGTAAGTCCACTCCAACCATGGCGGCGACGCGCCGTGCCCAAGGGCCCGCGGCATTGACTACGTGTGTGCAGGCCATCCGCGAGCCGTCTGCCGCGAGCACTTCGGTGACGCGGGTGCCCTCGACGGCGAACCCGCACACCTCCGCATTCACGTAGCGTGCGCCCTGGTCGCGAGCCTTGCGTGCGAACGCCGTCAGCAGGGCGTAACCGTCGAACCAACCTTCACCGCTCAATCCCAGCGAACCCAAGGACAGATCGGACGTATTCAGCCAGCCGAACCGTTTCTTGAGTTCGGCGGGGTCCATGAGAGCGGTATCGGCGCCGCAAGCTATCTGGACGGCATGAGCCTGGCGCAGCCCTTCAGCGCCGCCGGGCATCGCGAGATAGAGATAGCCGGCCTCGCGTAGCACAATATTCGGTGTCTCATCGCCGACCGCCAGTTCCACTGCGGCGTTGCGAAGAAAGGCGATGCTGGCTTGAGAGGCGCGGATGTTGACGGGCGTCGAGAACTGCTGACGGATGGACGCGGCCGAGAGCGCGGAGGACGCCTGCCGATAGGAGAGGTCTCGCTCGACGACCGTCGCGCTGATCGAGGGCTCGAGCCGGGTCAGCCAGTAGGCGAGCGCCGATCCCATGACGCCGCCGCCGATCACCACCACGTGTTTCCTCAATGGCGTGCAGGACCCTTGTAACGCAACGACCGCTCGAACATGTCGATTTGATTTTCGATCATATCGACATGGGCCGCAAACGCGAAACTGACGGAATCGGGCGCGCAGGCCGGAAAGCAGCGCCGTCGCGGCGTATACGGCCGCATGTGCGAAGTGGTTCTCACCTTAGGCAAATGCCCGCCTGCACCGACTCAAGTTTGGGTCTGGACTGCATCCAAAATGTGATCCAAGCCATCTCGCGAAATCCGTATTTCCATGAGGATCTTGCCTGCGTGACGACGCAATCGTTCGACGCCGCGAGTGCTGCGGAATTGCAGTGCAGCAAATCTAGCTTGGTGACGATTAACGGAGGGTGTCGGTGCAGAATGCAACAAGAAAAAGTGAGTCCGCTGCGTCGGAGCCCACTCCGCGGAAGCCCGTTGCCGTGGCCAAGAAAGCCAAGCTCCCGGTGCTCCTCATCAGCGGCGACGACACGCTCTGGCCGCAGATCGGCGCACATGTCGGCGGCGACCTAGTCCTCAAGCAGGTCGACTCCATCGATGAATTGTTCACGGCGACAGCATCGGGACAGCCCGCCATCGTCTTGTGGGATGCGCGCAATCAAACCGACGCGGCCGGGGTGCTGTCCCGCCTGCAATTGCATTCCCCTCGCTTTGCGGTGGTCGCGCTGGACGAGGCGGGCGGCGCCAATGCGTGGACGAACCCCATCGCACTTCGACAGGTCGTGGCTCATGTGGCCGTGCCGATACCGGCCGCCAATTTGACGGCCGCCCTCGAGAGCGCACGCGAGGAAGTCAACGCGCGAATTGCATTGCTCGGCGACGGCAGCGCCACGGCGTCCGCGCCCGGATCGCCCGACGCGGGCTTATCCGACGCAGGATCGCCTGCTGCACCTTCCGGTCCACGAAATATTCCGTGGATACCGGTATCCGTGATCGCGGGGGTCCTGGTCGCTGGTATCGGCGCGTACTTGGTCCTCCGGCCAAGCGATGCCCCGGTCAAACCAGCGCCGGCGGCGAGCGCGGAACAGGCGCAGCAACAGCCCGCCAAGGGGACTGCGGGAGCCGAAGAGAAGGTCGATCTACTCATCGAGAAAGCAGGGCAAGCGATGGTCGATCGGCACTTCATCGATCCGGCCGACGGCAGCGCGCTCACGCTTTACAGAAATGCGCTGGTTCTGGATCCGAACAACGGCGAAGCACACCAGGGCTTGCAGCGCCTGGCCGAGATTCTGTTTACGCGGGCGCAGTCCGCCTTGGATGAACGAAAATTCGATGTTGCGTTGCAGGCGCTCGAAAGTGCGCGCAGCATCAATCCCGGCGACCGCCGCTTATCCGCGCTCGACGAGCGCATCGCCAGCCTGCGAGCCGAACTCGGTCCTGCGCAGATCATGGCGACCATCAACGCAGGGAATTTCGATCGCGCGGGGCAGCTGATCGACGAGGCAGCCCGTACCAAATCTCTCAGCGCCGCGAAACTGGCGCAGTTGCGCGAGGAACTGCGACGGCGGCACCAAGATTCCGACGTGGCGAATTTCGCGAAGCTGATCGACACACGCTTGCAGCAGGACAAATTGGTCGAACCGCGCAACGATAGCGCCGCCTACTACCTCACCCAGGCCCGGGCTGCAGGCGCAAGCGCCGCGGCCCTGCAGTCGCAATCCCAGGAAATCTACAAAAGGCTGGCGCAGGCCGAGCACGCCGCCATCGACCAGCGGCGTTTCGCCGACGCGGATCGGGTGCTTGCCGACCTCCGCACCTATGGCGCTCCAGCCGCGACCATCGCGAGCCTGCAGCACGACCTCAGCAGCGCGCGCAGTCAGCAGGCCGCGGCGGCCCCCGAACAACCGCAATACCTCGATCTGGCGCAATCCCGGCTCGCCCAAGGAAAACTGACCGAGCCCGACAACGACAGCGCGCTGTTTTATGTCAACCAGCTGCGCGCGACGGATCCCAAGAACAGCGGTCTGGCGCGAATATCCAGCGCGGTTCAGGCGCAAATCCTCGAGCAAGCCCGCGCGGCTCTCGACAGCGCGCAGCCGGCCCGCGCCGAAACGCTGCTGCAGATGGCGGCCGGGTTGGGCGCCTCTGCGGACCTAGCTCCGCTCAACCAGCGCCTGGCGCAGTTGAAATTGACCGCGACAGGTCCGCCGGAAGTGTTGGAAGCTTCGCTGACCCGCGCCAGGGCGATTGAGCTCGACTATCCGAGCGATGCACTGCGCAGAGCCGTCGAGGGTTGGGTCGATGTTACTTACGTAGTCACCGCGGAGGGCAAGGTCACCACGATCAAGGTGCTGGATTCGAGCCCGAAGAATGTTTTCGATGCGGCGGCGACCAGAGCGCTCGCCCGCATGCGCTATAAGCCGGCAACTCAGAGCGGGAAATCAATCGCGGTGAGCACGAAATTGCGCATCTCGTTTCGGCTGTCGAAATAGCGAACGCGGCCCGATGAGCAACCTCTCCGCAAGCCCCGAACGACGCGAAGCGACCATCGCCCCCCTCAAGCGCAGCGACGGCCGCTGCTTGGTCGTTCACGATGACCTGGAACTCCGTCTGCGGCTGGGCACGCTGGTGCGCCGCGCAATTCCGACTCTCGATGCAGACTGCATCAGCAGCGCAAGCTTCGACGCGCTCACCCCGGAGCGGCTCGCCACCTACATCGCACTGTTCCTCATCGTCGAATTCAACCTGCGCGACAGCGCAGTTGACCCGCTCGCACGGCTCGTGCGCTCGCGCGAACAATCGCCGCGTCTGCCGATATTCGTATTTGCACGCGGCGGCGACGAGCGCAACGCGGCCCGCACCATCAAACTGGGAGCCAACGACTATTGGCCGATCCACTCGGTGAAAATCGGCGAACTGGGCGAGGTTCTGAAGCGGCTGATGGAGCCGGCGCGCAGTCCCGCCGCTGCTGCCGCCGCCGCCCCGGCAGCAGATTCCCGGCGTCAGCCGCAAATCGCCGGCTACCGCCTGATTAAGACCATCGCGGAATCGGCCACGGCGGCCGTTTATCTGGCCCGCAACGATGATTTGACGCAGCCCGTCGCGCTCAAGGTCCAGGCTCTCAAAGGGCGGGGTGAAGTGACCGAGGCCGATCGCCAGCGCTTCGTCCGCGAATGCCGAATTCTCTCGGCGCTGAATCATCGTTCGATTGCCGACGTGCTGGACTACGGCATTACCGACGAGTACTCGTATCTCGCGCTGGAATACTTTCCGTGCGGGAGCCTGCGCGACCGTCTCAAGAATCCGGTGAGCGAGGCCGACGCGGTCAACTACGCGCGGCAAATCGGCGAAGCGCTGCAGGTGCTGCATTCCGCAAACGTAGTGCATCGCGACCTGAAGCCGTCGAACTTGATGTTGACCGACGACAACCGGCTGATCCTGATCGATTTTGGCTCGGCATCCATGCGGCTCGCAGCCAGTGATCTGTCGAGATCCGACCTCTGCACGGGAACGCCTTACTATGTCTGTCCCGAGCAAATCGACAACCGTGATCCGGACGGGCGAGGCGATCTCTACAGTCTCGGCATCGTGCTGTATGAAATGCTCGTGGGCGCCTTGCCGTATGTCGGCAACAATTTAATCGAGATCTTCACGTCGCATCGCGCGGCCCCGGTGCCGCGGTTGCCCCAGCGCGTCCTGCGATACCAGCCGATCATCGATCGCCTGTTGGCCAAAGAGCCCGACGATCGCTACCCCTCGGCGACCTTGTTTCTCGAGGATTTGAGCGCGGTAAGCGCTCCGATCCGCACATCAGTCAGCGGAGTCAGTCAAATGGGAGTGCTTAATTCATGAATTCTCGTCTAGCCAAGGTCGTGCGTCCGCTCCTGACACCGGCCGGCCTGCTCGTACTGGTCGTCGTTCTTGGGGTGAGCTTCGTCGCCATCGTGCTCATACCGGGGCTCGAACTCGCAGGCGAAGTCGCAGAGAGTTCGAAGGCGCTCAAGTTGTTGGGTGAACAACAGCGTCATCCAACCGTCATCCGCGCCTCTCTCGAAGCCGTGCATGACCGCTTGGGTACGCGCGGCTACGTCCAGGAATCCCTGGATGACCTGCGGGCCTCGACCACCAAACTCGAAGCGGCGCTGCACGAGATGACCGCACCGCCGCCGCCCAGCTGGTTTGCCCTCACCGGCGACAGTTTTTCCGCCAACACCGACAAGGAAACGACGGTCACGACGGGCGCGTCGCTTGCCGGCAAGCACGCAGTGCTGCTGCTCGACAGCTGGGCAAAAGAGCTGGTGGTGTTGAATCCGGTGATTGCGTACCACGGGGTACCCTATCTGGACAACGAGTCCACCGGCACCGCTCTCAACGAAAGCGGCCGCGAATTGGAGCTTAGAGTGAACGCGGCGCTGCGCACCAGCCGTCACGTCTTGCCGGTGCTGGACACCGAATTCGCGGCCATTGCTGCCGAGCTGCAGTCGAGCAACGTTCGTTCGGCGACTCAGCTGCGGCTGGTGATGATATCGGGCCTGGTCATCGCGGTCTCCCTGGTGGTGCTGGTGACGGTATTGCTCAGCGCGCGGCAGCGGCAGGAAAGCAGCCTGCGCCAAGCACGGCAGCAGACCATGGATATTCTGCGCACGGTCAAGGACGGATTGTTCCTGCTCGATTCGAATCTAGTGATCGGATCGGCTTATTCCAGCGCATTGGAAACCCTGTTCCAGCGCAAGGATTTCGCCGGTCTTCCCTTTGAAGATCTGCTCAGGCACATCGTGTCGGAGCGGACTCTGGCGACCGCCCTCAAGTTCGTCAAAATCCTTTGGGCCGAGCGCACCAACGAGAAGCTGGTCAAGACCATCAATCCCCTGGGCGAAGTGGAGGTGCATCTGGACGCCGGCAACGGCAAATTCGACACCCGCTATCTGCAGTTCGATTTTCACCGGGTGCGCGTCGACGGAGAGATGACGAATGTGCTGGTGTCCGTTTCGGACGTGACCACCCGGGTGGAACTCGCCAACGAACTGCAAGCCTCTCAGAACCAAGCTCAGGGTCAGGTCGATACCTTGTTGGGTATTCTGCACATCGATCCGGCGCAGCTGACATCGTTCCTGAACGACTCCAACGCCGCCATGAAAATGATCAACGCGGTGCTGCGCGAGCCTACCCGGGAAGAAGGCGTATTTCGCAAGAAGCTCGACACGCTGTTCCGGCAGGTACACTCGGTCAAGGGAGAGGCCGCCGCCTTAGGCATGTCCTCGATCGAAAGCCGCGCGCACGCCTTCGAGGACGACTTGAAGGCGCTACGGGAGAAATCGAGCCTGTCGGGGAACGACTTCCTGCCGCTCGTCATCAAACTCGACGATTTGCTGACGCATCTGCAATCCGTCAGCGAGCTGGTGTCGCGCCTGTCGCGCCTGCACAACCCGCAGCACGACGTGGTTCATACCATCACCGCGGTGCTGCAGGAGGAGAAGCTGAAGCTGCAAGGCGCACACGGCGATGCCGGCGTCGAGGCGACGCTGCATCAGCTCACCGCGCGCGTCGCCCGCGAAAACAACAAAGAGGCAACTCTGCAGTGCACCGGCCTGGATAAAGTCCCCGAAGACTACCGCCGTGCGGTCAAGGACATCGGCGTTCAGGCGGTGCGCAACTCCATCGTGCACGGCATAGAGCCGCCGTCCGCGCGCGTGACCGCGGGGAAAGCCCGGCAGGGCTTGTTGCGCCTGTCATTCCAGGAGTCGGACACCGGCTACAAGCTCATCGTCGAAGATGACGGCCAGGGTCTATCGACCGAGCGCATCAAGGAAGCCGCAGTGAAAAAAGGATTCGTTACTCCCGAGAAGGCGCAGACCATGGACACGAAGCAGGTCTTCTCGCTGCTGTTCCAGCCTGGTTTCTCCACCGTCGAGACGGCGACCAAGGATGCCGGACGGGGGGTGGGCATGAATCTGATAGCGGACCTCACCAATCAGATGGGCGGACGGGTTTCGGTCGCGACCAGCGCCGGCAAGTTCACCCGGCTGACCATGACGCTGCCGCGCGCCGCCAAGCAAGCGGATGATACGGAGGCGGCGTGACGCTATGGATGAAGAGGCCAAACCTTCGTTGAAGCTCATGATTGTCGATGATTCGAACATCATTCGCCGCCGCATCGAGCGCTCGCAGCAAATCGCACGCCTTGAGGTGGTGGGCGCCGCGAGCAACGGGCGCGAGGCGGTTGAGCTGTTCCGCCGCACGCGACCCGACGTCGTGACCATGGATCTGACCATGCCCGAGATGGACGGGGTCGAGTGCGTGCAACAGCTGGTGGCGATCAATTCCAAGGTACTGATCCTGGTCGTCTCCGCGCTCGCGGACAAAGCAACGGCAGTGGATGCCATCGAGAAGGGAGCGAACGGCTTTCTCTGCAAACCGTTTACGGATCGCCAGCTCAATGACGCGCTGGAAGAGTTGCTGTCGGAGGCATGATGCTCAAAGAAGCCGAAATCCGCACATTCATCGAGGGCGCGACGAACTACTTCGAGGTTTCGGCGCAGCAGTCGGCCACCGTCGGATCCCCCTATCTCGTGACGGACGGAAACCCCGGGGCCTACGAATACACGGGCGTCATCGGAATTTCGGGCACCCGCAAGGGCATCGTCTACTTTACCGCTCCGCGCGGCATGCTCACGGTATTGCTGATGCGCATGCAGGAAACCGACACCAGCGATGAGAACATCAAGGATCTCGTCGGCGAAGTGGCGAACACGATTTCAGGCAACGCACGCCGCGATTTCGGCAAGAATTTCGTCATCTCGGTGCCGGTGATCATCGCGCACGAAGTGGACAAGGTCACGGCGCCGCATAGCCGCTCCTACGTGATTCCCATCAATTGGCGCACCCACTCCGCCAAGCTCGTGGTCTGCCTGGAATAGCCCGGGAAAGCTTGGCGCCCCGGGGCATCGCTGTTGCGCAGGTACTATTGCAAAGCCGCGTACGCGTCCAGCCACCCCACGATGTTGGCCACGGTATCGCGATAGAACCGTTCGTACAGGCCGCGCGACACGTAGCCTATGTGCGGGGTGGCGAGAAGCCGATCGATACGCCGATAGGGATGGTCCGGCGGGAGAGGTTCCATGTCGAACACGTCGACAGCCGCTCCGGCAATCTGGCCGTTGGCCAGAGCTTCGGCCAGCGCTGCCTCCACGACGATCGGTCCGCGCGAGGTATTGACCAGACGAGCCGATGGCTTCATCAGTTCAAATTCGGGCGCGCCGATCAAGCCATTGGTGCGGGCGCTCAGCACCAGGTGAATGCTAACCACGTCGGCTTCCCGCAACAGCTCTGCTTTGGAAACGAGCCGGGCGCCTGCGGCGGCGGCGGCCTGCGGCGTCAGGTTCTGGCTCCATGCAATCACATTCATGCCGAACGCCAGTCCCACCTTGGCGACTTCTGAACCAACGCTGCCCAATCCGATGATACCGAGGGTCCTGTCCGACAGGTCGTCGCCGACGGACCGCTGCCAGCCGCCGGCCCGCAGCGACGCGTTTTCAGAAACAATGTGCCGCGCGCTTGCAAGAATGAGCGCCCAGGTGAGTTCAACCGTGGGAGCGGAAGTATAGGATGTGTGAACCACCTTGATGCCTCGTGCCGCCGCGGCGTCGGTGTCGATCGAAGCGTTGCGCTTCGCCGTGGACGCAATCAGCTTGAGGTTCGGTAGCCGTTCGATGACGGCGCGACGCAAGGGAGTGCGCTCCCGCATAACACACACCACATCGAAGGGCAGCAGGCGCTCCACCAGGGCATCGGCGTCCGCGAGATGGTCGTGGAATACGAGCACCTCCGCCCGCGCCGTAACGGCCGACCAATCGGCGAGCTTCAGGGCAACTCCTTGGTAGTCGTCGAGCACGGCAATTTTCACGGCGTTCGAATTTGCGTTCATGATCTTCACCTGCTGGCCGAAATCCTGCGTTACCACCGGCAGGGTAACGCTTTCAGACGTCGATAGATTACATCGGCGATCCTGTGGCGTATATTTCGATACTTCGAAAACCCAATCTGGGTATTCCGGATGGATGAGCTCATCCGTCTATTGCGCGAGCGTCACGGCTGCATACAACACCGCGATGCCGAGCAGCGTCATGAGCGTGGTCAGGGCTTTCGGAAAGGCGCGGTGACTTTCAGGAATCAAATCGCTGGCACCGATGTACAGAAAGAATCCCGAAAAAAGCGCAAGAATGATTCCCAAGACATCAGGCTGGACTTGAAAGAAAAGCGTGGAAAAGATCCCCAAGCCGGGCGCAACCGCGTCGGCCAGCAACCACTGGAGCGCCCGGCGGCGGTTGCTGTCATTTCGCAGCACGACGTTCATCGTATTGACGCCGTCCGAGAAGTCGTGGGTTAGAACGGCAATGGCGACGACCGCGCCTACGGCGGCGGATGCCTGGAATGCCAAGCCGATGGCGATGCCGTCGAGAAGACTGTGCACCGACAGGCTGCTCGCGAACAGCGTGGCCCGATGCCGGGTGTTGGCCTCTGCACGCACGCCGGGGGACTGCGCGGCGAGCTGATCTCGAAAGCGCTGGCCCTGAAAAAGGAGCACACGATCGAACAAGAGGTAGATGAGAAATCCCGCAGCGGCGCATGCAAACACCTTGGGTACGCCAAAGGTAGGCGCACCCAGTTCCAGCGCTTCCGGCAACAGATCGAAGAACGCCACGGCCACCACGGCCCCCGCACTGAAGCCCAGCACCCACTGCATCCGCGAGGCAAGGCGCAGCGCCAGCAGGCCGCCGGTGCAGGTGGTGCAAAACGCCGCGCCGGACAGCGCTAAGAGCAACATCGCGGACCTAGGGGCGCAAGTGAACGCGGGTGTTCAGCCACGACAGGTATCGCACAATCCCTTGATCTCCAGGTCGTGCGCATCGGCGGTAAAGCCCGCAGCCTTGACCCGCTGAGCCAGCAATCGGGCGATGGCGGGATCGCCGAGTTCAGTCACTGCGCGGCAGGAGCGGCAGACCAGAAATTGAGCAGCGTGCAGGTGCTTCGGCGTCTCGCAGCCCAGGTAGGCGTTCAGGGTGTCGATACGGTGGATCAGTCCCGCGCCCATCAGAAAGGTCA
>Ga0073928_10002997_pt1 | contig 27474 bp, 23 predicted proteins | sample PaiPotPPA55metaG_FD_76969 | JGI IMG/M metagenome (GOLD analysis project Ga0073928, IMG submission 76969) | Iron sulfur acid spring bacterial and archeal communities from Banff, Canada, to study Microbial Dark Matter (Phase II) - Paint Pots PPA... ...
GATTGATGACGTCTTCCAGTTTCGTCGGCAGGTTGGGATTCAATCGCACCGGCGCCACCGGTGCCCGGTTCATAATCGCGTCGAAAATTACACCGGAGGTTTCTCCCCGGAAGGGCACCGCCCTCATAAGCGCTAACTTAAGGAACAGGTTTTATCGTGGATGGATCGTAAGTGTCAGAGCAAACACATTATTGACAGATTGAATCCGCAGCCAGCGTGACTTCGCGACTGGGTCAGCAACTTTATCAGCGACCAGTCGGTCGAAGCTTCCGCTATTGCGATCACTATTTGGTAATCTTCGCAGACCAGTTCAAGATGACCAACATCGGAACGGTTTCCTTGGCTTTAATTGTGTGAGGATTAGAAATCGCTTGCCTTCCCGGCTCACGTCATAAGCGAACAGGTCATTGGTGGAGAGGGGCTGCCGTGGTTTGGCCTGAAAGAGAGCGGCCGGCGTGCCGACATCGAAATTGGCTCCGGTGGTTACCGGTGCCGCCATCATCTTGCCGTCCGAGGAAAGATAGAAAAGTTCTCTGCCGTCTCCTCCCGGAGGCGAATGAGACTAACGCCGCGACAATCGCAACAGCGAGATGTCTGGGACCCAGTTTCGTTCCGCTACTGAGCAAAGACGTACCTCGGAAAAGGCTCATTTCTTTACTAAGTCCAACCAGTTCGTCGTGACCGTGAAAGGTGCCGTGCTGCCAGGTCCATAGCTGGTCATGTAGATTTTCTGCCCGTCTCGGGTGACGGTGTAATAGTTGACGATCGGATGCGCGTCGACATCGAAAAGGGATTGGGGCTTGTCGCTCTGAAAATGGTCGCCGGCGATGCTGATGCTGGCGGACATCAGCGTGGACGCTGAGCTGTGGGTAAAGAAAAGCTCTTTTCCATCCCGCCGCCAGACCGGCGCAATCCCGCCCCCGTTTGATACCTGCCATTTGCCGCCCTTGATGGTTGGAGTTCCGTCCAGCGCAGCGTGGAAAGGTACGACGTAAATTTCCGACAGACTGGATTCATTGGAAGAATACGCCAGCCATCTCCCGTCGGGAGACACTTCCACACCAAGAAGGGTTGCCTGATTTGCAGGCAACAGATGAGTCGTCTTGCGACTACCGTCGAGGGCAAGCGCGCTCACCTCACGTGGATCACGATAGATCAAGTATCTCCCGTCCGGGGTCCAACCAATCGGGTAGAGTTCTTGGAGCACGATCTCGCCGCCCGCCTTTTCCTTCTGAAACGGGCGTTTGAAAAGAATTTCCTCAGCGCCGCTTCCCGAAACGTCCTTTGCGACGATAGTTTCTCCGTCGGCGTCGATGCGGTCGAAAGCCAATTTCTTGCCATCCGGCGACCACACCGGGGAAAAGGAGTGTTGGTCAAACGTAAGCTTTGCCTTGGTGTTCTTTCGCAAATCGAAGACCCAGATGTCATTCAACTGGCCGGAGGAGAGTCCCAGAGAGGCGGCCAGTTGATCTTCCTTCGGGGAAAGTACGACGGTCTGAAGCAGATCTCTTTCCTCACTCAGCACGGTCTGCTTTCCGCTCCGGTCATAGGAGACGAGGCGCGTTCCCGGCGCCACGGCGCCAGTCTGGTAAATCAAAGTGGAGGCCGATACGGAGAACGCGGCAAAGTTAAACTGGGGATCATTCTGCACATGCTCGGCTACGACCACTGGCTCGCTGGTAAAGCGCATTGTCCCCGGGTCAAACCCGCGGGCCATCAGATTGTTGTCCACAACGTAGAGCAGATGATTGTTGGAAAACATCGCGCTTGAGGTAACGTCTTCCAGCATGACCGGACGCGGAGAATCCAGAGAAGCGACAAACACGCTGGCAGTGATTTGCGGAGCCTGCGCAACGAACAGAAAGTGCTTCTGATCAGGGAAAAAATGGGGAAAGCGATGACTGACCTCGTGCCGCGCGTCGTCAAGGGTTGTAAGGCGGACCGGTTTGCCGCCGGACGCGTCTACTCGGAACAGGGCGCCCGCACGCACGCCGAAGATGATGACACCTTCTGTGGACCAAGTACCGCCACGACCCTCCATGACGTCGCAGATGGGGGTTACACTTCCGCCCGACACCTCCAGCTTCTTCAGTCTTCCTCCCGCAAAGAATGCTAGAAATTTTCCACCCGGCGACCAAAACGGATAGATGGCTCCTTCCGTACCGGGAAGGAAGCGGGATTCCGTCGATTCGAGAGAACGCAGCCACAAACCGGCCGTTCCGCTTTTGCCTTGCTTGAACGCCACGAAGGCGACCCTGCTGCCGTCGGGTGACGGCACCGGTACCCCAGAGAGACCACGAAAATTGAAGTAGGTGCTGGACGGTGGATACACTTCGAACTGGCTCACGCGTGCCGGGACCTTCGACCATCGCATACCCAGCCAAAATGCTGCTGCGATCAAAAGCGCCGCCGCTGGCAACATCCAGAGAAGCTTCCGGCTGCGAGGGGAAGGCTCAGCGGTCTTGGGCGCTTTCGCAACCCACTCCAATTGCCGTGAAATGTCGGCGCAGTTCTGCCAGCGTTCGTCCGGATCCTTGGCGATACAAGTAGCGATCACATGCTCCAGAGCAGGCGGCGAGAGCGGTTGTACGGCGCTCAACGGCTTGGGTTCAGCTGCAAGGATCGCGGCAATCGTGCTGGCTGTGGTCTTGCCTTCAAAAGCGCGTTTTCCCGTGACCATTTCATACAAAACCGAGCCCAGGGCAAAGATATCGCTGCGCTTGTCCGCCTCTTTGCCTTCCAGTTGTTCTGGCGCCATGTACTGAATTGTGCCCACGATGGTGCCTTCGGTGGTCAACGGCTGCGACATAGTGGCGAGCGTGTTCGACGCAGGCACGTTTCCCAGGGGAGCCGCTTGCGCCTTGGCCAAGCCGAAGTCCATCAACTTCGCGCCCGACTTGGTCAGCATGATGTTGCCCGGCTTCAAGTCGCGATGGATTACTCCGCTGCGGTGCGCCTGTTCCAACCCTTGGCAAATCTCAACCGAGACGCGGAACATCTGCTCCAGCGGCAGTTTGCCCCTGTGCAGGCGGTCGCCCAGCGTCTCGCCTTCCAGGTATTCCATGACGAGGTAGCTAACGCCTTCCTCCTGGCCGACGTCGTAGAGGTGGCAAATGTTGGGATGGCTCAGCGCCGAAATGGCGCGCGCCTCGCGGTCAAGACGCTGTTTCGCTTCCGGGTCGCTGGCAAGACGATCGGGCAGAACTTTGATGGCCACCGTGCGGTCCAGGCGTGTGTCACGCGCGCGATACACCTCGCCCATCCCGCCGGCTCCTAACTGCGAGACGATCTCATATGGACCGAGTTTGATCCCCGACGTGAGCCCCATGCGTTGCGCGTCATTATAGCCCCATAGCAAGGCGGCACTTATTCGGAGCCGCAAACAGCCGCAGTCAGCATTTCACCCCGGCCATCAGGTGATGACTCCCGTGTTGTCGGCAAACCTTACCGGATTAGGTAAAGGGTGCCTGTCACACGCCCGGCTGAGGGCTGAAGGTAACAGACGAAGTCCACCGAAGGTATAATCGCGGCCAGTATGGCGTTGGCTCCAGGTAACCGACTCGGGCCTTACGAAATCCTTGCACCGCTCGGCGCGGGTGGCATGGGGGAAGTCTACCGCGCCCGCGACACGCGGCTGGACCGAAACGTCGCTATCAAAATTCTGCCGGCACAATTCTCTTGTGACCCTGTCCGGAAGCAGCGGTTCGAGCGGGAAGCCAAAACGATTTCCAGCCTGAATCATCCGCACATTTGCGTTTTGTATGACGTGGGCAATCAGGATGGCGTGGAATATCTGGTCATGGAGTGCATCGAGGGCGAGACCCTGGCGAAGCGTCTGGAGAGAGGGCCGGTAACACTCGACCAAGTGCTGAAGTACGGAGCGCAGATCTCGGGCGCGCTGGATAAGGCGCACCAAAATGGAGTAATGCACCGGGACTTGAAGCCGGGAAACATCATGCTGACTGCGACCGGAGCGAAGCTGCTGGATTTTGGGCTGGCCCGGCCCACGGCGACACCTGCCACGCTTGCGACGATGACAGCGATTTCGCCTGCGCCGTCTCCAATGACGGAGGAAGGGACGATTGTCGGAACGTTTCAGTACATGTCGCCGGAGCAGGCACAGGGCAAGGAACTGGATGGACGGAGTGATATTTTTTCGCTGGGTGCAGTGCTGTACGAGATGTTGACCGGAAAGAAAGCTTTCGAAGGAAAGAGCCATTTGAGCGTGCTGTCCGCGATTCTAGAAAAGGAGCCAAAAGCAATCAGCTCCTTGAAGCCATTGACCCCGCCCGTCCTCGACCACACCATTCAACGGTGCCTTGCGAAGAATCCTGAGGAACGATGGCAGCGCGCCCTGGATCTCGGGCTTGAGCTGAAGTGGTTGGCTGAATCTGGTTCGGGGGGGCGAGTGCCGACGTCGCAAGAGCGGCCGAGATTGGGTTGGAACTGGCTCACCTGGGCCATCGTAGCAAGCCTGGCCATCATTGCTGTCGTTCTGGCGTTTACGCACTTCAACAATAGACAGTCTCCCGAGGCCCGCGTGGTTCGCTTCACGATCCCTCCACCACAGAATGGAACATATATCTTCAACGGAGTGGAGGGTGGTGCAGTGCTTTCGCCCGATGGGCGAAGTGTAGCGTTCGTTGCCAGAGTCGATAAAGTCACGCATCTCTGGGTCCGGGCGCTCGATGCATTCTCCAGCCGGCCGTTGCCGGGCACGGAAGGTGTGGTTTCTGCGTTCTGGTCTCCGGACAGCTCGAGCCTCGCCTTCTTTACGCAAGATAAATTGAAACGTATCGCGACCAGCGGTGGCCCAGCTAAGACTCTCTGCGAAGTCCATGACAGCCGCGGTGGAAGTTGGGGTCAGCTTGATGTGATCCTTTTTAGCAGGGTGGTCGGTGGGGTATATCGCGTTTCCGCTTCCGGAAGTATCCCGGAGAGAGTAACGATCCTGAACGCCAGACGCCTGGAAGTAACGCATCGCTGGCCTTTTTTCCTTCCTGATGGCAAGCACTTCTTTTTCATGGCATCGCCCCTAGGGAGCGTGAGCCCTGAAAACTCTATCTATGTGGGTTCGCTCGACGGAAAGGACTCTAAGCTCTTGTTTAACGCAAGCTCGCCAATCGCGTATGCAATGGGCCATGTCCTTTATATAGAGGATAAGGTCTTGATGGCGAGACCGTTCGATCTTGAGAAACTGGATTTCAGCGGGAACGCTTTTCCTGTTGCAGAAAACATCTTGTTCAACCCAATCATGAGCAATGGAGCCTTCTCGGCCTCACAGAACGGAATGCTCCTTTATCAGCAAGGAAGCCTTACTGGCTCCGTTTCACTGCTGATGTTCGACCGCGAGGGAAGGCAATTGTCCAGCATCGGCGACCCAGGAGCATACACCGGACCGCGTCTCTCTCCTGATGGGAAGCGGTTGCTCTACGTTCAGATTGACCCGCGCGGCGGCAAGAGAGATCTCTGGATTCGCGATCTCACGTCCGGCCAACTCAGCCTTCTGGCCGCCAGCATTCTGCGGCCTCTTAGCCCAGTCTGGTCGCCGGACGGCCAACGCGTCGCTTACTGGGGGATGAAAGGCAGTGAGGCGGCGATCTATGTTAAACCCGCCAATGTGGTTGGAGCGGAGCAGGAGCTATGGAGACCTAACGATTCTTTCGTTTACTCGATTGACTGGACATCCGATGCGAAGTTTTTGATTTTTTCTGAGCTTCTCTCCAGCACCGGCAAGTCGCGTATCGCGAAGCTTGCGACTGCCGGCAATGCCGCCCCGGTACCGGTTCTAGAGGCATCAGGCGCGAACTTCGGATACGCCCGGGTCTCGCCAGATGGCAAGTGGATCGCCTATCGCTCGGACGAGTCAGGAACGGATGAGATCTACGTTTCGTCGTTTCCGAACGTGCCGGGAAAGTTGCAAGTCTCAGTCGCTGGTGGCTCGATGCCTTGCTGGAGAGGTGATGGAAAAGAACTCTATTACCTAACCCCAGACAATAACCTGATGGCAGCTGAGATGAAAGAGGCCAATGGCTCATTGCAGGTGGTGGCCACGAAAACTCTTTTTCAAACAGATGCAACTCCGACGAGAACGGGCGGCAGCCCGTATGATGTGACTGCAGACGGGAAACGGTTCTTGGTGGCCACACAGACATCTGATCAAACGTCCGCACTGGTCAATGTTGTGGAGAACTGGACGGAGGAGTTTAGGAAGAAATAATTCGTACGGCGAGCTAGCGGTTCGTCGGTAACCCGTGAAGTTATCCCCAGGTTGTCTGAGAAGAACGAGCATTGCCGCCGCGAAGCAATTCACTCGCAGTTCGGAAATTCAATTGAGAGGGCGGCCCATCCTTGTAGTTCTTTGCAAACGGTGGGCACCCGATCCGCGAACCCCTTAAGAGTTTGAATTTCGTTTTGGCCCCAATGCAATGCGTTACGACTTTCAGTTGATCTCGCCCGGCGCAGCAAAGCAGACGACCTCTGCTCCGGCATGCGCGGAGGGCGGGCCACACGCCCAGCACATGAGAGGCCTCTGCCGTCTATACTGATCCCGATGAGAACGTCGAGCAGTGGGTTCAGTCGAAGAACTACTCGCCGAGAACTGCTGATTGGCGGGGTGGCTGCTGCAGTATCCGGGCGGGCAGCAACGATGGCATTTGGCGCTGCTGCGCAACCTGCGACGCCTGTCAGTTTTAAGGTGCCGCGCGGCGCCTGCGATTCCCATACTCACGTATTCTGTGACCCTCGGCGCTTTGCTTTTTGGTCTGGACGTACTTACACGCCTGAAACCGCGACCGTCAGTGAGACGCGTCGCCTGCACCGCTCCCTTCACCTAGAGAGAATTGTGCTCGTCAATTCGCTGGTGTATGGCACCCACAACTCCTGCATGGTCGATGCGCTCCGCCAACTCGGCCATCGAACCCGGGGTATTGCGCTCATCGACGAGCACACGTCAGACGCACAACTCGATGCCCTGGCTCATGCCGGTGTGCGCGGTATCCGTTTGAACTTTGTAGACCTCGGTGTTCCCGATCCGGTGATCGTCCGGCAACGGTTCCAGACTGCGGTCAAGCGGCTCGCTGGACGGCACTGGCACATCCAGATTTACTCAAACCTCTCGGTCGTCGAAGCGCTTGAGGAAGATGTTTTGGCCGCGCCGCTGCCTGTCGTCTTCGACCACTTCTCAGGTGCGCGTGCTTCTCTTGGAGTCTCCCAGCCGGGCTTTGATGTGCTGGTGAAACTCATCCGCTCTGGCAAAGCCTACGTCAAAATTTCGGCTGCTTACCGCGTATCAGACCACCCGCCGGAATATCCTGATGTCGCACCACTCGCCCAGGCACTGATTGCCGCGAACCCTCAGCGGGTCCTATGGGGAACAGATTGGCCCCACCCCGGATTCATCGCGAGTGCCAGGTCGCCGCGCGATCGACATTGCATCGCTGCTCCAGATTGATGACGGTCGCCTATTCAACCAGCTTCCGGTGTGGGCTCCGGATGAGAATGTGCGAAGGACGATCTTGGTCGAGAACCCTACAAGGCTGTACGGCGTTTAAGTCCAGTCGATCCGAGCGATGGCTTGAATCTCGCCTCTGCCCCAAACTATTTCGGCGTCGATTCAGCGGTGGCTGGGCGCTCCCCAACCGCTGCAAGCGCGACTTCCGGCGAAATCTCCTTCCCGCGTGCGTCAACATAGTGGACGTCAGCGGCGCCCTCGCGGATGACATAGTACGTGCAACCGTCGAGGCAGCTTTCCTCGTGCTGATGCTTGGCCGGAACATAGGCGTAGGCCCCCTGGCTTAGAATCTGTGCCTGCTGTCCCTTCATTGTTAGTTGGAAAGTGCCGCTGACAAACAATACTTGTGCATTTGCCGAATGAGTGTGCAACGGCACCTTGCATCCAGCTGCGAGCCTTGAGAGAGTCACCGAGGGGCCAGTTTTCGGATCACCACGCTCAACGGCGTAAGTGTAGCAATCTGGGAGGACCGGGCTGGTTGTGAACGTGTTCTCTTGTGCGGTCTTGATGAAAGGTTCCTGAACTGACAGGTGACTTGGCGACGCGGATTGACCACCGGACTTCGCGACCACTATCGCTGTAACGAAAAGCATCGCCAATAAGAGAATCGTCACAATACGCATGGGGCCTCCATGGATGCGGATTGTAACGCGAAGGCAGTCACTGTTGACAAATTGCCTGGGCGACGCAGGCGGCGGGAAGGAGTTCTGGGGTTGGGAAAATAGGGTGTATCTTAAATGCGTCTCGGATCGCGGCTTTGAAACCGAAACGACGACATAGGGAGAAAAATATGGGGCACCGTGCAGTTCTGGGGCTTCTCTTAGCTGTATCAGCCATAGTTTGCGAATCCACTCCAGAGGGGAACGCTCAGCCAAAACCGCAAGCCGATATCTCTGGTGGTGCAAGGCAATTGGTTGGCACATGGAGGCTCACCTCCAGAGTTGTTACGTTGGAGGATGGCACTGTCGCGCAGGATTCAGGCCTCGGAAAGACGCCCTCGGGCTATTTGATATACGACTCCAGTGGGCACATGGCGGCGCAACTCATGAGGCCTGACCGCCCGATGGCAATTGATTGTGGCGCGTCGGCCCCCCCTCCCAGAGAGAATAGCCAATCGGTCAACGGATATGACGCATACTTTGGTACGTACACCATAGACGAAACCCGTCACACTGTTACGCATCACCTCGAAGGCGCACTCGCGGCCGCTGATGTGGGCAAAAATCTCGTGCGCGAGTTCCAATTGTCCGGCGACAAACTCACGATCATCGTGCGGACGAATTCGCCGAAAGAGAGACAGATCAGAACGCTCACCTGGGAGCGACTACACTGATCTTCGCCACCGGTGCCAAATGCCGTGGCAAGCAGTATGCCCTTTTCTCAGTCGAATCGAATCGAGACTGGCACCGTCTTCGGCTTGCCGCGACCGCTTGATGCGGGTTCCCTCAGCAACTTTAGTGGTTGCCTGTGTGCCAGGCAGACTCGTCGTTCCCGACGGTGGCGAGAATCGTGGCGTACACTTCGATAGCATCCCACAGATTCTGCAGCCGGAGATTTTCGTCCGCAGCGTGCTGGTTGTCGTCGTGGTTGGCGATGGGAACCCCGAGGACCGGCGTATGTCTACTACCGGCAAGCAAATACATCGGGACTGTCCCGCCCATACTTACAGCCTGCACGATAGGCGCCCCTTTTGCTCTTACAATGGCTTTCACCACTTCCTGGGCAACGGGATCATCCATTGTAGTGCGAAACACTGGGAAGTCAGATTTCCATTCCAGTCGAACCACGCGCGCATGTGCCCTTCGGATCGATATATCCGGAGTCTGGTGAACGATGAAGAATCCTTGCCTGGCTATATGTTCCTCCACCTGCTGCCGAACTTTTTCCTCTGTCTGGTTCGGAACCAATCGGAAATCGACCATGGCGACTGCCTCCGAGGTGATTGTGTTATTCGCTCGTTTGCCTACATATCCCGCACGGATACCGCGAACATTGATGGCCGGTTTTAGTAGTTGCTCGGCGAGAGACGCTCCATTTCCCTCAGGAGCAGCAATCGCGAACTCCTGTTTCAGTGGTTCGTCAGAAGTAGCTGAGTTAGCCAGGGCTTGTCGCTCGGAAGTCGTTAGAGCTCTTACATCATCGTAGAAACCGGGGATCAGTATCTTTGCGTCTGTATCGCGCATGCTGTCTATGAGGTGAGTAAGCAGCACAATTGGATTTGGTGCCCAGTTGCCATAGTTGCCGGTGTGCATCGGTCGGGCTGGGCCGTACACGGTCATCTCGAGATCGATTTCGCCGCGATTTCCGAAAAATACTTGCGTGCGCCTTGATGGCGGCAATGGCCCATCACACAGCAGCCAGATATCGGCTTCCAGCGCATCGGGATATTTGCTCAAAATCTCAGCCAAATGGGGTGAACCAGACTCTTCCTCGCCGTCAAACAAGAATTTCACATTCACAGAAAGATGTTCGTTTACGGAACTCAGCGCGTCGAGAGCGCTAATAGTGGCAGCAATCGCGGCTTTGTCATCGCCCGCAGATCGGGCATAGATTCGAGACTCAGGGTCGTAGTGAGTCTGTGTTTTCCACTCAACGGTCTGCCCCGCCGTGTCCCGGAGCGCTGGAATGAATGGAGGGCTTTGCCATTGCGGTGAATCCACCGGCTGACCGTCGTAATGAGCATAAATTCCGATGGTGGGGTGGACACCCGGAGAACTCATGCGGCCGTAGACGATTGGTGGCGCTCCCCGTGCGCGCAAGAGCTGTACGCTGACGCCGCGCCCTTCCAGCGCCTTCGTGATGGCCTGGGCATTCCGCTCGATGTTTGGAATATCGGATGCAAGATTCGGAATGGATAGGAGTCTCGTGAACTCAGCAACGATCTCATTCTCGTGCGCGAGACGATATTTACGAACTTTCTCGGGAATTGACGACGACTCTTGAGCGCACAATGTCGCACATAACCATATCAGGACAGCGGCTGTCACAATTGTCAGAAAACGTAAGCGAATCCGCATTGGCCTCCGGATTTTATCGTAATTTGGGTTTGATCCGTATTTTCATTTGTTATTTGACAGCAATAGCGGGAGCGGGCGCAGGGTGCCAAGACGCAGATTGACTGTTCAGGGGGGAGTTAACGGTATGTTCGGATTGTCAAGCAGGAAACGATGGGTTTTGGGTCGCAAAATCACTTCCGGCTAAATGCCCCGGTCGCTTAAGTCTGGAAATGTCGAGCGACTGGCAAAACTCGCTCCGCCGCATACCGCTGCTCACAAACTCGGCCACCAACTGCTGAACTTCCGCATGGGTACGTCGCTTGAGCGCTGACAACTCTGTTTTTGCGGTCATCCGGACACTTCAATACAGACCCCGCCTGTCGCACAGGTGTGTTGGTCAGACGCTTACGATGGGTCTTTGTTTAGCGAACGATCGCCAGAGAAACTTGAAGCTGCTGGCATCGTTATTTCGCATCAATGGCGGCAAGTGGCGTGGCGTCGGGGTTCGTGGCAGCGCTTGAAATAGCAGCCTCCGAGTAAACATGTAGAAAAACAGAAGAAAAGCAAACTTGTCGCGCCTTTTGTCTGCTATTTGGAGGCCAAGCACGAGAAGTTCGCGGCCTCGTCCGTTCTTCCGATTCCTTTGTAGATCGCTACCTGTGGGTAGGGACACAGCGGGCGAGTCCGATCGGCTTTGCCGTCCTGAATGTGCGAGGCGATGATCTGGTCCGGTGGCTTGCCCGCTTCGACCCATTCTTCGAGTGCGCGAATTGAATCAAAGGTGTTCGGGCCATCGCCTCCGCCGCAATGGTCCATCCCGGGAGCCATGAACAGGCGGTAGGAATCTCGTACACTCGCGGGGCCTCCCATAAAATCCAGGACGCTGTTGTAGTAGTTGATGCTGTTCAGAGGTGATATTGAGGGGTCACTCCAGCCGTGGTACTGCAACAACTTTCCGCCACGGTGAAAGAAATCCCGCAGATTCGGGTCTGTGGCCCTGGTTACGCCGTCATCAATGCGATCGGCGAACGCCATCGAGGAATCGAAATCGAATGTCGTGAAATCCCAGTTGGCATCATGAAATACACCGTATCTCAGATACTCGCTCGCCTGGGTCTTCGTTATGTCCGCATGCATCCGACCGACGTCGGAACTCCAGCCGAGTTCACTCCCCAGCATCAGTCCGGGATAAATCTGTTCTCTCGTACGTGGATTCACCGTCGGGCTGTAGAACGCCCGAGCTACGGCTAGTTGCGCGGCGGTCAAACAATCTGGACCTTCCTCGCCCTTGCACTCCAAGGTCTTCAGGTCGAAGTCACAAAGCCGGGGATCCCCTAAAAGGCCGTCCTTGACGCCGTCGCGAGCGTCGCATGCCGCCACGACCGCGTTGTGGATCAGGGGAAGTTTGGAAGGTGGAATCAGCCCGCCAGGATTCTTGCGGATCGCCTGGGCTTTCCAGATGCTCGATGCCTGTAAGTGCGTGAGAAAGTTGGCAGGCGCTCCGGCGACAATTCCGTTGTAGTCAGCTGGAAATCTCTGTGCCTCCGTTAACGCTTGTCGGCCCCCGGTCGAACACCCGTTCCAATAGGAGAATGCTGGCGCGCGTCCGTAGTACGCTGCAATGATGAGCTTCGCCAGGACGGTCGTTTCGTGAACGGCGCGGTAACCGAAGTCGATCACTTTCTCCCGATGGCCGAGAGCGTAGCTTCCGTCGTTGTTTGGACCTTCATGGCCGGTATCGGTCGAGGAGGTCGCGTAGCCTCGGGAAATGACTGCTGCCATGCTCGCGTAGCTGATCGAGCCAGCCATGCCTCCGTTACCGACGCCCATGAACTTGCTGTTCCAATTAACGGTAGGCATCCAAACCTCAAACTTGATTTCGGAATCCGTCGAGGGCCTGGTGACAGCAGCTACTCGGCAGAACTCTGGAACGTCCTTCGCTGAAACGAAGTTGAGGCCTCCGCGCAGCCCAGGCGCCGGAAAGGAGGAGGGGGGATTTAACGCGCCGGCAGCCACCGTCTGGGCAAACCCTATCGCGGTGCCTGGCAGCTTCAGGGCGGTCAGGCTCTCGCACGTCGCCGCAGCGACGCCGAGCGGGCTCAGCATGTTCATCATCGCCACGAAGATCACAACTGGCAGTTTCATAGGTCGTCCTTGCAGCGCCTTTGGAAGCGCGAAGCCAATTACGTGGAATGGGATCGCATGGGGGCAGTCAATTCTCGGGAGTGTCCTCGAACGCTTCCACGTGTCCTTGGTGCGCACAGTCTTCAATCTCCTCCGGTGTAATGGAAGTCACTTCGTCGTTTGCCGGAACGGACCTGCATCGCAGGGAATCCTCAAACCCGGGGCCGGGAGTCCCAATGGCTGAAGATCCAAGCACAGCGGGTTCCGTTGTTAGGCCGGCAGCGCCTCGATGATGTTCAAACCGGGCGAAGTCGAGATCACCTGAGTGAGACTGAACCCAGCTTGACCCAAGAGGTGGCGATATTCCTCCACCGTGCGTTCCTTCCCTCCGGTCATGAGCATCATTAGTATGTCCGCGAACTTTCCGGCAGAGGGAGCATTTCCTTCGGGTAAAGCCCACTCGACAAGCAAGACGGCGCCATCTTTGGGAACCGCACGTCGGCAATTGGCCAGGATGTTATGAGCGCGCTCAATCGTCCCAGTCGTGGATCACGTGTTTCAAAAGGTATGCCCGGCAGCCGGGAGGTACGTCGTGGAAGAAATCACAGGGCTGCATGGCGCTGCGCGAGGCGAGCTCACCGCCGAGAAAACCACGATCCGCGGCTCGCTCAATTGTGTGAGGCAAGTCGGCTAGCGTGCCGTGCAGTCCCGGATGCGCTGTCAGAATTGCGGCCAGCAAAATGCCGTTTCCTCCTCCGACATCCATGAGGCTTCCCCATTTTCCGAAATCGTATGCCGCAGCGACGACCGGACCAACCAGTGCAGACATACCTGTCATCGCGTCGTCGAAGAGTCGAGCAGTCTCGGGATCTGTTTTTAGGTACTCGAAGGCTTCCATCCCAAACAGCTTGGCTCTGGCCGGGAGTCCAGTCTCGATGCTGTACAGAATTTCCGCAAACGGTCCGAAAAGGAACTCGCTCCCCCTGAAAATAAGAATGGAGCGAACCGAACCTGCCACACCGGTGCAGAGAAGGTAAGAGAGTTCAGTGTTTGCGAATGTTCGAGAAGAGATTTCCTCGAACACACTCTGGCTGGCCATGAGGCGGAGAATTCGGTAAAGAGCCGATTCGTTCACCTTCAGTTTACGGGCCAGGTCCGAGGAGGTCTGCGCGCCGTCTTTCAGCAGATCGGCGACTCCCAGTTTTGCTGCGGCGTACAGAGCCTGATGGATGACGAGACCGTTCGTCATGTCCAAGAGTTGCAAGGGTGTTTCGGTCGACGACCTTTGCGGCGGCATAATTCCCCTTTCACTGAGTGGGCACAGATTGTGATCGAGGTGGCGCGATTCTTTGCTCTCTCTCAGGTGCAGGCTGCGCGATACCGATAGGGACCCAGACTCACGATCAGCAGAGTTGCCAGACCCCCCGCGCAGAAGAATCCGATTAGCGGCGCGGCGTAGGACCCCGTCTTATCGAAGCCGAAGCCCATGAGATAAGCTCCTAACCCACCAGACACGCCAAACACGGCCCATATCCATCCGAAAATCGCTCCATATGAGCGCAGGCCAAAGTAACGGCTCGTCAAATACGCAATGATGTCGACCTCTGCTCCTATACCAAGACCGACGAGCACGGCGGCGATGCACGCAGACCAGATTGCGTGGCCCAAACCGAGGAATGCAATCCCGATCGCAACCGCGGAGAAAAGCAATGCTGCGATACGAGGCGCGAAAAACTGATCCAGCAGGTAACCACAACCGACGCGCCCCATGAACAGCCCAACGCCGAAGAGCGAGCTGGCTAACGCAGCCTGTTGAGCCGAACCGCCCCGATCGGTCAGGATGGCAGGCAAGTGAATGAAACACGCATGCACGCTCGCAGTCACTAGAAAAAGGCTGCACACCATGGTCCAGAATTCTCGCGTGCGGACGGCGTCGCGCAGAGAAAGCCCGACATCGTTCGCGACGATTGACGTGGAGACGCGGGCCTCGCCAGCGCCATCCGGCAGGAGGCCCATATTTTCGGGTCGTTCCTTCAAAAATGCTGCAACCACCGGCAGAGGGATAAGAATAATCGAGCAACCGAAGACAGTGTATGCGAGACGCCAGCCGAGGGTTGCGATCAACCGCTGCGTCACCGAAGGAATGACAATGGCGCCTAACCCCATCCCAAGCATCATGACGCTGATGGCGAGTCCTCGGCGCCGGTCAAACCAGTGGGAGACTATATCCGTGTAAGGCATCGCCCCGGCCCCACCGGATACCACGCCCAAAGCAAAATAGAACACGTAAAGTTGCCATGTCGCCTCTGACAAGAACCAACTGGAAATCAGAATCGAACCGAACACGGCCGTGAACGGAAGCAGCACCTTTCGCGGGCCGTAACGGTCGACCAATCGCCCGGCCAACGGGATAAACAGTGCCGCTGTCAAGTTGTGAATTGTGAATGCGAGAGAAATCTTTGCACGTCCGCCATGAAACTCCTGCCCTATCGCCTTCGCAAAGAACCCGAAGGAAAAGACAACGATTGTGGCGGTGTTGAGGAAGAGGCCGAGGGCTGCCGTCAAGGCAACCCACCAGCCGTAAAACACCTTGGGGCGATCGTTTCTCATCTTAGACACCAATATAAAGAAGCGGTGAATGTGTGGCCGAAATTGCATTGCGCACCGGGACACCGTCCGGCACTACCGATCCGCAAGCTGGATGTTCAACGCAATGCGGTCTTCGGTTCCAAGAGTGCGTGAGATATGACCCTTCCCAGTCGAATCTTCGGCGAGGATGACGCTTCCCGGTTCCAACTGGATCCTGCGGCCTCCTGCCAGCTCGATTTCTCCTCTGCCGCTTAGAGTGACGATGTACTGATGCCGCTCCGCTACGTGCCAATTTCTAACCCAACCAGGCGCCGTGCGCGCAAACTGCAAGCCACTCACCTTGATGACATCTGAAGCTTCAAGGCCGCTTCGCGAAGCGTCAGGTGTCAATCTTGTGTCCGCAATCTCTTCAGCATGCGTCTCCCCGTCCGAACCAGTGTAGAGGCGGGTTACAGAAACGGGTGTGCGCCGCTGAGCCGTCACGGCATGTGCGGCCCAACCTAGAGCGAAGCAGCCTGCCAGCGCTGACGCAAGTAGCCATCTTGATCGCATGATGTCCTCCTGAGACTACGAGTCGAGCTAACTTGGTGTGAATGAAGTGATTTGAGATATTCCCGAAGTCAACCGCAACCTTACCTTGGGATTACTTCACGTTTGCCCGTCATCCTTTTAGAAACGAAACGCCCCTCGGAACCCTAGCGGCTATTCAATTCGTTGCATATATCCAATTAGGGCAGGGATACAGGTGCCCAAGCCGGCGTTGCATCTTCCCATTGGTTATCTGTCAGCGGTCGTTGTTTAGAGCCGTCCGCGTCCATCACAAAGAGCTCGCCATAGGGTTGAGGAATGTCGTCGGAGAGTGGCGCCTCATCTTTGAATCCAAAACGGGCGCTGCTGAAGAGAATATGCTTTCCGTCTGGAGACCATATTTCGTGTGCATTATTCCCTGGCGCAGTCGTTAGCCTCCGCAAATCGGTTCCGTCGGGCCGGATCGTGTAAATGTCGTAGTTGAGTTCGTCAAAGCGCGTGAAGGCGATGAGATCGCCGTTTGGAGACCAGGCAGGAAAATTGTCAGGCCCGGTAGTCAGCTTTGTCACGGATTCATCCTCCAGATTGACGATTCGGAGACCATACTCCGACCCGCCCCAAAAGCGAAATACGATCCGCTTGCCGTCCGGGGACCAACTCGGGAAACCGCTGTTTCCCCCAGTCTTGACTAGCTCGTGGCGTTCCGAGCCATCCGGGCGCATCATCATTACGCGGGCTGACCTGCCGCGAGGGAGAAAGTAGGACCCTGACCCAAAAGCAATCCAATCGTCCTTAGGAGACCATTCCGGCGCCAGAGCCACAGCGCCCTCGTCTGCACCAAAAATTAGCTTAGGGTTCGTTCCATCCCCATCCATCACAGACACTGAAACATTACTCCCGCTCTTGGTAACGGCAAGTTTCTTTCCGTCGTGCGAAAACGCGGGAAACGGATTCGAGAAGGCCAGATCAAATTCTGGATCGATGCTGAACAACCGTTGGTTTTGCCGCCATGATTCAGAAGACCATTTTTGATAAACGACCCGTTTGCCATCGGGTGACCAAGTAGGGTTGCGCATCTGTCCGCTCGGCCCCTGATCCCCGGTCGTGAAGGCTAGACCCGTCCGTGAGCCGGCCTTCATGACATACCCGATTCTATTCGCGCTAAGAATCTGCGGTGAAACTTTCAGCCCCGGACCTGACGTGTGCTCCTGGCGAGTTCCGGTTGCGACATCCACCGATACGATTTGCGAATCGACCAGTTTTCCGACTTTTGATCGCCCAGGGGAAAGCCTTGCGTAAAACGTATCTTGAATATCCATCTCATAAAAAACGATTCTCTCGCCATCTGGCGACCACTTCGGCGAGCCTGCAAATTTGTCCGCGGAAGTTATCCTCCGCACGTCGGCACCGTCAGTCCGCATCAGATAAATGCTGACGGCATGCGATTGCTCAAATCGCTCGCCGTCCCGCCGCACAGGGGTGTTGCGGTCCGATGAGAAAGCGATCCATTTCCCGTCTGGTGACCAGGACGGCCGAAAATTGCCTGGGGCGCGGGTAAGGTTTCGCACCTTCTTTGTCTGCAGGTCGAGCACCCAGATGTCAGCGGACCCGGTACCGCGTGAGGACACGAACGCAAGCTGCTTTCCATCCGGCGAGAGCGCTCCTTGATCGTCATACGCCGGATCATCGGTCAGCCGCTCGAGACCCGACCCATCTGGATGCGCACGGTAGATGTCGGCCGAGCCGCCGCGCTCAGACGTAAAGATGATCCACTTTCCATCAGCGGAGAAAGAGGCGTTGTAATCGAAGCCAGAATTTGGCAGCAGCGGACGTTCGTCGGAGCCGTCCGCATTTGCGATGAATAGCGTCGACTGAGAGGGTCCAATACGGTAAAGAAGAATCCGCTCTTTCGCGAACAGAAACGGGGTAAACATCAGCAACGTCGCCAGCAAAGCTCTTCTCAACATGATTAGCTCTCGCTGAAAACTCGAACTGCAAAAACCGCATCGCTCGATTTCTACCTAAGATCTGTTACTCGACATGCGCATCGAAAACTCCCGTCTGAACACGACCAGAGCGCTTGACCTGCACAAAGATCCGGTACAGCCCCGATTTGGGAAATCCGTAAGGAAATGATACCTCCGGGGACGATGCATTCATAGTCATCTCCATCGCAGGATGGGAGTCACCTTGACTCGCCAATTGCGATTCGTTAGCTCGCGGAGTGGCGGGCCGTAAACTCGCCTGAGCCATTTGCAGTGAGGCCATTGAAACCGAACCCTCGGGATGAACATGCGCAAACACCGAGCAATCCGAACGCACAAAAGCTGCGTGCCCTGCCATTCCCATGTAGGGCTCGAGATCTTGAGCAACTCTCCCGTTTCGATCTTCGATCCGGAAGCGAAAGGACAGGGGAACGTTGGCTCTCAATGGCGAGGAGTCGCGTTCCCAGATCATGCGCCCGCCGTCGGGCAGCTGCGCCAGCATGGCATCGTCTTTGGTTGGCGAAAGAGGCCCTTGGGATGCTTGAGAATCGTCTCCGGAAAGCGGTAAGCCCGCGATGGTGGGCAGATCGATTTGTCCAACCGCAGTCCAGGGCACGCCATTGTCATCAACAATATCCGCGAAAATCTGGTACTTGCCCGCGAAAACTGTGGGCAAGTTTTCCAGAAACAATCCGCCTTCGATACGTGCGGGATGAAGGTGGTACATGCGATCCATATAGGGAAGCCGGATCAGGAACAGATGCATCAGGTGTCCATGGTCGGGAATGAACTTCTCAGGCTTGATGTATGTATTCCAGAGGTCGCCCTGACCTTGGATTCGGAGGAGGAGGCGTCCGTCCGGCTGCAATGTCGCCAGCGCATTCGGAGAATTCGAGGACCAAGTCTGGGCTTGACTGTCGCTAGCGTCTACCTTCCACCAGGCATTCCCGAGACAGATGACGATCAGCAGAAGAGCCCCAGCGGCAAACATGGCCATTCGAGCCTTGCGCAGATTCTTCTCTGTGGGGACCTCCCAAGGCTGTAGTTGAGCTTCACGTACCGAGGCACCGACAACGGAGACGATACCGGTGACGAGGAAGATCATGCAGCCAAAGAGGATGGCGCCGAGGGATTTCTTCATGCGCAGAGTGCTTTGCGCGAACGCGGGTATCGGTACGCCGAGATCCGCCTTACCCCGAGCACCATCGATCCGAATTCGCACCTGCAAGTCATAAGTCTCCATGACCCAAATGCTCCCGACAAAGAATCTCGGGTCCTGCGGTGATCGTTGGGCCAAGTCGGGGACCGCTTGCAGTTTGTAACCGAATCCGGACAGGCGCAGGACATTCAGTCGAACCTCGTGAACATCGTTGGAATCGCTACGAATTTCGACTTGGGCCAGGCCGGGAATGACCTTCGGCATGCGCACCGTCACGAACACGTGATAAGGGCCAGCATCGTTTTCGTAAAATACGTCCGCGCTTCCGATGTGGGCGTGGGCGGCTGTGCATACCAAGAATGACAAGGCAATCAGAAATGAAGGAATGCGCATGCGAGCTCTCATAACACTCCGTTACGACTCCGGATCTTTTATCTTTGAACCCGTTTTATCCAATTGGCCCAGATCAACCCCAGGCGCGTGGTGAGAATCGCAGCTATCAAAGCAATGGTCATGACGATCCCGAACTGGATGCGTGTATTCTCAGAAGCTTGAAATTTATAGGGATCGTACATAAACCCGGCAGTATCGTCGTATGAGAAGTAATGCGTTCCGAAAATGCGATTCCGCGACAACGGAGACATCAGGAAGTTCGCGAAAGGCCATTGGAAGGCAACCAAGCTCACCAGGAACACCAGTCCAGTCGACGCAGCCTGTAGCCACGGTTTCCACGTCGTGGTTGCTCTCCGCAGCAGATCTAGCGCCAGTCCAGGCACTATCAGCAACAGCGGAAACGCCATCGGAATGAAGTGAGTCACATTTTGATAAACCGGCCCGAGTTTCGGTTGGGCGGCAAAGAGTGGAAGAATCCACAGTTGGGCCAAAACTGCAGCCGTGTAGACGGCGACAAGAATGGTGTTTCCCCACCGGTGTTCCGAGGCGCGTGCGACTCCCACCAATGCAAGAGGAACCGCCAATGAGACCACCAGATAGGCAGTCGCACTGTGCAGGGCTCCGCTCACCGTATATTCGGTGATGAGGAAACAGGCGTGCATTACGATGATGCCGCCGACGTAAAGAAATAGCCGACGGAAGTTCGCTCGCGAATCGCTCTGGGCTCGGTTCAGCGAACCACCAATGAGAATCAAGGTGCCAATATCGATGGCGATCGACCCACTCATCAGCAATACGTGAGGCGGACTGAGGATGGTGACATCGAGACCGTATGCGTTATGCCACCAGTTGTCGAAGGGAGCGGATGTGATCATGGCGAATCCACCCCAAGCGGCAATGAAGGCTCCAAGCGGTCCGAGAAAGCCCCATATCTTTACGCTTGCCGCTCTGCGTTGAAACGCTGCCGGGCTACGGCCAAAGGTCGTGGAAAGTATCAGGAATGCTGAAGTAAAGCCCCCCAACACTCCACAGAACTGGATGGCCAAGTGGGCCGGGGTCCAGAATGTATCCCGGCCAATGGACTGGTGCCAGGCAACGTCCCAGTACGCTCCAATCATGTCCGAGGTTATGGCCACGAGCATGCACCAGATCGCGGCGGGTACGCGGAAAGAGGCGGTCGCTCTCGGCAGTGAATCGACGGAAACTGGCTGGCTGGTGTGAGGGCCAGCGACGTTGCCGTTTTGCGCCACTGCGGCCCGCGTGGTAAGTTCTGCATTCATGGAGAGTCCTCAGGCGTGCGTTCACCATGATTCAGGACCAAACCCGGAGTCATTAGGAAACGCTGAAAATCTCCTGAAAAAATTCTGAAACCGCCATGTTCAAGCAGCCGCGACACTTATTCGAGTTCGGCAAGTTTCGCCTGGATCGCACTGAGCGTTTCCTCTTCCACGATGGCGCGGCCGTTCCACTTTCTCCGAGACTCTTCGACACCCTCCTGGTTCTGGTGGAGAACCGGGGACACGTTGTGGAGAAGAACGACCTAATGCAGAAGGTCTGGAACGATGTCGCGGTCGAAGAGAACAACCTCACCCAAAGCATCTCAGCTTTGCGCAAGGTTCTGGGGGACAACCTCGACGGCCCGAAATTCATCGAGACCATCCCCAAGCGAGGTTATCGGTTTGTCGCTTCGGTCAAGGAGGTCTCGGAGGAAGAACTCGGTAACGACCCGCCCTCTGTCAGCGGCAGAGAACACCGGGGAATAGGTTTCCCTGGCGGAGGGGGCACACAAGAGCGCTCACAACGAATCGCTCCAGCAATCGTGCTTGGAACCACTCTCCTCGTGTTGGTGGGATTGGCCGTGATGTGGCGCTCCTGGACCCACTGGGGAAGACAACTACAATTAAAAGAGACGCAACTCACAACGAATTCTTCAGAAGCTTCCCTGCTCGCGGCCGCAATATCGCCCGACGGCAAGTACCTCGCGTACGCCGACAGTGCGGGACTCTACGTGCGTGTGAGTAGAACCGGAGAAACGCACCCTATCTCTGTTCCTCCAACTTCCGTCATCGCCGGGCTAAGCTGGTTTCCTGACGGCACAAGACTGCTGGCCACGGTCACCGGTCTTCAACCCAACGTGGATAGTGTCTGGGTGATTTCCATTTTGGGTCAGTCCCCGGTCAAGCTTCTGGACGGTGGCAACCAAGCTGCCGTCTCACCGGACGGTTTACAAATCGTCTTCCTGCGCAGAAAGGGCAAGGAGATTTGGCTCATGGCTGCCAACGGAGAGTTGCCCCACCGGATACTAGTCGCCGCAAACGAGTATCTTGCGGGCCCGGTTTGGGGTTGGGATGGCAAGCATATCGCCTATGGAAGAGTTTTCTCAGATTCAGATAAGGTAGACACAGTAGTTGAGACGCTTGACCTGGAGACGGGAAAAATCACTGTCTCCTTCTCTGATCCAGAAATCACATCGGGAATACCTCTGCCCGACGGAAGGCTCGTCTACTCTCGAAACGAGGTCATCTCGGGACAATCCGGTGCCAGTCTCCTAGAGTTCAACACTGATCCACGTTCGGGGAAGGTGGTCGGAAAGCCCCGTCAACTCGCCCGTTGGCCTGGCTCCTCGATATCCGGCTTGGGCGTGACAAGCGACGGGAAGCACTTGGTGGCTCTAAAGGGCCTTGTGCAGGCTGACGTATATTTGGGCGACATCGTGGAACACCGCCTCAAGAACGCGCGCCGCCTGACCTTCAATGACCGTGACGATTTCGCTTCGGATTGGACCCCTGATAGTCAGTACGTCCTGTTTGCCTCCAATCGCAATGGCAGCATGGATATTTTCAGGCAAGGGGTGGGTGAGCGTACCGCGGAAGCTCTCATCACCGGTCCGGAGGACAAACTCTCCCTTCACCTCAGTCCGGACGGCCAGTGGCTCATGTATTTTGCTTTTCCTGGTGGCTACTCAGTGACGAAAGCTCCGCTTCTGATGCGAGCTCCGCTCTCGGGCGGGCCTCCTCAATTCGTGTTCAAAGCGCGGCCTGCCTCTGATTTTCGCTGCCTGAAGGCCCCCGCGACTAGGTGCGTCCTGAGCGAATGGGAGAACCAGCAACTCGTGTTTTATGCTCTTGACCCGATACGAGGCAAGGGACAGGAACTCGCAAGGCAGGAAATCGCCTCGGGGCCGGAAATTGTGGAATCGAACTGGGATATGTCCCCAGACGGTTCGCGCATCGCCCTGGCAATACCCGAAGGCCCGCCGGCCAGAATCCGAATCCTGTCTTTAGCCAGCGGTACGCGGCAAGATATCCGCGTGTCTGGCTGGTCTGCCTTTCAGTCAATGGAATGGGCTGCCGACGGCAAGGGTTGGTTGGTGGCTAGCCGATCAGCCGCAGCGAACACCCTTCTTTTTGTTGATCCGCAGGGACACGCATACCCGCTGCGTCAAACTGCTGGCGGCTACGACACATATGCCATCCCGTCTCCTGACGGCCACCATCTGGCTTTCCTGGAGTACACCACTGCGAACAACGCCTGGATGATCGAAAACTTCTGACGGGAGTCATCGTGCGCGTGCGAAGTCACAGTTCGTGCAGCACGACGCTGCCAACCAAATTAGGCACGTGCTGGAATTGGAATGTCATCCCCGGGTTGCGCCCGAATCACGGACAATCCCACGGTAACCATGCGAGAATCAACTTTAAGTTGCTCGGATTTGATGGCGACACTATTGGGGATCGGGTACAGGCACCCCCGACTTCACATCCGTATTGTGATAGGCGGTGATCTTCCATTCATGTCCGTCCTTCACTAGGACCTGCAACAAGCGTGTGCGGAGGCGCCCCTTGTCATCGGTATTCGTTCCAGGGAACAGCTTTTGAATTCCGGTCACCGACGTGAGCACTTCCACTACGGCAACATCAGGACGGACGAATTTCAGAGAAACAACGTCCTGCTTGAGCGTGCTCCCATGGAAAGGTCCCTTAAAAAGGTTGTCATGCTTTTCGATAAACGGTTGACGCCCGGTGAAAAACTCCCCTCGGATGTTGGTGAACGTGCCGTCGGTAGCGAAATGACGCGAGTAGGCCGCGGCATCGCCGGAGTTCCAGCCAGCAATCTCTTCCTGAACAATGTTCAGAACGGCTGTTTCGTCAGGCGAGATTTCGGGCGTGGCGGTCGCAACGAGGACCGTGGCGAGGACTAACAAACAATTCATCGGAGCCTCCGGACACTGCGAGCGCGGCGATTATAACAAGGATATTCAGTGAGGACGGATTCCAGGACAATTGGGCAGCAAACAAGTGGTGGGGGGGCAATCCGTAGAAGTGCATGGAGTCGGACTGCGACCCGAAGTCGGCAAGCCGGAGATGTCACCGGATTTTTCAGCGCGCGGATTGTGCCTGGATCACGCTAGTGCTCTTTCGAACGCGCGCCCCCATTCTCTGCTTTGCTCGACTCTACGCATCAGGGCGCGGGTCCGACGAAGCACTAGCGTGACTCGAACCAACCGATGTGTCAAAGATGCGTCCGACTTTCTGCGCTTTGGAAAGCTGCACGCTTCCGCCTGATTCGGCCCCTAGCGGAGCAGCCACATAGAAGTGCATAATCTGATTGTTCGTGTGCGTGGCTCACCTCGGTAAAGGCGTGCAGGCTTGTTCACAGAGGCCATCTCGCGTACCGTCCTTAATTCATTAACGCTCGCTGCCCTCGCGTTCGTCCCCGTGTTTGAATCACCGGTGCAGTTAGAGCCCGCTCCCACTCCGTCGCGTATCCAAGCCAACTCCAATCTCTCACCGGCCGGAAAGCTGGAAAACGGAACCCTGACGATTCACCTCGAACTGCGACAGGGAGACTGGTTCCCGGAAGCGGACATCGGTCCGAGTATGAAAGTGTACGCATTCTCCGAGGAAGGTAAAGCGCTTCAAGTGCCCGGTCCACTCATTCGGGTTCCGGAAGGTACTGAAATCCACGTGACACTTCACAACCTTCTAGGCGACACAGCGGTAATGCACGGATTGCATCAGCACCCGGGAGACGCAGAGGTGGTTTTGGAAGTTCCTCCCCAACAAACGCGAGAAATGCGATTCACGGCAGGTGCAGCCGGGACGTATCAATATTACGCAAGCGCCGGTGGAGAATTGGGCGACGCTGGTCGTCCGATTCGAGAAGATAGTCAGCTTGCGGGGGCGTTCGTGATTGACCCGCCGGGGGAAGTGGCGCCAGACCGGATTTTTGTGTTGGGAATTTGGAGGAGCGGATCCGAAGCCGCCGCGCTCAGACATGAGATCCCAACTCTCCCACACATGATACCGGTGATCAATGGAAAGTCGTGGCCCTACACTGAGCATCTGACCTACCCAGCGGGTGTACCGGTACACTGGCGCTGGATCAATGCCAGCGACGGGGGCCACCCCATGCACATGCACGGATCTTACTTTCGGGTGGGCAGCACTGGCGACGGGGAAAGCGATCATGTTTTCGCGCCGGAACAGCAGCGGACCGCTGCAACACACAGATTTTCAACTGGCGGAACCATGACTATGGATTGGACTCCTCCGCCGGGTCACTGGCTTTTCCACTGTCACTTCGTTCCTCATATATCCCCAGCCACGACGCTTGCGAATGCCTTGGCGGATAAGTTCATCATGGAACACAACGGCAGTCATATGGCTGGGATGGTGTTGGGGATCACGGTACCGGGAGACCGTCCGGCAGTCGCCTCTCACGGTCGAACTCGCAAAATACGATTGTGGGTGCGCGAGCGTTCCGCCAGCGAAGGTCTTCCTGCGGGATTCGGCTACCAAGTTCAGGAGGGACACCGGCTTTCCCCCGAAAAGGTTACAGCTCCCGGGCCGCTCTTAGTACTGGAGCGCGGTCAGCGGGTGGAAATCACCATCATGAACCAGCTACACGAATCAACCACGGTACATTGGCATGGCATGGAACTGGAAAGCTACTACGACGGAGTCGCGGGTTGGGGCGCGCGCGGCAATGAAGTCACACCCGCAATAGAGCCTGGTCGTTCTTTTCGCGCTCGATTCACTCCGCCACGTGCCGGAACTTTCATGTATCACACTCACTTGAACGATGAAGTGCAGCTTCCCGCCGGGTTGTACGGTCCGCTTATCGTACTCGAACCGGGGACACCCTTCGATCCTTCGCACGACTGCGTCGTCATGCTCAGCCGAGGCGGCCCTGGTCCGATTGAGGGGCCGATGCTTTTGAATGGCAGCACGGCGCCGCCAACTCTGCACTGGGAAATCGGCCAGCGGTACCGTCTGCGACTCATTAATATTGTCGCCTTCGATGGTGGTACTTTTTCACTACGGGGCACAGAAGGACAGGTCCAGTGGCGCGCGATTGCGAAGGATGGAGCGGATCTGCCACCGGAGCAAGCGGTGATGCAGGAGTCGCGACTACTTATCTTGCCTGGTGAAATCTACGATTTTGAATACCAGCCTACCGTGGCTGGCAGTCTGCAGCTCGAAGTCTCAAATGGCATCCTGAAGACAAAGGTTACGCAGCAAATCCAGGTGCAATAGAAGAGACCGAATCCCAGCCAGGACGTTCCTCGGGCTACCGAATATTCATCACAGCTCGGCGATTCCACGGACGCTAACGGATTATTGGATTGGGCCTCGGTGACGGATCTGAACTGTGGGCGAGAACGGGTCCACGACTCAGGATGGAATGCATATCTGACAGGCAACAAGTTCCGAATCCGGTCGGCCTTCGAGTGGTGCTTACGAGATGTGCCATTTCGCCAACTGAAGCCTTCGCTTGCGCGATCTCTCCGTAAGAGCCTCTGCAATCTGATTCCACGAATAGATGGTTTCCTGCAAAGAGAGCTGCGGTTCGATAGCTTGCTGGATCTGGTGAAGTGCGAAACTGAATTCCCGCGTCGGGCTACATAATCCACCATGCCGAGAGTGGGTAGATCGAGGGGGAAATATCGCGCCCGATGAGGATCAATTTTTGTGCCAAGAACGCGACAAGCAATTTCCCATAAAGCCACGCGCGGGAACTGCGTTCGTCATGCTTGGGTAGATGGCCCAGTTGGGCAAGACTCTTCAATCTCTTAAACGCCAGCTCAATTTGCCAACGCATTCGGTAAGATCTAAGCACGTCCACCGTCGACCCGCAGGAACTTGTCGTGAACACGATTACGTACTTAGCAAATTCGAGTGTTCCCGGCTGAGTGATCATTTGCTTCTTACTGGCTTTGCGCTGCAAGCGCCGAAAAGCCTGTTGAATCGCGCAGTCGCTCTTTCGCACTGCACACAAACGGCCCACACACGACGAACTGTGACCATGCAAGACAACCCGCCATTCGCCGAACTGCCCCACTTTCGTCAGAGTGTGTAATCGTTGAAGCAGTGAGATACGTCTACCGCATGCAGAGTACGCCACAAAGCTCTGGGGGTTGACGCGAACCAACACATCAGCACCCCTCTGGTGAACATATTCGATTCCGGCGACCGAGCAGTAGCCGGCATCCGCAAGGATAAGTTCCTGCGGACTAACTGGCAGACGGTTCAATGACTCTCCGCTGCCTTCGCCAATAGTGGCACTCACCTCGAAAAAGTCACACACCAAGCTTGGCAGTTTGATGCTGTACAGTACCCTCCATTGGCTCCCGGTCTTGCCTGGTTCCTTGACGATCGTGCCATCCACAATCCGCATTGTCCGACTTGGAGATCCTTCGAGCCGGTACGCGACGTTTTCTCGAAGCAATCCAACACACAGCGAGCGCAGCCACCCCTCGCCCTTACGCAGATGTTTGAGCAAGGCGACATCCGAAATGTCGGTCCAGTTCGCCAGCTTAGCGCGCACAACCGTCTCCCGCAGGGAGTAACCCTTCGCTACATGCAGCAGTAGCATGCGCAGCAGGACCTCAGGCGATTGAAAACTCCGCAATCGTTCGACCGCACCCGCCTGCCGCGCCATCTGCTGCCATCCTGCAGGGAACAGCGACACCAATACGTTCCAGTTTTCTTCGGCGATACGCATTCACCAAGCATAGATCCACGAATACTAAAACCTGTTCCTTAAGTTAGCGCTTATGATGGGCACCGCCCCCGTTGCCATTTCATACAGAACAATGCCAAACGAAAACAGGTCCGTCCGCGAATCCAGTTCCTTGCCCCGCACCTGCTCCGGAGACATATACGCCACCGTTCCCAGCGCCGA